>Ga0181526_10003084_pt1 | contig 13863 bp, 12 predicted proteins | sample PEATcosm2014_Bin_35_FD_119750 | JGI IMG/M metagenome (GOLD analysis project Ga0181526, IMG submission 119750) | Peatland microbial communities from MTU Mesocosm Facility, Houghton, MI, USA - PEATcosm2014_Bin06_30_metaG | ecosystem: Environmental > Terrestrial > Soil > Wetlands > Peat | place...
CAGATTGAGCGTCGCTTCGCCCAAGCCCCGCCGCGGCAGGTTGTAGATGCGCTCGAACGCCAGATCGTCGTCGGCTTGCGCGACGCAGCGCAGATAGGCCAGCGCGTCGCGGATTTCCGCCCGCTCGTAGAATCGCGGTCCGCCGATCACCCGGTAAGGGACGCCGAGCGCGATGAAGCGCTCCTCGAACTCGCGCATTTGGAACGAGGCGCGCACCAGTATGGCGATCTCGTCGAGCGAAACCCCGGCGCGCTGCGCCGCTTCGATCTCCTCGCCGACGACGCGCGCCTCCTCCTCGCTGTCCCACAGGCCGCTCACCGTCGGCTTGTCGCCGGCGCCGGCGCTGGTATAGAGCGTCTTGCCGAGACGATCGCGATTGTGGGCGATCAGCCCGGCGGCGACCGCGAGGATATGGCCGCCCGAGCGGTAATTGCGCTCGAGGCGGATGACCTCGGCGCCGGGAAAATCGCGCTCGAAGCGAAGGATGTTGTCGACGTCGGCGCCGCGCCAGCCGTAGATCGACTGGTCGTCGTCGCCGACGCAGCACAGGTTGCGGCGCGCCTGCGCCAGCAGCCGCAACCACAGATATTGCACGACGTTGGTGTCCTGGTATTCGTCGACGAGAATGTAGCGCCAGCGATCCTGGTACTGCGCGAGAATCTCCGCCCGCTCGCGAAACAGCCGCAGGCTCTCAAGCAGCAGGTCGCCGAAATCGACGGCGTTGAGCTCCTTCAGGCGCTGCTGATAGGCGGCGTAGAGCGCGCCGCCGCGACCGCCGGCGAAGGCGCTCGCCTCGCCGGGCGGAACATGCGCGGGATCGAGGCCGCGGTTCTTCCACCCGTCGATCTGGCTCGCCAGCGCGCGCGCCGGCCAGCGCTTGTCGTCGATATTCTCCGCCTGCAGGATCTGCTTGAGGAGGCGGATTTGGTCGTCGGCGTCGAGGATGGTGAAATTCGGCTTCAGGCCCACCAGCTCGGCGTGACGGCGCAAGACCTTGGCGCCGATCGAATGGAACGTGCCCATCCACGGCATGCCCTCGACGACGCCGGTCAGGGCGCCGACGCGCTCGCGCATTTCGCGCGCCGCCTTGTTGGTGAAGGTGACCGCCAGGATCTCGTGCGGCTTGGCGCGGCCGGCGGCGATGAGATGGGCGATGCGCGCCGTCAGAACCCGCGTCTTGCCGACGCCGGCGCCGGCGAGCACCAGCACCGGCCCGTCGAGCGCCTCGACGGCGCGGCGCTGCTCGTCGTTCAAGCCCTTCAGATAACGCGGCGCGGCGCCGGCCCCGGCGCGCGCCGAAAGGCTCCGCGTCCGCACGGCGGCGACCGCCTCGGGCGGCGTCGGATCGGGACGGAGGGACGGCGGGGAAGTCTCGCGGCGCATGGCGAATCATGCGTCGGCGCGCCGCGTCGCGCAACGGAAAAAAGACGATTCCCGCCCCGCGCCGGTCAATTCCAGTGGTTGATCTGAATGGCCGCCGGCGTGAGGATGGCGGCGAACAGGCCGGGCAGGAAGAACAGGATCATCGGCACGGTGAGGGTCGGCGGCAGCGAGGCCGCCTTCTTTTCCGCCTTGGTCATGCGCTGATCGCGGCTCTCCTGGCTGAGCACGCGCAGCGCCGCGCCGAGCGGCGTGCCGTAGCGCTCGGACTGGATCAGGACGGTGCTCAGCGAGCGAATCGATTCGAGCCCGGTGCGGGAGTTCAGGTTCTCGAAGGCGGTGCGCCGATCCTGCAGATAGGACATTTCCGCCGACAGCAGGGTCAGTTCCTCGGCCATGTCGATGCTCTCGACGCCGACTTCGGCGCTCACCTTGCGCACCGCATGCTCGATCGACATGCCCGATTCGGCGCAGATCAGCATCAGGTCGAGGGTGTTGGGATAGGCCCGCTCCAGCGACTTCTGCCGCTTGGTGGTCGCATTGCGCAAATAGAGCTCCGGCGCCTTGACGCCCAGATACATCGCCAACATGACAAAGCAAATCCGCAACAGCAGCGGTTGGGTCCATTTGGCGATGATGAAGATATAGACCGCCGCGACCACGGCGAAGGCGATCGGCGCGACCAGGCGAAACACCACGAAGGCGTATTCGGCGCCGGCGCCGCGGAACCCGGCCCGCGCCAGCGTCTCCTTGGCTTTCTCGGTGCTCAGCCAGCTCGTCAGATTGAGCGAATCGACCAGACTCTTCAGAACGGTGCTGGGCCGGACGCGCAAATGCGTGGCGTTCTGGCTGGCCGCCAGCTTCTCGCGCTCGCGCATGCGGATGCGTTCCCGCTCGGAGCTGACCGCCTTGATTCGGCGCGACAGATTGTCGGTCTGCAGCAGCGGCACGACCACCACCAGCAGCGTCGCCGCGCAGCCGAGCGCGGCGAGGAGCAACGCCATGAAATGCGCATCGCCCAACTTGTTGAGAACGGTGTCCAACATCGCGCTCGTCCGCTCAGAAATCGAAGTTGATCATCTTCTTCATCATCACCACGCCGATGCTCATCCAGAAGATCGCGATCGCGGCGATCACCCGGCCGTGCTGCGTCTCCCACAAGAGACTGATGTATCTCGGCGAGGACAGATAGAGCAGGCCGGTGACGACGAAGGGAACCGCGCCGATGATCGCCGCGGAAGCCTTGGCCTCCATCGCCATCGCGCCGATTTTTCCCTTCATTTTCTTTCGCTCGCGCAAGGTTCGCGACAAATTGCCGATCGCCTCGGAGAGGTTGCCGCCGGCCTTGGACTGGATGCCGATGACGATGGAAAAGAAATTCGTCTCGCTGATCGGCACGCGTTGCGCCATCTTCTCCACCGCTTCCGCCATCGGCAGACCGAGCGCCTGGCCCTCGACGATCTTGCGAAATTCCGAACGCACCGGTTCGGTCGACTCGTTGGCGATGATGCGCAGCGTGTCGCCGAGCGGCAGGCCGGACTTGACGCCGCGAACGATGATGTCGAGCGCGTTGGGAAACATCGAAACGAATTTGTTGATTCGGCGCTTGCGCAGCCTGGCGAGCACGAGATTGGGCAGGCCGAGCCCGGTCATCGCGGCGACCAGGCCGGCCAGCAGCAGGCTTTCCGACTTGTAGTAGGCCAAGCCGCCGAGCGCGACGGCGATCGCCGCGAACAGGATCAGGAATTGTTGACGGGTCATCGCCAGCCCGGCCTGCTCGATGCGCGTTTGCAGGTTGGGGCCCTTGCGCTTCGATTTCTTGTCCAGATCCTTGATGCTTTCGGAGATCTGCTTCTTCTTCGCCGCCCGGTCGACCGTGGCGGCGGTCGGCTTGGCTTCGTCGCGCTTGATGGCGGCGCGCCGTTTGTCCGCCCGCGAATCGCCGCCGACGAACGCGAAGGCCAGACCGCCGCACGCGACGATCACGCAACCCGCCGCCAAGACCATGTTACTGACCATCGTTCAGCTTCCCCGCGTGTCGAAGCGCTAAGGCGCTTCGGTGAGTTCCGAGGCGTCGAGCGCCGCGGCGAGGCGCTGCTCCTCGCCGAAATAGCGCGCCCGATCCCAAAAGCGCGGCCGACCGATGCCGGTCGAGCGATGCCGCCCCTTGAGCTTGCCTTGCGCGTCCTCGCCCAGAATCTCGTAGACGAACAAATCCTGGGTGATGATGACGTCGGCCTCCATCCCCATCACCTCGGTGATATGGGTGATGCGCCGCGATCCGTCGCGCAGGCGCGCGGCCTGGATGATCACGTCGACCGAGGAGCTGATCATCTCGCGTATGGTGCGCGAGGGCAGGGCGTAACCGCCCATCGTGATCATCGATTCGATGCGGCTCAGCGCCTCGCGCGGCGAATTGGCGTGCAGCGTCCCCATCGAGCCGTCGTGGCCGGTGTTCATCGCTTGCAGGAGATCGAAGGCTTCCGGTCCGCGCACTTCGCCGACGATGATCCGCTCGGGGCGCATGCGCAGGCAGTTCTTCACCAGGTCGCGCATCGTGACCTGTCCGGCGCCTTCCAGATTGGGCGGACGCGTCTCCAGACGCACCACATGCGGTTGCTGCAGTTGCAGTTCGGCGGCGTCCTCGCAGGTGATGACCCGCTCGTCCGGCTCGACGTACTGGGTCAGGCAATTGAGCAGCGTCGTCTTTCCCGAGCCGGTGCCGCCGGAAATGATCACGTTGCAGCGGACGCGGCCGATGATCTTGAGGATTTCGGCGCCGGCGGGCGAAATCGAGCCGAGACGGGTGAGCTGATCGAGCGTCAGCTTGTCCTTCCTGAACTTGCGGATCGTCAGCGCCGCGCCGTCGATCGCCAGCGGCGGCGCGATGACGTTGACGCGCGAGCCGTCCAACAGGCGCGCGTCGCAGATCGGCGAGGCCTCGTCGACGCGCCGGCCGACCTGACTGACGATGCGCTGGCAGATGTTCATCAACTGGGCGGGGTCGCGAAACCGCACGTTGGTCAACTGGATCTTGCCGCCGACCTCGATGAAGCAGCGGGTGGGCCCGTTGACCATGATGTCGGCGATGTCGTCGCGCGACAGCAGCGGCTCGAGCGGCCCGAAACCGAGCACGTCGTTGCAGATGTCGTCGAGCAGGTCCTCCTGCTCGGAGATCGACAGAACGAGGTTCTTGATCGTCACGATCTCGTGGACGATGTCGCGAATTTCCTCGCGCGCGCTCTCCGGATCGAGCTTGGCCAGCGCCGCCAGATCGATCGCCTCGATCAGCGCGCCGAAGATCATCGACTTGGTTTGAAAATAGCTGTCGGACCGGCGCTCCGGCTGCGCCAGGGAGGACGTCTCGACGCTGGCCGGCGACTTCGTCGTCTCCGGCCTCGGCGCGGGCGCGCCCGCCGGGGCCGGCGGCTGGACGATCAGTCCGGGATTGGAACGCTTACCGAACATGCTCTGTTTCCTTAGCGTCCTGCCGCCGCGGCGCCCGCCGCTGACCGCGAGCGTCGACGTTTCGCGCGCCGTGATGCCCGGCTCTCAAGCTCTCTTTCCGACGAACTTGGCGATCAGCGGCTCGAACAGACCGCGCTTGACTTTGCGAATTTCGCCGCGGCCGGCGACCTCGTTGGCCAGATCGGCGAAAATCTCGGCGATTTTTCCCTTGGGCTCGATTTCCGCGATCATCTGCCCGTTGTTGGCCGCCGCGCCGAACAGCTTGGCGTCGTAGGGGATGACGGCGAACGGCGTCATTTCCACGGTCTTGGCGAAATCCGCCACCGAGATTTCCGGACGCTTGGGCACGCCGACGCCGTTGATCACCAGGCGCGGCGGATGGTCGTTGGGGCGCGATCCGCGGATGTTGTCGATGATGTTCTTGGCGTTGCGCAAGTTGGCGAGGTCCGGGCCGGCCACGATGACGACCTCGTCCGAGCCGACGAGCATGCGGCGCGTCCAGCCGGTCCAGGCGTGGGGAATGTCGAGCACGATCCAGGGCGCCGAGGCGCGCATCGTATCGACCACCGAATCGAACGACGTCTCGGAAAAATCGTAGAGGCGGTCGAGCGTCGCCGGCGCCGCCAGCAGGCTCAAATTGTCGCCGCACTTGGAGAGCAGCCGGTCGACCAGCGTCGCGTCGACGCGTTCGGGCGCGAACACCGCCTCCGCGACGCCCTGCGGCGGATCCTGGTTGTAGTCGAGGCCCGCGGTGCCGAAGCCGAGGTCGAAATCGGCGACGATCGTCGGCATTTCCAGGCCGGTGGCGAGCGCCCAGGAAAGATTATGGGCGATCGTCGACGAACCGACGCCGCCCTTGGCGCCGATCACCGAGACGACGCGGCCGAGCGGTTTGCCGCCGGGCGAGCGGAACAGATTCGAGATCGCCTGGACGAAATCGACGGCGCTGAACGGGGCGACGAGATATTCGCTGACCCCGCGCGCTATCAGCTGCCGGTAGAGCACGATATCGTTGACCCGGCCGAGAATGACGACCTTCGTTCCCGCGTCGCAGGAATGGGAGAGTTCGTCGAGCTGCTCGATGAGCGCCTCGCGGTTCGACGTCGCCTCGAGCACGATGACGTTCGGCGTCGGCGCGTGGCGGTAGGCTTCGACCGCGGCGGCCGCTCCGCCCATGTTCTGCTTGACATGGGTCTTGCTCATGCGCCGGTCGCCGATCGCCGCCTGCACCACCGCGGCGGTCTCCGGCGTCTCGCAAAAGGCCTGAATGGAAACGCGAGGAACCGGATCGATTTGCGGAATGGACGCCCGCACGGCGGCGGGCGCCTCCGGCGGTTCGATTGCCTGAACGCGCATGGCTCAGCTCCCGTTTCCGACTTGGCCGATCGCCGAGTTCTGGATCTTCCAGGCGGTGCCGGGATCCTGGCCGCTGCGCACGTCGCCGATCGCCCGCATCCGCATCGCGACGTCCGGCGGGTCGACCGCGCGCGTCTGCGCGAGATCGCGGGGATCGTCGACCTGGGCGGCGAGCACGGATTGGGTCGCGCAGCCGAAATTCGGGTAATAGTCGTTCTTCCAGCCCTCGATCGAGCCGCCCGAAGCCAAGTCGCTCGGCCATCGGCCGCACGGCGTCGGCACGACGGCCTTCAGACCCTGAAACGTCACCCGCACCGGCGCGGCGCGCATCGCATCGCCGACGCGGTAGACGCCGACGCCGACGTAGCCGCGCAACCCCGTCGAGGCCAAGGTTCGGCGAATCTCGTCGACGACCCGGCCGCTCGCCTCCCTTTGGCCCGCCGGCGCCAGGATGGTGATCTGGCCCGTGCCCAAATCGCGGTAGCGCGCGGCGAAGGCGCGGATCTCGTGCGCCGACTGCGCATCGAGGCCGCCGCCGACGGGAAAGACCTCGAGCGTCGTCGGCGCCTGGGCCAGGACGATCGGATGACGCTGGTGATAATCGCCCGGCTCGACCCCGTCGTTGGAGGCATAGTTGGCGCCGCAGCCCGCCAGCGGCGAGGCGGCGAGGCCGGCGAGGAGAAGCCAGCCGAAAGGCCGGGCTCGCAAAGGACGTTGGGTCGGGTTCCTCGGCATGGTGGGACTCTCGTTTGATGGGGGCCGCGGCATGGTCTCGTCTCTGTTCAGTCGGTGATGAATCCAACCTTGCCGGAGTAGCCGGGCATCGGCTGCAACGCGCCGGAACTCGAATAGATTCGGTTGACGCGCCCGAGCAGCCAGGTCTGGGGATCGCTGGCGTCGGCGAAATTGGCGTCGGGCCGCACCACGTCGTTCGGATCGATCGCGTGCACGATGTAGGGCGTGACGACGATCAACAGCTCGGTTTCGTTGCGCAGGTAGTCGCGCGAGCGGAACAGGGCGCCGAGGACCGGCAAATTCATCAGGCCGGGCACGCCGTTGACCGCCTGTTGCGTCTGGGTCGAAATCAGGCCGGCCGAGGCGATCGACCCGCCAGACGGCAATTCGACCGTCGTTTCGTTCTTGCGGGTGCGGAAGCCGGGAACCGACGCGCCGAAGATGGTGATTTGCGTCGAGGTGTCGATATCGGTGACTTCGGTGGCGATGCGCAATTGAATGCGGCCCTGCGAGAGAACCACCGGCGTGAAGTTCAGCGTGACGCCGTAGGGCTGCTGAATCAAGGTCGGCGTGCAAACGTTGCCGGAGCAGCCTTCGCCGTTGAGGATCGGGATCGTGCCGCCGGCGAGGAACTTGGCGCTTTCGCCGGAGACGGCGGTGACCGTCGGTTCGGCGAGCGTGCGCGCGACGCCCTCGCGTTCGAACGCCGCCAGCGTCGCCGTCATGTTCTGGCCGGCCGTGACCCATCCCAGCGTCGCCGAGGTCGAACTGAGCGTGCCGTTGACGGAGAAGGGATTGCTGATGGTGAAGCCGTTCGCGCCGGAACCGACGCCGGTCATGTTGACGCCGAGCTGCTTGACGATTTCACGGCGAATTTCGCTGATGGTGACGCGCAGGCTGACCTGGTCGAGACCGCGGATGATCAGCGAGTTGATGACCTTCCCCTGTTGCGCGGCGGCCGGGGCGGTCGAGCTGGCCGAGCGGGTCGCGCCGGCCGCGCCGCCCGGTGCGGTCGTTGCGGCCGGCGCGTCCGAGCCGCCGCCGGCGATATGGGCCTCGTTGATGAAGCCGGTCGCGATGTCGTAGGCTTTTTGCGCTTCGCCCGCCGAGGCGACCGATCCCGTGAGGATGATCGATTCGGAAACCGTGCGGACATGGATGTCGTTGCCCGGAATCGCGGCGTTGAGCAGCGCCGACAATTCCCCGACGTCGCGGCCGACCGAAATGTCGAGCTCGGCGATCTTGCGGCCGTCGGCGGCGAGCGCGAAGATCGTGGTCTGACCATCCGAGAGCGTGGAGACATAGAGCCGCCGCGCCGAGCGCACGATGGCGTTGGCGACCTTGGGCTCGCCGACGAAGATTTCCGCCGCGTCCTCGCGGAGGTCGCAGATCACCGACTTGCCGACGCCGATCTGCAAGTTCTTGACCGCGCCGGCGCCGAGCTGGCAGGTCCTGTCGGCGGCGTAGGACGACGAGGGCCCGGTCTCCGCGGACAGCGCCGGCGTTTGCGGCCCGAGGGCGATCAACGCGATCACGGCGCCGATCGAAAGCGCGGACCGGCGCGCGAAGCGATGGTTTTTCATGCGGCGAACCTCAATCTCGAACTTTGCCATGGGCGCCCTCTTCGATCAGCGCGCCGCCGTCTGCGGCGCGCCGAATCGCACGATCGTCAGATTGTTGGTCCCGCCGCCGTCGATGTCGCCGACGGTGTGGGCCTCGCCGGCGCTGTCGGCCAGGCTGCGCAGCGCCAGATGGAGGTTGGCGTTGGCCGCTTGCTGGGCGCGGATGATCAATTCGGCCTGGGCCGGGTCGAGCTCCAAGGTCGCGTTGGCTCCGACCACGACCTTCTTGCCGTTTTCCTCCTGAACGTTCTGGCCGATCGCGAGAACGCGAACATTGCTCAGGATGGTTCGGGCGCCGACGACCGTGACGCCGCGCGCCTTCGTCGCCTCCTCGTCGTGATAGATCGTGATGACGTCGACGCGGTCGTTGGGCAGGATGAAACCGCCGGCGTAGGAATCGCCGGCGTTGTCGATCTTGATCGCGATGGCGCGCATCCCCGACGGCAGGATCGCCGACATGAAGCCGCTGGCGCCGCCCTTGACCAGCTTGTCCCGCCGCATCGGCTCGCCGCGCATGAACGCTTCCCGGGTCAGCGAGCCTTTGACGTCTTCCATGACGTTCGCGCCGCTCGACTTGGCGATCATGTATTCGGAGATCGCCGCTCGCGGCCATACTTGCCAAGCAAGCGAGCCGTCGGCGATTTGAACGCCCATCGGAATGTCTAGCGCGGCGACCAAAACTTCGTCGGTGTCGAGCTTGGGCGCCTGGACGACTTGGACCGGCCGCGGCGCCGACGAATTGTTGAACAGGACGTAGGCGGCGGCGAAGGCGACGACCGTCGCGCCGAGCACTGCGATTTGCACCTTGTTCATGAACTCGAGCCCTTTTCGCGCCCAGTGAGGCAACGCAAGGGCAATAAGAACAGCCAATCGTCAAATTACGGTTAATCAGGCGTATCTAAATGATTACTGAAACATGAATCGCGCCGGCGCTCCTCGGCGCGCCCCCGGCGCGCCCTCGCCGGCGCCTAGAGGCTCGCCGCGGCGCGCCAAATCTGGGTATGCGGATAGAGCATCATCCCCGCCGCGGCGAGCGCGACGCCGTAGGGGACGCCGGTCTTGCGATCGTGCAGCCGGGCGATCCATTCGTGGCGGGAAAGCCAGGTCGGCAAAACGAAACGGCGCCCGAGCAAAATGACGAGGGTCAGCGCGCCGCCGTAGATGGCGGCGGTCGCGCAATAGTCGAAAACCGTCCCCCAGCCGAGCCAAAGCGATGTCGCCGCCGCGAGTTTGGCGTCGCCGCCGCCGATCCAGCCGAGCGAAAACAGCGCGAACATGACGGCCAGCATCGCGCCGGCGCAGGAAAGATTGACCAGGATGACGGCGAAGGGGACGCCGACCGCCACGGCCAGCACGAAATAGCCGACCGCCACGGCCGCGCAAAGGGGATTGGGAATCGTCATCGTGACGATATCGATCGACGCCGCCAAGGCCAACGCGGCGGGAAGGAAAATAATCGTCGCCGGGATGAGGATCGTCGCAGTCATGGTCCGCCAGTCGCAATCGAGACGCCGCCGCGCTCGAACCTAGCGGCCAAACCTTGCTTCGCGGTTACCCCCGCCGCGTCGACGCGAAAAGAAGCGAAAGAACGGCGCGCCGGCGGAGGGGGAACGCGCCGGCGCGTTTGCCGCCCGATCGTGCGTTTGGCGATCAACTGAGGGCGTTGCCGACCTCGGCGAACTCGCTGCTGATCTTGGCGCCCAGAACCTGCAACGAACCGACGATGAAGATGGCGATCAGCGACGCGATCAGCGCGTATTCGATCGCGGTCGCGCCGCCCTCGTCGGCGACCAACGCCTCGAGAGACTTGAACATGACTTGGTTCCCGCCGAAGAAAAACCACGTCCGCGCCGCGTAGAGCGCGACGATACTTGGGATGAGAGCAAATAACGGGCAGGCCGTTGCGATCCTGTTAATTCCTTTGCTCCAAACCCGACGGATTCCCTTTAACCTACCGTTTGGTTAAGGCGGCCGTCTCGGGGTTTCGCGCCGTTGCCAGCGGTCGGCCGCATTCACGCCGCCGCCGCGCAGGGTCGGCGCGCCGCCGCCGAAGGCTCGACGGCGAGGATTTCACGGCGCGGCGAGGTCGAGCCAGCAGCGGCCCTCGCGATCCTCGACCTCGATCAGCCAGAGGTCCGGATCGAAGGCGATCTCGCGCGCCATTCGCGCTTCGATTGAATCGGCGCCGACCCATTCGTCCCGGTGCGCGCGCGCCCACAGCCGCTCGACGCCCCGATCGCCGAATTCCGACTGCGGCGCCGGCTCGAACAGCGCGGCGCGCCCGTCGAGCCGGTCGAGCTTGACGAAGATCGCGCCCGCCTCGGCGGCGCCGCGACGGCGCAAGGCGGCGAACGCGCCTTCGACCGCCACGCGCCTGAGATAGGCGGCGACCCAAATGTCCGATCGCAGGCGCATCGCGCCTAACGGCCGGAGGCGTTGGCGGCGGCGGTCAGATGCTTGAGCAGGCGCGGCGTGACGTCGGTCGAAACCGGGAGCGAATGGGCGCGCTCGAAATCGCGCAGCGCCGCCGACGTCGCGGCGCTCGCGGCGCCGTCGGCCTTGAGGGAATAGCCGAGCTTGATCAGCGCGTTCTGCGCCGCCAGGATCGACTTTTGCGCGTCCTTGGCCGATTCGCCGCGCAACATGTCGCCGATCGCGTCGCCGCCGGGGAGGCTGCCCGAGGGTTCGACGCCGGCGCTGAGATCGGCGGGCCGCGTCGGCGGCAGCGCCGCGACGGGCGTCGATTCGTCCGGCTTGGCCGCCTGGGGCCCCGACGCGGCGGCGGGCGGCGGCGCGGCGAAGAACGGCGCGGGATGGCGTTGATGCTGGAGAATCAAGGCGTTGACCACGATCGCGGTCAGCACCGCGGCCAGCGCGGCGCCGGCGTATCCGCGCGCCGGCAGGGCGCGCAGGCGCCGCATCGTCGCGGCGATGAAGCCGCCCTTTTCGCTGCGCGACTCGAATCGCGCCCGCCCCGAGAGAACCGAATCATGGCGCATGCGCGCTAACGCCTCAGGCAATCTTCTTCTCCTGGATTGGAATGGTCTCGCGCGGCGCGTCGCGACGGCCGAGACTGGACTCGGTCTCCAGGCTCGCCGCCGCGCCCCGGCCGGGCTTCTCCTCGGGGCGGCAAACGAGGGGCAATCGCGCGGTCACGCGCGTCCCGACGCCGGCGACGCTTTCGAGCCGCAGCGCGCCGCCATGCAGCGCGACCAGACCGCGCACCAGCGACAGTCCCAGTCCCGCCCCTTCGAAACCGCGGTCGTAGTTGGCGCGAACCTGAAAGAAGGGATCGCCGAGCCGCGGCAGGAATTCGGCGGGGATGCCGATCCCGGTGTCCGCGACATGAACGTGCATCTCGCCGTCGACGACTTCGGCGCCGATGGTGACCCGGCCGCCCGGCTCGGTAAACTTGACCGCATTCGACAGCAGGTTCAGCAGGATCTGGCGGCAGGCGCGCTTGTCGGCGATCAATTCGCCCGGGCCGGCCATCGGCGCCTTGAGGAGCTCGACCTTGCCGGCTTCGGCCCTCAGCCGAATCATGTCGCAGCAGTCGGCGATCAGGGGCGCGATGTCGAACGGCTCGGGCAGAATGCGGAATTTGCCCGCCGCGATTTTCGAGGTGTCGAGGATCAGGTTGACCATCGACAGGAGGTGTTCGGCGGAGGCGTGGATGATCTTGGCGTATTCGCTCCGCTTGCCGGCCTCGCGCGGCGCCAGCTCGGGATCGCCGAGCAATTCCGAGAATCCGAGGATCGCGTTGAGCGGCGTGCGCAATTCGTGGCTGACGTTGGCCAGCAGGCGATCCTTCCAGGAATTGGCGAGTTCGGCTTCGGCGCGCGCCGCCTCCAGCCTCTGCTCGGCGGTCTTGGCGTCGGTGACGTTGCGCACCACCGACATCGCGGCGGCGCCGTCGCTGTCCTGGCCGCCGTTCCAGTCGGGGCTGAATCGATGGACGCGGATTTCCGCCCAGGCGAAAATCGGTTCGTCGTAGCCGGCCGCCGAGCGCGCCGCTTCGCCGGTGCGCAGCCGCACCGTCGCGGTCATCGTTCCATCGCGCCGCGCCGCGGTGTCGATCGTGTGCAGGTAGGCGGGGCGGTCGGCCACATGGATGCGGTTGAACAAGCCGCGGCCGATGAGGCTGTCGGTGGTCAGAGCGAACAAGCCCGGCGCGTCGCCGCTCGCCGATATCACGCCGCCGCCGCCGTCGTGGCGCATCACCAGGTCGCCGATCGCGTCGGACAGAACCTGATAACGCTTGGAGTCGGCGATTTCGACGCGGCGGCGCGCGCGGCCCATCTTGCGCGCGCCGAGCAGGTGCAGCGCCGCATAGGCGCCGATCGAGGCGGCGAGCGCGGCCGCGCCAGCCACGCCGAGCGGCGTCGCGGCGCCGATAAGTCCGGCGTTTTGCGCGCCCGCCAGCGCCAGCAGGATCGCGATCGCCAGCAGGCTGGCGAAGCGCAACATCGACGCCGAGCCGGAAATCGCCGCCTCGAGCGGCAGCAGCATCAACCATCCCAGGCTCAGCTCGGGCGACAGCCCCGCGCCGACCGTCACGATGAGGGCGAGCAAGACCAGGCCGAACAGCGAAACGAGCTGGGCCTCGATCAGGTTTCCGGTGCGCGCGAGATGGGCGATCGCGGCCAAGGGCGCGATCAGCCAGGCGATGGCGCCGACTTGCCAAATCGCCCCGGCGCCGGCGAGCGCGAGATAGCGCGGCAGGAATGCGGCGACGAAAACGAGCGTCCCCAGGCGGGCGATGACGAACAGCTCATGGCGCGCGCGCTCGACCTCGCGGACGCGGGCGTCCGGATGGACCAGCGCCTCGATGCGCCGCCGGGCGGTTGCGATGGCAATCGGGAACACGAACCTCGGCCTCCGGCGACCTTGGGGTCGATTCGAACACCCCCGGACCATCCCAGTCCGCCCTTAAATCAACGCTAAGGCCGGGCGCGCCGCCGTCGCCCGACGCGGTTTTCAGGCCCGGCGGCGGCGATTGCCTGCCGTCATGGTTAGCCAATCGTCAACGGACCGCGGATGGGCCTTGCCGTTACGTTAATCCAGGCGGTCGAATGCGCGGCTTTTCGGGCGCCGAAGTTCAAGCCGGACGCGCTAGGGTGGGTCTCGCCGCCACTCCCTCCGGCGGCGGTTTTCGGTTCCTTGGCGCTCATGGGTTTCCTCTTACGATCCGCCTTTTGGCTCGGCCTGACGTTCCACGCGATGCCGTGGGGCGAAACGCGGTTGACGGACGCCGTCCCCGCCGCGCAGAACCTCGCCGTCGGCGTGGCGACGCAAGCGCGCG
>Ga0181526_10003088_pt1 | contig 13855 bp, 17 predicted proteins | sample PEATcosm2014_Bin_35_FD_119750 | JGI IMG/M metagenome (GOLD analysis project Ga0181526, IMG submission 119750) | Peatland microbial communities from MTU Mesocosm Facility, Houghton, MI, USA - PEATcosm2014_Bin06_30_metaG | ecosystem: Environmental > Terrestrial > Soil > Wetlands > Peat | place...
GCCAGCGTCGTAGAACATCGAGGCGGCGAAGCGCGCGGGCGGCTCAGTCACGGGCGAGAGCTTGACCCAGTCCGTGCCAGACCAGCGCCACGTGTCGCCCAAGGCGTCGCTTCCACCGCCGTAGCCGCCGAAGAGCAGCACCTGCTTGGTATTCGCATCGTATGCGAGGGCGGCCTGCTGCCTGGCCGAAGGGCTGTTGGATGGGAAGAGCTCGCTCCAGTTCGTGCCGGTCCAGTCCCAGGTATCGTCCAACCTCGAGGTTCCGTTGTAGCCACCGAAGAGCAGCACCTGTCCGGTCGCTGCGTCGTAGGTCATCGAGGCATCCGATCGCGGCGGCGGCTTTCGGGCCGGCGACAGCAGCGACCAGGTCGGCGAGGCGGCCGCGGTGCTGGCGGCTGCGGGCAGGGCTCCCAGCCCAACTATGGCGAGTACGACGGCGAGCAGTGTGGGAGCGAGCGCGACCACGCTCGTGACGGATCGCGTCGTAAAGCTGTGCCGCTCGCGACGAGGCGGTATGTGTTCCTTCAGCACCTGTTTGGAGTCGGAGCCGGACGATGTCAATCCCGCTGGCTCGGGACCGCAGCGGTTCCGTGCCATAGGCAAGTTGACGGCCCAATCGGCTCCGAGCGGCTTCCTACAGGCGATGAACATCTCCTTCACAACGTTGTTCCCCCTTGGCGCCACACACGCTCGCTAACTTCGCTCGAAAACGCCTCACGAATTTCGGCGGACCGACTTTGCGGTTGTCCAACCATTGTCGCATCTCCATTGTGCTGAGAGGAAGTGGCGTTGTCGAAGCCGATGTGAAAGCCATCGATGGCGGACTCGTTCACCGTTCAGGGTCGCTGCTCCAACGAGTGACGCAGTTCGCGCTTCCTCGGGCCGCTTACCAATAGGATCGAGGCGTGCGCCTGAGCCTCGAGGAGGGACGGGTGATCGGCTGCCTCATCGAGAAGCAGTTGACGACGCCGCAGCTCTACCCGCTTTCTCTCCACGCCGTCGTGTCGGCGTGCAACCAATCCTCCAACCGGCAACCCGTGGTCCACTACGACCAGCGCGGCGTGCAGGATGCACTGGCGTCGCTGAAGGACGCCGGGCTGGTCCGCTACGTGCACCCGTCCCACGGGCGCTCGGTCATACGGTTTCGGCATGCCCTCGACGAGCGCCTTGGTCTCGACGAGGCCGGTCTCGCCCTCGTCTGCGTGCTCTTGCTGCGTGGCGAGCAGACGGCGGGGGAGCTGAGGGCTCGCACCGACCGTATGGCCAACTTCGAGACGATCGACGCTGTAGATGGCGAGTTGGAGCGCATGAGCGCCGGCGCCGAGCCGCTCGTACTGCGGCTGCGGCGCCGTCCGGGTCAGAAAGAGGAGCGCTGGGTTCAGCTTCTCACGCCCGCTGAGGCGGGGGCCGATCGGAGCCAAACGGACGATGGAGACGCCGCTGAGGCTGGGGCCGGTGACAGTAGGGCGAGGGGTGAACCTGATCGTGGTCACCGTGAGGCCGACGACCGGGCAGTGAGCTACGCCGGCGCAGGCTCTCGCCGGTTCGACTCGCCGGTCCGGGCCGACGATCAGCTGGCGGCGCTCCTCGAAGCGGTCAGCTCGCTCAGCGCCGAAGTGGCCGAGCTGCGGGTTGTCGTGCAACAGCTGCAAGCCGATCACCCCGATTGAGGGGCCGGGAGCGACTTCGGCGCGGTTGCGTGCTGTTCGCTCCCGGCGGGCATCAGAGGGCGCAGCGGTCGTCTTCGCAGCCGGCGCTACCGTCCTCGGACGGCGCAACCGCCAACTCGGGATCGCGGGCTTGCGTCCAGGCTCGCCGCAGCAGGCTGAGGATGGTGTCGGGGTCCTGGGCGCCGGGGATACCGAAGCGGCCGCCGATGACGAAGAAGGGGACGCCGGTCACGCCCAGCTCGAGGGCCTCGCGCTCGTCGGCTCGCACCTCGTCGGCGTAGCGGTCGCCTGCCAGCACGCCGGCACACTCCTCGGCGTCCAGCCCGACCTCGGTTGCAAGGCGTAGCAGGGTGACCCCCTCACCGATGGCGGCGCCCTCGGTGAAGTAGGCGACCATCAGTCGCTCCTTCAAGGCAGCTTGCATCGTTGCGCCCACCGTGCGGGCGAAGTGAAGCAGCCGGTGGGCATCGAAGGTGTTGCCTGGCTGTGCCCGTTCGAAATGGAAGTCGAGCGCCTCGGCAGCCGCCATCGCCGTCAGGCGCCTGTTGGCGGCTTCCGCCTCATCGCGGCTCATCCCGTACTTCTTGGCGAGGAGCGCGGCGTAATCGCCCTCGCGCCGAGTGGGCGCCCGCGGGTCGAGCTCGAAGGACCGCCAGACGACCTCGATCTCGTCGGCGTGCTCGAACCGGCGCAGCGCCGCCTCGAAACGGCGCTTGCCGATCGCACACCATGGGCACACCACGTCGGAGAAGATCTCCACCTGCACGTCGTGGCCAACGAGTCCGTAGGCGGCGGTATTCCGCCACGGCGGCAGCTCGGAGAGCCGGCGCCAAGGCGCTGGGCGAGGGCCAGAGCGTGACGTGACTGAGTGAGTCGAGCGCTTTGACGGTTGCGCCCTCGCTAGCCCTGATCACTCACGACACCCATAGAGGTCGGCGTCAGCGACCGATTCCGGCATAGGAGACGGTGGCCAGCCATTCAGTGGATTGTCCGAAGCCCTGCGACGGCCACATTGGCGCTGGGTGAGCGGTGGTCTGGGCAGATCGCTCCACTTGTGGGCGTGACCGTCAGCCCGCTGTCCGAAGCACGCAGTCGGGCGCGCTCAGGTGATGAGCTCGAGCCGTCGGTAGGCGGCGAGGATTGCTTCGGCGCTCGGCCAGCCGTCGAGGAGGCGGACGATGCGGCGTCGTGCCGAAGAGACGATGCGCCCTGGGGCGTGGAAGATCGCCCAACGCAGCGCCTTCGGGCGAGCGCTTTGCCAGTACCCCTCGAAGCACAGCAGCTGGAACCACCGGACGAGGTCGGCGGCGAGCATCACGGCCGTCATCCAGTTGGCGTTCGCCTGAAAGTCGCTGAAGGGGAAGCGGCAGAGCCCGGAGTCCTTCAGCCGCTCGATGTGGTTCTCGACGTGGGCATGTGCCCGCATGATGACGTCGAGGCCGACCGGGTCACCGGCCTGGTCGGTGTAGAAGCCCCAGTAACGGAACTCAAGCGAGGGCAAGAGGCTTCGCTGAGCACCGGGGTTGAAGCGGTTCGCGCCGCACGATGAGCCGGGTGCCCTCGGGCCAGGCTCCGAGCTCGACGAGCGCGGTGAGCTCGCAGACGGCGGAGCCTTCTCTCGCCGTGCCGTCTTGGCAGCGCGCCTGCGCCCAGACCTGCTCGATGCCGTCGGCGTCCATGATGGCCGCCTGGATCTGGCTGTTGGTGGCCGCCACGGTCATAAAGCCGATGTTGCGCTCGACAAGGGCGGCGACAAAGCCGCCGGTCGAGCCGGCCGAGTCGGTGCGCACGACGACGGGGCGCTCCACGAGCTCGGAGTCGTCGCCGACACCCTGGCCCGCCCGGATCGAGGCCGGCAGCTGGGCGAGCGCCTCATCGAGGACGACGACGTGATCGGCGACGGTGTTGGAACCGGCATTGCCGGGTCTCGGCAGCCCGGAGAGGGCCTCGCCGGTTGCATCGGCGAAGCAGAGGATCGGGTGGAAGCCGAACCCCCTTGTAGGTGGGAGCTGTGCACTCTTTGTTCTCCGAGTGGATCTCGACGAGGGTGGCGTCGATGTCGAGGAACACCGGGTCCGAGCCCTTCGTCACGGCCGAGCGAGCCCAGGCGGTCCTTCGCACCTCGGCGATAGCGCCTGCGAGATGGCGTCGTAGCGCCCCGCCGAGCTCGTGGAAGCTCCGGTGCACCGTCGAGTCGGAGGGCACGAAGCCGAACAAGTCGGCCTCGCAGCGGAGGTGCTCGGCGTCAGCACAGCTCTCCCCACCGCCGGCGAGCATGAGGGCGACCTGCACGAGCACCTTGCCGCGGTCGTGCAGCGGCCTGCGTCCCGTACCTGCTCGAATGGACGACGAGAGCGAGTCCGCGAGGCCCAACCGGTCGGCGAAGCTCCCCAGTGCGTGCAGCCCTACGTGAGCGACGACACCGCTCCCGCCGGCTTCCACCTTTACGCGAACGGCGCTGGTAATCTTCACCTCGGAAGTGCCCTCCTGGTGCTGGAACTGCTGGCTTCGACACCGTCAGTTTCCCTTATCAGGAGGGCGTTTTCGCGTCTTTCGGGGCTCAGGTCATGCGGTTGCGTGAAGAATCGGGGCTAGTGCTACTAGCTCTTAGACAGAGCCACTTTCATCTGGCTATCATTCCCGGCCATGACGCGTCTACGAAGTCCAAGAACATGGCTCATGAGATCGACGGCCTTGATCGCCGTGGCCGCACTCGTCGCCGTCGGCTCGTCGAGCTCGGCCAGCCTCGCAGCCACGGCCAAGTCCACGAGCCCGCGCACGACCCATGGCCGGGCGTCTGTCGCCTGTGCCGGTTCGCTGCTCAAGCTGTACTACGACACGCTCGGGCCGGCTTTCAAGAAGCAGACGGGTGACCAATTCGGTGGCCCTCCGTGCGCCGGGTCACTCGCCCTCGCCCAGGAGATCCTCTCCGACGAGATCTCACCCGGAGCCTTCCTCGCCATCGGAGCCCATGCGATCAAGGAACTCTTTCCGGCTGACCGCTCGAAGTTCGCCCTGGCGATCGCCTCGGATCCTCTCGTGGTGGCGTTCTCCAAGCACAGCCGCTACTACTCGCAGCTCAATGCCATCAAGAACGGGAAGAAGCCGCTCTCCGACCTCTTCAAGCTCTTCACGACGCATGGGTTCAAGCTCGGGAGAACCGATCCCACGCAGGATCCGCAAGGCATCTTCTTCATCCTCATGAGCAAGCTGGCCCAGAAGGTCCTGCACCTGCCTGCAGGAGAAGCAAACGAGGCCCTCGGAATCACGAAGTCACAGCCGTTCGGTTCCAAGTCGCAGCAGTTGGACGAAGACGCACTGCCGGTCGACATCCAGACGGGCACGGTTGACGCCGGCAGCGAGTACCTCCCCGAAGCCGTTCAGTACGGCTTGGACTACATCACGCTTCCGGCGACGCTGAACTTCGGCTCCCCGTCAGAGGTTTCCCTTTACGCCACCGTCAGTCTCGACGTGAGCGGAAGCGTGCAGACCGGTGAGGTCATCCACCTCAACGAGTCGCTCGTGCTGCCCGAGAAGGGCACCACGTTCACCCCGGCCGACGAGGCGGCGGACCAGGCCTTCGTCGCCTTCATGCTGCAGCCCAAGGGTCGCTCGGTCCTGAAGAGCGTTGACTACCGCTTGATAACGCCAGCGATCGTCCTGGCGCCCGGGGTGACGCTTGCTCAGGCACTCCCTCCGACCATCCTCAGTCTGTTCAAGTCCTTGGGCGGCTACGTGACGTCGTAGCGCTGATGCCGTGACCTGAGCCGCCGTGCCGCGAGCGTCTCCCCGGCAATGCCGAAAGGTCTAAGAGCTGCTGTCCTTCAAGGGATCCAAACTCCTGTTGTGCCGACATAACCGGCGTCGTACTCGACCTTTGCTGCTTTGATCGTCTTCTTGATTTCGACGGCCACACAGCCGGTCACGGTGTGACCGGCTGTGACTGTCACCTGCCCACCTTTGAAGCCTGAGCATCCAATCAAGCTCTCTGAACCAGCCGAATAGGTCTGCTTGTCGGAGCCGATCAGCGCCACCGCTGTGGTGGCGCTGTACTGGTATGTGCCGGTGATGCCAGTCACTTTGAGGAGCACCTCGGCAAGGCTGTCGCCAGCGGGCGGGGCGTCGGCGCTGCCCGCTGGTGCAGCAGGGTCCTGGAACTTCAGCAGGGTCACGTTGATGGTGTCGCCGGTACCGTCGTTGAGGGTCAGCGTGGAGCCGACAGTTGCGGGCACCGAGCGAGTTGTTGAGGAACAGCCCGCGAGAGCAACGGCGATGGCACAGCCGCCAGCCAGGCCGGCGAGTCGTCTCTTCATCCGTATCCTTCCTTTCGGGTCCTTCCCGCATCCATATCCAAGCGTGCGGACCCGCCACAGGAGTTCAAGCGAGCACAGAACCATGTCGACACAGCACGTCGAATGAGCACGACGGCGACGCTGAACGGTATCAGCTGTGAGGCGTAAACCAAGACCGGCTTTGCGGATGATCCGCCCGGGCTGGACCGACCACTTGTCCCCCTTGCTCGCTCTTCAACGGGGGAGCTGTGGCCTCGGCACGACACGTGGAGGACGCTCTCGGCGCCAAGGGCTGTGCTCGATGCCGGCACGGAGGTTCCACGCCCGCGTGTCAGCCGGCAGCTCTCCGATCTCGGCCGGAATGAACCCGCACCGGGCGCGGTTGTCCCGAGCGTCGTCTGTGAAGGAGGGCCCTGATGCCGCTTGCTGTGAGATTCGATGAGTACGGCGACCGCGACGTCCTCAAGGTCGTGGAGGTCGCCCGCCCCGTTCCCGGCCCGGGCCAGGTCCTCGTCAAGCTCCTGGCGGCTGGCATCAATCCGGGCGAGGCTTCCATCCGCAAAGGCTTGCTCCACGCCATGTGGCCGGCCAGCTTCCCGTCGGGCCAGGGAAGTGACCTGGCCGGCATCGTCGAGGAGGTCGGTCCTGACGTCACTCGTTTCGCCATCGGGGACGAGGTCCTTGGCTTTGTCGACACGCGGGGCAGCCATGCCGAGGTCGTGGTGGCCGACGACGACAACCTGGTGGCACGCCCGCCCAACGTGCCGTGGGATGTTGCGGGCTCGCTGTTCGTGGTCGGGACAACCGCCTACGCCGCCGTGCGGGCCGTGAGCCTGGTCCCGGGTGACACCGTGGTGGTGTCCGGAGCGGCTGGCGGCGTTGGTTCGCTCGCCGTGCAGTTGGCGACGGGCGCCGGCGCCACGGTGATCGGCTTGGCAAGTGAGGGGCATCACCGTTGGCTCGTCGATCACGGAGTCATCCCGGTGACCTACGGCGACGGCGTTGTCGAGCGCATCAAGGAAGCGAGCCATGGACGGATCGACGCCTTCATAGACACGTTCGGCGGTGGGTACGTGGAGATGGCCGTCGCCTTGGGGGTGCCGGCTGAGCGCATCGACACCATCATCGACCGGGCGGCCGCCCAGGAGTACGGGGCGAAAACCGATGGGAGCGCCGCCGCCGCTACGGCCGAAGTCCTCGCCGAGCTGGCCGGGCTGATCGCGACGGGGCGTCTCGAGATTCCCATCGCCAAGACGTATCCCTTGGCAAAGGTTCGCGAGGCGTTCCAGGATCTCGAGGAGCGTCACACGTTGGGGAAGATCGTCCTGGAACCCTGATCATCTCGAAGAGCCTCCTCCATGTCCGGCCGACACCTGCGTCCCGCCAGCCTGGGCGCCGGGTCTGGGCGACCCTGCTTGACTCTCCTCGATGAGTGCGTTCGCGTCAGATGGCGCCCTGCCCCTCAGAGCGCGACGATTCGCCGAAGGGCTCGCCAACGACCTCAGTGTCCTGCTCGGTACCAGCGCGGCCGGCGTGATCCTCCACGGGTCGCTTGTCCTCGGCGGTTACGTGCCCGGCCGCAGCGACGTTGGCCTGCTGGTCGTCGTTGACGGGACGCTCAGCGATGCGCAGGTCGGTGGGATCACGGCTCTCGTGGCCGGGCGCATCCCGGCGGCCCCCGGGCGCCGTCGATCTTCGCTTCGTGTCGCTCGCCGAGGCGACCTCCCCCGCTGAGCGGCCGCACCTGGAACTCGCGGTGGAGCTATCTGCCCGGCTCCGATCGGGGTACCGCCTTCAGCGGCACGTTCACGACGAACGAGACCTCGTCGTGGAGCTTTCGATGTGCCGCGCCAGGAGATGCAATCTCATCGGTCCGCCGCCGCATCAGTTGATCGGAGTCGTCCCCGACGAATGGGTCCTGCAGGTGGGCGACGCCCAGCTCGCCGACTGGCAGCGGATCGGAAATGACCCCGCCCATGCCGAGTTGACGGTTCTGACGGCTTGTCGCATCTGGCGCTATGGCCTCGAGAAATGGCGCAGCTGCGACGAATCGAACCCGGCGGGCGCCGTTGAGGATCGTGTACGACGCGCTGACAGCTACTCCGTGCGAACCTGTGCCTCGGCGAGGATGTCCTCGACCAAAGGCCGGACCGAGCGAGCGGGGTGCGTGCCGGGGCGAATGACGCCGAGGACGAGCACGCCGTCGATCAGCACAAGGATCTGGTCGGCGGCACCAGCTGGATCTGGGTGACCGAGATCGGTCAATTCCTTTTCGAAGAGGCCATGCAGTCGCTCCGTGTACGCCCGTGTCACCTCGTGCGCCGGGTGTCCCGGATCCGGTAATGCGAGCTCGGCGGACACATACCGGCAGCCTCGGAAGGCCGGTGCCGACGTCGTCTTGTCGAGCTGGTCGAACACGGCCAGAACCCGCTCGCGTGGGTCGTCCCCGCCGGAGGCGAGCGTCGCCCGGTAGCGCTCCTCGTCCTTGCGGGCGCATTCGACGAGGGATTCGGCGATGAGGCCGTCCTTGCTGCCAAAGTGCTGGTAGAGGGACCTTCTCGCCACAGAGGCATCCTCGAGAATGGCGTCAACGCCGACGCCGACGCCACGCAATGCCGTCAGCCTCCTCGTCGAGGTCAGCAGGCGCTCTCGCGGTCCCGGAGCTCTCTCACCGCCCACGGCCGAGATGCTACCCGTATCGGGTTGACAGTAGAACGATCATTCGATTTACTATGGGGTAGAACGATCAGTCGATCTATCAGGACCGAGCCGCATCCCGGAGTGGCCCGGGTCTGTGCCGTCAATCGGTAGCGATGTAGGTGCACGGCGTCGACGTGGGTTCCAAGAAAGGGAGCGACGATGACTGAGGAGCTGACGAGATTCCTCGAGCGGTACGTCGGGCTGTGGAACGAGACCGATGCCGAGCGGCGGCGGAAAACGATCGCCGAGCTGTGGGCTCCGGACGGCGCCAACTACACCCAGTCGACGCAAGCCGTTGGCCACGAGGCAATCGAGACGAGAGTGACAAGGGCGTACGACGCCTACGTCGGCTCGGGCAGATACCGCTTCCGCTCGGTCGAGCCGCAAGCTGAGCACCACAACGCCGTCAAGCTCGAGTGGGAGATGGTCTCCGTGACGAGCGGTGAGGTCGCCTCGGTCGGGCTCGAATTCCTGCTTCTCGACGACGATGGCCGCATCATCTCCGACCACCAGTTCATCGTGAGGTAGTCCGGTGTCCCCGATGAAGGACCGTCGGCTGGAGGGATGGGGTCAAGGCGGATTCGCGGGCGCAGTTCGGGCCACGGAGATCGCGCCCTTGCCAAGACACGGCGATCCCGTCGGCTGGCTGGCGGAGACATCGTTCGTCCGCCACGTCGATCTCTCCTTCCCTGCGGTCGTGAGTGCGCTCGAGACCTGGTGGGAGGCGGATCAGTCGGAGGGGTTCGTGAATCTTGCTGCAACGGTGCTCGTGGGCCGCCTCAGCATCGAGCACGGCATCGGCCGAGTTGGCGTCGTTGTGCGGCGCCCGCGCCGGCCCTCCACGAGGTCTTTCGTGATGGAGCTCGAACTGGCACCGTGGAGCGAGCGGCGGCCGGTGACCCGATTGGAGCTCGTGCCCCGTCGCCGCGTCCGTCTGAGCCGGCGCTACTTCCAGACCGGCCACTGGGTTGTCGACACCCTGATCACCGAGCTGCGTTGCTCATCTGCCCTGGCGCCGGGTCTGTCCCATCTCGTGGACGCTGTCCGCCCTGACGGTGACGATGACACGAACCTGATCGCGACCTCCGTACCACGGGTAGGGGCCTCCTAGATAGCGCTCGGCGAGGGCCTCGATGTGCTCGGCGCCACCTTCGGCAGTGAGGTTCACGACGCGCCCGCGGATCGCAAAGTAGTGAGAGGGGTTGAGCGGGTCGGCAACGCTCACGGCCACGCGTGGGTCCCGCTCGATGTTCCTGATCTTCTGGAAGCCTTCGACGGTGTTGATCACGACGTGCTCACCGTCAGTGTCGACCCATGTCTGGGTCATCTGGGGCGAGCCGTCGGGCATCAACGTCGCGACGAAGCAAGGGCTGGGCTGGCGCAGCAAAGCGATGAGGGCGTCGGGCAGGTCCATGATGGCATTGTGTCTCATCTGGTTCGCCGTATCGCCGAGCTCGGCGTGATTCCCAAGGCCGGTGGCGAGCGCCGGCTCGGGTTGCTGCTCGGCTGAGTCGACTTGGTCGGCCCGCCAGGACCGCTTCCGATGTCGGACAGGCTGGCATCGAGACCTCGCAGGCAACCGGGCAGATGATGAACACTTACGCGAAGTGGCCCCTCCGAGGCTTCTTAGTGTCATGGAGAGGATGCTCAACAAGACGATGAAGAGACTTCGTGCGCGAGAAGCGGCCATCGGGGCGATGGCCCTCCTCGTCGTTGGAGCTACGGCCTGTGGCGGGGGCCAGGTCGCTCACGATCCCATAGCCGGCGCGACCGTCCGGCTCGAGGCCACCGGGACTTTGCCGGCCTGCCGGGCGAGCTGGCTCAAGCTCTCGATCTCTCGAGTCTCCGGGACGAGCGTCACTCCGACAGGGCGGGACATGAGCCGCCGCACGCCCGACGAGATCACCGTGACAAGCTCGCTGCCCTGCACGCTGAAGGGTTGGCCCGTGTTCGAGCAGGTGCGAGGCACCAATCACATCGCGGGTGCGAGGCCGCGCTACACGACCATCAAGGTCGGTCACGCAGACGTCGTCACGTTGGGGCCAGGGAGGGCAGCCGTCTCCTTTGCCACGGTGACAGTGCCGAAGGGCTGGGTTTGGAGCGGCGGCAACACCTGCGCGGCGTCTCCGTCCGCCTCGGTGAAACTACCGGGCGTCAAGGGCACGTTCTTCGTCGAGGACCTTCCCTCGGCGATCGTGACCTGCGGCGGCCCGGTCAATGAGCCGTTCCGTGTAACCGTCGGACCGTTCACGGCCGCCCGTGCCGCCGGAGCGGACCTCATCCCCGTTCCCTTCGGGGACGTGGAGATTTCGGTCCCGGGCATGTGGTGGGTCGAGCTGCCCAGCTCGCAATCTTGTTCGGGACAGCCGCCCTCCGGCGAGCTCCTGCTTGGGAACGCTCAACTCGTGACGACCTGCGGGCCGCTGCCGGCCAACGTGGCACACCTCTTCCATATCAAGCAGATCCCGCCGACGTACGCCCAGGCGCATCAGATCTGGGTGCACGGCGTGGAGGTGATCGTCGGGCCGTCAAGCAAGAGCTCGGTGACCTGGTACCTGCCTGGTGTCCTCGAGGAGCTCCAGATGAGTGGACCGCTCGCCCACAAACTGGTCTGGACGCTGCGCTTCTCGCCCCGCCGCGCCGTGCTGAGCAGCGCTGGGGTCGAGCCGGTCTCCGGTCAGCCGGGCAGCCCACTGCCCGGCACCGGCAGCTGGCAGCGCGTAAGCTGGGGCGGTCTCTCGGCCCTTGTGCCCCGGTCTTGGAGCATCGCGCGCACCGACGTCTCGAACTACCCCGAGTGCGGGACTGACGAAACGTCGCTCCCGAAGGCACAGGTCCTCCTCGACTCGGACCGCAAGGACGACTACCTGCCCTGTCCCTTACAGCTCCCGACGGCGTCAACCCTGTTCGGGAGTGGTGGCAACGGGCTCCGGATTGACCTGCAGCCATCGAAGCCGTACTCGGGCCGGGGCGGGCTCTCGAGCGATTGCTTGCATCCCAACGGCCTGACCGTCTGCCCGTACGCCTCCCCGCAGATGGCCGTACTCGAACTTCTCGTGACGGGCGATGGCCTCCTCCACCCCCGTCTCGTCTGGATTGGTCTCGGCGGATCCGGTCAAGTCGCGACAGCGGTGCTCTGGTCGCTCGCGAGCGATGGAACGTGATGTCTCTCGCCGCCTTGGACGCGAACGCCGACTGGGAGCGCCGATCCTTCACCGCTCATCGCTCAGCGATCGACGGAAGATCGAGGCTCCGAGGCGCGCCGCGACGGAGTCCACAGCGAACAGCGCGGGCGGGCACGCCGGACTCATTCTCGCTGTTGAGACCAGGAGTTCTACCTCGGATTCACTGCAGCTCCATCCGACCTCCTGTCGACCACTAGGTTCCGACGGATGGCATTGGGATCCGGGCTGGCTCACCTAGGCGGCTATCCGTTTGACGTGCGTTACAGCGATGGGTCACTGGGACGTGCGCATGCCGCTGACCGGATCCCCGTGACCTGATCCACCCGTTGTGCGAGTCCGAGGCCCCATCATGGGGCGGGAGGACCACACGACGATGAAGCGAAGAAGGCACACACCCGAGCAGGTGATCCGCAAGCTCGCCGAGGGCGACAGGCTGCTCGCGCAGGGCCAGTCGATCGAGGAGGTGGTGAGACACCTCGAGATCACTGAGTCGACTTGGCACCGCTGGCGCAACCAGTACGGCGGCATGAAGGCCGACGACGCCAAGCGCCTCAAGGAGCTCGAGAAAGAGAACACGAGGCTGAAGAAGATCGTGGCCGACCAGGCGCTCGACATCGACATGTTGAAGGAGCTGAACCGGGGAAATTTCTAGCCCCGGACCGTCGCCGGCGAGCCGTCGTGGTGCTCACCGAGCGGTTCGGGGTCTCCGAGCGCAGGGCCTGCAAGGTTGTCGGCCAGCCCCGTTCCACCCAGCGGCTTTCTCCTCCGGTCATCGCTGACGTCGAGCTGGCCCTGAGGGGGTTCCTGCGGGACTTCTCGACCAAGCGCCCACGCTGGGGCTGGCGGCGAGCCGCCATTCAGGCGCGAAAAGAGGGCTGGCAGGTCAACAACAAGCGCATCCACCGCCTCTGGCGGGAGGAGGGCCTCCGCGTCCCCTACCGAAAGCGCAAGCGGCCGCTGCGTGGCATCGGCGTGCCCGTCGGCGCCATGTGCCCCATCGCCCCGAACGTGCTCTGGGCGCTCGACTTCCAGTTCGACCAGACGACCGACGGGAGGATGCTGAAGCTCTTGAACGTGATCGACGAGCACACCCGCGAGTGCCTGTCCATCGAGGTGGAGCGCTCCATCGACGCCGACGGCGTCGTCCGCTGCCTCGAGAAGATCGCCGCAGAACGCGGCGCACCGGTCTACCTGCGCTTCGACCACGGGCCCGAGTTCATCGCCTATGCCGTGGCGGACTGGTGCCGCTTCAACGGGTCGAGCACGGTGTTCATCGACCCGGGCTCACCCTGGCAGAACGCCTGGATCGAGTCCTTCAACGGACGCCTCCGCGACGAGCTCCTGAACGGCCAGCTCTTCGAGACCCTCTTCGAAGCCAAGGTCCTCATCGAGGACTGGAGGATCGACTACAACTTGAACCGGCCCCACCGAGCTCACCGGGGACTGACGCCGGCCGAGTTTGCCAGGGCATGGACCATCAACAGACAGCTACAGCTCGCATAGCGAGTGGCTCAGAAACCGGGGTCCTCTCAGGGCCACGTCCTGCGTCACTCAGGTCCGAGCTCTCGTACGGTCGGAGAATGGGTTGCGGCCGCCGTCTGAATACCGAGTGTGACTGTCCCCGTACCAGCGCAGCACCGGGGGTCAACCTTAAGCCGGCGTTGACATGGTGGGCAGATCGCGAACCGGCACCGTGAGCAGCGATCAAGCCGTCGCGCATCAGGCGACCAGCCGTCGTTGTGGATTCACGTGGGGAGCGTGAGCCGCGCAGTGCTCGCTGTCCGCTCACTCTGTGAGCGCGTATGATCACGTCCGATGCAACCTAAGGGTCTCGATCTGACCAGCTCGCGCTCCTCTCTGCTGCGTTGACCCACCACGACGATGTTGTCGAGATCCTTGTGCGAGAGACAGGGCTCAGCGCCTCGGATTTGGCCGGCGATCGGTCGCTCATCGATCTCGGGGTTACCTCGTTCGCAATCGTGCGCGTTCTCTTAGCCGTCGAGGAACA
>Ga0181526_10003091_pt1 | contig 13840 bp, 11 predicted proteins | sample PEATcosm2014_Bin_35_FD_119750 | JGI IMG/M metagenome (GOLD analysis project Ga0181526, IMG submission 119750) | Peatland microbial communities from MTU Mesocosm Facility, Houghton, MI, USA - PEATcosm2014_Bin06_30_metaG | ecosystem: Environmental > Terrestrial > Soil > Wetlands > Peat | place...
CCCGACCCCGACTGTTCACGTGTCGCGTCATAATTCGGTAGGAGGCGGACCCCCGTCGGTAGGCGGCGGACCCCCGACCCCGACTGTTCACGTGTCGCGTCATAATTCGGTAGGAGGCGGACCCCCGTCGGTAGGAGGCGGACCCCCGTCGGTAGGAGGCGGACCCCCGTCGGTAGGCGGCGGACCCCCGGCCTAGCCGTAGCCGGCGGGCCTCCAAAGCTTCCTCAAGGCCGGCGGAGAATATTCCGCCGCCCCGAAGGCTGGTACGAAGGTACCGTAGAAAGCGCTCCGTCCGGCGGGGGACCGTCGATATGGTTAGGCCCTGCAACCTTTCAACAGAATGGGAAACATGCACACAACCGTTCGACCAAACCCGAACTTTAACGGCGTCGATTTTGAGGGCGCTCTTATAGCGGCGGACTTTGACCGTTGCCATCAGCTCGTTGATGGCAATGAGACGACGCTCGATGGAATCATCGCGTCTGCGCGACTAGCATTACGCGAGCGGCGTTTCCTTGATGCCATCGGCTTACTCTCCGATTTTCCCGAAGATTCCGACCTTCGCGTCGCCCGGGACGTTTTTCTCGGCGCAGCGTTCGGCTATACGAGGGACTACGTGGCCGGGCAGCGGCTGATCGATCGGGCTCTGAATGACCTCTTACCCGGCGATCCTTTGTACGATGAAGCGTACTACCTTACCGGCTCCATCGCGTGGATGCAGCACGACCACCAGAGGGCCGAAGAGGCCACCATGGCGGTGTTGCGTTCGAACGACCCCAACAACCGCGCAAGAGCGCACATCATGCTTTCGTGGATCGCCCTGCGGCGCAGCGACGTCCTCCGGCAGGTCGAAGAGTTGGAGAAGGCTCTCGACGAGCTTGACAGCACCGAATCCCCGGACGAATTTTATCGCGGCAACGCTCTTCTGACGCTGGCGCTGTTGTGCCGCGAGATGCCGCTGCATGACGTTGCCGAGCGCGTTCGCCAAATTTACGATGCGCTTCCCTGGACCGCAGGCCTAAAACTCGAGCACTTCCAAGTCACGCGGTTCTTGGCGTCGATTGATGAGCTTCAAGGCAACGAGTTGGCCGCATTCCGCTCCTTCAAAAAGGCCGGCAAGATGGCGCCCTCGGATCACTGGAGCGTACTTTGTTACTTAGATCGAGCGTTGCTCGCGCGGAATACGGGCGAAGCGGCCTTTGCCTCCGAGCAACTGCAGGAAGCCAGCGACATCGCTCAGCGCATCTCGTGGAGTGAAGTGACCGGTGAAGAGCGTGAGGCTCTGCTAGTCCTCGCCGAACTGTACGCCCACGAAAACCCGGCGATCGCCGAACAATATCTGGCACGTTTCCGCTCGCTCAAATCATCGGTCATCCCGATGCTTTCGTACGGAAGTGACCCTCGCGTCCGGGGTTTCGAAAGCTACTCGCAAGGCGTCGCCTGGCTGCGGCTGGGGGACACGCAAGAAGGAAAGGCCGCGCTTACGGAAGCGTGGTCGATCTTCGAAGACTTCAACTACGGATGGCGAGCCGCGTTGTGTGCGCTGGGTCTATACGAGGCGACGAACGACAAGCGCTGGATCGAACGGGCTGCACGAAAGATCGCGCCGTGGCCGAAGAGTTGGATTGCGCGCCGGGTCGCCGAATCGAAAACATCGACCGTCGTTCCGCTCGAGCGCATTCCACCTGCAAAGCGCGAAGTGCTCGAACTGTTGCGCGAAGGGCAACGCAATGCCGATATCGCCAAGAAGCTCGGACGCAGCCCGCATACCGTGCGCAATCAACTCGCCCAGCTCTTCCAGACGTTCGACGTGAAGAGTCGCGCCGAGTTGGTCGCCGTGCTCTCCAAGCAGGTCGTTCCGATAACGAGCCTGACGAAATATCAGCGGAAAGACCGCTAGCCCGACCGCGAAAAAGGGGAAGCCCGACCGCCTCCCGTTGAACCTGAGCGCCCGTGGAGAGTTGGGCTCTTCCCACGGGTACGGTCGCATTTTTATTCTCCGACATCGAGGGAAGCACGCGGCGCTGGGATGCCTATGGCGACGCGATGCGCGATGCCGTGCGGCGGCACGACGAGATCTTGCAGTCCGAGATTGAGCGGCGGCGTGGGTACGTCTTTAAAACAATCGGCGATGCGTTCTGCGCGGCGTTCTGGAGCGTCGGTGAAGCGCTCGAAGCCGCGACCGGCGCACAGCGCCAACTCGGGCGCGAGGACTTTGCCGAAGTCGACGAGCTGCGGGTGCGGATGGCCATCGCGGCCGGTGAGGCCGACGAGCGCTCGGGCGACTATTTCGGCACGCCGGTCAATCGTGTGGCGCGGCTGCTGTCGGCCGGTCACGGCGGCCAAATCCTCGTCTCCGGAGATGCCGCCGATCTCCTAGTCGGAAATCTCCCTTCCGGTATAACGCTGCGCAATCTCGGCACGATTCCGCTGCGCGATCTCAAGGAGCCGCAGCGCGTCTTCCAGGCGGTCGCTGCGGAGTTGCGCTCGGATTTTAAGGCGCTGCGCGCACTCGAAACGCCGGCCAACAATCTTCCACTCCAAACGACGAGTTTCGTCGGGATGCAGCAAGACGTTCTGCGAATAGAACGGCTTTTGGAAACCGAAGCTCTCGTCACGATCGTGGGCGCCGGCGGCATGGGAAAGACGCGTCTTGCGCTCGAGGCGGCCAACTCGATCCTCAACGATCGGAAGGACGGAACCTGGTTCGTCGACCTCGCTTCCATCTTCGACGAAACGCTCGTGATCAGCGTCCTGCTCTCGGTGCTAGGCGTAGATCAGGCCGAAGGCGCCGCGCCGCTCGACGTGCTTCTCAAACACCTGGACGAACGCGAACTGCTGCTCGTGCTCGACAACTGCGAGCATTTGATTGGCGAGGTCGCGCGCGTCGTGGTCGCCGTGATTCGCCGTTGCCCCCACGTTACGATTCTGGCAACGAGCCGCGAACCTATCAACGTTTCCGGCGAGCACGTCTATCAGATGTCGGGGTTAAATCTCGATTCTGCGGTTCAGCTCTTCAACGAACGCGCCCGCGCGGCAAGCCGGGACTTTTTAGCGGAGAAGAATCGTCGGTTCGTTGAAGAGATCTGCCGGCGGCTCGATGGCATTGCCTTAGCAATCGAACTCGCTGCCGCGCGTGTCCGGACGATCCCGATTCAAAAGCTTTCCGAGCACTTGGAGCTTCGAGTACTCGCCGGCGGGCGGGATCGCCAACCGCGCCAGCAAACCATGCACGCGCTCATCGACTGGAGTTACAATCTCCTGACGCCGCAAGAGCAAGACTTCTTGCGGCGCTGCGCGCCGTGCATGGGCGGGTTTACTCTCGAAAGCGCGATCGCATTCTGCGGTACGGACGACGTCGGCATGATCGATCTCGTCTCGTCGCTCGTCGACAAGTCTTTATTCGTTGCCGATATTGAGGAAGCCGGTCCCCGTTATCGTTTGCTCGAGCCGATCCGTCAGTTTGCCCGCGAGAAACTCGAGCAGATCGGCGAGACGCAGGGCGCTTTGGAACGGCACGCACAAGTCTATGCGGCCATCGCCCGCGACGGTTACGAAGAGTGGGACACGAACCCTGGTCCCGATTGGCTGGTGCGTCTCGAAAACGAGCTTGCAAACTTCCGCGCCGCGTTGAGTTGGACGACCGGAGATGGCAACGATCTCGCGCTTGGAGCTGCAATCGCGGGCGATACGGCGCCAGTCTTTCTAAGGCTTTCGCTTTTAAGCGAAGGCACGCAGTGGTGCGAGCGGGCGCTGGGGGGCGGCGCATCGCTACCCGCGGTCATCGAGGCTCGCCTGCGATATGCGCTGTCGATGCTCTATAACAACCAGGGCGTCATGAAAAACTCTCTTGCCCAAGCGCTGGCGGCCGAATCGCTCTACCGGCACGCCCACGACTATCGGGGCCTGACTCGCGCACTCTCGCAAGTCGCCAATCAGCGCGCCCGTGAAAACCTAGGCGAAGCCAAATCCGCTGCGGAGGACGCTCTGAAGCTCGCCCGAGAGCGTGGCGACCGGCGACTGCTTGCAGATGTGCTGCGACGATGCGCGCGCAGTTTCTTGACGGACGGCCCCGAGCGCGTCCGGGGAATGTATGCCGAAAGCGTTGCGCTCTACCGATCGCTGGGCCGCGATGATGACACGGCACGAGCATTGACGTGGTTGGGGCAGTTCGAGGCTGAAGTTGGGAATTATGACGAGGCGGCAAAATGGCTCATCGAAGCGAAGCCGCTTGCCGATAAGGAACTCGTCGTGTCGGTCGTAGGCGAGGTGGTCGCGTGTTACCTGGCCACAGGCGACCGCGCAAAGGCCGCGCCGGCTGCACGCGAAGCGCTCGCGCTAGCAGCGAAGTTTCGTCAACCGATCGAAATGCTGTTTGCGATTTCCTATGTCGCGGCTCTGGCGGCCGAACGCAATGCAACTGAGGCCGCCGTCCTCATCGGATACGCCGAGGAACGGCTTCGCGTGGCTGGTTGGCAAAGGCTCCATTACGATCTCGCAATAGTCGAGAGCCTCCAGGATACGCTCAAGGAGCGGCTCACCGATACGGAGCTGACGCAACTCTTTGCTGCCGGGGCGTCCATGGGCGAAGAAGAGGCGGTCGCACGCGCGACCGCCCTCACGTCGTTATTCTAACCCTTCGAGGAGGAAAGGTTAGCAGTGACTCAGACCGCCCTCGCGCCGCACGCTGTGTTCTCTACCGCTGCTGTAGTAACACTGCTGCGTCAGCGTAAACGTGCCGGTTTCACCCGAGCATCCGTTTACTGCTTTATAGCTGCCGGTGAGCCCGTTGTCCGACGAGCTGTACGAGGCGGAGTAGTAAAACTCACAGGTCGCGCTGGCGATCGTCGATTCGAAGGCGCCAAATACATTGCCATGGCCGCCGCGGCCGTCGTTGGGCTGCAAACCGTCTCGGCCGCCCCCGGCGATCGTCGGGTTATCGTAGTTCGCGCTTCCAAAGGTGAAAACGAAATAGCCGCCCAGGGCGCCGCCGGCGCCGACTAGATTCGCGACGGCCGTTCCGGTTCCAAGTACGCTGTCGGTTACCGATCCGGAATACTGCCCGGAAAGGTTTTGGCCGTCGCCGTGCTGCCATGCCGGTGTCTGTAGCGCGGGCGCCGGCCCGGCGCTAATAGCGATGAGACCAAGCGCAAAGAGTGCTGCAATACAGCGAGGTAAATATTTCATCGAACGCTCCCCTTATAAAGTAAAGCGCGGCTCCCGCGCCTCGTAGACTTACGCCCTTGCTTGCCTGGCGCCCTTTGGATCGCGGCGCTCAAGACCGGACGAAACGTGATTGATCGAGAAGGCGCTCTTTTGGCTTGACAAAAGGAGTTAGCGAATGGAACCGATCGATCGACGCGGCTTTCTCTCGGCGCGGCCTCCATGAACTCCAAGCAGCCGTTGCGGTATGCGCTCTGGAAAAACGGACGGGCGCGCTTAACCGGCCCCCGCATTTCTCGCCTAGTCGCGGCCTATTTCTTATAGCCTTGGACGCACGATTCCGTAGCGTCGCTTAGCATGGGCTGGGACGTGTAGGACTTCGTTCCGAACTTGTCGTTGGCGATGTTATGCCAGGCGCAGTAATCGCCGATCTCGCCTGAGACGCCGTTCCAGCCGGTAAAGGGCTCCGGATCGGTGATGGCTTCCCCGAATTCGTGGCCTTCCAATATCGTCACGCCCTCGTCGGCTCCGGTTTCGTCCGCGGGCGGCTTGATGGAGTTCGCGCCGCACGTGGTGCCTGCGTCGGGCATGTACGGGATGTTGGCGTACGCCAGGAGCTCGGTCTTTTCGTAGTACGTGTAACTATGATAGGAGCACCAGTGGGTGCCGAATCCTACTTCACTGTGATCGTGCGGCGTGGCGACGACGTATAATCCGTTTGCGTCGTATCCCAGCTGCGCGACTGACTTTAGCGCCTCAGCCGCAACGTCTTCGTCGGTCGGCGTCTTGGGAGCCGCCGAGTTGTCGCTCCAGACGCCCCCGAACTGTCCGGACGGGTTCGTAATGTAGGTCTTCTCGCTGTTGGAGATTTCGTAATACTGCGTGTAAATGTTGTTGTGCGAGCTGCCGCCCATATTCTTGGCATAGAGCTCGAGCAAGCTCGCGAGGTTGTCGGGATCGCCGTAGCGCTTGTAGCCCCAAAGGATCAGATACATCTTTGGAGTGACGAGTACCGGTCCGTCGTCGTACGTGACGTACGCGTTCGCCGGAAACGGCCGGCGCTGCGCCGCGGCGCGGGTCAGGGCATAATGAATTCGGCCGCTCGGAGCCGGCGGCTGGAGCTGTGCTGCCGGCGTCGAGCCGCCGGCGGAAGCGCAACCGGCCATGATAACAGCGGCAACGCATCCCAACCCAGCGGTCAGTCGGCGCACTTGGTCCATGGACATACTCTCCTTTGCGGGGCTTCCGTAATTTGGCCACGAAGGCAGACTTCTCTTGCCCTCTACTCCGGAGTTCGCGGTATGTTGTTCGCAGTTCTCTTGGGATTTCTCGCTGGATTGCGAACGTTTACGGCGCCGGCCGTTTTGTTGCTCATGCGGCGCAGTACGCCTTTGGCCTATGCCCTAGGCGTGCTGGCGCTTGCCGAATACGCAGGCGATCTTTATCCCAAAACTCCGGCGCGGACGGCTCCCGTCGGTTTGATCGCGCGGGCATGCAGCGGAGCCTTTTGCGGATGGACGGTCATGTCGCTAAGCGGTTCGTCGGGTGTGGCCGGGGCGCTGGCCGGCGCCGTAGCGGCCGTCATCGGGGCTTATGCGGGGTTGGCCGCTCGGTCTCGGGCCATCGGGCTGATTGGTCGCGTACCCGCGGGGCTGCTCGAAGACGTGATCGCGTTGGCCGCATCGGTGGCCGTCGTGGCATGCCTGTAGGTCGACCTCTAGGCCGACGTTCACGTCGCGGCGAAGCCCAGCAGAGTTTCGCTCACATCATTCATCAGGAAAGGGCTATGAATGCCGCGTTGCGGGTTTTTTTGTAGAGGATTGTTCCTCACGTTACTGCTTGTCGCGTGCTCCGCGGGCAAAGAGGCAGGGGTCCCGCCGGGCGCGTCGCTCGCTCGCACCACGCCGCAAGCTGGAAGCCTCGCGAATCCACTAAAGAGCGGAACGCTGTACGTGGCCAACTTTTACGCAAGCACGATTTCGGTTTTTGCGCCCGGTAAGGAGTCCCCGGGTCGCTCGATCTCCAGCGGCGTCTCTTATCCGAATTCGCTCACGATCGACAAAGCGGGAAACCTGTACGTCGGTAACTACGGCACGCCCAGCGGCAGCCGAACGAGTTCGGTATCGGTCTACTCTCCGGGCAGCAGCCAGCCGGGCCGAGTGATCGTCAACGGCGTGTTCGGGCCGTTTGCCATGGCGATCGATCGCTCGGGTAAGCTGTACGTCGCAAACAACGGCGGAGATACGGTCACCGTCTACGCGCGTGGCTCCACAACGCCGCTGGAAACGCTCACGAACGGAGTTCGCGGCCCCGAGTCGCTGGCATTCGACAGCAACCGCAACCTCTACGTCGCGAACTTTGACAGTAACGATGTCACGATGTACGCGCCGGGTAAGCCCAAGCCGCAAAAAACCTACAAACGAGGCGTGGCGGGGCCCGCGGCGTTGGCGGTTGACTCGGCTAACAACCTTTACGTGGCCAATCAGTTAAACCATTCGATTACCGTTTATCCGCCCAAGGAACCAAACCACCCGCGGCAGATCACTAAAGGGGTGGCTAAGCCCATCGCCATTATCTCCAGTTCGGGTGAACTTTACGTCCTCGACTACTCGAACATGACCCTGAGCGCGTACGATGAAAAGACGCTGGCACGCGTCGCCGTCACGTCGGCGGGTATCCAATGCCCGAGCGCCATGACCCTTAGCGCGACCGGGGATTTATTCGTGACCAACTCGTGCCCAAGCGGCGTTTCGATGCATGCTGCCTCCGATCTCAAGTTGGAGGGCTCGATCAGCCACGGGATCAGCTATCCCGTTGCCGTGAGCGTTTCGCAGTAACCGCCGTCCTGAGCCCTTCGTCATTCTTCCTTCGACTGCGCTCAGGATGACATAGCTCAGAATGACATTACTTTGCTCGGGACAGGCTCCGTCGGAGGACGAGTGAGGGTTTGTTGGCTGGCGCTTGCGGCCGTGCTGGCCGGTTGCGCTGCGGGGTTGAACTCGATCGCACCGCTCCCGCCTCCGGCAGCGGGGTATTCCAATCGCGCCGCCTCCAAAATTCATCACGTCGTCATCATCTTCCAAGAGAATCGGTCGACCGACGACCTCTTTAACGGCTTCCCCGGCGCCGATACGGTGCGCCGCGGCCTTAACTCAAAAGGCCAGGAAGTAAAGCTTGCGCCGATCAGCCTGACCGCGCCCTACGATCTGGGGCACACGCACTCGGCCTTTCAGACCGAATATGACGGCGGAAAGCTCGACGGCTTTGATAAGGTGCCCTCCCAGTGCTTTAACATCAACGTGTGTCTTCCGGCGGACGTTCGGGCCTACGGCTACGTTCCGCGCGAGCAGGCGCAGCCGTATTTCGTGATGGCGATGCGATATACGTTTGGGGATCGCATGTTCCAAACCAACGAAGGGCCAAGCTTTCCGGCGCATCAGTATATCGTGAGCGGGACGTCTACGATCGCCAACGGATCCTCGTTGCGCGCCGCGGATAATCCATTCAATCCCAGCGGGGGCGGCGACGGCGGCTGCGACTCACCCTCCGGAACGCTCGTCGCGGTCATCAACTCCGAGGGAGTCGAGAAGCAGGGCGTCTATCCATGCTTCGACCGCATATCGCTGATGCAACTGCTCGACACGAAGTCGTTGAGTTGGCGGTATTATCAGGCGGCTACCGGAGCGGGGATTTGGAATGGACCCGATGCGGTCTTGCCGATATTTAAAAGCCGGGAGTTTTCAACCGACGTGGTCGCGCCGTCGTCGCAGGTCTTGAAAGACGTCGCAAACGGCAGGCTGGCCGACGTTGTTTGGGTGACGCCGACGGCGCTGGCGTCCGATCACGCGCGCGCGACCAACGGATCGGGGCCGTCGTGGGTCGCTGCGGTTGTCAACGCGATAGGGAAGAGCCCTTACTGGAAAGACACCGCGATTTTCGTGACGTGGGACGACTGGGGCGGCTGGTACGATCACGTCGCACCCCCGGTCTATAACTCGTACGAGCTCGGCTTCCGCGTGCCGCTGATCGTGATTTCGCCGTATGCAAAGAACCACTACGTCTCGCACGCGCAGCACGAGTTCGGCAGCATTCTGAAGTTTACCGAGGAGGTTTTTGGTTTGCCGTCGCTCCACACGACCGACGAGCGAGCCGACGATCTCTCCGATAGCTTCGATTTCTCGAAGTCGCCGGGTAAGTTCAAGCCGATTCCGGCACCGTACCCGCCGAAGTATTTCTTGAACCAGCAGAGCACGCAGAATCCCGATGACGACTCGGGTTATCGGACGCTTTACAGTTTTGCTCAACGCGGTAAGAGCGATGATGGCCGCGCCCCGATGGCGCACCTGTTGGTGGCGGAGGGAGCGTTGTACGGCACGACAAAAGGCGGCGGTCGCAGCGGCGCCGGCTGCCCCGTCGGTTGCGGAACGATCTTCCGGATAACCGCCGACGGCAACGAACAAACGGTCTACCGCTTCAAGGGAGGTGCCGACGGCGCCGCCCCGCTTTCGGGATTGACGATGCTCGGCGGCGCGTTGTTCGGAACGACGACCGGCGGCGGTTCGGGCACGAACTGCTCGGGCGGATGCGGCACGATCTTCAAAGCCGACTTGGACGGCACGAACGAAAAGGTCCTCTACAGCTTCAAGGGCGGAAGCGACGGCGCGAATCCGCTCTCCGAACTAGTCGTCTTTGATGGAGACTTGTACGGCACGACGCAATTTGGCGGACGGAAAACACGCCTCTGCGCGAGCGGGTGCGGAACCATTTTTCGGTTTAGCGTCGCGGGCAACGCGGAGAAGGTGCTCTACGCTCTCAAAGGCGGCAGCGACGGAATGGAACCGGTGGCTGGCGTCGTTCACGCCGGCGGAAGCTTGTACGGCACAACGCAATACGGCGGGATGTCTACGCCGCTGTGCGCGACCGGCTGCGGAACCGTCTTTAGCGTCGATGGCAAGAGCGGCGTCGAGCACGTCGTTTATCGCTTCAAATCCTTAAAGAACGCACCTGACGGCGCATACCCGGCGGATCGTTTGCTGGCACTCGATGGAGCTCTCTACGGAACGACGCTTGGCGGCGGCGATATGCTCCAGGGCAGCGTTTTCAAGGTTACCGAATCCGGCGGCGAGCGCATCCTCCACAGCTTCTCGTGTTGCGGCTCAAGCTCCGACGGGATCTATCCGCTCGACGGTCTCATTCCGAGCGGCGGCGTCCTCTATGGGACGACGCGCGATGGCGGTAGCGGTCACGCCGGAACCATTTTTAGGATTGCGACGGCGGGCGCGCAGAGCATGCTCTATAGTTTTGCCGGGAAGCCCGACGGCGCCGAGCCGACAGCCGGCCTCACCGAACTCGATGGCGTTCTCTACGGAACGACGACGAGCGGCGGTTCGGCGGGCGCAGGCACGGTCTTTGAGCTAACGCCTTAGGAGCCTGTCGGACTCCTAGGTTACTCAGTTGCTCGTTACGGCGGCGCCGATCGGATCGTAGTTGCCGGGAACGCTTTGGAGCGGCTTGCCCCCGGCCGGATAAGCCCAGCGGTTTATCGTGCTGCTCTTGACGTGCGTGCAGTACTCATAGTCGCCGCCAAAAAGCTGTTTGCCATGCAACGCAACCTGGGCGACGTCGCACGAAGCGGCTAGGGGAATCTTTCTCGTTACGGAGACGGTCGTTCCCGAGACCGACGCGTCGTACAAGCAGGAGGACGTACCGCCGTTGCATTGTTGATCGCCGAGCACGAGTGTTGAGCCGTTCCAAAGCACCGTCCCCGGGAAATGGAGCGTGGCACCGCGGATAGAGAGCGAGACCATCGCCTTCTTGCCGAGGCGGAGCGCCGAGAGTACGTAAACGCTTTTCGACGTCAGGCCGCCGGCGTACAGGTTTCCGTGAGCGTCGTAGCCGTCGAAGTAATAGTAAAACTGATCCGGGTTTGAGTAGAAGGCCGGCGTTCCGCGAGCATTCTTGTAGATGAGAATGCCGCCCGATCCGCTGGTGCCGAAGATGTTCGCGACGGCAAGGTTGCCGGTCGCCGCGTCGACCGCGCAACTTGCGGGATACCCGAGAGGATCGTGCAGCGTTGCGATCGGGGTCTTGACGCCGGGTTTGAACTCCTCGATCAACTCGCCGCCCGTTACTGCGACCCAGACGTTCCCGTGCGCGTCGCTACACTCGCCTTCGGGCTCGAAAAATCCGGTGAGTTTTCCGACCCGCTTGAGCGACGGAACGCTGTAGATGTAGACGTCGAAGTTGTAGAAGTCGCTGACATAGAGAAGAGGTCCCGAGTTCGCGGCCTTCGCCGAAAGCCACGATGCTCCGCGATCCGGTTGCGGCGCAAGGACGGCCGAGGGAACGGCAACCCGGGCCGGCGCTTGGCCGATAGGCTGCAGCACCGTTTGGGAAGAGCAAGCGGTCAGAGCGAGCATCAGCGCCGCCACGCACAAGTGAGTCATCATCCGATTCGCTACCTGTTTCTTTGTCTGCTGCCCGTTTCGCTCTTGTCTTGAAGATAACTTTGTGATACAAAGTACGGAATGGAACTTCAGCGGGCGCTTTCCGATCTTGCGGAAGTTCGCGACCGCCTCGCGGCGCTGCAGCGTTTTGATGGCTACTCGGGTCTCGCCGCCGCCGCTAGTGGTATCGCAGCCTTCGTCGCAGCCTTTCTTCAACTGCGAATCGCTCCGATGCCGGCAAGCTCCCAGGCGGTGCAGGCGTATCTCGCGATCTGGCTTTCGTGTTTAGCCGTCGCGCTGGCGCTCAACTACGGGGCCGTGGCCGTGTGGCTGCTCAAGCACCGCGCACCTGGCGCGCGCAGTCGCTTTCGTACCGCCGCGCTGTCGATTGCACCGAGCATTGTCTTGGGAGGCGCGCTTACCTTCGCGCTCGTCGGTCATTACGCGTACGCGCTCCTGCCGGGGACCTGGTTTGCCTTTTATGCGATCGGACTCTTCGCTTCACGCGGCGCGATTCCGGGTTCGACCTTTGGAGTAACGATCGGATTTGCGCTGCTGGCCCTGGTATTTTTGGTTACGCCGCTCGACGCCGTCGCACTGGCTTGGTGGGTGATGCCGATTGGATTCGGTGCCGGCCAGGTGGCAATCGGCTATCTCATTTGGCTCGATCGTGCGTCGTGAGTACGCCACCGCAAGCGCCGTTTGCGTACGCCGGACTCGAGCGAATCTTTCACGAGCGAGGGCGGCTTGCGATCTGCACGTGTTTGATCGCCCATCCCGACGGTCTGAGCTTCACCGAGCTGCAGAGCGCCTGCGACTTGACCGACGGCAATTTGAATCGGCATCTGCACGCGCTCGCCGAAGTCGGAATCGTGGCGACGGATAAGCAGCGGGGATCCGGGCGTCCGCTGACGATCTATCGCATCAGCAAACGAGGGCGCGAGCGATTCCTCGCCTACGTTGACGAACTGGAGTCGGTCGTACGCGACGTGCACGAACGATCGCTGGGCTCGGTAACGAGATCGAAGCTGGCAACGACATGATCCCCCATCACGTTGCGATCATCATGGACGGCAATCGGCGTTGGGCACGCGAACGAAAGCTGCCGATCGCGTTTGGCTACCAGCGTGGCGTCGCGGCGCTGCGCCGAACGCTGCGCGCCGCGCGGCAAGCGAAGATTCGGATCGTTACGGTATTTGCGTTTTCTGAGGAGAATTGGAAGCGGCCATCCGGCGAAGTCGAGCTGCTGATGGGCCTCTGCATCGCGGCGGCGAGCGGCGAACTTCGCAATCTCGCGCGCGAAGGCGTTCGCGTTCGGCTCTGCGGGCGCAGCGACCGGCTTCCCGCCGCGGCTCGCGGCGCGCTTGCCGACCTCGTCGCGAAGACGGCTGGCAACGATGCGGTGATCCTCAATCTTGCAATCGACTATGGGGCGCGCCGGGAGATCGGCGACGCGGTGCGCGCGTTGGTTCGCGAAGTAAACGCCGGGTTGCGCGACCCCGAATCGATCGACGAGCACGCCGTCGAAAGCCGCCTGTACACGGCCGGGCTTCCGGATCCCGATCTGGTCATCCGAACCGGCGGCGAGCTTCGCCTCTCAAACTTCCTGTTGTTTCAAGCCGCCTACGCGGAGTTTTGGGCGACCGACACCTACTGGCCGGACTTTGGCGAAGTCGAGCTGCAGGCCGCACTCGACGACTACGCGTTACGCCAGCGCCGCTACGGCACTTAGGTTCCCGGGCCGAGCTCGCCACGGGCTTCGAGCCGCGCGAGCAACAGGTGATAGTAGAGCATTCCTCGCTGCGAACCAAGCGCGTCGAGCACGCTCTCGATTTCCGGCAGCGAGCCGCCCGCAAACGCGATGCCGCCGGCGACGCCGGAGTCGTTCATTGGGAAAACGTCGAGCCGGCCGAGTCCCCGCAGGAGGATGACGGTCGCCGTCCACGGTCCGATCCCTTTGATCGAGGTCAGTAGTGCCGTCGCTTCAACGCTGGAGCGCTCTTCCAACATTCGCTCGTCGAGCGTTCCGGAGGCGAGAGCCTCGCCGACGCGGCGTAACGCCGCAATCTTGTTCGCGCTCAAACCGGCGGCGCGGAGCGTGTCATCGTTGGCTCGGAGCGTCACCTCGGCCTCCGGAAAAGCGTGCAGTGTTGCTCCGTCGCGCAACTCGAATGGCCAGCCGAGCGCGACGACGTACCGTTGCAGAATCGCACTAGCCGCGTGGATGCTCA
>Ga0181526_10003092_pt1 | contig 13840 bp, 12 predicted proteins | sample PEATcosm2014_Bin_35_FD_119750 | JGI IMG/M metagenome (GOLD analysis project Ga0181526, IMG submission 119750) | Peatland microbial communities from MTU Mesocosm Facility, Houghton, MI, USA - PEATcosm2014_Bin06_30_metaG | ecosystem: Environmental > Terrestrial > Soil > Wetlands > Peat | place...
CTGCGCGCCCGCGGCGAGCGCGTGATCGGCACCGACCGTCGCGGCGGCGCCGCGCCCGCGGAGCTCGAGGACGCCGGCGTCGAGCTCGCCGCGGACACGCTCGCCGCGCTCGACGGCGTGCGCTGCGTCGTCAAGAGCCCCGGGGTCCCCGCCGGCGCGCCGCTGATCGCCGCCGCACGCGAGCGCGGGATCACCGTGATCGGCGAGCTCGAGCTGGCGTGGCGCCTGCTGCCCAACGAGTTCATCGCCGTGACCGGCACCAACGGCAAGACGACCACGGTCGAACTGATCGGCGAGATCCACCGCGCCTGTGGCGCCGCGGTCGCGGTCGCCGGCAACGTCGGCCGTGCGCTCAGCCTGCTGGCGACGCCACCGCCCGCCGGCGAGGCGCCGCTCGATCCGGCGGTCACGGTGGTCTGCGAGGCGTCGTCGTTCCAGCTCGAGGACACGCTCGCCTTCGCTCCGCACGTGGCGGTGCTGCTGAACGTCGCGCCCGACCACCTCGACCGCCACGGCGACATGGAGGCCTACCTGGCGGCGAAGCTGCGGCTGTTCGCCAACCAGGGCCCCGGCGATTTCGCGCTGCTGCCGGCGACCGGCGTCGGCGCCGAGGCGCCGGGCGCCGCCGCGCGGCTCACCTTCGGCACGTCGGCGCACGCCGATCTGCGCAGCGACGGGGAGTGGCTGTGGTGGCGGGGCGAGCGCCTGATGGCGCGCTCGGCGATCCGCCTGCGCGGCGCGCACAACGCCGAGAACGCGATGGCCGCCGCGGCGGCCACGCTCGCCCGCGGGCTGCCGGCGGCCGGTGTCGTGACGGCGCTCAAGCGCTTCGCCGGGGTGCCGCACCGTCTCGAGGAGGTGGCCACGCTGGGCGGCGTGCTGTTCGTCAACGACTCCAAGGGGACCAACGTCGCGAGCACGCTGGTCGCATTGCGCTCGTTCGAGCCGGGCAGCGTGCACGTGATCCTCGGCGGCCGGGGCAAGGGGGAGGACTTCGGCCGCCTGCGCGAGGACGTGGCGGAGCGTGCCCGCGCGGTCTACCTGATCGGCGAGGCGGCGGGCGAGATCGGCGCCGCGCTCGAGGACGCCGGCGTGCCTGTGGTGGACTGCGGCACGCTCGAGCGCGCGCTGACGGCGGCGCGCGAATCGGCCGGCGCCGGCGAGGTCGTGCTGCTCAGCCCGGCGGCAACCAGCTTCGACCAGTTTCGCGACTACGAGGCGCGCGGCGACGAGTTCAGGCGGCTCGTGCTCGCGTGAGCGCAGCCGCCGCGGCGGCGTGCGGGGGCCGGTGGGCAGGAAGGGGGTCCTGATCGCGCGTCGCACGCGGCACGCGCGCCCGGCGGTCCGGGCTGGGCAGGCATTTCGCGCTCCGTGTTGAAGGACCATCAATGGCTTCGGTTGCCGCAGAGCCCGCGCGTGTGCGCCGCGCCTCGGATTCGGCCGCCCGGGCGGCCAGGCCGCATTTGCCGATCGAGCACAGCCTGCTGCTGACGGCGACGCTGTGCCTGCTCGCCGGCGGCGCGGTGATGGTCTACAGCGCCTCGTCGCCCGCGGCGATCGACGGCAGCACCGCCGGCGGCATGAGCGCGCTCGTGCGCTTCGTCGTCTACGGCGCCGCGGGCCTGGTCGTGCTGCGCTACGCCTCACGCGTCGGCCTCGAGCGCGTACGGCGGTTGACCGGTCCGCTGCTCGGCCTGTCGTTCGCGCTGCTGATCGCCGTGCGCCTGCCGGGCCTCGGCCACTCGACGCTGGGAGCCGAGCGCTGGATCGGCGCCGGGCCGTTGCAGTTCGAGCCGTCGGAGCTGATGAAGCTGGCGCTGGTCCTCTACGCCGCGCACGTGCTGGCGCGCGGGCGGCCCGGCACGCGCAGCCGCACGACCGCCTTCAAGCGCGTCGCCGTCGTCGGCGGGGCGGCGTGCCTGCTCGTCGGCTCCCAGCCGGACATCGGCACGACCCTGGTGATCGCCTTCGCGCTGGCCGCGATCGTGCTGACCGCCGGCATCTCGATGCGGGCGTTCGTGCTCGTCGCGATCCTCTGCGCCGGCGCGGTGATCGTGTTCTCGATCGCCGTCCCCTACGCGGGGGCGCGCCTGACGTCGTTCCTGGACCCGTGGGCGCACGCCACGCAGAGCGGCTACCAGTCCGTCCAGAGCCAGGTCGCGATCGGCTCCGGCGGCCTGTTCGGGCGCGGGCCGGGCCAGTCGCTGCAGAAGGACTTCTACCTGCCCGAGGCGCCGACCGACTTCATCCTCGCGGTGATCGGGGAGGAGCTCGGCTTCGTCGGGATCGCCGTGCTGCTGGCGCTGTACGGCCTGATCGCCTACGCCGGACTTCGCGCCGCGCGCGCCGCGAAGGGCAGCTATGCGCTGCTCGTCGCGGCCGGTGTGACCTCGCTGATCGTCTTCCAGGCGGCGCTCAACGTGTTCGCGGTGCTCGGCATCGCGCCGGTCACCGGCGTGCCGCTGCCGTTCGTCTCCTACGGCGCCAGCAACCTGCTGGTGATGCTCGCGGCGATGGGGCTGCTGCTGAACGTCGCCGGCGGCGGCGCCGCGCATCTGCGGGCGGTGCGCAGCACGGAGCGCGAAAAACCGCGACGATCCGAGGATGCGCGAGGCACCGCGGATAGCGATCGCAGCCGGAGGGACCGCCGGGCACGTGGTGCCCGCGCTGGCGGTCGCCGACGCGCTGCGGGAGCGGGGGGCTGAGGTCGTCTTCATCGGCGGCGAACGCGCCGAGCGCCAGCTCGTGCCCGCCGCCGGCTACCCGTTCGAGCAGCTCGCGCTCTCCGCGCTGGACCGTCGCAACCCGCTGCGGGCGGCGCGCGCGCTGTGGCGGGCGGCGCGCGCGACGGCGCGCGCGCGAGGGCTGCTCGCCGCGCGGCGGATCGACGTGGTGATGGGCGCCGGGGGCTACGTCGCCGGGCCGGTCGCGCTCGCGGCCTGGACGCGGCGGATCCCGTTCGTGCTGACCGAGGCCGACAGCCACCTCGGGCTGACCAACCGCGTGCTGGCGCCGCTCGCACGGCGGGTCTGCCTCGCGTTTCCGGTCGCCGGGCGCCGCGGGCGCCGCTACCGCGTGACCGGACGCCCGGTGGCGCCACCGTACGCCGACCGCGACGGCGCACGCGCAGCCTTCGGGATCGAGCCCTGGGAGCAGTGCGTGCTCGTGTTCGGCGGCTCGCTCGGGTCGCGCACGATCAACGAGGCCGCGCTCGACGGCCTGGACGGCGCCAGCTTCCACGTCCTGCACGTGACCGGCGTGCGCGACTGGCCGGTGCTGCGAACCCATCCGCGCGGCCCGCTCTACGACCTGCGCGAGTACCTCGACCGCGACCGCTTCGGGCAGGCGCTGGCCGCCAGCGACCTGGTCGTGGCGCGCGCCGGCGGCTCGATCTTCGAGCTCGCGGCCTACGGGCGCCCGGCGATCCTGGTGCCGTTCCCGGCGGCGAGCGCCGACCACCAGCGGACCAACGCCGCCTGGATGGAGCGAGCCGGCGCGGCCGTCGTGGTGGACGACCGCGACTGCACCGGGCCGCGGCTCGCCGCCGAGGTCGGGCGCCTGATCGGCGATCCGGCGAGGCTCGCCGCGATGGGGCGGGCGTCGCGCGCGCTCGCGCGCCCCGACGCCGCGGCCGCGGTCGCGACGATCGTGCTCGCCGCGGTCTAGGCGGAGGACCGGCGCGTGGCGCGACCCACCATCTCAGAGGGTCCCTGGAGCGGGCGGCGGCTGCATTTCGTCGGCGTCGGCGGCGCCGGCATGAGCGCCTATGCGCGCGCGGCGCACGCGCTCGGCGCGGAGGTCAGCGGCTCCGACCGCGCCGACTCGCCGTTCGCCGCGGCGCTCGCCGCCGACGGCGTGCTGGCGGCGGCGATCGGGCACGCGCCGGCGAACGTGCCGCCCGGCGAGGATGTGGAGCTGGTCTGCTCGAGCGCGATCGCCGCAGAGAACCCGGAGCTGGCGACGGCGCTGGAGCGCGGGCTGGCGGTGCTGACACGCGCGCAGCTGCTCGAGCAGCTGACCGCCCTGCGGCGCACGATCGCGGTGGCCGGCGCGCACGGCAAGACGACGACCTCGGCGATGATCGTGGCCGCGCTGGCGGCGGGCGGCGTCGACCCCTCCTACCTGATCGGCGGGATCCTCGCCGGCAGCGGGCGCAACGGCGAGTGGCGCGAGAGCGAGTGGCTCGTCGTCGAGGCCGACGAATCGGATCGCTCGCTGCTCTCGCTGCACGTCGAGATCGCGGTGCTGACGAACGTCGAGCTCGACCACCACGACCGCTTCGGCTCGCTGCACGAGCTCGAGGCCGTCTACCGCGAGTTCCTCGCCGGCGCCGCCACGGCCGTGATCTGGGATCGCCCGGCGCTCCTCGCGCTGCGTGCGGGGCCGGTGGCGCCCTACGACGTGCCGGCCGCGGCGAGCGCTCCCGGCGGGGCGCGCTTCCAGTGGGGCGCGGTGGCGGTCGAGCTGTCGGTGCCGGGGGAGCACAACGCGCGCAACGCGGCCGCCGCGATGACCGTCGCGGAGCTGGTCGGCGTCGGCGCCGCCGACGCGGCGCGGGGCCTCGCCGGCTTCCGCGGCACGGCGAGGCGCTTCGAGCGGCTCGGACGAAGCGCCGCGGGCGCCGAGGTCTATGACGACTACGCGCACCATCCGACCGAGATCGCCGCGACGCTCGCCGCCGCCCGGGGCCTCGCGCCGGGCCGCCTGATCGCCGTCTTCCAGCCGCATCTGTACTCGCGCACGCGAGCGCTCGCGCGGGAGTTCGGCGCGGCGCTCGCCGGCGGCGCCGATGCCGTCGTCGTGCTCGACGTCTACCCGGCGCGCGAGCGTGCGGCGGACTTCCCCGGCGTCAGCGGCCTGGCGATCGCCGAGGCGAGCGCCGACGCGGCGGCGGGGCGGCCGACCTACTGGCTGCCCGACGGCGAGCGCGCCGTCCCGATCGTGGCCGCGCTCGCGGGCGCCGGCGACCTGGTCGTGGTGATGGGGGCCGGCGACGTCGACCGCGTCGGCCGCGCGCTGGTCGGCGGCGGTGAGCGCGATGGTTGAGCCGCAGGCGGACTTCCCGCTCGCGCGTCTGACCACGGTGCGCACCGGCGGCGCCGCCGAGCGCTTCGCGCGCCCCGGCTCGATGCGCGAGCTGCGCGCCCTGCTGGAATGGGCGCGCGAGCGCCGCCTCGCCGTGCACGTGCTCGGCTCGGGGTCCAACCTGCTGGTGGCCGACGCGGGCGTGCGCGGGCTCGTGCTCAAGCTGGACCGCGAGCTCGCGCGGATCGAGGGCGACGGCGCCGGGCTGCGCTGCGGCGCGGGTGCGCGGCTGCCGGCGGTCGCGGCGCGGGCGGCCGCGCTCGGGCTCGCCGGGATCGAGTTCGGCGTCAACATCCCGGGCACCGTCGGCGGAGCGGTGCGGATGAACGCGAACGCCTATGACGGGGCGCTCGCCGAGGTGATCGAGTGGGTCGACATCGTCACCGTCGACGGTGTCGAGCGCCGCGGGCCGGCGGAGCTCGGTTTCGCCTACCGCAGCTCCGCGCTGCGCGCCGGCGAGATCGTCGCGCGCGCGCGCTTCACGCTGACGCCGGCGGCGCCCGATGCCGTTCGCGCGACGCTGTCGGCGATGCGCGAGCGCCGCCACGCGGCGCAGCCGAAGGGGATCAGGACGTTCGGCTCGACCTTCAAGAACCCGCCGGGGCACAGCGCCTGGGAGCTCCTGCTGGCGGCCGGCGCCGGCAAGCTCGCGGTCGGCGACGCGCGCTTCTCGTCCAAGCATGCGAACTTCGTCGAGAATGCCGGCGGCGCGAGCACGGCGGAGATCCTCGAGCTGATGGCCGCGGCCCGCGAACTGGTGCGTGCGCGCTTCGGCGTCGAGCTCGAGCCGGAGGTCCAGCTGCTCGGCGAGGTTCGCTTTCCCTGGTAGGGGTTTGCGCCCGGAGCGCGAAGCACTACGGGATGGCTCTGCGCCACAAGCTCGCCTGCGTTGCGCTGGTCGTGCTGGTCGGGTTCGGCGGCTGGGTCCTGCTGCGGGGCAGCTCGCTGTTCGCCGTCGACCAGGTCGACATCACGGGCCTCTCGCCGAACGCGCTGCCGGCGGTCTCCGACGATCTGATCGCGGCCGCCCGCACCCAGACGACGACCGACTTCTCGGTCGCCGCGCTGCGCGCCGCGGTCGGGCCGTACACGCTGATCGACGGCATCCGCGCGCAGACCCACTTCCCGCACGGCGTCAGCATCGAGGTGCGCGAGCGCCAGCCGGTCGCGCGCCTGCAGGTCGGCCGGCGCTGGTTCGCGCTGGCGGCCGACGGCGGCGTGATCAGCGGCCTCGCCTACGCCGGCCCGCTCGCGTCGGTTCACTCGACGCGGATGCCGGCCGGCGGCCGCACCGGCGACCCGTTCGTGCTGCTCGCGCTGCGCGTGCTGACCGACGCGCCGGCGCCGCTGCGGGCGCGTGCCGCGGCGGTGACCCACGCCGACGGCGCGCTGACGATCTACCTGCACCGCGGTCCGCGGCTGATCTTCGGCAACTACCAGCTGCTGCACGCGAAGTGGGACGCCGCCGCCGCGGTGCTGGCGAACCCGGCCTCGCGCGGCGCCAGCTACATCGACCTGACCGTGCCCTCACGACCCGCCGCGCAGGTCGCCGACGCGGCGACCAGCGACGCCGCCGCGACCGCCACCGGGGTGGTCGGCGGCACGCCCGCGAGCGCCAGCACGGTGGCGAGCGTGCTTTCGCCGGCCGTGATCGGACCCTCAAGCTCTACTTCAGGCTGAGCCCCCTCGGAGACCCGATTTCAGGTCGTGGTCGAGGGTTCCGCGATCTGCAACGAATGTTGCGATGATGCGGTTGCATTGACAATCGCCCGAAGCCCTGCATAACGTGGCTTTTGCGGCTCCTTCGCGGCGCCGGCGAAAAACCCTTCATTCTGACTCTAGGCTCGGATGTGAATATGGACGGCGGTAGCTATCTCGCAGTGATCAAGGTCGTCGGCGTCGGCGGCGGCGGCACCAACGCCGTCAGCCGGATGGTCGACGCGGGGCTCCGCGGAGTCGAATTCGTCGCAGCCAACACCGACGCGCAGGCGCTCGCGATGTGCGACGCCGACGTCAAGCTGCACATCGGCACCGACCTGACCAAGGGCCTCGGCGCGGGCGCCAACCCCGAGGTCGGCTTCGGCGCGGCGGCCGAGTCGCGCGACGAGATCAAGGAGGCGCTGAAGGGCGCTGACATGGTCTTCGTCACCGCCGGCGAGGGTGGCGGCACCGGCACCGGCGCGGCGCCGGTGATCGCCGAGATCGCGAAGAACGAGATCGGCGCGCTGACCGTCGGCGTCGTCACGCGCCCGTTCGACTTCGAGGGCGCGACCCGCGCCCGCCAGGCCGAGGAGGGCATCCGCAAGCTGCGCGAGGTCGTCGACACGCTGCTCGTGATCCCCAACGAGCGGCTGCTCACGGTCGTCGAGCGGCGCACCTCGATCCTCGACGCCTTCCGCGAGGCCGACAACGTCCTGCGCCAGGGCGTCCAGGGGATCACCGACCTGATCACGATCCCCGGCCTGATCAACCTCGACTTCGCCGACGTGCGCACGATCATGACCGACGCGGGCACCGCGGTGATGGGTGTCGGCACCGGCACGGGCGAGAGCCGCGCCGCCGACGCCGCGAAGGCGGCGATCGCCTCGCCGCTGCTCGAGGAGGCGATCGACGGCGCGACGGGCATCCTGCTGAACATCACCGGCGGTCGCAACCTCGGCCTGTTCGAGGTCAACGAGGCGGCCGAGATCGTCCAGGCCGCCGCCGAGCGCGACGCCAACATCATCTTCGGCGCCGTGATCGACGAGCAGCTCGAGGACGAGGTCAGCGTGACGGTGATCGGCACCGGCTTCCAGCACCACGGCCGCTCGCGCGCGCGCGCCGGGATCTTCGACACCGGCGAGGAGCGCAGCACGCGCCGTCCGCGCTCGAGCCGTCCGGAGCGCCCGGCGGTCGAGATTCGCGACGAGGACATCGACGTGCCGCCGTTCCTCCGCTGATCTGAGGGGCTTCGCCGGCAGGGCCGGCTGCGCCTGATAATTTCGTGCCGCGATGGCTCAGCCGCCCGGTCCGAATGTCTTTGGCAACGAGTGGGAGCGCGAGATCGCGCACGGGGGCTTCGCGGTCCGCGGCAGCCGCGTCGGCGCGGCGGCAGGCGCGCAGCGGCTCGGCGTCTCGGTCTACGAGCTCGCGCCGGGCAAGCGCAACATGCCCTACCACGCCCACTTCGGGATCGAGGAGCTGCTGATCGTGCTGAGCGGGCAGCCGACGCTGCGCGAAGCGGAACGCGAGCGCGAGCTGGCGGCCGGCGAGGTCGTCGCCTTCCCGCCCGGGCGCGATGGCGCGCACCAGCTGATCAACAACACGCGGGAGCCGGCGCGCTTCCTGATGGTCAGCTCCTACGCGGAGGCCGATTTCGTGGAGTACCCCGACAGCGGCAAGCTCGGCGCCCGCGCCGGCGTCTTCGGCGCCCCCGGCGCGGTCGTCCGCATCCTCTCGACCGCCGAGCAGCTCGGCTACTTCGACGGCGAGGGCGGCGAAGAGGGAGCCGGCCCAACAGCCTGACCGCGCGCTCACGCGCTAGGTTTGAGCGCGAGTGTCGACTGCGCTTCGCCAAACGCCGCTGCATCGGTCCCACGTCGCGCTGGGGGCGCGGATGGTGCCCTACGCCGGCTGGGAGATGCCGGTCCGCTACGACGGCGTGATCGCCGAGCACCTCGCCGTGCGCGCCACGGCCGGCGCCTTCGACGTCTCGCACATGGGGCAGATCGAGACGACCGGGCCCGCGGCGCGCGACCTGCTGGAGCGGCTGTGCACCAACGACGTCTCACGCATCGCGATCGGCGGCGCCCAGTACAGCCTGCTGCTGCGCGAGGACGGCGGCGTGCTCGACGACCTGTTCAGCTACCGCCTGGCGGACCAGCGCTACCTGACCGTCACCAACGCCGCCAACCACGAGCGCGACCTCGCCTGGTTTCGCGACCACGCCGCCGGCTTCGACGCGCAGGTGATCGACCGCGCCGCGGATTACGCGATGATCGCGGTGCAGGGGCCGCTGGCGCGCGAGATCGTGCAGGCGATCGCGAATTCGCCGCTGCCCGAGCGAATGACGATCGGCGAGCGCACGATCGACGGCGTGCAGATGCTGGTCGCCGGCACCGGCTACACCGGCGAGGACGGGGTCGAGCTGCTGCTCGACCCGGCGGACGCGCGCGCGGTCTGGGATGAGCTGCTGCGCCGCGGCGCCAAGCCGGCCGGTCTCGCGGCTCGCGACACGCTGCGCACCGAAGCCTGCTACCACCTCTACGGCAACGACCTCGACACGCGCCGGGGCCCGATCGAGGCGGGCCTGGGCTGGTGCGCCCGGGCCGGCGGCGGTTACATCGGGGCCGAGGCGGTCGCGGCCGTGCGCGCGGCCGGTCCGGCAGAGCTGCTCGTCCCCTTCGTGATCACCGACCGCGGCGCCGCGCGGGCGGGGGACCTCGTGCTCGGCGGCGGCATCGTCACCAGCGGCACCTTCTCGCCGACGCTCGAGATGGGCATCGGCCTGGCCTACCTGCCGGCGGCGATGGCGGTGGTGGGAACGGAGTTCGAGATCGACGTACGCGGCAAGCACCGGCGGGCACGCGTCGAGAAGCGGCCACTCCTCAAGGTGTGAGCGCCAAACCAATAATGTTGGAGGGAGCGAGCTGATGGCCGAAGCGTCCTATCCGCAAGATCTGCTGTATCACCCCGAGCACGACTGGGCGCGCATCGAGGGCGACGTCGCGACCTTCGGCATCACCTGGCACGCCCAGGACGCCCTCGGCGAGGTGGTGTTCTTCGACCCGCCCGCGGCGGGCGCGCAGGTGACGCAGCACGAGCCCTACGCGGAGGTGGAGTCGGTCAAAGCCGTCTCGGACGTGATCGCGCCGCTCTCGGGCGAGGTGATCGAGGTCAACGTCGCGCTCGGCGAGGAGCCGGAGGCGATCAACGAGGATCCCTACGGCGCCGGCTGGATCGTCAAGGTTCGCCTGTCGGACCCCGCACAGGCGCAGGCGCTGCTGGCGCGCGACGCCTACGTCGCGCTGCTCGCCTGAGGCCGCGATGAGCCGCTACACCGCCGTCACCGACTCCGACCGCCAGGCGATGCTCGAGACGATCGGCGTCGCCGGCGTCGAGGAGCTGTTCGGCGAGATCCCGGCCGCGGTGCGACTGGACCGCGCGCTCGATTTGCCGGCCGGGCTCGGCGAGGCCGAGGTCTACGCGCACCTGCGCACGCTGGCCGCGCGCAACGGCAGCGCGGAGGACGAGATCTCCTTCCTCGGCGCCGGGATGTACGACCACTACGTGCCGGCGGTGATCGACATGCTGCTCGGGCGCTCGGAGTTCCTGACCCCCTACACGCCCTACCAGCCGGAGATCTCCCAGGGCGGGCTGCAGGTGATGTTCGAGTACCAGACGGCGATCTGCGAGCTGACCGGCATGGACGTCTCCAACGCGTCGGTCTACGAGGGCCCGTCGGCGCTCGCCGCCGCCGGCTATCTCGCCAAGCTGACCAACGGCCGCCCGCGCTTCGTGATCTCGCGCGCCGTCCATCCGCACGCGCGCGAGACGCTGCGCACGCTGTCGGCCGGCTACGGCACGAGCGTCGACGAGGTCGCGCTCGCCGACTGTGTGACCGACACCGCGGCCTGGGCGCGGGCGCTCGACGACGACGTCAGCGCGGTGTTCGTGGCGCAGCCCAACTTCCTCGGCGCGGTCGAGGACCTCGCGCCGCTGATCGCCGCCGCGCGCGAGCACGGGGCGCTCGTCGTCTGCAGCGCCGACCCGCTCGCGCTGGGGATCGTCGAGGCGCCGGGCGTGCTCGGCGTCGACGTCTGCGTCGGCGAGGGCCAGACGCTCGGCAACCGGCTCGACTTCGGCGGCCCGTCGTTCGGCTTCTTCGCCACCCGTGACGAGCACGTGCGCCGGATGCCCGGGCGGATCGCCGGCGAGACCCACGACGTCGACGGCCGCCGCGGCTTCGTGCTGACGCTGCAGACCCGCGAGCAGCACATCCGCCGCGAGAAGGCGACCTCCAACATCTGCACGGCGCAGGCGCTCAACGCGCTCGCCGGCGTCGTCTACCTCTCCTGGCTCGGCCGCCACGGCCTGGTCGAGCTGGCCGAGCTGCTCGTGCGCCGCACCGCCTACGCCCGCGAGCAGCTGCTCGCGATCGACGGCGTCAGCGCCGTGCACGAGCAGCCGGTCGTGCGCGAATTCGCGGTCTCGCTCGGCCTGCCCGACGTGGCGAGCGTGCGCCGCGTGATCGGCCGCTGCGCCGCCGAGCGCGTGACCCCCGGCTACGCGCTCGGGCGCGACTACCCGGAGTACGCCGACGGCCTGCTCGTCGCGGTCACCGAGCAGCGCTCGCGCGGGGACATCGACCGGCTCGCCGACGTGCTCGCCCGCGCCCTGGCGGCCGAACGCGCCGCCGCCGCGACGGGGGGCGCATCGGCATGAGCCTCACGAACGAGACCGCGATGCAGCGCGACCGCGCGACGACGATCTTCGAGCGCGGCGCGCCCGGCCGCCGCGCCTTCCAGCCGCCGCCGCTCGACGTGCCGGAGCGCCCGCTCGACGAGCTGATCCCCGCGCGCCTGCGCCGCCGCGAGCCGGCGCGCCTGCCGGAGATCTCCGAGCCCGAGCTGGTGCGCCACTACGTGCGCCTCTCGCGCCGCAACTTCGACCTCGACTCCGGCTTCTACCCGCTCGGCTCCTGCACGATGAAGCACAACCCGCGCCTGCACGAACGCGTCGCGGCGCTGCCCGGCCACGCCCGGCTGCACCCGCTGACCGAGCCGGCGCGGGCACAGGGCGCGCTGACGCTGATGTGGAACCTCGAGCGCGCGCTGTCGGAGATCGCCGGCCTGCCGTACGTCTCGCTGCAGCCCTCCGCCGGCTCTCACGGCGAGCTGGCCGGGGTGCTGCTGACGCGCGCCTACCACGCCGATCGCGGCGAGCAGCACCGCCGCGTCGTGCTGACACCGGACACCGCCCACGGCACCAACCCGGCGACCGTGACGATGGCCGGCTACGAGGTCGTCAAGGTCGGCACCGACGCGCGCGGCGGCGTCGACATCGACGACCTGCGCGCCAAGGCCGACGGCGACGTCGCCTGCCTGATGCTGACCAACCCCAACACGCTCGGCCTGTTCGACACCAACATCGAGGAGATCGCGACGATCGTCCACGGCGTCGGCGGCACCGTCTACTACGACGGCGCCAACCTGAACGCCGTGATGGGGATCTCCCGGCCCGGCGACATGGGCTTCGACATCGTCCACTTCAACCTGCACAAGTCGTTCACGCAACCCCACGGCGGCGGCGGCCCCGGCTCCGGCCCGATCGCGGTCTCCGCCGCGCTCGAGCCGTATCTGCCGCGGCCCGTGATCGTCCGCCACGGCGGCGCCGAGGGCAACGGCTCGACCGTCGAGTTCGACCTCGACTACGAGCGGCCGAAGTCGATCGGGCGCCTGCGCGGCTTCCACGGCAACTACGGCTGCTTCGTGCGCGCCTACGCCTACATCTGCTCGCTCGGCGCGGCGGGCCTGCGCGACGTCTCCGAGACCGCCGTGCTGAACGCCAACTACCTGCTGGCGCGGCTGCGCGAGCTCGGCGTCTGCGAGCTGCTGCCGCCCGCCTACGATCGCCTGTGCATGCACGAGTTCGTGCTGAGCGGCGCGCCGATGAAGCACGAGCTGGGGATCCGCACGCTCGACCTCGCCAAGCGCCTGCTCGACTACGGCTACCACCCGCCGACCGTCTACTTCCCGCTGCTGGTCGAGGAGGCGCTGCTGGTCGAGCCGACCGAGACCGAGACCAAGCAGACGCTCGACGAGTTCGCGGCGGCGCTCGCGGAGATCCTGCGCGAGGCGCGCGAGGACCCCGAGCTCGCGCGCGGCGCCCCCTACTCGACCCCGGTGCGCCGTCTCGACGAGGCCGCCGCCGCCAAGCACCCCGTCCTGCGCCAGGCGCTGTAGCGCCGGCCGCCGCGCCCCCTATACGAGCGCCCGCGGCTGCAGCGGCTCCTCAACCACTCCGCCGGAGGCGGATTTGAAAACCCTGTAGGCGAGCTTGCCGGGGGTGTCGGCGATCACCTCGTGCACGTCGGTGCCCCGGTAGTGGATCGCCACGCCGTCGTCGGTCGCGTAGCCGTCGGGGAGCGTCCCGTCGGCGATCAGCGCCTGGAAGTGGGGGCGGCGCCGCGGCTCCGAGTCGTAGTGCACGGAGGTCGAGTGGGGCAGGAAGCCGAGCGCGTCAGTCACCGCGCGCAGATCCGTCCCGAAGGAGTCGGTATTGCCGCCGAGGTGCCAGCAGATCGCGCCGGCGCTGATCCCCGCCAGCACGACGCCCCGCTCCCACGCCGTGCGCAGGATGCGGTCGAGGCCGTGCGCGCGCCAGACGGCGAGCAGGTTGACGACCGAGCCGCCATGCACCCAGATCACGTCCTGGGCCAGCAGATGGCGCTCGGGGTCGACGTTCGGCATCCCGAACAGCTGCAGGTGCGAGGCCTCGACCTGCTCGCCGGAGCAGGCGCCGTAGAAGCCGCGCAGGCCGAGCATGTTGTCGCCGTGGGCGGTGCCGAGCCAGCAGAGCTTGGGCCGCTGCGAACCGGATAGCTCGAGCGCGTAGCGCACGACCGCCCCCATCCGCCACTGGTAGGGGTTCAGTCCGCTGTCCTCGAACCCGGCGCTGCCGGCGACGATGTGACGCTCCGCCATCGCCGCAGTCTCACACACGCCGCGCCGGCGCCGTCGACGTCCACCGCGGGGCGCCGTGAGCTCGCGGCGAC
>Ga0181526_10003096_pt1 | contig 13828 bp, 10 predicted proteins | sample PEATcosm2014_Bin_35_FD_119750 | JGI IMG/M metagenome (GOLD analysis project Ga0181526, IMG submission 119750) | Peatland microbial communities from MTU Mesocosm Facility, Houghton, MI, USA - PEATcosm2014_Bin06_30_metaG | ecosystem: Environmental > Terrestrial > Soil > Wetlands > Peat | place...
AAACCGTGCCCGCTCGGACTTTCCTTGGAACCAGACATAATCGACCCTCGCTGTGCTTTGGGCGGGCGCCCGGATAGCGCCCTGCCGCCAAACCCCATCGCAAAGCATGTGCCAGTTTGGTGACAGCTTAAGTCACTGATGATAAAACACTCGTTGGACAGGCGTCGGCGCTGATCGCCTAATTTGTAAGCATTCTGCCGTGCGCTTTCAGAACACGGCTGACAAACCCGGCGAGATTATTTGGTGCCCGGCCGAGCAGCCAGCGAAGCGTATTTGAATTCCCGATCAACCCGTGTTCGGCATAATAACGAAACATCGCCGCCAGTGTCTGCGCCTCGTAGTCGCCCATTCCGGCGGCGCGCGCGCGCGCCTCCCAGGCCTCGACTGTTTCAACCTTGACACGAATAATTTTGTTCAATGTAACGCCGATAGTGGCGGCAACTTCACTTTGACTCAGCGGCGCGGTACCGGCCAATTCATAGGTCGCGCCGCCGTGGCCATCGCTCGACATCACGATCGCCGCGGCTGCCGCGACGTCGTCGAGGTCGACGAGGCTGAGCCGTGTTAGCGCCGGATAGGGAATTCGGAGGACGCCCGCCTCGACGATACCGCGCCAGACGCCGAGAAGATTTTGCATATAGGCCGCCGGCTGTAGGATGGTGAGGTCGAGATCCATCGCAAGCAGCATCTGTTCGGTGCGCATTTTTTGCCAGTGATGCGGCATCGCCTCGATCTGCGGATGCAGCACCGAGTGATAAACGAAGCGTTTGACGCCGCACGCCCGGACGGCGGTCGCGATGCTGCGCGCGTAGTCGAATTCGCTCGCGCAGACGTTGGGACAGATGTGATAAATCGCTTGTGTGCCCGCGACCGCATCGGCAACGGCCCCGGCATCTTCAAAGCTGCCGATGCTCACTTCCGCGGCGCCAATTTGTTTGAGCGCATCGATATGCTCCGACCGACGCACCAGCGCACGCACCGCAGCGCCCTTCGCCGCCAAGGCCTTGACGACGGCGTTACCGGTCTTGCCCGCGGCGCCGGTGACCAGGATCATTGAGGATTTTTCGGCACTGCCGTCGTCAATTCAAACAGACGGTTCGGGCTGAGTGGAATCTCCAGGAGTTCGACCTTCTTGGCGGCAAGCTCGAGCGCGTCCTCGATCGCCTGCGCGAAGAGCGGCCCGACCGGGATGGCGCCCGCTTCGCCCGCGCCCTTGATGCCGAGCGGATTGAGCGGCGATGGCGTCACCGTATGGGCGATGTCCATGTGCGGCACTTCAAGCGCGGTCGGCAGCAGGTAATCGGCGAGCGAGGCGTTGAGCAGTTGACCGTCTTCATCGAAGACGAGTTGCTCGTAGAAGGCATTGCCGATGCCCTGGGCCACGCCGCCGTGAATCTGCCCGGCCAGGATCAGCGGATTGATCACCGTCCCGCAGTCGTGCACCACGACGTATTTGAGCACCTTGAGCATGAAAGTCTGCGGGTCGACCTCGACGATCATGGCATGCACGCCGCTCGCCGTCGCGCCGCTTGGCGGGCCGAAATATTGCGTCGACTCGAGCCCCGGCTCAGTGCCGGGCTGCACCGCGCCGCGCATCGGATTGGCCTTGAGCGCCAGCGCGCCGAGCTTGACGGCCTGACCGGGAACCCCGACCACCGACACCGCGCCGTTGGCGATTTCGAGGTCTTCCTCAGCGCATTCGAAATGATCGGCGGCGAGTTTCAAAATCTTCTTGCGCACGGCAATCGCTGCTTCGTTGACGGCGTTGCCGGCGACCACGGCGCCGCGGCTCGCGAAAGTGCCGGCGCCCCAATAAAACTGATCGGTATCGCCGGTGACGATATCGACGTCAGTCACTTCAACGCCGAGCTGATCGGCGGCGATCTGGGCGAACACCGTGAAATGCCCCTGCCCTTGGGTGCCGATGCCGGTCGCGACGCTGACCTTGCCGTTCGACTGAACCTGGACCTTGGCGCCCTCATAGGGACCGATGCCGGTGCCCTCGACGTAGCAAGCAATCCCGATGCCGACATGCCGGCCCTCGGCGCGCAACCGCGGCTGCTCCTCGGCGAGGAAATGCTTGTAACCGACCAGTTCCAGCGCCTTGTCGAGGATCGGCTCGTAATTGCCGCTGTCGTAGGAAAGCTGGGTAAAGTCCTGATAAATGATTTCGTTGTTGTAGGGGAATGCATCCAGCGGGATCAAGTTACGCCGGCGGATTTCGGCGCGATCGATGTTCAATTCCTTGGCGGCAATGTCGAGAAGCCGCTCGATAACAAAGACGCCATGCTGGCGTCCGGCGCCGCGATAGGGCGTCACAATCGGCTTATTGGTAAACACGGCCGTGAACGTGCTGTCGTAGTTCGGGATCACGTAGGGCCCGAGCAATGTGCACTGGCTGTTGATCGGCACCGTCAGCCCGTAGGGATTGTAGGCGCCGGTATCGTGCAGGAACACGTCCTTGACGCCGAGAATGCGGCCGTCCGCCGCCAGCGCAATTTCGGCGTCGTGGGTCTGGCCGCGTTCATGCGTGGTGGCAAAGAAATGCTCGAGCCGGTCCTCGATCCATTTGATCGGACGGTTGAGCTTTCTCGCCGCCCACGGGATCACCACCTCTTCGGGGTAGAACAGCATGATCTTCGGCCCGAACCCGCCGCCGACGAACGGCGCGATGACGCGGACCTGCCGCTCGCTCAAGCCCAGCATCGCGGCAAGGCCATTGCGCAAAAACACCGGCGCCTGCGTGGTGTCCCATATCGTGAGCTGATTGGCGCGCGCATCCCATCGCGCGACGATGCCGCGGGTCTCGATCGGCGACGATGCGCCGTGGTCGTAGCAAAGACGCCGCGCGATGACGTGGCGGGCCTGGGCGCGGGCGGCCGCGTAATTGCCTCTAGACTGCCTGACATGGGCGGCGACATTGGCGCCGACATCGTCATGGACGGTGGCGGCATTGCCGGCGACGGCCTTTTCCAGATCGACGACCGCCGGCAGCGGTTCGATGTCGACGACGATGTCGGCCAACGCGTCCTCGGCCAGATAGCGGCTTTCGGCAAGGACACAGGCGAGCGGCTCGCCGACGTGACGGACTTTGTCCTTGGCGAGCGGCACCTGGGTGCGCTGATTGAAGGTGATGCCCGCGATCGGCGGCGGCGGCACCAGGAGCGGTCCGGGCGCCCAGTAATCGCCGAGATCGGCCGCGGTATAGACCGCGATCACACCGTGCCGCGCGCGCGCCGCCGTGACATCGATCGAACGAATCCGTCCGTGCGCGACATTGCTGCGCAGAAACGCCGCGTGCAGCAGGCCCGGCAGTTCGACGTCATCGACAAATAACGCCTGACCGCTGAGCAGGCGGCTGTCCTCATTGCGCCGGATCGGAGCCCCGAATTTGCGCGTCGTCACGGCGAGGACTTTCGCAATTGCGCCGCGGCAAGCTGCACGGCTTCGACAATATGCTGATACCCCGTACAGCGGCACAGATTGCCGGACAGCGCTTCGCGGATTTGCGCTTCGTCGGGCGCGGGCGTTTCGTCGAGAAACGCCTTCATGGTCATCAGCACGCCGGGTGTGCAGTAACCGCACTGTAAGCCGTGACATTCCCGCATAGCCGCTTGTAGCGGGTGAAGTTCATCCGGCCCGGGCGCCAGCCCCTCGACCGTCGTGATGGCGTGACCGTCGGCCTGTGCCGCCAGCATCAGACAGGAGCGCACGGCAACGCCATCGAAGATCACCGTGCAGGCGCCGCAAACGCCGTGCTCGCAGCCGACATGGGTACCGGCGAGCAAGAGATCGTGGCGCAGGAAATCGCTGAGCAGCAGACGCGACCCGACCGTGCGCCGATAGTCGACCCCGTTCACAGCGACGGCGATGACGTGGGTATCGGGTGCTGGGCTGTCAGTGAGCACGTTGCACTCGCTCGTTGGCCGCCGTCAGCGCACGCTTGGTCAAGACGCCGGCGAGATGACGCTGAAAATCCTTGCTGGCATGGATGCTGCCGCCGGGATCGATGGCGGTCTGGATGAGCGCCGCAGCTTGATCGATCGCCGCGGCGTCGAGCGGCCGGCCCAGGAGAGAGCGGCCGGCATCCACGGCGAGGATCGGCGTCTCGCCGGCATTGCACAGCGCAACAGCTGCCTGCACGCAATTTCCCTCGGCATCGAGCTCTACCGTGCAAGCGACGCCGATGAGCGCGAAATCGCCCCGCCGCCGCGATACTTCCATGAACGAGCTTCCGGACCGCGGGCGGGCGACGGGAAGTTCCACATCCATCAGCATCTCGTCGGGCTCGAGCGTCGTGCTGAGCGCGCCGGCAAAGAAATCCGCGGCGGCGATCCATCGCTCCGCTGTCCGCGACTGCGCCCGCAGCCTCCCCGCCAGCGCCAATACGATGGCCGGCATTTCGGACGCCGGGTCGGCATGGGCAAGATTGCCGCCGATGGTACCGCGATTGCGGATCTGAGGATGCGCGATATGCGGCAAAGCCTCGTGCACAAGGGGAAGGTTCTTCGCGATCGCGGGATCGCGCTCAAGCTTGCCGTATCGCGTCAGCGCACCGATCAGGACCGTTTCACTGACCGAGTTTTTCAGCCCCGCGCACTCGATCAGCGGATTGATGTCAATCAGAACAGCCGGCTGGGTCAGCCGAAAATTCAGCGTCGGCACCAGGCTCTGGCCGCCGGCAAGAAAATGCGCATCGCCACCGTATTCGGCCTTGAGCGCCAAGGCCTGCGCGATCGAGCGGGCGACGATATATTTGAACGGGGCGGGTTTCATGCGTGCGGGCGATAGCCGATGGACAGTGCATCGAGGTCCGGCAAAGTATGAGAAGGATTGCGTCGAGGAGTCAAAATTTTCTCCCGGCGGCGAGAGCAGTTGGCAGGTTTGCACTGTATCGTTGCGCTTTCTTGCACAATAATCCCTCAGACTTCGCCCAAATCTTGGGCGCGGAAACCATGTGAAGGTCTGTCATATTTTGCTTTGATCCCTCGTACAGCAAGGTGGTCGAGGCCGAAATGGCAAAGCATGGCTTTTGCATCGGCATGGCTGGACCCGTTGCGCGTGGATGAAATTATGCGAGCACCCGATCCTGGAAGCTTTGTCGGCCAGCCGGCGGCCGGTTCCGCGGCTCTGGCCGTCAAGGCGCAGGGCGTCTCGCTGACCTTCGAGACGTCGGACGGCGACGTGCAGGCGCTCGCCGACGTCAATCTCGACATTCCCGAGGGCGATTTCGTCTCTTTCATCGGTCCGTCAGGCTGCGGCAAGACCACGTTGATGCGGGTGATCGCCGACCTCGAGCGGCCCACCGCGGGAACGATCCTGGTCAATGGCGTCACGCCCGAACAGGCGCGGCTGAAACGTCACTACGGCTATGTGTTTCAGGCGCCCGCGCTCTATCCGTGGCGCACCATCGAACGCAATGTGGCGCTGCCGCTGGAGATCATGGGGCTCGCGCCGGCGCTGCGCCGGGAGCGCGTCGAGCACTATCTCCAGCTCGTCAACCTGTCGGGCTTCGAGCGCAAATATCCCTGGCAACTTTCCGGCGGCATGCAGCAGCGCGCTTCAATCGCGCGCGCGTTGTCATTTGAGCCGAAACTTCTGTTGATGGACGAGCCGTTCGGCGCGCTCGACGAAATCGTGCGCGATCATCTTAATGAGCAATTGCTGCGGCTCTGGAACCAGACCGGGAAAACGGTGGTCTTCGTCACCCATTCAATTCCCGAGGCGGTGTTCCTGTCGACCAAGATCGTCGTGATGTCGCCGCGGCCAGGGCGGATCATCGACGTCATCGCCTGCGATTTTCCGCGCGATCGCACGCTCGAGTTCCGCGAGACGCCGGAATTCCTGAAAATCGCGCAGCGGGTGCGCGCCGGACTGCGTTCGGGACATTCCTACGATGAGTGACATTTATGCGGTAGCGCGCCCGGCCGCGATCCGATGGCATCCCGCCGTCGTGCGCGCCGCGCCTGTCACCGCAGTCGTCACGGCACTGATGGTGATTTGGTATGTCGCCGCCGTGCTGATGAACTGGAATATTGTGCGGAGCCAGTTCGAGCGCGACGATGCGCCCTACACCACCGGGCAATTGATCGCGGGCACGCTCGACGCCGAACGGCCGCTGTTGCCGGCGCCGCATCAGATCGTCGCGACCTTCGCCGAAGACGTGTTCGGCTGGCCGGTGACGTCGCCACGCAGTCTCGTCTATCACAGCTGGGTCACGCTGTCGGCGACCTTCGTCGGCTTCCTGCTCGGCGCGTCGTTCGGGATTTTTCTCGCCGTTCTGATCGTGCATGCGAGGACGTTACAGAAAAGCCTGCTGCCCTGGATCATCTGCTCGCAGATGGTGCCGATCTTGGCGGTCGCGCCGATCGTCATCGTCGTGCTGGGCTCGATCGGGCTTCGCGGGCTGCTGCCGAAGGCGATCATCTCGGCGTATTTGTGCTTTTTCCCGGTCACGATCGGCGTGGTGAAGGGATTGAATTCGCCCGATCCGATCCAACTCGATCTGATGCGAACCTGGTCGGCGACGCCGGCGCAGATTTTCTGGAAGCTGCGCTGGCCATCGGCGGTGCCTTTCCTGTTCACAAGTTTGAAGGTCTCGATCACGATTTCGCTCATCGGCGCGATCGTCGCCGAACTGCCGACCGGCGCCCAGGCCGGCATCGGCGCCCGCCTGCTCGCCGGTTCCTATTACGGGCAAACCGTTCAGATCTGGGCGGCGCTGGTCGCGGCCTCGATCGTTGCCGTCGGACTGATCGGCGTCGTCGATCTGATCCAGCGCTGGGTCGGGCAGATGATGGGAGCGCGCGCGTGAATGTGAATTGGCACCGCGCGGTCTATGTGATCGCCGTGATCGGCCTGCTCGCAGCATTGATCGCGCCGTTGTCGAGCGAGCCGACGGTAGCGATTCCAGGCCGGCCCGCACTTCTTTCGGCGACACTGCTGACTGCGCTCCTCTACACCGCAGCCGCGTTCGCGACCGGGTGGTGGTCGATTGGGCTGACATTTATCGGCGTCGTGCGCGGCTGCTGGTTGACGCTCGCGCTGTTGCACGATCCGACAATCGCCGGCCACGCCGCATTGGGCTTGTGGCTCGTCGTCATGGCGAACTGGATCGCGGCCTGGCGTGGCGTCGCCGGGCTTGCGGGCGTCAGACCGCACGACAAGCGGGTGGCCCGCGCGGTCGAGCTCGCGATTCCGCTCTTGTTCGGCGCGTTCCTATTCTATCTGTGGGAAGTAGCAGTCCGCGGCTTCGGCGTGCCCACCGTCTTGTTTCCGCCTCCCAGCATGATCGCCGTGCGATTTTTCGGCTCGCTGTGGACGTTGTGGCAGGATTTTTTCCAGACTTTCATCCTCGGCGTGCTGACCGGCTATGTCATCGGCTGCGGCGCAGGTTTCCTGGTCGCCATCGTGGCGCACCGCTATACCTTCCTCGGTCGCGGACTGCTGCCGCTCGGCAATTTCGTGTCCGCGCTGCCGATCGTCGGCGTCGCGCCGATCATGGTGATGTGGTTCGGATTCGATTGGCCGTCGAAAGCGGCCGTCGTGGTCGTCATCACGTTTTTCCCGATGCTGGTGAACACGCTCGCGGGCCTCGATGCCGCCGGGCATATCGAGCGCGACTTGATGCGCTCCTATGGCGCCGGCCAGGGCCAGACGCTGCAAAAGCTCTACCTGCCGGCCGCCATGCCGTTCATCTTCAACGCGCTGAAGATCAATTCGACGCTCGCCTTCATCGGCGCGATCGTGGCGGAATTCTTCGGCACGCCGACGCAGGGAATTGGTTTTCGCATCTCGATCGAGGCCGGCCGCATGGCGCTCGACATGGTGTGGGCGGAGATTGCGCTGGCCGCACTGGCCGGCATGGCTTTCTACGGAATTGTCGCGCTCGCCGAGCGCGCGACGACCTTCTGGCATCCATCCTATCGGACCTGACTCGGCGGTTCGCATATCGTCTGGAGTACGATCATGAGAAAAATAACGATGGTTGCGGCAGCCGGCGCGCTCGCGTTCTCGGTTGCCGGTGCGCAAGCTGCCGATCCGGTGACGATCCAGCTCAAATGGGTGGCGCAGGCGCAATTCGCCGGCTATTTCGTCGCCAAGGAGAAAGGCTACTACAAGGACGCCGGCCTCGACGTGACGATCAATCCCGGCGGTCCGGATGTCGCTCCGCCGCAGGTGATCGCCGGCGGCGGCGCCGACGTGGTGGTCGACTGGATGCCGTCGGCGCTCGCCTCGCGCGAAAAAGGCGTGCCGCTGGTCAATATCTCGCAGACCTTCAAACATTCGGGTCTGGAGCTCGTCTGCCGCAAGGACACCGGCATCAAGACGCCGGAGGACTTCAAGGGCAAGAAGATCGGCATCTGGTACGGCGGCAATGAATATCCATTCCTGAACTGGATGTCGAAACTCGGCATCTCGACCGATGGCGGCCCGAAGGGCGTGACCGTCATCAAACAGGGCTTCAACGTCGATCCGATCCTGCAGAAGCAAGCCGATTGCGTCTCGGCGATGACCTACAACGAATATTGGCAGGTGATCGACGGCGGCTATAAGCCCAGCGATCTCGTCGTCTTCAATTACGAGAAAGAAGGGGTCTCGACCCTAGAGGATGGCCTCTATGCCATGGAACCGAAACTCAAGGATCCGGCCTTCGTGGCCAAGATGGCGAAGTTCGTCAAAGCGTCGGTCAAGGGCTGGGATTACGCCAAGGCGCATGAGGACGAAGCGGTGAAGATCATCCTCGCCACCGACACCACCGGTTCGAAGACCGAAAAGGACCAGAAGCGGATGATGGGCGAGATCGGAAAACTGCTCGCATCGGGCACCGAAGAGCTCGACCCGAAGGACTACGATCGTACCGTCGGCGTCCTGATGAGCGGCAAGTCCGATCCGGTCATCACCAAGAAGCCGGAAGGCGCCTGGACGCATGCGGTCTATGAAGCCATGAAATAACGCTGCCGCGTCGGCAGAGCGGCGAGTGCCGGCTGTCTTGCGACGGCCGGCTTTCGTCGTTTACTTCGGGCGTTTACTTGGAGAGCGTGAGCGACGATGCTCTGTGTTGAGGCGTAGACAATGACCGGGCGATCTCCTCAACTTCGTATCGGCATCGATACCGGCGGCACTTTCACCGATATCGTGTGCGTGGACGCCGCGTCCGGCGCCATGCGCGTCACCAAGGTGGCGAGCACGCCTGCGAATCCGGCCATCGGGCTCGTCCGCGGCGTCAAATCGATCCTCGCCGATGCCCCATTGGACAATCTCGCAGGTCTCGCCCATGGCACGACGGTGGCGACCAACGCCCTCCTCCAAGGCGAAATCGCGGACCTTGGCCTGATCGTCACCGAAGGCTTTCGCCACATTCTAGAAATCGCACGCCAAGCGGTGCCGGACGGCTACGGCAATTCATATTTTTGGGTCAAACCGGAACGCCTCGTGCCGCTGCGCTACGTTCGCGAAGTCGGCGGCCGGTTGAATTTCTTGGGCGAAGAACTGCGGCCGCTCGATGAGGCATCCATCCGACGCGCGGCCCGCTTCTTCCGCGGCCAGGGCATCAAGGCCATCGGAGTCTGTCTGCTGCATTCCTACGCCAACGCCGCGCATGAACGCCGCGTCGGCGAAATCCTCGCCGAGGAATATCCGGATAGCGTCGTGTCGCTGTCCTGCGACGTACTGCCGGAATATCGCGAATACGAGCGCGCCGTGACGACGCTGGTTGACGCTTTCGTCAAGCCGCATATGGGCCGCTATCTGCAGCGCATCCGCGACGAGCTCGGACCGGGCCTGCGCGACAAGCCGTTTCTGGTGATGCAATCGAGCGGCGGGGTCGCGAGCCCGGATCAGGTGATGCGCAAGCCGATTACGACGGCCTTATCCGGCCCGGCCGCCGGCGCCATCGGCTGCGCCGTCATCGCCGAGATCGCCGGCTTTCCCGATCTGGTGACGCTCGATGCCGGCGGCACCTCGACCGATTTATGTCTGATCGAGAATGCCAAGCCGAGCATCACCAATGGCGGTGCCGTCGGACGCTTTCCGGTGCGCGTGCCGATGATCGACATCAAGACCATCGGCACCGGCGGCGGCTCGATTGCGTGGATCACGCGCGAGGGTCACCTGAAAGTCGGACCGCGTAGCGCCGGCGCCGAGCCGGGACCGATGTGCTACCCGAACGGAGGCAAGGAGCCCACTATAACCGACGCCAATCTCGTGCTGGGGCGAATCCCGCCGGCGCTGATCGGCGGCGGCATTCCTCTGGACGTCGAGCGCTCGCGCGCGGGCATTGCCGAGCTCGCCACGCGGCTTGCGGGCAAGATGACGCCGGAGCAGCTTGCCGAAGGCATCATCGAGATCGCCAATTGGGACCAGGCCAATGCCATCCGGCAAATGACCATCCAGCGTGGCATCGATCCGCGGCAATTCGCGCTGTTGTCGTTCGGCGGCTCGGGTCCGGCGCAATCGCCGGCGGTGATGGACCTCATCGGCATGAAGGCCTGCATCGTGCCGCCGAACCCCGGCAATCTTTCAGCCTTCGGACTTCTCGCCGTCGACTGGCGCACCGATCAGATCGTGACCAAGGTCACCCATGAGGATGCCGTTGATACCGCAACGATCGCAGAGCTCTACCAAAGGCTCGAAAGCGAAGCCGTGGCTAGTCTGGAGCACGACGGCATCGAGCGCACGCGCATCCGGCTCGCGCGCGAAGCCGATGTGCGTTACGCCGGACAATCCATGGAAGTCCGCGTCGGCGCGCCGGCAGGCCCGGTCGATACAGCTTTCATCCAAGCAACGATCGGCGCGTTTCACGCAGCCCATCTCAAAGCCTTCGGCTACAATTACGCCGGCCGACAAAAGGTCGAGATCGTCAATTTCTGTGTCTCCGGTTTCGGCATGATCGAACGCCCGACGATCCCGAAGCTTGCCGCCGCCAAACCCGCCGCGCCTCGCGGTATGCGTCCGGTTTACTTCGGCGGTGCGTTTTGCGAGACGCCGATCTATGATCGGTCGGCCCTGCCTGCCGGTTTCGGCTTCGGCGGTCCGGCGGTGATCGAGGAATTTGGTTCGACGACGGTGGTATTTCCGGACCAGCGGCTCGACGTCGACCAGCATGGTATTTTGATCGTGCGGCGGCTGGGCAAAGCAGACGGGGCCACCCGATGAACGTGCAGCCGCAGACTTGGCCGTGGCCGTCCGCGCCGCAATCGCGGCCGCGCGATATCGATCCGATCGTCCTGCAAATTGTCGAAGGCACGCTGAATTCGATCGAGGCCGAGATCGAATATGCCATCGAACGCACCGCGCGTTCGCCGATGATCCGCGAAGCGCATGATTACCGCGTCGGCCTGTTCGATCGTTATTGCCGCAAGCTCACCGGGCGTTCCTATTCGGCGATGCCGAACGCCGTCGTGCGCGATTTTCCGCCCGAGTCGATGCGGCCGGGCGACGTGTTCCTGATGAACGACACCTATCTCACCGAGGGCTCGATCGGCCACCTGCCCGATCTCTGCAGTACCGTGCCGGTTTTCCACGACGGTGAAGTCGTCGCCTATATCCAGGCCTTCGGCCACCACGACGATATCGGCGGCCGGGTGCCGGGCTCGATGCCGGGAACCGCCGCAACCGTTTTCGAGGAAGGCCTCGCCGTCCCGCCGATCAAACTGTTCAGCGAGGGCGTCCGCAACGACGCCGTCTTTACTATTATCAAGCGCAATACCCGCGTGCCGGAAATGCTGGCGGCGGATCTCGACAGCGAGGTGCAGGCCTGCATCATGGGCGCCCGCCGCATGGCTGAATTGTTCGAGCGCTTCGGCCGCGACACCGTTGAGGCCTGTTTCCAAGCCATTCTCGACAAGTGCCGCGACACCTTCAGGCACGAGCTGTTGCCGAAGATCGCCGACGGCGAATATGCCTGGGAAGACTACGTCGAACACGACGGCTTGACCGATCCCAAGCTGCACAAGCTTGCGATTACCATGCGCAAGACCGCGGATCGCATCACGCTCGATTTCACCGGCACCGATCCGCAGTCCATGGGCCCGATCAACTGGCCGGCCGACTATGCGGGCGGCGCGTTCCTGATCAAATGGATCGCGCCGATCCTGCGCAATCTCGCCGACACGCCCGAGCGCGCCGCGGAAATCCACGTCAATGAAGGCGTCTGCGAAGTTTTCGACATCGTTTTTCCGCCCAAGGGCACGCTGATCACGCCGGAATGGCCGGCCGCGACCAATGCGCGGTCTTTTGTGCTGCTGCGCTGTCTCGGCCTGCTCGCCGGCGTCGTGGCGCACGCCGTCGACGGCCGCATGCCGGCCGATCAGGAAACCATCCGCTATACCGGCTTCTACGGCACCGACCGGAACGGCAAATCGTTTCTGTCGCGCGAAGTGTTGGGCGGCGGCTCCGGCGGCCGCTATTACGCCGACGGCAATGACGCCATCCACATCGTGCCGGACTCGCGCAATCAGCCGGCCGAATTCACCGAGACGCGCTTTCCGCTCTTGGTCGAAAAGCTCGCCTTGCACACCGATTCCGGCGGCGCCGGCAAGCGCCGCGGCGGACTCGGCTACGAGAAACATTACCGCGCGCTCGTCGACTGCCGTACCATCGTCACCGCCGACCGCGTCCGGCTCGGCTGCTACGGCGTCAACGGCGGCAAGGCCGGACTGCCGTTCTGCGTCACCATCGATATCGAAGGCACGCCGCGCGACCTCGGCGGGCTGGTCGATGGCGAGCCCGTTCTGGCCGGGCAGATCGTGCGGGTCCGCACCACCGGCGGCGGCGGCTGGGGCGATCCGCTCGAGCGTGAGAGTGAACTCGTGCTGCAAGACGTCATCGACGGCAAAATATCGGCGCAGGCCGCCCGCGAGGACTATGGCGTGATGCTCGTTGGCGGCGAATCGCCGAGCGTCGACGCGGCGGCTACCCAGCAGCTTCGCGAGCGGCTGCGCGCCGAACGCAAGGGCAAGCCCGCGATCATTGACCGCGGCGAAGGCTTTGAAAAAGTGCTGCGCGGTGAGATTAAACCGTGGATTCGCTCGGTTTGAGTAACAGATAAGGAATAATCGGAATGGCTATTGAAGTCGCGAAGGTCGAACTAAAAACGGTGCAAGACGCCTCCGGCGTCGAGGCCTGCATCAAACAGGGCCAGTTCACCGCCGATCAGGTCATCGCCGTTATCGGCAAGACCGAGGGCAATGGCGGCGTCAACGATTTCACGCGCATTCTCGCCGATCAGGCGTTTCGCCGCGTTCTCCTGAAACACGGTCACCGCTCGGAACAGGATATCGCGCAAATCCCGATGGTGTGGTCCGGCGGCTGTGACGGCGTAATCACCCCGCATGCCACGGTGTTCGCGCGCAACGACAAGACCGGGCCGGCCTCGAAATCCCGTCTCGCCATCGGCACGGCGATGAGCGCAGAGCTTCTGCCCGAAGATATCGGCCGTCCCGCCATGGTGCAGAAGGTCGCCGAGGGTGTGAAGGCCGCGATGCGCGATGCCGGCATCGATAATCCGGCGGATGTGCACTACGTGCAGACCAAGACGCCGCTTTTGACCATCGAGTCGGTGCGCGACGCGCAATCGCGCGGCAAGGATGTCGCCTGCGAGGTCCACATGTCGATGGGCGTGTCGAACGGCACCACCGGGCTCGGCATCGCGCTGGCGCTCGGCGAAATCGGCATGCCGAAGGCGGAAGAAATCTGCCACAACCTCGATCTTTATTCGTCGGTTGCGTCGTGCTCGTCGGGCGTCGAGCTGACGCAGGCGCAAATCGTGCTGCTCGGCAACAAGCCGGGAGCCGGCGGCCGCTATCGCATCGGCCATTCGGTGATG
>Ga0181526_10003098_pt1 | contig 13815 bp, 8 predicted proteins | sample PEATcosm2014_Bin_35_FD_119750 | JGI IMG/M metagenome (GOLD analysis project Ga0181526, IMG submission 119750) | Peatland microbial communities from MTU Mesocosm Facility, Houghton, MI, USA - PEATcosm2014_Bin06_30_metaG | ecosystem: Environmental > Terrestrial > Soil > Wetlands > Peat | place...
CCAGCAGCCGCTCGAGGTCGTATCGCCCGCGGACCGTATCGCGGTCCATACGGCCGATGCGCGCGGAGGGAAATATCTCCGCCAGCCGCTCCTCGCCCTGCTCCGATCCGGCGCCCAGGTAGTAAAGGTGCTCGCTATCGCACTTGGGGCAGCGGGCTGGGACGGTGCGGTGAAAGCCGCAGTAGTGGCATTCCAGGCGCTGGCCGGCGCGGGCCACTCCCGCGTCATCGCCTGGCGGCTTGTGGTGGGTGAGCGAGATGGCGCAGTTCTGGCACTCCAGCTTCTCGCCGCAGGCGCGGCAGATAACGGCGAAGGAGTAGCCGCGACGGTTGAGCAGGATAAGAGCCTGCTCGCCGCGGTCCAGCGCCTCGCGAGTCTGGTCGACGAGCGCGCGCGAAAAGAGCTGCTCCCGGCCCGTCTCCTGAAACTCGCGCCGCATATCGACGAGCTCGACCGAGGGCAGCGGCCGGTCCATCACGCGGTCGCGCAGCTCGATGCGGGAGTACTTGCCCTGGACCGAGTTCTGCCAGCTCTCGAGCGAGGGCGTGGCCGAGCCCAGCAGCACCACCGCGCCCAGGAGTTTGGCGCGCATCACGGCCACGTCGCGGGCGTTGTAGCGGGGTGTCTCCTCCTGCTTGTAGCTCTGGTCGTGCTCCTCGTCCACCAGAATCAAGCCCAGGTTGGGTGCAGGGGCGAAGATGGCCGAGCGCGTGCCGACGACGATGGGCGCATCGCCGCGGCGGATGCGCCGCCACTGCTCGCTGCGCTCCTCCGGCGTCAGCGCGGAGTGCAGCAAGGCAACCCTTTGCCCGAAGGCGGCGTCGAGCAGGCCAGCCATCTGCGGCGTCAGGCCGATCTCGGGTACCAGCAGGATGGACGAGAGGCCGCGATCCAGCGCACGCTGCATGGCGGCCAGGTAGATGGCGGTTTTGCCCGAGCCTGTCACGCCGTAGAGCAGAAAAGGCTTGAATGCGCCCAGGGAGGAAGCCAAGCTGGCGAGGGCTTCGATCTGCGGCTCGTTGAGGCGGAAGGGGGCGGCGGCCGGCGCAATTCCTCCGAGGCGGAAGACGGCGGGGCGCTTGTCGATGCGGACCAGGCCACGCCGGACGAGGGTTTGCAGCGTAGAGGAGGGAAGATCTTTGCGGCGCAGTTCGGCCAAAGGCAGCTCATTGCCGCAGGCCGCCAGTTCGGCCAGGATCGCCTGCTGCTTCCGGGTCAGCGCGGGCAGCCGCGTCTCGGGGATGAGCACGGCAAAGCGTTCCATGCGGCGCGCATCGCGCTCGGCGGCGGAGGTTTCGCGGGCAATCCACTTCTTGCGCAGCAGGCTGGCAAGCACCGGAAGCGTGGCCGCTGTTGTGGTGCGTAAAGTGGAAACTTTGACCGGCTCGCCGGCGGCTAGACGGCTGAGGACGCGATGCTCCAGATCCTGCTCTTCGGCGGAAAGCCTTCCGCGCCGCTTCATGCTGCCTCTGTTCATGAGCCTAGGTTTGGGTGCCCCCGAGCCTGCACTGAGCTTGCCGAAGTGTCCGGATTCTGGGATCCTGGAGTCCGGCCGCTCCGCCTCCGCGCACGTAGCCAGCACATCCCGCCCCAGGTCGGTAATGCGGTAGTAAACCGTGCGGCGAACCTCGGCCATCAGCGGCAGCATTCCGCGCAGCACCTCGCCCAACGGGGCCAGATAGTACTGGGCCATCCACTCCGCCAGACGGAGCAAATCGTCGCCGAGCAGCGGCTCGTCGTCCAGAACCGCCTCCAGAAACCGTACCTCGAAATCCGCAGGAGGATTGACGTTGACCGCGGTTACCACGCCGATCAGTTTTTCGTTGCGGAAGGGCGCAATCACCCGCGCCCCCCGCCGCGGAAGCTGGTCCTCGCGCACCGCATACGTGAAGGTGCGATCCAGCGGCACGGGCAGAGCGACTTCGCAGCAGACGGGCATGGCAGGCAAGAATCAGTGTAGGGGATGGGGGCTCGCCGAGCATGGATTGAATCCGCGCGCTGCCAAGAATATGGTATAACTGTCATACTTTATGAGATTCCATTTCGATCCGCGCAAGAGCCGGCGGCTGCAGAAGAACCCGAGGCGCGGGATCGGATTCGAAGAAGCGCAGGCGATTTTCGACCGTCCGTATTATCCGGATAAACGCTCCGATCTCCCTGAGCATTTCCGGGCAATCGAGTAGGTCAGGTCGACACTTTATTCCCTGACCTTCGAGGTTCGCGAAGACGAAGAGGGCAAATATTACCATTTGGTAACGCCGTGGAAATGCGTAGATCGTTAGCCGTTCTGATCGCGTTATTGAACTTTGCAGGCCTGACTTCTTGCATCGGCCTTGCTCAAGCGCCGGCGTCGCGATCTGCCGCGGCTTCCGTGGATGGCCAGATTGTCAACACCGGACTCTCTTCAGTGACTGTCCGCCTGGAAAGAACGCCGGCGAATCCGCTGAGGTATTTCGACGGCTACTTCGCGAGCGCAAAAGCCGACGGCAGCTTTCATTTTCGCGACGTAGCGCCCGGCAGATATCGCCTGACCGCCGAGACCAAGGAGTCGATGCATGGGGAGTATGGTTCCCATGGGCTGGGAGGGTCTGGAAAGATAATTAGGATCGCTTCGGGAGACCACCTCCGCGCTCTCTCGCTGGAACTTTTTCCGGCGCCGGAAATGCTCTGCGGCCATGTCGCGGACCGGAACGGAAATCCGCTTGAAGTCGAGGTGGAGGTATATGGAAATCCAGCAAACAACTCCGGTGGCATCGATGTAAGACGAGCGAGGGCGGAGCTGCCTGCCAGGCGTACCGACTCCACCGGATTCTTCAGCTTTCCTAAACTGCAGAACGGGCGAGGGTATTTCATCCGGGCGGGCGGGGTTTGGTATCCATCGACGGAAGACTTTGCACAAGCGATTCCGCTTTCGCCCATGCCTTACTCCGTCTCGGGATGCCAGGCAAACATCCAAGTCAGTCCTTCGAAGTGCACCGGGAGCGTACTTGGAAAGTTTCAGGGCGCTCCTCAGTGCTCTGCGAGTGAAAACGATGCGGCACTGTACGGTGTACATCCCTCCGGAGCGCTCTTTCTGGCAAACGATCGTTGGACACACCTTGAGGATGGCGTCGAATTCAAAGGAGTCTGCGATGGGCGTTACGCAATCGTTGCGCATCAGGACGACAGTTGTTCTCAGCAAGGCCAGCCGCAAGGGTTCGCTTCTCCGGTTTTCCAACTTGGCGGGCCCACCGCGACCGTGCCGCTTACCGAAGCAACGAATGAGGAGATTGCCCAAATCGGTCGAGTTCAGGAGTCTCAATCCAAGCCGCAACCAATCTCCGGCACTTTACAATTCGAGGGGCTGACACCGAGCGAGGCCTGCCCGGCGCATTCCTGGCGTCAGGTTGAGTTGAAGAGCAATCAACACAATCTGCGGCTTACCGCTTCGGTTCGCATCAGTGGAAACTTTACCTTTCCCCCGGTGACGCCCGGCAACTATCAAATGGTTTTCGAAGCAACAATGCATGGAGGCGCCTATATCAAGACATTCGATGTGAACGGCAAGCCGGCAGATCCCGCGAATCTTGCTGTCCCGCCGGAAGAACCCGCGCATGTCGAGATAGTATTCAGCAACGATCCACGGAGTGCGAAAGGTCATTTGCGAGGGGATTATGCGGCGCCTCTTCATTTCTTGCCCGAAGGTACCCATCCTGACGGCTCCGTATCCGGCACTGTTACTGGAGCAGCGGGGAACAATGCTGTTGTGAAACTGACCCCCACCCGGTATAACTCCGCGCAATCGACGGAGTATAAAACGGTTGCCTTAAGGAACGGCGCCTTTCGCTTCGCTTCGGTATTCCCCGGCATCTACAAGCTCTTCACCGAGGGAGGCCAGAACCAATACTCTGCCTATGGAGCAAAGGGACCTGGCTTGGAGGGACTGCCTGTCGTTCTCCACGCAGATCAGCACCTGAGTCACCTCTCGTTCCCGGCCTACCGAAAGAGCTCCGTTTGCGGAAGCGTTCTCGACGGGGAAGGGAAGCCGCAATCAGGAGTTGAAGTTTCGGTGCGGGGATACGATACCAAGACTCTCCCAAATTCGAGCGGATATGACGCCTGGCAGAGGAAGTCCGTTACCGACGATCGAGGCCGCTACTTGATCACCGAAGTTGGGCCCAGCCCCTTTCTGTGGCTTTGGGCAGAATTGGACGGAAAGCGAACGTATTTTCCCTCCGCAAGCGACGCCTTTGAAACTCAGCCGATCCATCTCGGAACCGAAGATTCCGCTTGTATATACGATATCCATTTACCCAAACAAGAAGAAAGGCAGCATGCACGGGGATACAGTGTTTCCGGAGTCATCGACGGCAAGATCGATTCGGTTTTGGGCTACAGGTTCAGGGTAGAGATTGCGTCTGAGAATCCAGATTATCCGTCGCCGGTTGAGCCGGGAGAAGTTGGGAAAGACGGAAAATTCGAATTGAACGAAGTGTGGCCGGGAAGCTACACACTGATTCTCACCACTGAATGCGACGATGCGACTGTTTCCTGCGATCCGAAATACGAATCCAAGTACTTAGACGGAAGACACATACGCATACCTGCGGGCTTTTTTCATCGAACTCTTGCATCCCAGAGGATTACCGTAACAAACTCCGATCTGGCCGGCCTAAAACTCACGCTCGACACCCTGCCTTCTCTGGACGCAGAGGTTGTCTTCGGTGAAAATACAGGGAAAGGCAACAACCCGTTTAGTTATGTAAGGCTGCTGGAGCGTGGCGCCGAGTTTGAAATTCCTTCCAGAGACCCTTTAACCGAAGCGAAGCTCGAGAGCAATGGACATTACTTTTTCAAATACTTGAATGCCCGCGACTACGCCTTTCACGTGGACAATCTCTTCACGGACAATTACGTAAAGTCCATTCTGCTTGACGGCAAACCGATGGAAGGAGCCCGCATCAGGCTAAGCCCCGGCCAATCCGCTCATCTCGTTGCTTACATGGCCACAGACGGCGCTTCCGGCACGATTGTACCCGGTCCCACCGATCCGCCGGTGGATGAATACGAGGATCAATGCCGATTCGTCAATGGGCGTCCCACGAGGATTCTGATGATACCTGACTTGCTGCCGTCCGACGACTCCGGCATTCTCATTGGCTTTACCCTGACGAATAGCGAGAACCTGCCAGATGGCAAGTACCATTTTTCCGCGGTTCCGCCGGGGAATTATCACATTTTGGCCCTTGACCTCCTGGGTCGGTTCGGGGGACTCGTGGTTGGAGCCGACGATGTGGCATTTGAGAGTCATGATGCGCTGGTGAAGCTTGCCGCATTGGGCAAGCCGGTTGAAGTGAAGAGCAATCAGCACTTTGAATGGGTCGCTCCTGTTGTGACCGAGCAGATGATGAAGTTAAAGGCTGAATTGGGGTTGCCCGCAGGGCGTTGAAAAGCAGGCTCTCGAGGAGAAATCTTTCGCAGAGAGGCGTTGCTCCTTTGTTGAGACCGCATAGGTGAGAGCGCTTGGGTTCTACGACCCGCCCCGGGAAACTCGGCTTGCCGTCCAACTGCTTTGCGGCCGAGGCCGAGTTGTCTCCTTCGCGGGGCGCGGCGCCACTCGATGTGCAACGATGCCGGCTTGGTCAGTCGCCGATCCCGGGGGTTATAACGGCTAAGATTGTCGTTGAGTCTACAATCCTGACTTTGGAAAGCCGAAAGATCCGGCCCGTTGGAGATGCCGCATCCGAAGTTATAACGATCTGGGTCGCAATGCAGGATGCAGTGGCTTCGGAGGTAAATCCCGATCCCTTGATGACGGTTGGATTCTCGATTCCCGCCATCCAAGCGCTGGGGGATAAAGAAGCAATAGTGACCATCGGGCAAGTGAAACTCGACTGTGGAGAGGGCGAAGTTCGGGGAGCAGGGGGCTGAATATGAATTCCCGTGAACTGCTGGAAACCAGGATCCGCCGACAGGGACAACTGAACGGCGCCGGTGGGGGCGTTGGCCGAAACGACCGCTTTGAACGTGGAAAGCTTCGGGCTGACATAGGTAAGTTTGCTCAGAATCACATACGACTCTGCCGATGCGGCTGTTAAGGGGGCAGGATAAATCGGCCACTCGAAGGCGGAAAGATGCACATCTTGAGAACCGGATTCTGCCGGGCCCATGCGTATCGGAAATGCTCCCTTGATCGAAACAGTGTATGTATGCCCGGGAGCCCAGATGACAGGATCGAAGCTAATCGAATACTCACCCTGAGTGCTTGAACTCATTGGGAGACTGTTCGCGGGCAGACAGGAATGCGCCTCGGACCGTGCATGGCAAAGAGCGGCGGAGACCAAGAAGTTGAGCGCAATGGCGGGGAGGCTGCGCGTTGCAATTGCCTTTCCCCACTTTGCAAGCTGTTTGCGCATCGGCGCCGTCCCCGAAGTAGAATCCGCTGCTTGATTACTAAGCTCATAATACTCGCGCCTGAGCCGGTTAATGTGGATTATCGGTTGTAGATTCCTGCACGGCCAACTGGGCCGTCTTCCACGAGGAGGCATGGTGCAGAGTTGGCTGTGTCAACGCCCTTTCCGGCGTTAACAACTCTTTCCAAGCGGGACTTCCGGTTGTCAACAATTAACACGCAATGCCACAAGCGGCGAAAGGACAAGTCGCTGAGGGAAATGTCGTGCTTTGCTTGACGGGATATCCGTGGAGCGCGAATGTATCACACAGGAACCGAATTCAGCGGTTCTGGACAGGCGACCGACCACTCGTCTCCAATCCCGATTTTGGCCTTCCCGGTTTTTCTGACAGGCTCTGGTCCACACGGGGGAGGAACCGGCGGCAACCCACACCGAGTGGGGTGACTCGCATCTCCGCCATGACCGAGGCCGGCGACGATGCCGAGCCGGTAGGGAGCCCTGCCATGCACGCTTCTCTGCGCGGGCGATAGCCACGGGACTACCCATTCGGGATGCGCTACCTATATGCTGGAGTATGGGTCTCATATGATTACGGACGGTTGGATGGACATAAAGATCAAGGTCGTTCTGGTCGCCTTTTTACTTCAATTTCACGCTTCCGCGTCCTTTCCCCAGTCCGCCGCGCAGCAGGACTATACGCAGCCGGGCCTTTCGCAACCGGCTGGGCGGGCAAGAGTGATTGTTTTTGTGCATGGCCTTCACGGGAGCCGCGAGTCCTGGCGGGCTTCAAACAATGCCTATTGGCCGGACATGATTCGGACGGACCCGCGCTTCGCCTATTCCGACGTTGAAGTTGCGGAGTATCCCACGCCTGCGTCGAATGGCAAGATGTCCAGTGTGCAGTTGGCTGACATCCTCTGGAACCGCCTCAAGCATGACCATGTCTGGGAGCATCGCGAGGTGGTTTTCATCGCGCATAGCCTGGGTGGCATTCTCGTCGAGGAGATGCTGTTGAGGCATCCCGAGGAGGCAGCGAAAGTCAAGTTCATCGTGTCGTATGGAACCCCGCACGAGGGTTCGCCGATGGCCCGGATCGCTTCCATCTACGACAGGGATCCGCTGCTCAACGATTTAAGCGATGCGGACAATAACGCCTTCCTGACCCAGTTGGAAAGCAATTGGCGGGGGCACGATTCCGTAAACGGCATTCATCGGTTCTGTGCCTATGAATCCGAAGACACGACGCCGGAAAGCGGAGTTGGGCGCTATCTCAAAACCCATGCTCGCGTGGTTGGCTATTTTAGCGCTACCTATGGATGCGATGTGACTACACCGCCGCAGGAGATCCATTAGGATCACGTGAACATGGTCCGGCCTCTGAACCGGGCGTCGAGTGCCTACGATTTTTTCTACCGCGTGTACCGCGACAACCCAATCCTGGAAGAACAGGTGGTCACCCGAGACAGCGTGATCGCGGGCCTGGAAGCCGGCTGCGACCGAAGCAACGCAAATCCCGACTTGCAAGTCCCCATAGCCCTCGATAGCACGATGCACGAAAAAGTGATTGCGGCGACGGCCTCGTTGATCAATGCCGTGGACCTGCGAGACGTGAATCCAAACCCGCCGGTCGTCACCAAGATCGATCCGGACGGCGTAGCCCATGTGCAATATGGATTCAGCGGGCCAACCAAGAAGCTCTTCGTTTGCTTCGGCGCAGCCCATGCCTCTTTGAAGGTTCAGTTTTCAATCGACCGGCAAGTACCGGTTCGCGAGCCGCAGAACTGAGCCCCTATATGGGACAAGCCCCCGGGGACGGCCGCCAGGACAATGCAGTCGCCGAGACCATTCTCCGGCGATCCTACTGGCGATGCTGCTTCGCGGGCTTGGCCGCCTTGGGCTTTTCGCCTTCCAAATGGCCCACGGGTATCGGCCCCAGGTCGGGTCCGGTGCGCTTGACGATGGTGTCGTGCATGACGTAACTGATGGTGCGCAACGAGGCCGGGCGGCTGATCCCAGTGGCCGGATCGACGGAAACATTCTCTCCGTTGCCAATTTGGAAGCTGAAGATCGGCGCGGCACCGCCGGACGCGGGCTGGAAACCCGTCCGGACCGGCAGATAACCCTGGATGGGATGCAGCCGAAAGGCCGTCTCATAGCGATGGCGCTTGAGGCTCCAGGTAAACACGCGCACCTGGTTGAAATCGAAGGGCAGGCCGGACTGGGGCGGGCCGAGGACGGTCACATACTCGGGAACCTCGTTGCTGGCCATACCGGAGTCGGGATCGGTGACTTTGGTCAGAACGTACGCGCCCACGATCCGCTGGCCTTCGGCGTAAGCGCCGATCGCGTCCGGCACATCCACATCCACCCGGCCGGCCAGCAGCCAGCCCGCGCGGCCCTGCTCGTCGCGAACCAGCCACCAATCTTCCAAAATGGGGGGCGGAGCGGCAGGTGCGCCAGGCACTGCGCCGGGCGCGCCTGAAGGGGGTTGCATTGCGGCGGAAGCGGGCGTGGGCGATTTGACCGAAGCGGACGCCCGGGATGAGCCATTTCCCGATAAGGAAGGCTTGAGGGCTGTTCGCCTGGCGGGCGATCCGGGGCTCCGAGCAGCTGTTTTCGGGGCCGAGGCGCGGGCCAGAAGCTGCACCTTGGCGTTGGCTGCGAGCAGATAGAAGTGCTCCGAATCGCGGCCGGGCGAGATGTGGAGATAAATGTCGTCGCGGACCACTGCGGTGGCTACCACCGGATCCTGCTTGTGCTGGGCGGCGAGCTGAACGAACGCATCGCTGGTTTTGGCATCGATGACGGCGAGTTCTTCAATCCAGCCGATCTCGTTCTTCTGGGTTCTGACCTTGAGGAAACGGCGGCCGCGTTCGAGGACTTCGAGCGGCTGCCCGTTGGTTACCTCGGCCACACGATTCGAGACGGCGGCTACACGGTCGTGGAGGAACATCTGGCGGGCGGAGACGTAGACCGTCTCGTGCTGCTCATGGTGAAATCGGGCGCACCCGCAGGCGAACGCAAGAAGACTCAGAGCCAGGAAAGAAGTCAGCGCCGGCAGCGAAGGCACTGCAGCCCGCATGCGCGGGATGGAGCGGACGAGGGAGATTGGGGATCGCGTGAACACAGCCGGTGGCGTTCCTCTTGAGGATAGCAGAATCAGGCGCGGGCGACCGGAAACGGTATCGGAGCCCGCGCCGGCCGCGGCTTCGAGCAGCCGATGCAGGCACGATGCGCCAAAATGGGAACGCAAATGGCCGCGGGTTGGATGCATTCCTACGCGACGCGATACATTGATGGGGTGACGGACAAACTCATTCTGATTACATTGCTGGTCAAGCTGGGCGTGGTTGCCTCGGTGGCCAGCATCCTGGCGCGGGCCAGCAGCTTCAGGCGGCTGTTCTTTGCCGAGCGGCGCAGCCCCCGCCAAACCCTGGCTTTGCTGGCCTTCTTTCTGGTGCCGCTCACACTGGGAGTGTGGGTGCGGCTGGTGGTGCCCAATTTTCTGGCCGCCGATATCTCCTTTGCGACGGTGATTCTGCTGGGCCTGCTGTTGGGGCCAAGCTGGGCCGTGCTGGGCGGGGTGGTACTGTCGGCGCCCGCGGTCTATCACCACGAGTACCTGGCTTTGCCCTTCAATGCAGCCCTGGGCCTGGCGGCTGGCCTGCTGGGCCGTTTGGTCGAACGGGAGGAGATCTGGTCTTTCACGCCATTCATTGACCTGAGCCTCTATCGCTGGGTTCGACGCAACTTGCGCCAGCCCCGCATCGACCGCCAGATACTCTTGCTGGTCATCATCGCGGTCATGGAGATGATCCGTGACTGGCTGGCCCACGCCTATCCGCACCGGCTCTTTGCGCTGCTCTCAGGCCAGTTGTGGATTCAGGCGCTGGTGTGGCTTAGCGCGCCCATCGATGTGGGTATCGCGCTCAAAGTGTGGAACGCGCTGCGCATCGAAATGAAACTTGAGGACCAGAAGCGGCTGCTTCTGGAAGCCCGGCTCGACGCCCTCCAGCGGCAGATCAACCCGCACTTCCTCTTCAACACGCTCAACTCCATCGCCTCGCTGGTGCGCGTGAATCCCGAGATGGCGCGGGAGATGACGGTCAAGCTCGCCAGCATTCTGCGCGCGCTGCTCAAGGACCACGATACCTACGTTCCGCTGAGCGAGGAGCTGAGCTTTACCGACGACTACCTCGATATTGAGGTGGTGCGCTTCGGCGCCGGCAAGCTGAGGGTGGAAAAGGAGATCGATCCGCAAACGCTGGGCGTTCTGGTGCCCAGCATCCTGCTACAGCCGCTGATTGAAAACAGCATCAAGCACGGGCTGGAGCCGCGCCTCAACGGCGGCACCGTGACCCTGCGCAGCCGCCTCAAAGGAGACCGCGTGCTGATCGAAGTGGCCGACGATGGCGTGGGCATGGGCAACAAGCCGCCCACGGCGCTGCGCCGCTCCGGCGCGGGCATCGGCATGAAGAATGTGCAGGAGCGCCTTGAGGTGCTCTACGGCAACCAGGCGCAATTCGAGGTGGTCAGCAACCCTGGGCGCGGCACGCTGGTCTCGATCGAAATTCCGGCGAATCTGCCTAATTCGGTTTGAGCGGTTCGATGCCAGGTCACAGAAGCGAGGACTGGCACACGCGATGCCCGCAAACCGACACGAAAGGGGAGTAGCATTGAAGTGCCATGGTCACAAATTTCGCCACCAGCCTCGCGGATAGAAGCAAGGTTCTTCGCGCGGTCGCCTGTTTCGGAGATCGATACTCCCGCGAGTTCCTGAGCTGCACTTACCTGAAAAGGGAGTCTCTCGAGAAAGATTGGTGGGGCGGTCTACAACTTTTTCTGGGCCACTCCTTCCACCAGGGACGAACAGACGAGGTCTCCGAAAAGGTCAGACGGGCGGCCATGCCTGTTTTGAGCTTGTACTTCGAAAAGGAGGACCCCGACCGAATCCGGTTTACGGATTTTGGGCAGCTCAAAGCTGATCTTGGGGCGAAGATCGGAAAAAGAAAGATCGGCAAAGGTAGGGACGTCGAAATGCTCGTGAGCATTTTTGAGTTTGTCTCATTGCTTCACGAAAAGAACCTGACGCTCTATGGCCTTGGAAAACTCCGGGGAGGGGGACTGGCGGATCACTACCGCGAACTGCAGGGAATCCGACAAATAGGTCCAAAGGTCGCCTCCTTTTATCTGCGAGACTTGGTGTGCATTTATGACATCCATGGATTGCTTCAACCGGATGACCTTAGGTTCTTGCAGCCAATCGACGTATGGGTGCGAAGGGTTGCACAAAGGTTGGGGATCATCACTGCTGAGAATTGCCCGGATGACGAGGTGAGGCAACATATAATTGACGCCTGCAAACAATGCGGCGTCTCGGCGTTCAAGTTCAATCAAGGAGCTTGGTATCTGGGCAAGAATGCATTTCGCATACTTGTCGAGCAGCTGGAGAAGGTAATCCCTGATGAACAGGGTTGAGTTGCTCTCGGCTGAGCCGAGGACCAATGCTCCCGTGATCGGTTCATGGTTGAGCTTTGGGCCTCGGAGTTCTGCTTTCAAAATTGAGACCAGACGCACTGAAATCGACCAGCGGGCCGTGCTACCCGCGTAAAAAGTCTTTGATTTTTTGAACGATCACGTCGCGGCTCACATCGGAGATGGCGTCGGTGAGCGGAATCTGCTTGGGACAGGTATCCACGCAGTTCTGGGCGAAGCCGCACTCCTGAATGCCGCCGTCGCCGGCCAGCGCGCGCAAGCGATCTTCCTTGAAGACCTTGCCGGTGGGGTGATTGTTGAAGAGCTTGACCTGGGCGATAGTAGCCGCGCCTACGAAGCCGGTAAGCTCGTTGAACTGCGGGCAGACATCCATGCAGCAGCAGCAGGAGATGCAGTTGGAAAGCGGGTAGTTAGCCTCCTGCTGCTGGGGATAGACGCGCGGGCCGGAGCCTAAGTCGTAAGTGCCGTCGACGGGAACCCAGGCCTTGACGGCCATCAGGTTTTCGAAGAGCACATTGCGATCGACCTGCAGATCGCGGACCAGCGGAAACTTGCTGAGCGGCTCGACGCGGATGGGCTGCTCCAAGTTATCCACCAGCGCGGAGCATCCCATGCGGGCCTTGCCATTGATGCGCATTGCGCACGAGCCGCATATCTCTTCAAGACAATTCGAATCGTAAGTTATCGGCGTGGTCGGGCAGCCGTCGGCGGTCACCGGGTTGGCTGCGATCTCCATCATGGCTGAGACCACGTTCATGCCCGGGCGCCACTCTAACTCGAAGTTCTCCCACACGGCGGGAGCATCGGGGCTGGCCTGGCGCTTGATCTCGAATGCTACGGTCCTGGTTGCCATTGGCGAGTCTCCCTTGAGCTATTTGGTTGCGTCATAACGGCGAGGGCGCGGCTTGATGTACTGCGTATCGACCTCTTCGTACTCGAAGCGCGGGCCTTCGGCCGAGCCGGTAAAGCTGGCCTTGGTGGTCTTCAAGAACTTCTCGTCGTTGCGGTCGGGAAAGTCGGGTTTGTAGTGCGCACCGCGAGATTCGTCGCGCAAGATCGCTCCCTGCACCACGGCGCGCGATAACTCCAGCATGTTCTTCAACTGGCGGGCAAAGGCGAAGCTGGTGTTAGCCCACTGGCTGCGGTCGGCGAGGCTGACGTTGTTGAAGCGTTCGAGAAGCTCGACAATCTTTTCGTCGGCCTGCTTGAGGCCCTTGTTATAGCGGATGACGGTGGCGTGCTCGGTCATGGCCTGGCCGAGTTCGCGCCATAACTTGAAGGGGTTTTCAGCGCCTTCGTTCTTGAGCAGCCTGGCGTTGATCTCCGCCTGGCGAGTTAGCTCGGCGGAGTAGCCGCAATCTCCGTCCGGGCATTCCAGGCCATGCGTGTAATTGAGCGCGTTGGGGCCGGACTTGAAGCCGCCGAAGATGCAACTGACCAGCGAATTCGCGCCCAGGCGATTGGCGCCGTGGTACTGGTACTCGCACTCGCCGGCGGCAAAGATGCCGGGGATGTTAGTCATCTGGTTGAAGTCCACCCACAGCCCGCCCATGGTGTAATGCATGCCGGGAAAGATCTTCATGGGCACGTCGCGCGGGTCGTCGCCGACAAACTTCTCGTATATCTCCAGAATGCCTTCGAGCTTGCGGTTGAGCGTGGCGCGATCGATGTGAGTCAGGTCGAGATAGACCATGGGCTCGCCATCGAGTCCCAGGCCAAGCTCGTAGACCACCTTGTGAATGGCGCGTGTAGCTACGTCGCGCGGAACGAGATTCCCGTACTTGGGAAACCACTCCTCGAGGAAATAAAAGCGATCCGAGTCGGGAATCTGCTTGATGGGGCGCTTGTCTCCGGCTTTCCTGGGCACCCAGACGCGGCCGCCTTCGCCGCGCGCCGACTCCGACATAAGGCGCAGCTTGTCTTCGCC
>Ga0181526_10003101_pt1 | contig 13808 bp, 6 predicted proteins | sample PEATcosm2014_Bin_35_FD_119750 | JGI IMG/M metagenome (GOLD analysis project Ga0181526, IMG submission 119750) | Peatland microbial communities from MTU Mesocosm Facility, Houghton, MI, USA - PEATcosm2014_Bin06_30_metaG | ecosystem: Environmental > Terrestrial > Soil > Wetlands > Peat | place...
GTCAGAAGTTAATTTCGACAATGTTATTGCGGATGGCACCAACTTTGTTCTTACCGTGATCAGCGTCGGTATAGATACTGCTGTATCGGATGGTGCCAGCGCAGTCGATATTCCTGTACAAGACGTTTTTGACGCGAATACGATTGATTTGACGCAGCAAGCTCTCGTATTGGGAACATTGGATATTTCTTGGGTGCTTAGGCAAACATCGCTTACTCTAAGCGGTATACCCGGCGGCATTCTTTTCCCTAATACTGCGAATGGCGAGGTTGTTATCCCAAGCGGCACTGTGCATGTAGGCGGTGCTGTAGACACTTACGTTCGTGGGAATACTCTTGACGAGAGTACATTTAATCTTCCAAACGTTACCCCCGAAACGTCGCTGTTGAGCGGCACAAAGCTTATCTGCACAGACTATACAGGTGGAGGCGTATCTGGCACATCCCTTGTTCAGCTAGATGACCTTATCCTAGGATTAACGCCGTCTGAAGGTGGTTATCAGCTGGGTGATGCCACGGATGTGCTCCTCAGCCAGGCTGAGTATGACGGCTTCTCTTTGCATATCGTAGACGGTCCTAATGCCGGTACATACCGAATTTTGGAATATCTTACGCCAGCTATGTTTAGCGCTCCTGTGCTGGTCGTAACTCCTGCGTTGGCGGTAAATACGGCACCTCCTGTATTTGCTCAATGGCGCCTGTTTGACCTTATTAACGTCAATCTGACAGAACCAAAGATCGTTCGAGTAAATGGGGCAGATTTGGAGTGTACGCTGGGAAGTAATGTTGTAACTACGGTTAGTGACATCAACTTTGCGGCATTCGGTGTGGCCACGAACGACACCCTACGTGTTCTAAGCGGCCCAAATGCTGGAGATTACACGATTATCGCGGATCCTCTAGTACCGGACTACACGTCAATCCAAGTGGATCGCGCTATGGCGTTTACAGATCCAGACGCGAACTACATTATTTTCTTTTCTCAGGCGCCTGGAGTCACACTGCCTCTTATTCGTATTGAGACCGTGGCTCTGCTCGACTCCAGCATGCAGCCTACGGGTAGCACAGTACCCTATGCACTACCGGTAGATATCCAGAGTAATTCTTTTCAGAACGCTGGACAGGGTGTTAAGCACGACTTGCGCGATGTGACGGTTGGTTTAGTCAGTGCGTCTGCAGATAGCACCTTTAGGTTCACTATTGGGGTTGGGTCCAATACCCTTATTTTCTACTTTCCGTTGCTGACTAATCCTGTGGTAACGATAGCGATTACACCAGGTATTATTCCTGTCTCTGTGCTCATCGATGAACTAAACGCTGAGATTTATAGCGCAACGTCTTACGTAGACGTGATAGCCCCAGTTGGCAGCTATCAATTCGGAGTAAGGCCGGTGGGTAATGGTTTTGTAGCTGTCATCGGTGGCACGGCTATGTCTACATTGTTCGCCTACGCGGATCTACAAACAACTGCGGACATTCGTACTGTAGAAAGCAACGAAAACGCCAACTGGTGGGGTTCTTCAGACACTAGTTACGGTATAGGCGCTCCTGCTATCGACACGGTTACTGGCTTGGACGTTGTACAGCTAGTAGATGGTAGAGACGCGGGTTTTTACGCTGGTCCATTCGTACTGAATGCGCAAGATACAACCAATCTCACTCCGCCCTCTATTGTTCCAGCTGCAGCCACTTCGCGTGCTTTGCTCATTGGTGACAGCATCCTAGATATAGAAAATGGAGATGGGTACTACTTTGCCCCTAACTCTCAGCGTCACGTAGTTGTCGGCTCGCGATCCCTTGGTAGCGCCCGCGTATACTTTTTGGAGCCAACCACCTTCGAGGTGAATTACGAGAGCACGATCTTCTCATTTAATTCGGGCGCTACAGGAGTCATCAATTTCGTACCTGATCCGACGATGACTTACCAGCAGATACCCCCTTTGCCAAATGGTGCACAGCCGCAGGATGGGGTGTCTACAAATGGTGCCACCACGTTTACGTCAGCAAGCCAGGATTTCTTGCTGTCAGGCATTAATCCAGGAGATATTCTCTACATTAACAATATCCCGCTTACGGGTACTGTTGTATTAGCTAGCCCAGTATTAGGCGTGGCCGGGTTAACGTTAATTTACAGCATTAACGACAGCCCGGATCAAACTGTTGTTTTTGTACAAGATGATCCGACTATTCCTACAGGCGCAGTAACAACTACTGGTATTGCTTCGCAAATTAATGCAGCAATAGGCATAACTGTAGCGAGTGTCACCAGTACTGGTCAGCTCACGTTTGTTACGAGCCAACCTTTCGTAATTAGGCTTAGTGGAACTGCAAATTCTGTAATTTTGGGTAACGTATCTGGCTACGCTGGCCCTAAAGCTTTCAGCGCGTCAGATACTAGTAATGCCTCCCCGCATAGCCTAAATGATGGGTACGAGGTACAAACAGTTGGTCAGACTACGTTGGGTATTCTTCCTGCTATTGCAGCCGACGATCCAAACTGGCCCAGCACGATGACAGGAGAAACCTTTACCGTTTTTCGTAAAGGGGTTCAGCGTATTTCTACGACAGAAATGGCTAGTAATAGTGCAGAGGCCAGTCTGTACTACTTTGACGTCGACTTGGTTAGCCAAGGCGCTGGAGATTTTTGGAATATATCTAGCGCGAATCAGATGACGGCTACTGGTTTCAAGTCGGACGGGTACTACCTGACTACAAACGACGTGACGGAAACGTTCAGTACGGTAGACGAGCCCTATATTATTCTATCTAAGTCTATGTTGGAGCAGGGTGTTGATGACGACCCTAGGAACGCCACACAGATAACAGGTCAGAATCTTCAGGTCACGTACAACAACTCGAGTCTGGTTGCCAACGTACAGAATTTCATCTCTAGTGAGACAGAGCGCACAATTTGTGCGAGCCCTCTCAGCCGGCATCTAATACCGCATTTTGTGCGATTTGATATGACTTATTTCGGAGGCAGCGTCGAAAGCGTCGTTATGGCAGATATTCTTGCGTACATCAAGAACATCTTTCCTACGGAATCGCTAAACTCTTCTGATGTGCAGCAGCTCGCGTATAACCGCGGCGCGACCAAGGTTACAAACCCGCTCACTCTTATAGCCGTGGTATATTACGTGGATCGAACTGTGTATATCCAGCGCTCCCAAGATTCTTTGAGCACAGGGCGTCTAAGCGCTTTCTTTGCTGATGTTATCAATCTAACGCGAAGTCTTACAGGAACGAACAGCGGGATTTAGGTGGAACTGGAGAATTTGGGGTGATGATTTCCTGGTTCTATGATCATACCGCTGCGAGGGTTCAACAAGAGCTTGCACGAGAGACAGCGCAAGAGAGCTTGTGGCGTAATACTGCCCTCTACCCAGGTTATCCCTATACCTCTAGCCCCGCCGAGGAATTCGCGTATCATGTCCGAGCGGCAGCTAGGGCAGGTAAACTGACGATAGAAAGCATCGTCAGCTTTTGCGGCCGGAGAAATCTCGTCGACGTAGCCTTGGATAGCTCTGTACGCCAACTCAGGGTTCAGCTCTTCAATTACGCCTCGGCTGGTAACAAAGTCAGCCAGCGTTCTGTTCTCTTTGGCCATATGGAAACATTACTCCATATCATGGTATTTGTGTGATAACAGGTTATGGAATTGTACCGTGGGGAGTAGGCCCTTGGGGCGCTGGGATTTATGCGACTCCCACTGGTACGGGTCCTGCGCTGCCTAGAAGTAAGGTCTGGGACACATTCGATCTATCTGGAGTGGTTCAGCCGAATGACCTAGAGCGTGTTCTTACCTTCTTTAGTGTATCTACGGCCGGTAATGGCGCTTCGTTTTTTGATGGGTCATTCAACGTAGCGTCTGGAGGCGTTTATCCAGCACAGACTGCCGCACTGATATTTAGCGTAGCTATATCCGTATCGTTTACGATCCAATACGACCTTACGTTCGAGGCGTTGCCAGTCGACTTCAGCGGTGTATCTCAGGGTAACCCGTCCGGTAATCATGTCTACCTCGGCGCTTGGGGTACCCAAGAATTCGCAGTAGGTTTTTTTGTATCTCAAGAAGGCTGGGCCTACACAGGCGAGGTTACGCTAGACAGTAGCGGCAACGTTGTTCCAGCACAGCCTGTCGTTCCTATTGCGGGCAGTAGTAATTGGACCCAGGTAGGCGTTGAGTACATCATAAGAATTGTTCTTAATGCTGACGAGCAACTTGTTTACCTGTTTATAACGCCGGCAGTAAACATTGCTAGTGGTCAGCAGCTTCAAGACGTTCTTGTAGCCATTCGTACAGCCACAGATACTCCAGACGCTGTATTTATCTCCGTGCTCGGAGACAGCTTTCATGCGTCCTGGATGGAGCTGTTTAATTATCAAGCTTCTTCTAAAGCACTTCTTCCTACAGCGCCCCCCGTAGCGCAAGCAGGGAATGACCAAACAACGCTTTTGTGCAGCGTTATACAGTTAGACGGCAGCCAAAGCGTAGATCCTCAAGGTTTGCCCATTACGTATCAGTGGAGGCTCATAGGGGCGCCGCCTACCAGTATGTTTTTATCGTCGTGCGGCGATGGCACCACGCTAGAAGAATCTCCTCCAACCGGTTTTACAGATACCCTTTATAGCGAGGAGCTTCAAGCACTTGATGTAGAGGAACCTGTACAAATAGGAGATGTTATAGCGCTTGGTAATCCGTTGACTAACGTAAATGGGTACTACAGCATTATTGCGGTTAATCGCACATCCCCTTTTTCTGTACAGCTAGAATATCAGCAGTTAATACAGGATCAGACAGGTATTCAGTTCAAGCTGTTGCGCCAAAACGGTATAAATGGCGCTACTCTCGTTAACCCGACGTTTTACCCAGACGTTCTGGCATTCTTTACCTTTGATCTTCGTGTAAATAACGGGATATTTAGCTCGAGCCCACTGGGGACGGATCGAAGCCAAGTCTTAATTAACGTTTTAGAGAGCGCTCTTCCACGCGGTTGTTCCGTAGATGCTTCGTTCATTTATGATTACCTGCTCTCGGCGTGGAAGCTGGTCGAAGATGCGGATCGCATAGCTGTTTTTTGGGAGGCTCTTGCTCGTGTAGCAGCCACAGAGCTGTACACGCTTTGGCAGGTGGAGTACTCCAAGAGTCTAACGGATATTCAACGAACATTTATTCGGCGTTGGCTCCATTACGACACCCTTCTGCCAGAGCCATCTCCAGAGCTCACTACCACGCGGTTTATTTGGGGTGGCGTGCTGTCTAACCCGATATTGGGGAGTATTTCGGGAGTAGCTGGGTCTACTTTTGTCGTTTCGTCTCCATTCCTTGCTTCTACTGTGTCTGTACCTCTGGTAAGCCCAGGGGTAATAACACCAGCGGTCTATGCCCAAGAAATCCAAGCGCGCTTTTCGGAGTTACTAGGCCCCAGTGCTACAGCTACAGTTTGGTGGACGCGCGCTGGAGTGCTTTCAGAGCCTGTTGCTCCAACACTTACTGTGCAAAGCGCTGTAGAGGGGCGAACGCTCATTGTATCTGTCGATGGGGGCGTTTTTGTTACTGCCACAGCTGGGGCTGATACCACGTATCAGGAACTGGCCGATGACCTTAATAGCCAGCTGCCTACTGCCTCAATAAGCTTCACAGACAGCCTTCAGCTGCGCGTAGGCTCACCAACGGTTGCGGCTACCTCTGCTATCGCCATCGATCCTTCCAGCACCCTTCTGGTGGCCAATGGAGGGCCTCTTACATTTATCTCGCTGACTGCTAGCTCCGCTGCCTACATTCACCTGTTTTCAAATATACCTTTTACGCTGACTGCGTACTCAACTGCCCCATATTTTACGTATCCGTGTGCTAACACGGTGCCTGGCGGGATAACGGGTACGTATATCAATGACTACACCTTCCGTACCTCAGTTAGTTTGTCTGATTTGGCGCTGCAGCAAGATGATCTATTGGTTATTGCCGGAAACGCTTATCGCATCGTGGGCCCGGTAGATGACCCCAGCGATACTTTTCAATACCAGCGCCTCGTCCTAAAAGATCCTATTCCTGCCACGTCTGCAGGTGGTGCCCCTTGGGTGATTCCTGGTTGGGTTACTTCTACATTCCTCAACTTCTGGTCCGGGTTAGTTAGCCTAGGTGACCCAGTTGATTTTGAGGTACTTGTTACCGTAAACGGTCAAACCAGTGTCTCATTGGCTTCTACCACGGCTTTTGGCGCCAACGAGACTTTGGTAGGAAAGCTTGCTGTAGACACGGGTGTATTGTCTGCCCAGCTGTCGCTTCAGCCAGGAACAATTGTTCGTTTGGCCAGGGTGATTAGACGCAGGTATATACCAATAGACGTTACTGTCGTTGATATACCAATTCTTACGGACGTAATTGAAATTACAGACACGGATGCGGTACTTCAAAGAAATATTGATTATTTCATTGGTACTGTAAGAGGCCAGAATGCAATACAATTTGTATCTGGTCTTACGGGCGACGCAGGGGATGTATTTGAAGGGCAGCGTCCGCCAAATAGATTATGGGCCGAGTACACGTTTCTTGATAATAGTCAGCTTGTCGAAGATAATTTCGGTGCTGCGATCAACGTTACTCAGGACATGCTCCCAGCTACGGTGGATTACCTATCAGCCGTTCGCGGATGTTGGTATGCCAGGTATAACGGCCCTACGGTCTATGACTTGCGTATCGCTATCCAGATATTCATGGGGCTGCCGTTCGCAGAAGAGGCTGGGACGATTATTCAGATACGTACCGACTTTTTTACGCAGACAAGCCTTATCCTTATCCAAGATACCGCGAATGCAGAGCTTGTTCGCTCCTATACATATCCGCGTGTTCTTGACTTAGAGACCAATCCAGCAACGAATGCTACCTATCAAGTTGGGGATACTGTAGCGCAATTTGCCCCGCTCGTTATGGGCGCAGAGGTTGTGGATTGGGTAAGTAACCCCACGTGGTTCGCTGGCATGCTTCAACAGGGGGTTTTTTACGAAGTACAGAAATATCATACCTTCTACGTCAGAATAAACAGTACAGCGTTTAACGCGGAATCTATTGATTTCGCTCAGCAATTTATTTCTACAATACAGCCTAAGTACACGAACCCACTTTACGCGGTCGCTCTTACAGCTGGGGGTCCGACGGGTGTAGATGACATACAGGTAACGGATGATCTGTCGATGGCAGTCACCCTTTCTCTGTACGATCAACCCTGCGACGGGTTTGGTGGCAGCTATTTTGTCGATGAGCCATGGGCCGCAGGTTCTGTAGATGCGGATGCGGCGTGGCGGCATCGCGTTGATACAGTGGACGACCCTGCCATTGCGCCACCTGTATACCCAGGACCTTCTCAGGTTACGATATGGGGTATTGATAAAGAATGGCTATGTCCATTAGACCAGCTTACAGCGAGTCAATGCATAACGTTTGTACCGGAATTTGTGCCGATAGATAGCATCTTTACTGTAGATACGCCGTTGGCAAGCCAAGAAGCGGTTACCATTTCATCCCCGTCGGCTTATCCGTATACTCTATCCGTTTTTACAGCGGCTGCTACCGGAACAATACAGAGTTTTTCTGTACAGCTAGCTGGTTCTACACAGGGTAGCTCCACGCTCACAGTAGCTGACTGGACTGTTTCTATTCTTGTAAATGCCACGGTTGTCGCTAGCCTTCCCTTTACTATAGGATTTGTTCACGCAGTTCTAGGGCTGATTATCACCATGCCCAGAGACTTGGATCTCGTGAGCGGCGCTCTTGATATACCTTTGAACTTGGGAGATGTCGTCACTCTGAGCATAACTCCAGCAGGGTCGGTTGAGCAGTCTCCTGGATGGACAGAGCTTACCGCTTCAGTGTCTCTTGGAGCTACGCTGTGGTCTGTAGATGTTCCTTTAAGCACAGCCACGTATTGTGCTATACAGAAGCTGGTATGAGCAAAGACAACGTGCTCATTGAGCATCGTCAGCTAGGGCGTCTTGTAGAAACGCGCCATTGTCACAATACATGGACCGCGCTTGGTAAGTCGTATCTTTCGCAGCTTGTATCTCTTCAGATTGTTGATTCCACCACGGTCATATATCCGCAGGTTGACTACCGCCTACGCTACTTGGGTTTGGGTATCGGTGGGAATAAAGCTTGGCCGCCCGCAGCAAACCCGCAACTATTTGCTGCGTATCCGCCAGGATATGATCCTAATAGCACTGTAGGAACCGTGTACGATTGTACGAATCCTACAAGCCCGCCTATTAGTAGCTTAGAGCGCCCTGTGCGAGTAACCGGTGGAACTACACCTTATGCCACAGCACCAAATACGGATGTATGGTTGTTCGGCCCACCAAATTTCAGTACAAGCTTTCAGGACATAAGCTCAATCACATTTACGGTGGTTGTAGATTGCACTGCGGGTGAGGTTGTGTACAGCCCGTTTACAACCGTTACAATATCTGAAGCGGCTTTATTCAATTCATCGGCAGCCAGCAGTATGGCGTACAACGTAGCGATGGCCTACGTTAATTTTAGCCCGCTTCAGATAAATAGCCTGAGTGTTGTTACTCTTGCCTGGACTGTGAGGTTTACGTCCGATGCGTCTTAACGATGACATTCAGGTTAAGCAAAACCTTCATTTGATAGCGCGTGAGCGCGGGAAGATTGTGGCAAGGAGAGATGGCCACAATATCTTCGTGGATCTGGGGCGCGAATGGCTGTCTCAGCTCATTTCTTATCAATCGTATAGCCCAGACGTCACGCAACGAGATGACCGTGTGAAGTACATGGGCTTTGGTATTGGGGGCACTGCTCAATTACAGCTGGCTGCTGCGAACAGTGCGCCTATCGGTGGTACCGGGGGTGCTTATGCCGCGAATAGCGCTCCTGGCATCGGCGCCAACGGCCAGACTGATATGGACAACTCGGTCACTACGCTAGAGCGTCCAGTACGCGTTTCGGGCGGGTCTTCAGTGTACCCTGGTGTAGGTAGCGACGTATGGCTAGGTTTGATCCAAGCTCCAGCGCAACATAACAGTGGAACAAGCGCCACTTTCGTGCGCGTGTTTTTATCTACAGAAGTAAGTTACCTTCCTTTTGCCTCTGTTCCGCTTAGCGAAGTTGGCCTTTTTACTTCTGCGGCCAACCCTAATTTCTACCTGCCTACGCTAGTGGCTTACGACACATTTGATACGCTAAGTAAAACGACCTCAATTGCCATCGAAGTATCGTGGACGCTCAGTTTTTAGGAGTTTGACATGCCGCTCTTTTACCGCTTCGTTGATCCTGCGTACAATCTTCAGGGGGGCTCCTTCCCCGGTACTGTCGGCGAGTCTACATATGGACGTATCAATGTTACCAGCGGTGGTATTGGCGGTGGTGACGGAAGCGCTAACGCTGATGGCGCCACGCCAAGTGGCGGCCCTAACGCGGGTACGCTGTTTGTAGCCTTTGGCGAAGATGCTACGAGCCTCCACTTTAATCGTCCTGCTAGAGCATTGGCTCAAAACACGGACATTTTGGATAATATCCTTCGCGGAAGCATCCCTAGGGTAGAGCGGGACTCAATAACCCTGTCTACCTCTTCTTCTACTGTGGCTGTTACTGGGGATATGTTTGTTGGCCCTTATGGCATGGCGAACACTCAGAGTAACATTAATGAGCTTGTTTATCTGGAAAATGCAGACGGTACACCCATTTGGATTTCGGGGCAGATTGTTACGTGCTCTTTAATTCAAAATGGTTCAGGTGGGAACGTTCTTGGGACGTCTGAAGACGGATTTTACACAGCGCCAACGCTGTCGTTCCCCATACCTCTGCCAGCTGGTACATACACGCTGTTTTGTGGACGGCGTACAAGCTACGCCAACATGTTCGAGGCAAAAGCAGATGCCTTAGTTGCTGAGCACATTTTGGGTAGGGCCGAAGACTCCCTTTTGTGGATCAACTTCAGCCACGGGTTGGATGGTAAGTACAGAAAATCTAGTAAGCGTACTGGAGGTGGGTCTGTCCCTGACGCTGGTGGTTTGCAAGACAGCGATACCCCTGGTAGTGGCTCGCTTATCAATAGAGATGGCACTTCTGTGTCTATCGTTGGTGTCAGTCATACTTGGGATGAAACACCGAATCCTTATGATGACCCACTGCGCGCTCAGCTAACGACGCTGCCTATCGCGAATTGGTTCACGGGAAGCGCTGCTTATACAAATTTTGACCCTACACAATCAGGCAATAGTGGGCATGTCCACGTTACAACGCGCAGAAGCTATGTAGGGGGTACTGAAAACGGTTCAAATTACAGAGATGTAGCGGCGACGCTGGTAGTTAACGTCGTCGATCTAAACGCGTTGGTACAAACTCTAAACGAGACCTCTGGTAGCGACGTGTATTACACGTACATGTGCGTTCGCACACCTGCTGTGCTTAACCCAGGTGGCGCAGGTGGTAGCTATGTTCAGGTAAATAGCCCATACTTTGTTCAGAATGACAGCGCGAACACAGGTATAGCTCTGCAGCAAGACATCATGTTGATAGAGTACTCTGTGAGCGGTGTAACGTACCGTCGCCCCTATGTGGCGCAGAGCATAGTTAATGCAACTACTCTCGCGTTGTCTTTGCTTGGTGGTGACAGTACGTCTACGGCTAGCGCGCCATCATTCTCGGCGAATACAAGTTGTTACGTTACTTGGCTACAGGTTGTTGATGTGGTCGGTGGCGTGAGTAGTAATCAAGGTGGTTCTTATAGCTTTGGTACCAACTATAACGGATTTATGCACGCGGCACCTGGACGAAATAGGGCTGGTGCTCCCGACGCTGGAAACGCAGATGCAGGCGTAGGATTTTTTGGTCGTGCCGTAAATTCGGATGTGGTTGCTAGCTTCGGCGGATTTAATCCGCTATCTGGCGTACAACAGGCTTTAGCAACCATTTTGGCGAATGGGGACATAGTAACTTATGGTGGTGTAACAGCCATTGCAGGAACCCTAAACACTTCTGGCGTTACCGGTACGGGTAACGGAACGGGATATGGCGTACTAGGTACTGGTGGTGCCGGTTCATCTGCAAACGGTGCAGGTGTTTATGGCGTCGGTGGCGGAACTAGCGGAGACCCCAATACTGGGGGTATTGGTGTTTTCGGTTTCGGTGGTCCTAGCTCTGGCATGGGTGGCATTGGCGTAAGGGGCCAAGGCTACGGAGGTAACGTAGGCGGTTCGTTTTTAGGCAGTATCGGATCCGCAGATATAGCGCTTACGGGCACTGGTACAGCGCATAGTTTGGGTGGTCCAGCCACGCCTACAGCGGCTCAGTTGAATAGCATTGGTGCCAGCAACGTAGCGAAGGCTTGGGCATCATACACAATAGATTCTACTGGTACCGTGACGATACAGGACGGCTATAACGTTGCATCGGTGGCGTTATCAGGAAATACGTTTACGGTTACTTTCGCCTCTGCGCTTGCTAGCGCGCATTACGTTGTCGTTGCACCGCCTATGGTAATCTTTAATGATCCGCTCACGTTAGCTGGCTATTTTATGTTTACGGCAGACTGTGTAAATAATGACAGTGCGAAAACTATGGGCGGGTTTACCCTTTATGGTTTTGAGGTAAACTCAACCTCTGGAGGCGCAGTGGCGAACAATATAACCACTGCATCTATTATAGCGGGGCAGCATGCGTTTGGGTCCTTTGTTGTGTTCGGTAATCAGCCGACAGGATAGTGGTAGCTAAAAAGGAGTGGTCAATGAAACGAGTACATAATCCGCAGCTCAATAAACACGTTGTTCTTGGCGGCCGAAAGAGGCCTAGGGTTACTTACCCGCATCTTATGATGCATAGGTATATGGCGGATGGTGCCCTTCCGCCTCCAGTCGTTTCTGTCAGTTACGAAACCAAAGCACAAGCTGCACTGAGAAACATTTATTTGAATGACCAGCTTGGCGATTGTGTCATCGCGGGTGGGTACCACGTTGTCGGCGTAGAAACCGGTAACGCTACAGGTACTCCATTTGTGGCCACAGACCAACAGATCATCGCAGACTACGGAGCTGTCGGCGGTTATGTCCCCGGCGATCCAAGTACGGATCAAGGCTGTAATATCCAAACGGCACTGGCGCATTGGCAAACCGTTGGTTTTGCAGATGGAACTAAGCTCAAGGGCTATCTTTCCGTTAATCCGACGAATAAGCACGAGCTTATGACGGCTCTGTACCTCTTTGAAAATCTGGTTTTTGGCCTTGAGCTCCCAGATGCCTACGTCAATCCGTTCCCTAGCGGCGATGGGTTTACATGGGGTGTCGCTGGGGCTCCTGATCCTTCAAACGGACATTGCATTATCGGCGCGGGATACAATACCAGCGGCGTCGGCATCGATACCTGGGCGCTTGAAGGCACTTTTACGTGGGAGGCTATTGCTGCCTACTGCACGGCAAGCAATGGTGGTGAGGTCTACACAGTTATTACTCCAGATCAGCTTGCCAAGGGTCAAAGCGTGGCACCGAATGGGTTCAACTGGCTTACGCTCACACAGGATTTTGATATCCTTGGTGGGCACGTCGCTGTTGTACCGAAGCCTAGGCGCTGACTGTTTTATAGGCTAGACGCTAAGAGCACGGCCGTTGTATACTGATGGCCGTGCAAATCATTCATCAAGCTGCAACAATCACTGCGAGTGGCACCCAAACTTTTACAGGCTTTGCCCCTGGTGCGCTCGAGCTGATTGTCAACGTTAAGTCTGCTCCCACCGGTACGCTTCCTACGCTGCAGTATTCAGTTCAAGAAGTCGACCCTCTTGACTTGGTTACACTGCTTAGTAGCCCTGTCACCACCTCGGTTATTAACGCGATAGGTGATCAAGTTCTTACAATCCCGAGTCAGAGCGGTGCGCTCAAAGTTTCGTGGACAATTGGTGGAACGGTCTCTCCTACATTTACCAATGTTGACGCCGTTATTAATTCACGTACCGCCACAACCATGGGAGAGCCTGGACAAACCGCTCCACCTAATGCAGTTCAAATAGCGGGTGTAGATTCAAGCGGCAATCTTCGTGCTCTATACGTAGATTCTGGGGGTCATCTGGTTCTTGGTGGAACAATATCTTTATCTGCTGCGGTTGCACAAGGTACACCAGGAGCTGCATCGAGCCCTTGGACAATGCAACAGACACAGCCGCCATCGGACACCAGTGGCACAGGTACATTGGCTGCAGACCAGGCAACCGTCTCGATCCCTACGACTGGGCTCAGTACACTGTCGATTTCGTTGAAGTGGACGGCTGCGGCGTCGATGGTTGTCAGTTTTTATCGTGTGCAGACGTCGATTTCGACACCGCAGCTCGATACCGTGACGGCCGAATCGATTGCTCCGCACACCACGACGGGAGAATGGGTTGCGACCTACACGGTTTCGGGATCGAGTGGGAGCCAGGATTTCATCGCGTCGGTTGCGGCTTACGAGAGCTATCAGGTTGTTGCACATCCCTACACGTCAGGGTCTGTTTCGGTCGCGTGGGAGGGAAGTGTTCAGACCAATGCAGCGACCAACGCGACTCAAATCACGGACATTAACAACGACGGTCCTGTGACGGTTCTCAACGCCGGGACGGGCGTTACTAACAGTACGACGAATGCACTTGCTGTCGCGTTGCGCACGCAAGCAGGGGATGGCGGGACATCGACGGCACCGCTTTACATGACACAAACCGGCGGTCCTGTCGGAGCGACTGGACCTGCGGGGTCCACCTACGTGTGGACTGGTCAGGGACCCGCGGGTCCTTCCACGACACCATGGCAAATGCAGCTAGGCAATGGGAC
>Ga0181526_10003106_pt1 | contig 13799 bp, 15 predicted proteins | sample PEATcosm2014_Bin_35_FD_119750 | JGI IMG/M metagenome (GOLD analysis project Ga0181526, IMG submission 119750) | Peatland microbial communities from MTU Mesocosm Facility, Houghton, MI, USA - PEATcosm2014_Bin06_30_metaG | ecosystem: Environmental > Terrestrial > Soil > Wetlands > Peat | place...
CCGGCAAAGTCGAGGGTGGGGAAACGGCCGCCAAGACTGGCGTTCAGCAAGCCTCCTTTGCCCCAAACCATGTGCGCCATCGGCGCGTAGACTACCACCGACCACAGCACCATGAACAACAGCATGGCACTGAACTTCATGCGCTCGGCGAATGCGCCGCAGATGAGCGCCGGGGTGATGATGGCGAACATCAGCTGATAGATCATGAACGTCTGTTGCGGGATTGTGGCAGCGTAGTCGGCATCGGGCGCGGCGCCCACACCATGAAGGAAGGCATGCTCCACTCCTCCGATGAAGCTGTTGCCCGAACCGAAACAGAGACTGTAGCCAATGATGGCCCACAGTACGGTGACGAGGGCCATCATGGCGAAGCTCTGCATCATGGTCGCCAGTACGTTTTTCTTGCGCACGAGTCCGCCATAGAAAAGCGCCAGACCCGGGCCGGTCATCAGCAGCACCAGGGCCGAGCACATCAGCATCCAGGCATTATCGGCGGAGCTCTTGGCGTCGGCGACTTGCTGCTGAAGCTGAGCGATCTGGCTGCTTGGAGCGGCTGCGTCCGTCGCCGAGGCAGCTTGCGCGATCAGCGTGCCGGACAAAAGCAGGATTAGCAAAAATGGTGAAAGTTTTCGAACCAACCGCATGCAGGACTCCCACTAACTAGAGTGAACCGGTTAAACTGCAATGAGTGTGAAATAGTGCCGTTCCGCCGCAGCTTATATTTGCGGAGAGATGTCTGCACCGACCTGCCTCGCGGCTTGCCGGATTCGCTTGGTAAGAACTTTGATACGCGAGTTCGCGGAGAATGAGAAATTCAAACTATTTATGAGCGGGATTAGTTTCGGTTATCGACGGGCAGTCGCCGATTGTCGTTGGGAGATAATAGATGTAGCTACTTCGTTGGCTGCTAATTGACGGCAAAAGCTGATCTTAGCATTCGTTCGATTCATCGACAGCGAAGGACAACGGTCCGCACCCGAGCCGCCATCTCGGTATAGACAGGCGGAGTATTATGCTGAGAAGGCAGGCTGTGGAGGTGGGGAGTGTTCAGGATCATCACCGTAGAACGGGAATATGGCGCGGGCGGGAGCATCGTTGCCGCGGAGTTGGCGCGCCGCAAGGGCTGGCAATTGCTGGACCAGCAACTGACGTGTGAGATCGCGAAGCTGGCCTCGGTGGACGAGCACGCGGTGGCGCGTTGCGAGGAAAAGTGCGATCCGCTGTTGCACCGGCTGGCGAAAGTTTTCTGGCGGGGAAGCCATGAACGCTCGCTACCGATCTCCGACGATAGGATCTTCGACGCCGACGAACTGGTGGCCCACGCCCAAGAGGTGATCGAGAAGAAAGCCCGGGAGGGTAACTGCGTGATCGTGGGGCGTGGCGCACCGTACATCTTGAGAGCGCGTCCGGACACATTTCACCTCTTCGTTTACGGCTCACGCGAGAAGAAGATCGAGCGGCTGATCAAGCTGAAAATGAGCGAGAAAGATGCCACCGAGATGGTGGATACCATCGACCGCGAGCGCGCCGCCTTCGTGCGCAAATACTTCAATGCGGAATGGCCGTGCCGCCGACTCTACCACCTGATGCTGAACTCCGACCACGGAATTGAACACGTAACCAATATGGTTTTGGCAACCATAGACTCGCTGGAGCGGCAAGGTAAGACGGAACCTCCCGGCCAGAACGTCAATCTTGAGCGGGCGCGCCAGTCGGTAGGTTGAAGGCGCACCTGAAGTTGCGCCCCTTCAACCCTCGCCGTACTCCACTTCCTGATACTCCCTCCCAAGTCACCATGTCACAACAGGTATGTGACGGCTGTGCTTGCGCACGCGTTGGCCAAGCATAGACTGAGGGTACGCGAGGTTGCCTGACCGCAAGGAGGTAGCCCGAATGCAGAAACTCTCCTCGAGAAGACCGCGAGCCACGCGGAATCCCAACAAGAGGTTTGTGAGAATCGTCTCCGGCGATTGGGGAGAGCCGCAAGTACGTCATTACGTAGTTTTCCTTGAGCACCAGCGGGTCACGGACCCGCCACAAACCTCTTGAGGAGGTCGTTATGCCGCTCAACAAAGTCAAGGCATTCCTCGATACTCATGGCACTAAATATGTCGTAATCTCCCATTCCAAGGCTTACACGGCACAGGGCATTGCAGCTATCTCACACATCTCGGGACGAGAACTGGCCAAGACCGTCATCGTAAAGCTGGATGGCGACCTGGCCATGGCCGTGTTGCCGGCGTCGTACCAGGTTGACCTGGAGGCGTTGCGTCGCGCCACCGGAGTGCAGGTGGCGGAACTGGCGACCGAGCGCGAGTTCAAACAGCATTTTCCAGATTGCGAGACGGGGGCAATGCCTCCGTTTGGCAACTTGTATGGCATCCCGGTTTACGTGGACGAGACGCTGCTGGAGGACCGCGAGATCGCCTTCAACGCCGGCTCGCATTACGAGCTGATCAAGATGGCCTACAAGGATTTCGAGCGCCTGGTGAAGCCGGAAGTGATGGAGTTCTCGTCGGCGCGAGTGGCGCACGTGCTGGTGTGAGTCAGGCTTGACTGGCCGGAGCAGCGCAAATTCAAGCATCGTTCGCAGGTTCGTGCCGATGTTGCGCTGCTCCGCCGGTCACATTCTGTAAGCAGGCAGTCCGGGGTGTGCGTCATTCTCAGTGAGCTTGCAGACAGCGGCCCGTGGTCGGGATGCTGATGGATCTCGATCTGCCGTCGGATCTGGTATCGGACAGGATCGCCGCAGTGGCGAGGGCCGCGTCTGCACTTTCTGCTTGGAAACACCGCGGCCAGTGCATCATGGCGATGCGCTCGTCGTTCAAATCCGGTGGTGTGTTCTGCCGCATGACGAGGATTCCTCATGCTACGCCTGAAGCGTGCTGGAATCTCGCCTGTCGCAACCGATGCTGCTGGAGTACAATTTTGAGGCGGAAGCATAGGAGAAATCACATGAGGCGATCCATACCCATCGCATTGTTAATCGTAGGGCTGGCGGTCATCGGGCTGGCGCAAACTTCAATGACTCCGGGGATGCAAAATGCTCCGGCGCGCAAGTCCCCGCTGGCGGGGTATGCGGGCGCGTGGATTGGAACTTTCGAAGGCCATGCCTGGCTGACAGTCCGGTTGACGCAGCAAGGGACCCAGCTTTCCGGTACGGTGCAGCGCCAGAACGACGTCAAGTTCACCGATCAAGGCGACATCAAGAGTGTGGGTGATGAGCAGGTGACCGCTGCGGTGGAAAATTCGCTACTTAACGGCGACGGCCTTTTGCTGACGGTAAAGGATCCCGGCACGCAGCAAACCGATCGATATCTCATGCGGCTGACCAGTGCCGACACGGCAGAGCTCAAGATGGTCGCCATGTCCATGCCACCGGGAATGCCGAAGCCGAAGCCCTGGAAGCTAAGCCGCGTGGGCGCGAACGCGGTAACACCCGCCCGCTAGCCGCGAGGGGCTTGCGATTGACGCCAGATTCCTTGCCTCTGAAGTCTGCCCGTGGTTGCGAACCTAGCTCCGTTTTATTAAGGCGCGATGAACGGATTGTGCCGCGCTTCCGCGCCCGAGAGAGCGGCTGTTACACTGCGAGCGATTGCCAATGACATCTCCAATTTTGCGCCTGCTTGGGGCGCTGGCTGCAGCGGGCAGCGCCATATTGTGCTGGTTTTTGGGAGGCGCGCTGGCCAAGCCGCTGCGGCAAGGCAGGTTGCTTTCGCTGGATGGCTCGCACTACGCGCTGCTGGCGTTTCTGTTGGTGCCGGCATTGACCTTGGCGGTGGTTGCGCTGTTCTGGGTGCCGCCGCGCTTATCGGGCGGCGGTCCGCTGCCGGAAGGAAGGCGCTGGCGGATGGCATTGGTGCTGGTGTTTGTCGCGGCATTTGCGGTTGGGCTGGCGCACTGAGCTACGACTTCAGAATGCGGCAATCCAGGCGAGTTTCTCACGCCAGCATCGGGTCACGACCTTCGACGATTGCGCGAATCAGTTCTACCAGCTCGGCAACCACTTCATCCGGCAGTTGATCATGTGTCAGGCTCTCACATAAGGCCGTAAGATCGACCAGCCGCGCAAGGTGTCGCCAGTCCTGCTTTAGTATTCCCCCAGCATGCAAATATCCCCGCGAGAAGTTGGGCTCTGCGCAGGGCCGCGCAGCGCGCTCATAACGGAGAAAATGGCCGAGGTCAGCCAACGGGGAGCCAGACATCGCAAACTCCCAATCGAGAACTGCTGCCACGGACCATCGGCCGCCATCGCACTGCACCAGCAAATTGCGCTTGCCGAAATCGCCGTGCACCAGCGACGTCTGCGAATCGAGTTCCGCAAGTTGCGATGCTCTTGACCACAGCAAAGCGCTGACGCTATTGCGCAGTTCCGCGGACATCCTGCGTTGGAGGTTAGTCGATGCCAGGCACAAATCCACAAAGCGGGGAGTAGGATCCGCGCCGTCCAATAGCGGTGCGGTAACCGTCGGCCCGGGAGCGAGCCATCCTGACTTTGGGAATGTGATACGGCCGATGGCCGCCAATGTTTCGCCAACGGAAAACGCTGCCTGAGCGATTGCCTCGCGATCTCCGCTCCTCTTTAGCTCATGGAAGCTGATGCCTTCCACATACCGCATCAGGAGAAAAGGCGGAAAACCATCCAGACCGGACGGCTCTGCGAAGATCGCTTCCGGAACAGGAACGGTAACGCCGGCCATGCGCAGCAGGTCGATTTCCTTCTGACACAAAGACGCGTCGTGCTCATAGATTCGCACTACGATGCAGCCGGCTCCGCCATCGAGGCGCACCTTGAAATTTGCGTTGCGGAAGCCCGCGGTTAGCGGCTGAACCTCTATGACCGTGCAATTCCCCAGCGCGTGATGGAGAAGACGGTCCAGATCGGACTCAGGCAAAGACCGCCGCGGCTCGGATCGAATCCAGCGAGCTTCGTGAGGGGCGCCAGGAATCATGTATCACGACTCTCGCTGGCGAGTATTAGTGGGTAGCTGCGGCGGTATGACCGGCGCGAGCGGCGACTTCCAGGCGGACCTCGGCGCGGCGCAGGGCAAAATTCACCGCGTCGTAGTCCATGTCCGCGGACGCCTGCCGAAGCGCTTCTTCGGCTCGCGCCTTGGCTTCCTGTGCGCGCTTTACGTCGATGTCCTCCGCGCGCTCGGCCGAGTCCGCAAGAATCGTCACCTTGTCGGGCAGCACCTCGGCAAAGCCCCACGAGACGGCGAAGTAATGTGTGGTCCCGGCGTGGCTGTAACTGATTTCGCCGATCATCAGCTCGGTGATCAGCGGCGCATGGCCGGGCAGGATGCCGAGGTATCCGCTCTTCCCCGGTACCTGTACCTGGTCAGCGTCGGCGCGTACCAACAGCTTGTCCGGTGTCACGATTTGTAAATGAAGCGTGTCAGCCATGGCAGATTACGCTTGTGCCTTCATCTTCTCGGCGGCTTCCAGCACTTCTTCGATGGTGCCTTTCATATAAAAAGCCTGCTCTGGAATGTCGTCGTGCTTGCCGTCAACAATCTCCTGGAAGCTCCGCACGGTGTCCGCGATCTTCACATAGCGGCCTTCCAAGCCGGTGAACTGCTCGGCCACGTGGAAAGGCTGCGAGAAGAAGCGCTGAATCTTGCGGGCGCGCGCCACGGTGAGCTTTTGATCTTCGCTGAGCTCGTCGATGCCGAGAATCGCGATGATATCCTGCAGGTCCTTGTAGCCCTGCAAAACCTTCTTGACGGCCTGCGCGCAGTTGTAGTGCGCCTCGCCCACGATGCGCGGATCGAGAATGCGCGAAGTGGAAGCCAGCGGATCGACGGCGGGATAGATGCCCAACTCTGAGATCTGGCGAGAAAGAACGGTCGTCGCGTCCAGGTGAGCGAAAGTCGTAGCCGGGGCGGGATCGGTCAAATCATCGGCAGGCACGTAAATCGCCTGCACCGACGTCACCGAGCCCTTCTTGGTTGACGTGATGCGCTCCTGCAATTCGCCCATTTCGGTGGCCAGGTTGGGCTGATATCCCACAGCCGAAGGCATGCGGCCCAACAGCGTCGACACTTCCGAACCAGCCTGCGTGAAACGGAAAATGTTGTCGATGAATAGCAGCGTGTCAGAGCCTTCTTCGTCGCGGAAATATTCCGCGACGGTAAGCGCGGTCAGCGCCACCCGCAGACGCGCGCCCGGCGGCTCCGTCATCTGCCCGTAGATCAATGCCACTTTCGACTTGCCGGTTTCCTTGATGTTGACTACACCGGCTTCCTGCATCTCGAGCCAAAGATCATTGCCTTCGCGAGTACGCTCACCGACTCCGGCAAATACGGAGAATCCGCCATGCTTGATGGCAACGTTATTAATTAGCTCCTGGATGATGACCGTCTTGCCCACACCGGCGCCGCCGAACAGGCCGATCTTGCCGCCCTTCAGGAACGGCTGGATCAGGTCGATGACCTTCACACCGGTCTCGAACATTTCCTGCGACGTCGCCTGCTCGTCGAAGGCCGGCGCCTGGCGATGGATGGGATTGCGTTTGGCAGTGTTGACTGGGCCAAGCTTGTCCACCGGGTTGCCGATGACGTTGAGCACGCGTCCCAGCGTCTCGCGGCCCACCGGCACAGTGATGGGACCGCCAAGGTCGATCGCCTTCATGCCGCGCACCATGCCCTCGGTGGGCTCCATGGCAACGCAGCGCACGCGGCCTTCGCCGAGCTGCTGCTCAACTTCCAGGATGACGTCGAGCGGCGTCGGCACCGTGAAGCCTTCACTGGTAACGCGCAGCGCGCTGTAAATGGGCGGCAGCGCCGCCTCGGAAAATTGCACGTCCACTGCGGGACCTGCGATCTGAATTACGTGTCCGATGTTTTCAGGCATAAAACCTCAGTGGTCAGTGGTTAGTGGCCAGTTACCTGGAAACCACTAACATCCCAAACCTTGGGATGCCACCTCCCGATTTGCAATGCAATCTCTGCGACAGCAGCTTCTGACTAGCCACTAGCCACTGCTGCCCTAAAGGGCAGCTGCGCCGCTGACGATCTCGATGATTTCTTTCGTGATCGCCGCCTGGCGGGCACGGTTCATGGTCAGCGTCAGCGAGTCGATAACTTCGTTGGCATTGTTGCTGGCCGAATCCATGGCGGTCATGCGAGCGGCATTTTCCGCGGCAACCGACTCCAGCATTCCCTCAAAAATCTCGAAGGCCAGGTAGCGCGGCAGCAGATCGGCAAAAATCTCTTCCGGCGGCTGCTCGTAAATGTAATCGACATTGGCGGGGAACTCCTTCGCCTGCCGCTCCTCTTCCGTTTCCGGCGGCTCCTTCAAACTGATGCCCGCACCCTTTGCGGCCTCGCCCATCCGCTCGCGCTCTTCCAGCGTGAACTCCTCTGCCAGCGCCACTTCTCGCCGGCCAAGCTCCTGCACAGGAAGAATTCGTTGCGCGATCAGCCGCTGCGAGATCACCGACTTGAACTCGTTGAAGATCAGATAGACCGAATCGATATCTTCGTTCGTATAGGCCTTGGCGATGTGATCGGCGATTTCGGAGACGGGTTCGTACTCAACTTTCGCCAGCACGTTCAAGTGCTCGCCAATAATCTGGATTTGTCCGGCGCGCTCTTGCCCATACTTGCCGACGGGATATCGCCGGCGCAGGAAATCGCGGCCCTTGCGGCCGACGGCGAGGATGTCGATGGTCTTGTCCTTGAAGTGGTCCAGAAATTTGGTCGCCGCCTTCAAAACGTTGGAATTGAATGCGCCGGCCAGCCCGCGGTCTCCGGTCACCAGCACCAGCAAAATGCGTTGCTCGGGACGAATCGCCAGCAGTGGACTCAGAGGCAAGCCCGTCTTCGGATCCATCAGATCGGCGCGGCTGCAGGTCGAGCTCAGAACGTTGGCCAGCATCTGCGCATAGGGCCGCGAGGCCAAAGCGCGCTCCTGAGCGCGGCGCAGCTTGGCTGCCGCCACCATCTTCATGGCCTTGGTGATCTGCCGCGTGTTCTTCACACTGCGGATGCGCCGCCGGATGTCGCGTATGTTCGCCATTCGCTCTTACGCGCTCGCCTTCGCTTCCAATTGATGTTCGCTGGCGAAGCGCTCCTTGAATTCCTTGATGACTTTGGTCAGCGAGGCACGCAGTTCATCATCGAGGATCTTCTTCTCCTCGATTGCTTTCAGCACGCCGGGATTGGTGGTGTCGACGTAGGAGTAAAGCCCCTTCTCGAAGTCATGCAATTGCTCGATCGGCATGTCATCGAGCAGGCCTTGCGTTCCGGCGTAGATGATCAGAATCTGCTTGGAGAACGGCAGGGGCTGATACTGGCCCTGCTTCAGGATTTCCGTGAGACGTCCACCGCGGGCCAGCTGTGCCTGCGTCGCTTTGTCCAGATCGCTGCCAAACTGCGAGAACGCCGCTAACTCGCGATACTGAGCGAGATCGAGCCGCAACGTTCCGGCAACCTGCCGCATGGCCTTGATCTGCGCGCTGCCGCCGACGCGGCTCACCGAGAGTCCTACGTTTACCGCGGGACGCACGCCGGAGTTAAACAGATCGGTCTCGAGATAAATCTGCCCATCGGTGATGGAGATGACGTTAGTGGGAATGTAGGCCGAAACGTCACCCGCCTGAGTTTCGATGATAGGCAATGCGGTCAGCGAACCTGCGCCGAGATCGTTGCTAAGCTTAGCGGCGCGCTCCAGCAGTCGCGAGTGAAGATAGAACACGTCACCGGGATAAGCCTCGCGGCCGGGCGGACGGCGCAGCAGCAGCGAGATCTCGCGATAGGCTACGGCGTGCTTGGAAAGATCGTCGTAGATGCACAACGCGTGGCGCTTGGTGTCGCGGAAGTACTCGCCCATGGCACACGCAGCATACGGGGCAATGTACTGCATGGGAGCGGGATCGGAAGCCGATGCCGACACGACGATGGTGTAATCCATCGCGCCAAAGTCATCCAGCGTCTTCACCACCTGGGCAACCGACGAACGCTTCTGCCCGATCGCGCAATAAATACAGATCAGGTCGCGGCCCTTACTGTTGATGATAGTGTCGAGCGCAACCGCAGTCTTGCCGGTCTGGCGATCTCCGATGATCAGCTCGCGCTGGCCGCGGCCGATGGGAATCATCGAGTCAATGGCCTTCAATCCCGTAGCCATAGGCTCTTTCACCGGCTGACGGTCGATGACGCCTGGCGCCAGCCGCTCAATGTTGATGAACTGATCGGTGTTGATCGGGCCTTTGTCGTCGATGGGCTGGCCGAGGGAGTCGACCACACGGCCGATCATCGCCTCCCCCACGGGCACACTCATGATGCGGCCGGTGCGCTTGACTTCGTCGCCCTCTTCGATCTCCGTGTAGTCGCCCAGCAGCACCACGCCCACCTGGTCTTCTTCCAGGTTCATGGCGAGGCCGGCGACGTTGTGTGGGAACTCGAGCAGTTCGCCGGCCATGACCTTGTCGAGGCCGTAGACGCGGGCGATGCCGTCGCCGATGGACATGACTGTGCCGACTTCGTCGACGGCGATTTTAGATTCGTAGTTGTCGATCTGCTCGCGGATGAGCTTGGTGATCTCGTCTGCTTTGATCTGCGCCATAAGATTCCGTTCGAGTGCTCGAGTAGTGCTGGCCTTCAGGCCAGCATCTACGCGCTTTATTTATTCCTGAGCCGGCTTCAGCCAGCGGCAGGCACTACGCCAGGCTCAACTCCTGCCGCATCTTCTCCAGTTGCCCGCGCACCGAGCCGTCGTAAATCGTGCTGCCGGCGCGCACCATCACTCCGCCTAGCAACGCGGGATCGGAGACGTAGCGCGTGCGGACCTTCTTGCCGGTCATACTCTCCACGCGCGACTCCAACTCGCGTTTCTCTTCCGGCGACAGCGGACGAGCGCTGGAAACTTCAACCTCGGTAAATCCCAACTGCGCGTCGAGCTCGGTTTCAAACTGCCGCAGCATGTCGTCCAGCATTCCGATGCGTCGGTGGTCGATCAATATCGCAATGAAATTTCGGATCGGCTTCACCGTCCCCATTTGATTGGTAATGGCATCGAGGACGGCGCGCTTCTGCTCCGGCGAAATCGCTGGCGACTCCCACACCTTACGCAGTTCAACGCTCTCGTGTACGGCCTCCACGATCGACCTTAGTTGCTGGCGGGCAACCTCGGCATCGATTTTCTGCTCGAGGATGACCTCGACCAAAGCTCGGGCGTAACGGCTGGCAATAGCGGCCATGGTCTACTTGCCGTCCTTTCCAAGCTGGCCGACGAAGTCGCGCACGAGAGCCTGGTCGGTGGGCTCGTCCACGCGAATCTCGCGGGACGCCAAATCCACGGCCAGCGATGCGGCGTAACCCTTCAACTCGCGCCGTGCGTTGCGCGCGATGGCAGCGATCTCGGCCTCGGCAGCTTGCACAACTTTCAGCTTGTCCTCTTCAGCGGCCTTGCGGATACGCTCTTCTTCCGCCGCGGCTTCGCGCTCGGCGGAGGCGCGAATCTCAGCTACATCGCTGCCCAACTTGCTCAAGCGAGACTCAATGTCGCTGAGGCGGCGGGCGGCTTCGGCACTGGCAGCCTGCGCCTCTTTAATTCCCTTCCGTATTGCAATTGTGCGGTCGCGGAATGCCTGCGGCAACTTTGATTTCAGCAGCACATAGACAACGGCAGCGACACCCCCGAAATTCAGAAGTATCGACAGGAGGAAAGAGAGGTCCGGGCCCAAGCCCAGCTTGCTTCCAAACTTTTCCGCACTGTGCGCGGATTGCTCCGTGGTCTTGGCCAGAATCGCACCGACACCGGCATTGGCATCTCCGGCGCCGGGTTCGGCCGCGGCTGCACCAGGCTCGGCTTTCTGGGCCGTGCTGTGGTCGCCTGAATTCTGCGCGGAGAGACTGCAAACCAGCAGACAAGCCAGAAAAGTGATCGCGACCCAGCGCCTCAGGAATCGCCGGCTCATGCTGGTCCACCTATTGCAGGAGTTGCACCAGCAGGCTTCAGAACGGTGCGAATGATGTCGGATGCCAGGCGCTGGGTTTCAGACTGCAGAGTGACGCGCGCCTCGGCCATGTCCTGGTCGATGGCGAGCTTGGCTTCCCGGAGTTGCTGTTGTGCGCGCTGCCGCGCCTCAGCCAATGCCTGCGTACGCAACTGCTGGGCTTGCTGACGGCGGGCGTCCTGCGCCTTAAACACCGCCAGGCGCGCTTCCCGCAGCTTCTGTTCGTATTCCTGAGTTCGCGCTTCAGCCGACGCCACATCCGCACGCGCCTTTGCAACCGCCCCCTCAGTACGCTCGCGTCGCTGGGCCAGGACCCGCTCCATCGGCTTACGCAGGAAGTTCTGGTAAATGGCGTAGAGCAACAACAGCAGCACCACCGTCGGGATGGCGTCGAGCAGTAATTGGCCTACTTGTCGAAGAGTGGTGTCCATCCTGTGTCGTTGAGTGCCTACTGCTGAAGATGCACTGGGGCGCAGAGAAATAACTGGAACTATTGAAACTATCAGAGCTGATTGGGCAGTGTCAATGGAGCCGCGATAATGCTCACCGAATATCTTGCAGCACCTGGCACGAATACGTTTTCACCACCAGCCAGACCGATCCACCTGATTCCAGATGGAGCGTTTCTCGCGCGGCCGGCGTGAGGTGCACTTCAAACTCCGCGCCACAATTCACCTTGGCGACGACCATGACATCGCGCTGCTGCAACGACGTGATGGTGCCTGGAAATATGTTGCGCGCGCTCAACCCCTGTGGCGCCGACGACGCCAGCAAAATGTCGCCGGCGCGAATTCCGATCCGCAGTGGCCGCGACCGATCAATGCGCGACAACGGAACTTCCAGCTCAAATGTCGAACCGGCAACGCGGCAGGTCATCGTTCCATGCTCAGGATGGTTGGCGACAAAGGCGCATTCGAAAATGTTTTCGAAGCCCGCCAGCTGCGCCACCGTCTCCGACTGCGGACGCTGCAAGACTTCATGCGGCGAACCGCGGGCCACGATCCGTCCGGCATCGAGCGCAATGACGTTCTCGCCCAGCGCAAAAACTTCTTCGCGCTGATGAGTGACATAAAGAATCGGGATGCGATGCTGGTTGTTCCAGGCGCGCAAATCATCCAGAATTTGCGATTTGGTCACGGCATCGAGGGCGGTAAGCGGCTCGTCCAGCAGCAACACGCGAGGGCGCGTGACCAGCGTGCGCGCCAACGCAGCCCGCTGCCGCTCGCCTCCCGAAATCTCGTCAGGGCGCCGCCCAGCGTGCGCAGAAATTCGAAATAGCGCCAGAATTTCTCCGCTGCGGTCCTCGCGCTCATCTTCGGGCAGTCCGTCCAAGCCGTACTGCACATTCTGCGCAACCGTCATGTGCGGAAACAGCGCCAGCGTTTGCAGGAGATATCCAACCGATCGGCGATTCGGCAGGAGGTTAATGCCGGAGCCGGAATCGGAAAGCACGATCTGTCCGACGGCGATGCGCCCTTCTTCCGGGGTTTGCAACCCCGCGATGCAATCCAGCAGCGTGGTCTTCCCTGCTCCGGACGCGCCGAAGAGAATCGTGAAGCCCGCAGCCGCTGTGAAGTCGATATCCAGCGCGAACGACGATCCTCGCTCGCTTGGAAAACTCTTCCGGATGCGGACGCTGAGTTCCTGCGCTGCCTCGGGCGCGGCCGCTCCGCTCATTTCCATCCCCACACATTCCACGCCGCGCGCTTGCGCAAGCCATAGAGCGCGGCCAGAATCGCAAAGCATAGCGCCAGTAACAGCAGCGCAGTGCGGTTGGCGGCTGCGTAGTCGAGCGCCTCGACTTGGTCGAAGATCAGGATCGAGATGGTGCGCGTCGCGCCGGGAATGTTACCGCCGATCATCAGCACCACGCCGAACTCGCCCAAAGTATGCGCAAAGCTGAGGACAAAGCCAGTGAGCACACCCGGCAATCCCAGCGGCAGCACGATGCGGCGAAAAGTACGCCACCGCGACGCGCCCAGCAAGGCCGAAGCGTCGAGCAGCTTGTGGTCGATCGACGCGAACGAGGTCGCCATGGGCTGCACCGCGAATGGCAAGCTATACAGCACCGAGCCAACCACCAGACCCTCAAAGGTGAACGCCAGCGGGTGTCCCGCGATTGCCTGGTACCAGCGGCCCACGGGACTGAGCGGCCCGATGGCTACTAGAACATAGAAGCCGAGCACGGTTGGCGGCAGCACGATAGGCAATGAGACTAGCGCCTCGACGAAGAACTTCCAGCGCCGTCGCGAGTATGCCAGCCAATAGGCGAGCGGCACTCCAACGATCAGCAGGATGAAAGACACCGTGACAGCCAGCCGCAACGTCAGCGTGAGTGCCTGAAGAATCATTGCCGTGATGGGACGCGGAAGCCGTATTGCTCCAGTACCGCCGTGCCCTCTGGCGAACTAATGTAATCGATAAAAGCCTGCGCCGCCTGCTTGTGTTTCGAGGCAGACAGAATGCCAACGCCCTGCTGGATTTCCGGGTAGGCATCCTGCGGCACCTCCCAGTATTTGCCGGCATCCTTCATCGCCGGAGACATGGCCAGCGACAGCGCGATGAGTCCCGCCTGTGCATTGCCGGATTGCACGAACTGCGCCGTCTGGCTGATGTTTTCTCCCAGCACCAGCTTGTCGGCGACTTTGTCTTTCAAGCCGAAATGTTCCAGCGCAGCCATGCCTGCTCGGCCATAGGGCGCGTGCTGGGCGTTGGCGACGGCAATCTTCTTTATAGAAGGATCGAGCAATAAGTCCATTTTCAGCTTAGCGGGATCGAGCTTCGAACTATTAGGCACCCACAGCACCAGATGGCCAACGGCATAAGTGCGCACGGA
>Ga0181526_10003109_pt1 | contig 13793 bp, 7 predicted proteins | sample PEATcosm2014_Bin_35_FD_119750 | JGI IMG/M metagenome (GOLD analysis project Ga0181526, IMG submission 119750) | Peatland microbial communities from MTU Mesocosm Facility, Houghton, MI, USA - PEATcosm2014_Bin06_30_metaG | ecosystem: Environmental > Terrestrial > Soil > Wetlands > Peat | place...
CGAATCTGACCAGCGGGCTGGCGAACGATATCGTTTACGGCGTGGCCATTCAGGATGAATACGTGTGGGTGGCGACCACGGCCGGCACCAACCGCTTTAATACGCACACGGGGGAATGGGCCATCTTCAGCGAGAAGAATGCACCGTTACAGGAACCCTGGTCTTACGGCATTGCGGTGGCGGAGAAGAAAGTGTATGTGGCCATCTGGGGTGGGGGAATCCTGGAGTACGACATTGCCGGTGGCTATTGGAAACCCTACACGGACCCCGACGGCGAAATGGAAATCGTGCTGTTCAAGAATCAGGGATTAATCCACATCATTGTGAGCAACGTTGCCTGGAACAAGGACACGCAGATGTTCTGGGCGTCCACTTATTTTGGACTGAGCGGATACGACGGACGCAATTGGCACAACTATCTCTCGATGGACAGTGGCCTCGCTTCCGATTTCATCAATGCGCCCAAGTCGCGAGGCGATGACGTCTGGGCTTGCACGGACAAGGGCCTGAGTTATCTGAATTTCAAGACGAACACCTGGGTCACTTACCGGCCCAACGCGAAAACCGGCCGCGGAGAAATCATCATCACCGGGCCGGATATGAAAGTGACAACGAGAGAGACGCCCACTTCCCTTGCGCACAATTACATTCTGAATATGGATTTCCAGGGCGACGACATTTGGGTGGCCACAGCGACGGGTCTGAGCCACGGCATCCGTGAAACCACTCGTGAATCCAACAAAGAAGGGAAAGTCCATGAGCACACCGCAACTAGCCGCTGAACCGATCGAGAAGGAGACGGAAGCAGTGACCAAGAAGGCCATCACCAACCACTCCGTGTTAAATGAGGCCTTCGATTACGCGAAGCCGTCTTCGTTCTCGCGCGGGCTGCGGCTGGACATCAAGGGGGTCACGATCCTTTTGATCTCTGGCACTGCTAGCATAGATGAGCACGGCAGAACCATTCATGAAGGCGATTTCCGCGCGCAGACCTGGCGCACCTACCAGAACATTACCGCGCTGCTGGAATCGGAAGGCGCCACCTGGAAGGATATCGTCCGGACGACCTGTTATCTGCGCGACATCGAGCGGGACTACGCCGCATTCAACGAAATCCGCACGCAGTTCTTCAAGGAGCAGGGATTGGACCCATTGCCGGCCTCCACGGGCATTCAGGCCATTCTGTGCCGGCCGGATTTGCTAATCGAGATGGAAGCGATGGCCATTTTCGACGCCAGCAAGAAGTAACGGACCGCTGGATGCAGTAACGCGCGTGGCAACCCCGGGCCACGGACCAAACAGGCGGGCCGAAGTTTTGAGAGCACGCCTGCTCTGGGAGAACGAGTAGTGAAGGAAAGGTAGATTGCGATGAAGATCGCCGGAATTGTTCGACTCGAAGATATTTTCAGGCTCTGCCCGCTTATTGGCCGCAAAAAGGATGATTTCGACGGCGAGAACTCGATGACTCGAATGGTTCACGTCGGGCAAGTATGTTTCGGCGGGCCGCGGCGCGTGGTGATTGCGGGACCGTGCTCAGTGGAGAGCTACGAGCAGACACTCGAGGTGGCGCTGGCGGTGAAGGCGGCTGGCGCGGACATGCTGCGCGGCGGAGCTTTCAAGCCACGAACTTCCCCGCACGATTTCCAGGGGCTCGGCATGGAGGGATTGCGGATTCTGCGCGAAGTCTCCCGGGAGACGGGGCTGCCGGTGGTCACGGAGGTGATGGACGCGCGGCAGATCGAGCAAGTGGCCGAACACGCGGACATGCTGCAGATTGGTTCGCGCAACATGCAGAACTACACGTTACTGGTGGAAGCCGGTCGCAGTGGCAAACCGGTGCTTCTGAAACGGGGAATGGCGGCGAGCCTGTGCGAATGGCTGGGTGCGGCGGAATACGTCGCCAAAGAAGGGAATTTCGATATCGTGTTATGTGAACGAGGGATTAAAGCGTATCCTTCTGGTGAGTATTCGCGCTACGTACTGGACTTGAACGTGATACCCGCGGTGCAGGAACACACATTCCTGCCGATCATTGTGGATCCCAGCCACGCCACCGGCGTTGCCTCCATGGTTGAGCCAGCGAGCCGCGCGGCAGTGGAATTTGGATGCGACGGATTGATGATCGAAGTGGCCAGCGACCGACCCGGCGCAGCCAGACCGAAATGCGACGCGGCGCAAGCGATCAGCCCGGCGACGTTGGGACGGATCGTCGAGTTTGTGGCCGCGCACAGTGAAGAACCATTGAGGGAGCGCGCCCATGCTGTCTGAAGTAGCCAGGAATGTCGCTCGTAGAATGGTGCTCGTGGGAGTTCCCTTGTTCTTCTCTTTGGCTCTGCCCGGGCTGCCGCAAACGCCGGAGCCTCAGAAACCAGCAAGCGAAACACAGTCGACGCCGCGCTACGCCAACATGCCCGATGAAGCGGTGCCTTACCGCAATTTCAGCAAGCCCTATAAGGAATGGTACGTCGACATAGATACGCTGGATTACCACGGAGCGGCGCGCGAGCGCGTGGTGGAAGAGATCGACGCATCGAAGACGGTGAACATCGGATTCCTCGGCCCGCTGGAAAACAACAACTATGAAATGGGATACGGGCAGGCCATGCTGCACGGAGCGCAAATGGCAGTAGACGAGGCAAACGCGCGCGGCGGGTATGGAGCGAGCGGGATGTCGGGCGGCAAGCTTTATGCGCTGAAGATTCATAACGACTCGGCGCAATGGGGCGCTTCGTCTACCGAAGCGGTGAAGATGTTGTTTGACGAGCACGTGGTTGCGGTCTTGGGTAGCGTGGATGGTGCTTCCACGCACATCATGCTACGCGTGTCTCTGAAACTGGAATTTCCCATCATGGATACGGGTACCACCGACCCAACCGTGACGGAAACGCGCATCCCCTGGTTGATGCACACATTTCCCGACGACCGACAGCAGGGCTATACGATGGCGGACTATGTCTTCAAACAGTTGAAACTCAAGAAAATCGGTGTCTTTCGCACGCAAACGCGGTATGCACGCATTGGCGTGGAAAAGTTCTTCGACGAAGCGAAGCGCATGGGCCGCGTACCTCCGCTGGAAGTGAAGTTCAATCGAGGTGATCATGATTTTTCGGCGCAACTGCACATGTTACAAAACGCCCACATTGAGGGGCTGGTGATTTGGGGCGAGGCGCCGGATGCCGCGCGCATTCTGAAACAGATGCGCGAGATGGGAATGAAACAACCCGTGTTTGGTTCAAGCCGCATGGCTTATCCAGCGCTGTTGGAGATCGCGGGGACGGCCGCCGAAGGTGTGGTGACTCCCGCGCCGTTGGATCCCACGAGGACAGATCCGCAGTGGCTGGAATTCCGGAAAAAGTATCAGGCGAAATTCAATGAAGAGCCCGATGCGTACGCCGCGTATGCCTACGATGGAATGAACATCCTGATCGGCGCGATCGAGAAGCATGGGCTCAACCGGGGAAAGATTATGGACGGCCTTCGCGAGTACTACGGCAAGCCATATGACGGCGTGGCGGAACGCGAGGAATTCGACTACACGCTGAACAACATTGCACCCCTGGCATTGGCTAAAGTCGAAGGCGGAAAGTTCGTTTATTTGCCGGCGCAACGACGCGAGGCCAGCGCTGCTCATTCAGGGGCTGGAGCGCCCTGATGATGGCGGCTGATTCATCTGGCCGCTACTTACAAAAACGCAGCCGTTGCGTGTGGTACGCCGTTGCGTGTCTTATTTGTTGCGCGGCTCTGCTGGTCCTCAGCAATGTTGCGTTGCCAGAATTGGCTGCGGCGCAGGACGAAATCACTCCGAAGACTCCCTATGCGACACTGGACCGCAGCGCCGTTGCTTATCGCGGGCCCGGACGCGAGACTGCTGCGAATCTTCCGGGCACAACGGTGAAAATCGGACTCCTGCTTCCGCTTCAAGGGACGCGGGCGTCGGAAGGCCAATCCTTGCTGGAAGCCGCAAAGATGGCGCTGGCGGAAGAAGAAGTTGCCGGGCCGCTTGCCGACGGACGTCACATGGAGCTGGCAGTACGAAACGAGGCGGAACGCTGGGGCCAGGCGAGTAACGAGATGGTCCAGTTGATCTCCGAAGAGCAGGTCGCGGTGCTGATTACTTCTTCTGACGGCAGTATCGCGCATCAAGCCGAGCAGATCGCCAATAAAATCGGAATCCCGATAGTGACGCTGGCCAGTGATGCAACAACGACCCGGATCAATATTCCCTGGATTTTCCGGCTGGGACCCAGCGATGAGGATCAGGCGCGCGCCATCGCCGCGCAGATTTATCGCGAGGGAGACGTCAAGAAAGTACTGCTGCTTGTGGAAACGGATCATGACGGAAGGGTTGGGGCGGAGGAATTCGAGAAGGCTGTTCAGCGATTGCAAGGGGCTCCGCCAGAGCGGTTGGAGATTGCTTCCTCCGAGATGCATCCGGAAACTATTGCCGCGCAGGTGAAAGCGAACGCGGCAGGGGCGATTGTCCTTTGGACGAGCGCACCGCTGGCCGGGCGAATTCTTCCGTTACTCAGCCAGAGCGACTTTGCAATGCCCATTTATTTGTGCCGCAAGGCGGCTGGACTGGTTGCCGACAATGCACTTGCTTCTTCCGAAGACGAGACGCAGGCCAGAGATCAAATTCTTTGGGGAATCTGGGTAACGGCCACTGCAGCGGGCGCGACGAATAAAGCAACAACTCAATTTGCAAAACGCTATCGTGAGCAGACCGGCGTTTGGCCAAGCTTCGAGGCAGTGCAAATCTACGACGCGGTTCGTCTGGTGGCAAAATCGCTGCGCGTAACGGGTGCCAATCGCACGCGTTTGCGGGACTACCTTGCGGCCGGCAATCGCTTCGAGGGACAGAGTGGAACCGTCGTGTTTGATTCCGCCGGCAACACCCTCGGGGACACCCAAATGCTTCGGGTTGCATCCATCAAGTAATCTCCCCTTCGTGATCATGTCCTTTGACTGCCCGGGGAAATAAAGCCCCGTCTCTACCATTTCAATCCAGCAATTGCACCAGCAGGTTGTCGAAGGATGACGGGATTGTCGGCAGAATTAGCGGCGCGTGAGGGCATTGGTGGGGGAATAGAGCAGGACAGATCGGCCGGGTACACCAGCGGAGAGCCGGCGAAGTACGTAGCGAAACGGGCGCGGGCCAGAGCCGACCGAAACAGATTCCAACCGATAGAAGTTCTCCTCGAAACGCACCACGCGTGGCGGATTCCAATCGTCCTTGCGGCGGCATGCCGCAATCTCCAGAAAATCATCGGTGCCTGATTTGTGAAAAAAGAGCCCATCTGGAACCTGGTCCGAATGTGCAATCCTCAAGCGCTCCCAAATCGTGCTCCACACAGAAGATGGATTGTTCCGAATGCCGCTTTCGCCGCCGCGATTTTTGGTTGAGGTGCGAAACGGATTGAGGAAGATTCTGTCAAAGAGAAAAAGCGGCAAGATGCCAACAATCATCTCTGAGAATGCCGCACTGCATAGGCGTACAACTCCCTCCAGAATGAAATAGGCGAGCAACCAGGTGAAGGGATGAGCAAACCAGAGGGAAAGAGCGACGCCGGCGACGGCTTGATCGGTGACGACGCCAGCCTTGCCGCTCATGGCCATGTCAACGCCACGATCAACATAAGTGGTCATCGCGTACATATACCAATAGCCCATGGCCACAATGGCAGCAGCCGATTCCCCAAGCCCGCTGAGCGAAGCGGCACGAGGGGCGTTGGTGTGCTTCTCAAAGAAGAGAGCATCGCGCCAGCGTTTCGGCAAGAGGGCAAGAAAGGGTCCGAGGATGTAGGTCCACATGGGGATGGCTGATTGAATTGTAGAGCGGTGCGGAGAGATCTGCGGTTTCATGTAAGGGGAATAGCCCAAAAAGTAAATGAAGAAGTGGAAGACGGAGTTGGGGAAGTAACTGGACCCAACAGGACCGAAAGCACTGACTTAGTGGCGAGGAGGAAACAACTGTCCCTTGGGCCAATATCTCAGTACAACCACAGTTCCTAAACTGAACATGGACTTTATCAGGAGGTGAGTATGTTCAAGGTCACGCGTACCGCGTTGCCATGCGTGCTGAGTTTCTGTGCCGCGTCTGTGCTATTCGCCGGGGCATCACAAGGTGGCAAAGCGCCGCTGGATCCCACGACCTTGGTGGCACTGGTGGCGGGTAATGCGCTCCCAGAAAATATTGTGGCAGAGGTCGCGGCACGCGGACTAACGTTCACTGCGACGCAAGACTACAAAGCCCAGCTCATGACAGCCGGAGCCACGCCCGAAGTTTTGAAAGCGGTGAGCAGAGCGATCGTGCACACCGGGGCCGGCGACGACGAAACGGAGAAGGTCGTGGAGGGACGGAAACACCTTGCGCTGGCAGGGAAATTGATTCGCGAAAAGAAGTACGACGAGGCTGCGCAGGAAGTGGATGCCGGGCTGCAGACAGGCGGCAAGAAGGCAGCTGCGGGATTCGTGATGGGGGAGCTGCTGCGCCGCCAGGAAAACTGGGTAATGTCGCGCGGCGTGTATGAAGCACTATTGAAGCTGGACCCGAGTTTTCCGGAGGTGCGGACAAAATTGAGCTTTGTTCTGTATCGTTCGGGCGACGAAGAGGAGTCCTTGCGGCAAGCGAAAGAGGTGCTGGAGGAACGCCCCAACAACGCGGAAGCTCACAAAAATGCAGGCCTGGCGTTGGAAGGCATGCGGAAATTCGACGCCGCAGAACAGGAACTCCGGGAAGCGCTGCGCTTAAAGCCTGACTATGACGCGATTCACTACGATCTGGGAATCCTCCTGTACGACAATAAAGACCTGGACGGCTCGATCGCCGAGTATCGGAAGGCGTTGGCCGCAACCCCGCGAGACGTCGACGCCCACTACAACCTTGGCATCGCTTATCACGATAAAAGAGACTTCGACAATGCCGTTCGGGAACTCCGCGTGGCCAAGAAACTCGACCCCAAGAACCAGGCCGTGCGGCAGAATCTGGGGTCCTATTTGAGAGACGCGGGCCTGAATGCGGACGCGGTGAAGGAATGGCGAGAACTGGAAGCCCTGGCGCCGGATTCAGAGGTCTGTCACCTGTGCCTGGCATCATCCCTAGTCTCCATCTTCGACTACGACGGGGCAAAGAAAGAATACAAGATCGCCATGCGGATGGAGCCAACGGATACGCATGCTCACGCGGGGCTGGGACTAATCTATGAAACGCAAAAAGACTTCCCGGCAGCGCTCAAGGAATATCAGGAAGAGACGCGGCTCGATCCGGAAAGCGTGGACGGCCGTTGGCGAGCAGGGTTGCTCTTGCTGGAAATGAAAGAGCCGAAGAAAGCGGCAGATGAATTGGCCGCAGCAGAACAATTGCAACCGAGCAACGCGGACGTGCACCAAGCGTACGCGCGCGCGCTTTGGTTTTTGGGCGAGAACGAGAAAGCCAAGAGCGAGTTCCAGGAAGCAGTGTTGCTGGACGGAAATGATATTGGAACTCAACTGTATTTCGCACAATTCCTGGCCAAGCAGGGCGACTGGACGAGCGCAATGGAACACTGCCGCATTGCGAAGAAGGGTTTCCAAGAGGCTATGGCAAAACATGTTCCCATGCAGATCGTGGACGCCCAAGGCGGCTGCCAAGGCTTGGATTTGGCTTTCAAGGAGCACCTATCCGAATTGCGCGCGGCGGGAAAGTCCGCGGAGGCAGCTGACCTGGAAAGCAAGCTCGCGGGAGCGACGGAAGCGCTGGGGATGTCCGGAAAACTGGACGCGGCTATGGAAGCCGGAGCCAACGCAGGCCGAGAGAACAATCTGGCGGAGGCGGAAAGAAGCTACAAAGAAGCGGTGAAGATTGCAGAGCAACTAAAACCACCGGAGGGGCGTTTGGTGATGTCCCTCGGCTACCTGGGCGCGCTGTACTTCACACGCAAGGACATGTCGGATGCACAAACGACATTTGCGCGGGAGTTGCAGGTTGCCCAAGAACTTTATGGCGAGAATTCGCCACAGTTGAGCGCGCCATTGCTGTGGCTGGGGCGCGTGTGGTTGGAAGAAGGTGATCCCGCTAAGGCAGAAACGCTCTTCCAGCAGAACTTGACATTGAACGAGAAGAGCTACGGGCAGACGAGCGCCGGGTATTCCGCGGGGCTTCGCGCAATGGCACAGCTTCAATATGCGCAGAAGAAGTACGAGGCAGCTCTACCGTATATGGAGAAGGCCGTGAAAATCGACGAGACAATATATGGACCCGCCGGGCCGCAGCGCCTCTCCAGCACAGGGATGCTGTGCAAGCTCTATGACCAACTTGCGCTGCCGGCGAAGGCTGAACCATGCTATCGCGAACTGCTGGACTTGCAGGAAAGGACGTATGGCGACAAGAGTCCCGCGTTTGCGCAAACATTGGCAAGTCAAGCAAAGGCGCTCCGCGCCCTGGGGCGTGGGTCGGAGGCGGACGCGGTTGAGAAGCGCTTGCAGGAGTTGCAGCAGCCCACGGCTGGAGTGAACTGAACTGAATTGTGGCTCAACGGTTAATGCGCAAGGAATCGCGGGCGCCGGAGAGGCTGGAGAGGAGCATGGCGGCCGGCACTCGTTTCGAGGGTCTGACCGAGACGTTTGTGTTCGATTCGGCCGGAAACACCCTTGGGGAAGTTCATCTGCTCCAACTCGCTACCTTCACCAGATCTCCCGCTCCTTGATCGTGCGCCTTTTGCTTCAGGTTGCAGGGCTGAAGGTTCTCGTGCGCAGGTGCAAAGTTGCGCGTGCAACATTCTGACAGGACAAAAGGATGAAATTGTCCGTGCGCCGAGAATATTGGCAATCACATAGATTAGTATGTAGGTAGCACGTAGGTGTACTTTACAAAGCGTTTTGTCCTTCCTGGGAAGGCCCCCCAATACTCACTTTTCCGAGTTCCACCCCAAGCGAGCCCATTGCGCGCGCCTGCAATTCGGCCACAGATTTCAGATGTTCATCGTGACGCCGATTTTGCCGTGCGCAGCTCGAGTGGCTTTGGAAAGCCATCGCAATCCTCGGATAGCCAGGACGTTCCGCGACCATAATCGCACATGGCGGTGACAGGCATCCTTGACTTTCAAGAAACGCCTTGTTTGAATGGTTTTAATTAAAACGATTCAAACAGTGGAATAGAGTCCGCCAAAGGGCTTGCCGGCATTTCCGGGCCACTTATGAAAGGGACCACGGTGCAAAAGGAGAAAGTCATGTTCGTTGTATTCTCTCGTTCGCGTTTAACGTGTTTCTGCCGATTCTTTCTGGGCCTTCTGTTCGCCGCACTGCTGTCTCTGCCCACGGTCATGCTTGGTCAAAGTTACTTCGGAACCGTGAGTGGCGAAGTGACGGACCCAAGCGGGGCGCTGGTCCAGGGAGCCAAGCTGGTGCTTACGGACCAGGGGAAGGGTTACACCTTCAGGGCCGAATCCGACGGCAACGGGCGGTATCTGTTTACCGCGATTCCCCCCGGCGTATATTCCCTATCGGTGGAGATGACTGGATTTGAGAAATCGGTGCGCAAGAACATCAAGTTGAACGTGACCGAGAACGTATCCGAAAATCTCCAACTGAGACTCGCCAGCACAACCCAAACGGTACAAGTTGAAGCGCACAGTCAATCCCTGGCCACGGAGGATGCGGTAACCGGCGAAGTCGTCAACCGACGGTTCATCAACGACCTTCCCCTGATTGATCGCTATGTGATGGACCTCACATACCTGGCGCCGGGTGTCGCTGATATGAGTGACACCAACCATGTAAGTGATACGGGAACGAACTTTGTCTCGAACGGAAGCCGTGGCGCCAGCGCCGACATCCTGATGGATGGCGCGTCAATGACAAATTTCGAACCCAATGGGGGCATCACGCAGGCAACCTACACGCCTTCGGCGGAAGCGGTAGAGGAATTCAAAATTCAGCAAACCAATTTCAGCGCCGAGTACGGTTTTACGGGCGCCTCGATCGTAAATATGATCACGCGTTCAGGAAGCAATGCCTTTCATGGCAGCGCCTACGACTTTATCCGCAATCAGATGACCGACGCCAATAACTGGTTTGCCAACGCGGATGGCCAGCCGCTCCCACCGATTCATCGCCACAACTACGGGGGCACCGTTGGCGGGCCGGTGCTCAAAAACAAGACCTTCTTCTTCTTTGATTGGGACGGCACGCGCCAGTCGACCGAGGGCGTCTATCAGGCTGGCGTGCCGAGCACCGCGGAACGCACCGGCAATTTCGGCGAGTTGTGCACATCGAACGGCGGAACATTCAATTCGAATGGAATGTGCGTTGATTCCAGCAACAACCTCATTCCGCAAGGTCAAATCTGGGATCCCTACACGGGTACGTACCAGGTTCCCTCCGATCCCAATCTACCGGCCGGCGCATACCGCAGCGCGTTCATTCCGTTCGATAACATTGCCACCTACACCAGCCCCGGGAACCCAAATCTGAACGGCACTCCTTACCAACTGCCACAGGTTCCCGGAAACCTGATCGATCCTGTGGCGCAGAAGATGATCAATCTGTTTCCAATGCCGAACCTTTCGACGGGCAACATCTACTACAACTGGGGGGCAACCGGACCGAACCGCTGGTTCAACGATCAGTTCGATATCAAAATCGACCACCGTTTCAGCGAAAAAAACCTGCTCAGCTTCAAGTACTCGCAAGGTTGGAATCACTTTGCCACCTACAATTGCTTCCAGAACTTTACCGATCCCTGCGCCAGCGGTCCCAACACAGCGAGCGAACACTTGTTTGCGGTGAACGATACGCAAACTTTTAGTCCGACACTCCTGCTGACCACCACTTTTGGATTCACTCGCGGAGCGTTCAACAACCGCCAGTACACTCCGTCGCTGAACTCTGATCCTTTGGGCACGCTCGGTTTTCCCTCTTATCTGAGATCCAACGGCGTAAACGGCGTTCCCGCTATTTACATCGGGGGAGGCTATTATTCCGCCGGTTCGACCAGCACGGGTGACGATCCCTACGGCAACTCCACCCAAGGGCAGGACACCGGGCAGTTGGGCGCGGTCCTCAACATGATTCGCGGCAAGCACGACCTGAAGATCGGATTCGAGGGGAGGCTGCACCAGCAAAACCTATTCGGTACCAACGAACCTCTAGGCAGCTTCAGCTTCGACAACCTTGGTTCCTCGCAGTGCCCGAACGGAGATATCACCGTGTGCGGCGGCGATGGGATGGCCAGCTTCCTGATGGGAAGCATCGGAGGCGGAGGTTATGAAATCCAGTTCGCGCCCGCGACGGAAAACTATCAATTCGCCTGGTTCGTGCAGGACAACTGGAAATTCACGCGTAAACTCACCCTGAATTTGGGCCTCCGCTACGACGTGTCGCTTCCCAGGACGGAACGTCACAACCGCATGAATTGGTATGACCCCGATGTGGCAAGCCCGCTCAACGATGGAAGCATTTCCTACGTGGACCCGGTCACTGGCGACAACGTGACACGCGCGTTGGTCGGCGGCGAGCTCTTTAACAATGCCGCCGAGCGTACGAATTGGGTTACCGACTGGAAGGACATTCAGCCGCGCTTCGGCTTCGCCTATCAGGCAGCGCCGAAAACTGTAGTTCGAGGCGGATATGGCATTTATTTCGGACAGAACCGTTCTGGCGCCAACGGCCTGCTCTCCTACGGTTCCCAGGGGTACAACCAGTACACGAACTTGATCACTACGTATAACAACGATGGCGCAACGCCTTATCTGCGATTGAGCAATCCCTTCCCCAACGGTCTCATTCAACCACCCGGGAGTTCACTTGGCTTGCTGAACGACGTGGGATACTTTGCCAGCGGCCCGATCCGTAACAGCCAAGCCGACCGCACACCTTACGAGCAGAGCTGGAGCTTCGGCATTGAGCGAGACCTGGGCTGGGGCACATTGCTGGACGTGCAGTACATCGGAAAGAAGGGGACGCACTTGTACTTTAGCGGCGCCACTCAAACGGATGTCCTGGGGCCGCAGGTCGAGAACTATAACCAGGCACAGATGAGCAGCCTGGTGTCTCAAGTGAGCAACCCATTTTATGGAATCATTACGGACCCGAACAGTGTGCTGTCCAGCCCGACGACGTATGGCTTTCAATTGGAGTTGCCCTCCCCGCAATTCACAAACGTCACCACCGATGTGTTCCCCATCGCCAACTCCATCTACCATGCACTGCAAATTGTGGTGGAGAAGCACTATTCCAATGGCTTGCAGCTTTCGGCTAACTATACGTGGTCCAAGTCTATCGACGATTCCTCTGTCTACGACGACAACTTGACCTGGATTGGGAGCTTTACCAGTCTCCAGGACCCCAACAAGCCCTGGCTCGAACGAAGTCTCTCCACCTTTGACGTACCCTCGATGCTGAAAATCAATTACAGCTACGATCTTCCCGTGGGCCGCGGGAGAGCTTTTCTGTCGAACATGCCGCGAGCCTTGGATCTCCTAGTGGGTGGATGGAAGACCAATGGCGTGTGGACCATTCAGGATGGGCGTCCGCTCTCGTTTTTCGTTACCAATGGCGGAACTCCAATTCCAACCTATGGCTCTCAGCGGCCCGACATCACTGGTGATCTCAAAGTCAGTGGCGGCCCGGAATCGAACTGGGTAAACAACTACTTCGCCAATCCGGACGTGCTGCAAATTCCGGCGCCCTACACGCTGGGAGATATGGCGCGAGCTGTAGCAGTCCGCACGCCATTTTTCTTTACCACCAACCTCTCGGTTGGGAAGGATTTCTCCCTGTCGAACAGCCACGAAGAGATGAAACTCGAATTGCGCCTGGAAGCGCAAAACGCTTTCAATCATCCTGTCTTTGGCACGCCCGACACCACCGTGGGCGATCCCAACTTCGGACAGATTAGCTATACGGCCGTTGGACCTAGAGAAGTCCAACTGGCCCTGAAATTCACGTTCTAGAGCATATCGGGCCGAAACTAAACTCTCGCACGAGAGATCCCATCATTAGGCAATGGTCCCAAATGAAGATTACCGAGGATTGATCGATGGTGAACTCGAACTCCAAGGGGGATGCTGCACCTGTCAGGATTGCCGAGGGCCGCGGCTGATGCGCAGGGAATTGACGACGACGGCGAGGCTGGAGAGGAGCATGGCAACGGCGGCGAAGATGGGGCTGAGGATGCCGGCGATGGCGAGGGAAATGCCAGCGGTGTTAAAAAAGAAAGCCCAGAAGAGATTCTGACGGACGATGCGCAGAGCTTTGCGGGCAAGGTCGAAGATCTCGGGGATTTTGCGCAGGTCGTTATCCATCAAGACAACGGAAGAAGCGCGCATGGCAATGTCCGTGCCAGAGCCCATGGCAATACCCAGATCGGCTTCGGCGAGCGCCGGGGCATCGTTGATGCCGTCGCCGAGCATGGCCACGACCGCGCCGCTTTTTTTCCATTCGCGAACGACTTCGGCCTTCTGCTCCGGCATCACATCCGGGCGGAAACTTTCCACACCAAGCTGACGCGCGACGGCTTCCGTGGTGACGCGGGAATCGCCAGAGATGAGATGCGGCTCGATGCCGCGATTGCGCAGTTCCGCAATCATGGCGAAGGCATGGCTGCGTGGGGTGTCGCCAAACGCGAGGCAACCCTGCAATCCTCCATCCCAGCCGAAAAAGGTAACGGTGCGGCCTTCGCATTCCCAGCGCCGGGCAACGAGTTCAGAACGCGCATCAATGGGAATGGCCATCTGTTCGGTCAAACGGCGGCCACCAAGAAACATACTCTTGCCGTCAACCATGCCAGTGATGCCGAGACCCTTGTGGATTTCGAC
>Ga0181526_10003116_pt1 | contig 13776 bp, 11 predicted proteins | sample PEATcosm2014_Bin_35_FD_119750 | JGI IMG/M metagenome (GOLD analysis project Ga0181526, IMG submission 119750) | Peatland microbial communities from MTU Mesocosm Facility, Houghton, MI, USA - PEATcosm2014_Bin06_30_metaG | ecosystem: Environmental > Terrestrial > Soil > Wetlands > Peat | place...
CGATACGGGGGGGGGGTGGCCCCGGTGCGAATACGGAGGCCACGCACGGATACTGGTCTCAAGATCAGTGAAGGAGTCGAGCATGACTCACGATGAAAAGTGGAACACAACAAGGTGTTCACTATGAGAAAGGAAGGCAACAAAATGAGCACAATCACCACCTCCGACGGCACGGAGATCTTTTACAAGGACTGGGGAAGTGGCCAGCCGATCGTCTTCAGCCACGGCTGGCCCCTCTCGGCCGACGACTGGGACATCCAGATGATGTTCTTCCTCCAGCACGGGTATCGCGTCATCGCCCACGACCGACGTGGCCACGGACGATCCTCCCAGACCGCGACCGGCCACGACATGGACCACTACGCCGACGATCTCGCGGCGCTGACCGCGCACCTCGATCTCCACGACGCCGTGCACATCGGCCACTCGACCGGTGGCGGCGAGGTGACGCGCTACCTGGCCCGGCACGGCGAGAGCCGAGTGGCAAAGGCCGTGCTAATCAGCTCGGTTCCGCCCCTCATGGTGCAGACGCCTGCCAACCCCGGCGGCCTCCCCAAGAAGGTGTTCGACGGATTCCAGGAACAGGTTGCGACGAATCGTGCCCAGTTCTACCGCGACCTTCCGGAGGGCCCGTTCTACAACTTCAACCGCCCCGGCGTGGAGCCGGTACAAGGGATCATCGACAATTGGTGGCGCCAGGGCATGATGGGCGGCGCCAAGGCCCACTACGACGGCATTGTCGCCTTCTCGCAGACGGACTTCACCGAAGACCTGAAGAAGATCACCGTGCCAGTGCTCGTCATGCACGGCGATGACGACCAAGTCGTTCCATATGCCGACTCAGGACCCCTGACGGCCGAGCTCCTCAAGAACGGGACGCTCAAGACCTACAGCGGCTGGCCGCACGGGATGTTCACGACACATGCCGAGACCATCAACGCCGACCTCTTGGCCTTCCTGAAGGAACGCTGACGTCGGGCCTCTGCAACCTCCCCTCTGATGAGGTTCCGCTCCAACGGTCATGCGAGCTTGTCAGCGGGGAGGCCAGAGGCCTGATTCACCTACGACATCCCACGGATTCGGTTCTCACCTGCACGCAAGATATTCATTCCTGCTCAACGCCACCCATAGAGAAGGCAAGTCAAATGAACCTCAACGAGACGTTGTGGACCGTCGAAGACAGCAAGAAGATCGCTGATCTCGTGGACGCTTCAGCGCACGAGGTGCCGGAAGCTGACTGGGACATCGTCATGGCAGATATCACTGCGCATCTCTTAACTGCCTACCGTGGGATTGAGTCATTGCCCGTCCCCGCGGCAGCTCGCGAGGCATCGCTCTCGTTTGTGGCCGCGTCACGATTCCTATCGGCGGCCTTGGTAGCGATGGACGAGGGCTATATCGCGGCGCGGTCGCATTAGAGGACACCCGCTGGCGAGCGACCAGGCAGGTATCAGGGCTACGGAGTCCTTTGAAAGGTCGCGTTGAGAGATTTCAATGCCGTTAGATCTAGCAGTTAGCCAGATTTGCTTTGCTTCGGTTCTGCTCGACGATGACTGCGAAACGTTTCGCAGTCAATCGAAAACCATGGCTGGAGGGACCACCTGTCGTCGGACCTCGAATCGAGCCGCACTTCCCAGGATGTAACTCGGAGACGAACCAGTAAGTCACTCAGATTGGGAAATCATTGACATGACTAGAGGATACGCTTCGCCTTCCGCCTCGATCGGCGTCGAGTCGCGCTCACTCGCTACGCCACAGACTGAAGTGGTTCGCGTACCGCCGGGTTATTTCGGTGCGGCTCTCGGTCCTTCGGCGCTGGCTGCTCTGTGGCTCTATGCCGCCGACCACTTCGGAGCGCCACCTTTCGTGGGCGATCTCATCGCGATCGTGGCGGCCGTCCTCTTGATCGTCTTGATGGCGTTGTACGTTCGCCAGGGCGCCCAGAGGATACTTGCGGACTTTCGGGATACAGCGCTCGGGCCGTTCTTTGCGACTCCAGTTGTGAGCGGCCTGATCCTGGGCTCCATCCTGTGGCGCCATGCGGAGGCGCCGGCCCGCGTGATCGTCATCGTCTTCTTGGTCATGGCCGTGTTGCTATGCGGCGGCCTCTTGGGCCAGTGGATGACCGGGGGATTGACCGAAGAGCAGTACGGACCGTCCATATTGCTGCCTGGCGCAAGCATGAATGGTGTCGGTGCGCAGGCGGCCGCCGTGATTGGTCTACATAAGATCGCCGTGGCTTTCTTTGGAATTCAAGTAGTCACCTGGGTCCTGACCAGCGCCGTCATTTTCGGACGTTTGAATTTCCACCCTCAACTCGCCGCCAGCCTGATGCCCACTATGGCGATCGAGCTCGCGGTGCCCGCGAACGCCGGAAGTGCCTGGTTCGTCATGGGGCACGGTGCCGACGGCCTGTCGATGGGGATCGCCGCTTATTTGGTGATCATGGTTATCGTACAGGCCCGACTCTTACCGCTCTACCTGAAGCTCAAGTTCACTCCGACCTTCTGGTCCTTCACATTCCCAGCCATCTCCGCGGTCACATTGGTCCTGCGGTGGATTGTCCTGGAGCATCCAGCTGGCGCCTTTGCTTATGCGTGGATCCTTATTGTTTTCGTGACCACCCTTACCTCGGCAATTGCCGTTCGGTCGGTTCGCGCAATCGCAGGCGGCGAGATTCTCCTGAGCCGCCATGCGATGCGTGTTCAGCCCGACGGTGGATGCCCACCCGAACTAGTTGGAGGTCGATGATGCGAGATTGGCAGACCCGCCGCCGGCGCAAGCAGGAGCGCATGCGCTTCGTCGATAAAATTATGACAGGCCCGTTTGTCGACGAGGGCCGGGTCGTCGACCTCTTGGAGTCGGTCATACAGCCTGGTGACCGTGTGGCGATCGAGGGCGACAACCAGATGCAGGGAGATTTCCTGGCGAGATCAGTCGCGGCCGTGGATCCCGAGAAGATCCACGATATTCACCTCGTGATTTCATCGATCAGCCTGCCCAAACACCTTCACGTCTTCGAGAAGGGGATCTGTAAGAAGCTCGACTTCGCGTATGCCGATGCTCAGAGCGTCCGGATGGCGGAGATGGTCAGCGCCGGCACGGTAGACGTTGATGCGATACAGACGTACATCGACGTTCGAGGCGTCGCGCCGGCGATCTCCGGGGAGGATCTCGCTGACCTTGTAGGACACACTCAACGCCTTCGGAACGGCACCGAAGTGCCAGAACGAAGCCGTCGCGTAATCGCATCCGCCGCTACTGAACAGAGGAGCCATGACCGAACGACAGCCACACCGGCCACCCACGACCACCGACGCCGGCATACCGGTGGCCAGTCAGGAACATTCGCTGACGATCGGGCCGGATGGGCCGGTCCTCTTGCAGGACTTCTACCTCATAGAGCAGATGGCCAACTTCAACCGCGAGCGCATCCCGGAGCGCCAACCCCACGCCAAAGGTGGGGGAGCCTTCGGCACGTTCGTCGTGACCGGGGAGGTCTCCCGCTACACCAAGGCGGCGGTCTTCCAAGCCGGTGGCGAGACTGAGGTGATCGTGCGCTTTTCGGCTGTAGCGGGCGAGCGTGGCTCACCGGACACCTGGCGCGACCCCCGAGGCTTCGCGGTCAGGTTTTACACGAGCGAAGGCAACCTCGACATCGTGGGCAACAACACGCCGGTGTTCTTTCTCCGTGATCCGATCAAGTTCCAAAACTTCATCCGATCCCAAAAGCGCCTGGCGGCGAACAACCTGCGCGACTCCGACATGCAGTGGGACTTCTGGACGCTCTCGCCCGAGTCGGCCCACCAGGTGACCTGGTTGATGGGCGAACGCGGGATCCCGCGCTCGTGGCGTCATATGAACGGCTACTCGTCGCACACCTACATGTGGGTCAACGCCCCTGGGGAGCGGTTCTGGGTCAAGTACCACTTCAAGTGCGACCAGGGCGTGGAGTGCCTGACCCAGGCCGACGCCGACCGGATCGCCGGCGAGGACGCCGACTACCACCAGCGCGACCTCTACGAGGCCATTGAGCGCGGAGAGTTCCCGAGCTGGTCGCTCAAGATGCAGATCATGCCCTTCGACGAGGCCAAGGCCTACCGTTTCAATCCCTTCGACCTCACCAAGGTCTGGCCCCACGGGGACTATCCACTCGTCGATGTGGGTCGCCTCACGCTCAATCGCAACGTCACCGACTACCACACCGAGATGGAGCAGGCGGCGTTCCAGCCCAACAACACGGTGCCGGGGACCGGGCTCTCACCCGACAAGATGCTGCTCGCACGGGGCTTCTCCTACGCCGATGCCCACCGGGCCCGACTCGGCGTCAACTACCAGCAGATCCCAGTGAACCGTCCGAAGGCACCGGTCCGGAACTACTCCAAGGACGGGGCCATGAGGGTGGACATCGTCGCCGACCCCGTCTACTACCCGAACTCGTTCGACGACGCCCCCGCCGCCGACACCGACACCTACGCCGAGCACGCCGTCTGGGCCGCCGACGGCGACATGGTCCGGGCCGCCTACACGCTCCACGCCGAGGACGACGACTTTGGTCAGGCTTCCACACTCGTGAACGACGTGATGGACGAGGCTGCCCGAGAGCGCCTCGTCGGCACGGTGTCAGGGGTCCTTTCCGGGCTACGGCGCGAGGAGGTCCTCCAGCGGGCCTTCGAGTACTGGCGCAACATCGACTGGGCCGTTGGCGACCGGATCGAGGCGACGGCGCTCGAGAAGCGCCGCAGTTGACCCCGCGTCATCGCTTAGCGCGATCACGATCCGCTCACCACAAGGACGACGAGTGTGGACAAGATAACGAAAATCGCTCAGGAACCAAGGACCCAACATATGGCACCGGTTTCGAGAGATGACTCAGATATCTCGTGCCGAGCGCTTCACGTCGCATTGTCTGCGGTTCAGCTCTACATAGCCTGGCATTCGGGCGTGATCACCGGAAATGCCGCTATGGCCGCTCTTGGGCAAGAATTCGACCCCCACCATGCATCCGTAGCCCGGACGGTCGAGGACGAGGCCGAGAGCCGTTCTTGATTCGGCCACGTGAGACAAACGGGGCGAAGGCTGCGACAGAATCGCAACACCGGCAAGCTGCAGACGACACAGGAGGCAGCAAATGCTGTTTGAGTTCGATCCCTCAGCGATCCAAGCGGAGATGAGGACAGAAGGGGATCACTGGGTGGTGGCGATCGAGATGGCCACCGGGAGATGGGGACATGCGGAAACTAGTTGGATATACCTACCCATCTCTCGCAGTGAGATCCGTGACGCCATCGGCGATGATTGCATCTCCCGCAGCGAGGACGTTATTGCGTATCTCGAGATGAGTCTTCGCAGGGCAGGATGGCGCGCCGCTCGGCGGGGCAAGAGCGTCTCTCCACCGGTAATCGAAGTTTGGGATCTCAGTCCAGCATCCGAATACGTAAGGCCGTATCACTTGTTTCATAGGCGCCAAGAATCGGCTGACCCCCAAGATTGAATCGGGTGATGCTGACCCAGTCGTTGGCAATTTGATCGGATTAGCCGACAGATCGCATGTTCGGGCCGCTCTTCGAGCACGGCCCGGACGCCACCATCCACAGCTCCCTTGTGGCCCCAAAACGCCCTGGTCGTAGGTACGACAGTCACTACGACAGCGAGCGCCAGGGCTCTAGGCCGTACTACGTCACGCAAGAACGAGAGTCTTTTCGATGTCAGTTGTAATCAGAGTCTTAGGCAGTTGGCGTCTGGAGGTCAGCCCGAGCTTCGCGAACACCTTCCGGAGGTGGTACTCAACGGTGCGCGGACTGAGGTAGAGCTGGGCAGCGATTTCGGTGTTGGTGTGACCAGCGCTGGCGAGGCGGGCGACCGCCGTTTCCTGCGGGGTGAGCTCAGCCATCGTTTCGACGCTGCGCTTTCTGACGGTTTCACCCGTCGCGAGCAGCTCTCGGAGACTCCGTTCTGCGAACCCATCGGTGCCCATGGCCGAGAACGTTTCGTAAGCAGCCCGGAGTTCCTTCCGAGCCTCGACCGGGCGACCTTGTCTCCGCAACCACTCTCCGTACAGCAGCCGAGCCCGAGCAAGCTCGATCTGGACTCCCGTCCGGCCGAGCCGGTCGATCGCATCCAGGTACAGGGCTTCGGGCTCCCCTACCTCGATAAGGGCTTGACAACGGGCCTTGAGGCCGAGTGCCCAGTCACTTCGGTACCCACGCGTCGCAGTGCAGAGTTGCTCGTACGCACGGACACCCTTCTCTATCTGCCCCAATCTGACTGCCGCTTCGACGAGTTCGACGAACGACCAGGTCGCAAAGCCGATCTCGTCAGGGTAGGCGGCCCCTTGCTCGGCGGCGACCATCGCTTCGTGGTATCGGCATCGGCCATTGTCGAGCCAGGCGCTGCGCCCATCCATATCGTCTCCAAGGTCTGAACTAACCCACCCAAAGCGGTCGCTCCGGTTTGGCCATTGTCAACCAATATTCGGCCTCGATGAGTCCCCCACGGCTCATAGTCTTTAGGTCGCCGCGCTTCGCATCGATGCCTGTTAGCGATGCCCAGCTGCAGAAGAATGGCTTGCTCGTCCCGTAACCGGCAACGGTCCGGGAGGGTGCCCCCTACATCGAGGCCCTGGTCGCGCAAGGTTGGAAACGGCAGAACGCATTGCGGTCCGGGGACATCTCGACGTGAGGAGGGCTGAACGCTCCACTCCATCGTCCGGCGGGGCTTGGACTCTGGTGGCTCACCAAGCTGGGCGTCCATCTGGTGTGAAAGGGAATGGTCGAAAGAACCGCATCCACGAGTTCTACGACCGCCGAGTCGAAAGCCCGACACAGGCCCGGCGAACCCGGCGTGGCCATGTGCTGCGACGAGTTCGCTTCCCTCGGCCTCCAACTTCATCACCGTCGCCACGGGGCCGAGCGCGAGACCGAGAAAGCTTCTCTCCCAGGGGCCTGCGGCAGCGTCGGGGTGCCAGCTACCTCCGCCCGCACGAAATCGGGGGCATGACTTGGTACTGGTGGACCATCTGACTATTAACTAGTGAGGCAGGTGTTGCTCGAGCTGGCGACGGGAGGAAACGCCGAGCTTTCGGAACACCTTCTTGAGGTGATAGTCCACCGTGCTGCTGCTGACGAAGAGCTTGGCCGCGATCTCAGGATTGGTGGACCCTTCCGATGCCATTCGAGCGATTTGGAGTTCCTGTGCTGTCAGGCTGGTGCTGGTCTCAACTGAGCGCCGACGCATGCGCCCTCCGGTTGCTGCCAATTCAATCCGGGTGCGCTCGACAAAACCAGCGGCGCCCATCGACACGAACAGCTCGGAGGCGGTGTGCAGTTGGGCCCGGGCATCGATCTGGCGGTTCTGTCGGCGGAGCCACTCTCCGTATACGAGATGAGCATGGGCCAAATCAGTTACAACCAAGGTCTCCCTCAAAAGTGCAATGGACTCTTCAAACAGAGCTCCGGCTTCATTGTCGTCGGCCAGGAGCGCGCGTGAGCGCGCCAAGAGACCCAAGGCCCACGGAGTCCCGCTCGCTTGAGCCCGCCGCGTTAACTCGTCGAGCCCGCTTTCGGCTGCAGCTATATTGCCACTGCGTGCCCCGGCCTCTACGACAATGGGGAGGGCCTGAAACATCCAGCCGACCACCTCTTGGCTGGTGACTTTCTGAGCGAAAGTCAGCGCCTCCGAGTACCGGCCGGCACTTAGCTCTAGGATGGCGAGAGCAACCTGGGCCAGACAGACGGCCGGGACCGAGCCTGCGACCGAGCCTGAGTCAATCAAGATTTGAGCGGCGGACCGAGTGTTTTTGTCATCGCCCCGCCACGCAAGCAGCGTGACATTCAATGGTCTGAAGAAGTCGACAACACCGCCAACGGCGCCCGTAATCTCGAGTGCCTCCGCGAAGTGACCTTCGGCAACCGAGAGATGACCGGCCCGAATTTCGTGCGCCATCAGACCGAGAAGCGCAACTTGAAGAGCCATGAGAGCACCTTGTTCTCGGGCGACGCTCTCGATGTGTTGGGCCCACTCAACAAACGTTTTATCGTCCCATAGCTCGTTGGCAATCAGAAGGACGAAATTGAACCATCGAGTGGCGTCCTCCAATGCGATGGGTTCATCACGCAGCCGCCGTGCGGCAGAGGCGAGCAAATCGACGCCAGCCTCGTATCCAACGGCGAGGAGCAGTGACGTTCCGTCGAGAAGAAGATCGGCAAGTTGAGCGTCTCGCCGTGGGTCCCTCGTGGCGAGAGCTGTCTCCGCTATCTCCGGCCCTGTTGCGTCGACGGTGAAGTATTGCGTGATCAAGAATGCATCGAGCGCCTCAAGAAGCGACTGGCGCGCTCGGTCGACATCCAGTGGGAGAAACTGGCGGGCCGCGTCAAGCAAGATGGCCGGAGCTTTCACTGGTTGGCTCAGAACGCGCATGCGACCGGCCAGTTGTCGAGCTTCCGCCACCAACAACGGTTCTTTTAGTCCGGATCGCGCTCGGGCCAGAAGGGACTTGGCTTGAGGTGGATCTCCCGAGGTAAGGGCAGCATCCGACGCCGCGAGGAACCGTGCCGAGCGCAGGGCGATGTCTTCGCTTAATTCGGCCGCCTGAGCCAGGAGTAGCGCCTCTGCCGCGTAGCCGCCTCTGTCTCGGGCGCGGCGAGCCGTTGCCTCGAGGTCAGCAGCCAGCATGTCATCAGGTCCGGTGGCGCTGGCGATGATATGTCCAGCCCATCGATCCGGTTCGATTGTTCGGTCGATCAAGCTCGCCAGTGCTTGATGGACGTTCCTCCGATCCTCAGGTCTGGCTCCCGCGTACACCGCAGAGCGTATGAGCGGATGGCGGAACTTGATCCGGGGCTCAGTAGCAACGAGCCGCTCGTGTATTGCCACTGCTTCCGCATCGGACGTGCATCCCAGTTGCGCTGCTACCCAGCGCACAATCGACGGATCGCCCGAAGTCTCAGTCGCCGCTATGAGGAGGAACATCTGAGCGCCGGACGGCATCGTGTCCACCTGCTGGCGGAAGTGGGTCTCGAGGCGTCGGCTGATCGGGATTGGTTGCGGGAACCGACTGCCACCCTGCAGTTGCGCCGAGGTCAGCTCGTGGCTCAGTTCCGTGAGTGCCAAAGGACACCCGCTCGTTTCGGTGACGATGCGGTGAGCTATGTCGGCAGCGAGGGGGCCAGGCAGAACCCGAGAGAGAAGTTCGAGGGCGGCGTGCTCGGGAAGACCTCCGATCTCAATGCTCTGAAGGCCCGCCAAGACGAGGGACGATTCATAGGGGGCCCGAATTCCGAAGATGAGGGCGATACCGTCTGCCCTCAAGCGGCGACCGACAAAGGCCAGGACCCGCAACGATTCCTGATCGACCCACTGCGCGTCATCCACGACGCACAGCAGGCCCTGCGGCAAGGCGGCGTCGGCCAGCAGCGTGAGAGTGGCCTGGCCTACAAGGAAGAGATCTGCGGGCGCCTGCGTCGAAAGTCCAAATGCGGAGCTCAACCCGTCGCGCTGAGGTGGCGGAAGATCCTTCACAAGGTCTAGGAACGGCAAGAGGAGTCTGTGCAAAGCGCCGAATCCAATTGCGCTTTCCGCCTCGATACCCAAGATGCTGACAGTTCGAAGCGGATGCGCCTGAGCGATGAAATGATCGAGCAGCGCGGTTTTTCCCATTCCGACCTCGCCCTCGAGGACCAGAGCACTGCTCATCCCCTGGCGAGCTGAGGCTAAGGCGCTTTCGACAACAGCGCGCTCCTCGATGCGGTCGAGCAGCATCTCTTAGTACCTGGGTACGGTTTTCTCAAGAGCATTTCGCGCCATCGGGGCATTCTCGCAGAGCGTGCAGCAAAACGGCCAGGACGTCGGACATCCAAAGCACGACAAGAGCAACCGGCGACTGGTTTCGTTTACCTCAGAATCGAGCTCTTCTCGGTCCCGGCTTCACCATGGACCTCGAACGTCTTCATAGCGTCCGAGTCTCCATCAGTAGGTCCCGAACACCTGTTCGCCTGCCCGGGCCCGCCGACCCGATACGGACGAGCCTTCGACGAACAAGTTAGAGCCTTTGGGATCCTGCGAAGAGATGCATTGCCAGCGGCGCGAGCCCGTCTGGCTGGCCGTCATTTGTTGGTGCCATCTCTTCGGAATATCGCTCGCTCTCCTCGACGGGCTTCACCGTACCGTTGCGGCCTGAAATTCGTAGCGCCACCGGGATCGGGCGTGGACGCTGCGGTCAACGCTGGACCAGGTCAAGCCGGCCTCATCATCTACCTCGTTCCTGACCCACAAACAGCGCTACTCCGGCGTGCTGGTTGCTCTCATAAGACCCTTTATGAAGAAGAGGAAGAGCCAAAATGGGTACGAGGACTTCAATAGGGGTCTTCAAGGCAGCACGTTGAAAGCGTTCGTGACGCGGCGTGACTGTGCAGCAGACTGCGCTTCGATGACATTCCAGCCGGTTTGAGAGAGCGCGTTTCGCCCCTCCCGAGCGGGTGGCCAGCGCTCTTTCAATCCCGAGTAGTTACCTCGTCTGACGAGCAGGACGATTCCTTTACGGCTCCTCGTCGGGTGGAGCCGAGCATGCAAGGGGTCGTTATGTCCTGTCGCTCGCCGAGGGGCGTGATCGTTGTCATCAGGGAACCGGAGCGGTGGGGTCGGCGATGCGAGAGACTTCTCGTCCCTGAGCACCGACTTGTGACAGCTGCGAGAAGAGCCGTCCGAGCGTGTCTTTACGTGTCTTTACCGTGCGGGAAGTAGAGGGATCGTGAGGGAACATGAGGGGATCACAACGCCCCTACCAGCAATCTCCTCGGAAAGGGCCTGGTCAAAACACTGAGAGCCAGACATTCGCAATGTAGAGGCCGAGGGTTCGAGTCCCTTCACCTCCACCAAAGGCCCAGGTCAGAGGCCTAAGGTGGGATCTCCGAAAAGATCAGATTCTCCGACGTGTCTTTACGTGTCTTTATCGGGCTCACCCCGCAGAACCGGAGGAGCCACCAAAGGCACACCCCCACCAGAAGGAAATGTCCTCGACTGCGCTAGGACCAGCGAGCGGGCTCATCGTGGGCGGCTCGATCGCTACGCCTCGGTTCCGCTCACGGTCCGGCAGGAACAGGTGCCAGCAGTCCGGAATGCCTTTTAGGTCAACTTGCGCCCTCTTGCATGGCGATGCCCGATCCAATGACGAGGTCCTTGGCGGTCCTCGAAACCAGGACCTCGCCGGATCATGTCGTAGTCCGACATGCCAGGCCATTCGACCGTTATCGGGTCTCGTCGAGCCTGTTAGCGATCCAGCCCGGCGAATCGACACGCACCGGCGATGCCCCGACCAGGGCCGCCAGGTCAGACTCAAGGCGCTCGAGCTGCTTGGCGCCGATCTTCCGCTTCCACTTGTCGCGCAATTCGTCGAAGACTGCTTCGCCTTCTCGCATGACTTCGAAGCCGAGCGTCGTGACCTGAAGGCGTTTGCGACGCGCGTCGAGCGGATCGGGACCGCGTGCCACGTAGCCGCGCTCCTCGAGCACCGCCACAGTCTTTGCCGCCGCTTGCTTGGAGACCGACAGACGGCGACCCAGTTCCGAAGCATCGTCAGCGCCCGCCGCAATGGCTCGCATCGCGAAGTCGTGGACGGGGCGCACGTCTTCGTATCCGCGCTCGGCGAGCTCCATGATCGCATCGTCTACCAGCACGCGAAATCCTCCGAGGAGGAGCAGTGCGAGGTCGGCGCCCGAGCGTGACATGGAGCTGATCGTAAGGCAAGGGTCTTGACAAGGTCAACCAGGTTGTCTACACTAGACAACCTGGTTGACGATTCAAGGGAGATTGGCATGAGCGCAACTACCGAGCAGCAGGCCTCACTGGCCGGGGTCACACACCATTACGCCAAAGTGAATAGGACTGAGCTGCACTACGTGGCGGCGGGCACTGAAGGAACTCCCGTTCTGCTGGTCCATGGTTTCCCCGAGACGTGGTGGACCTTCCGCAAGCTCATCCCGCTGCTCGCCGCCAGCCACCGTGTCTTTGCAGTAGATCTGCGCGGATTCGGTGACTCTGACAACGGGCCAGGCGACTACGACAGCAAGACGTCCGCCGAGGACCTGCACCTTTTGGTCGAAGAGCTCAACGTCGGCTCAGTGCACCTCACCGGCCAGGACATCAGCGGGGCGACTGTCTTGCGTCTCGCCGCGACGCACCCCGAGGACGTGCGCAGCTTCACCGCCATCGAGATGGGCCTACCCGGGTTCGGCCTTGAGATGTTGGCCGACGTCACCCACGGGGGTACCTGGCACATCGGCGTTCTTGCCGCCCCCGGGATCCCCGAGATGCTCCTCGCCGGTCGCGAGCGCGAGTTCCTCGGACAGTTCGCCTTTCCGGCTATGAGCGCCACCCCTGGCGCGATCACCCACACCGACATCGACGAGTTCGTCCGCACCTACTCGCGTCCCAATGGCTGGCGCGGAGCGATCGGTCTCTACCAGTCGATGCTCCAAGAAGGCGCTGAGATCGCAGCCCTTGTCGACGGCCACAAGCTGAGCATCCCGGTGCTGGCGATCGGAGCCGGAGGCGGCAAGTTCACCTTCGCAGCGATCAGCCAGGTCAGCTCCGATCCGGTCCGATCAGTGACGCTCGAAGGCGTCGGCCACTACGCAGCCTTAGAGGCACCCGACCAGGTGGCACGCGCTCTTCTCGAGTTCTTCAGCACTGTTGACGCCACCATCATCCCGGCCGCTGGCATGGCAGCATCTTTTTCGCCGCCCTCGGACCAGGAAGGGGGGCGGGTGCTTATATCGGAGTATTTCAATGGTCGGCGACGGCGTCCCTGATCCTGGCTGCGCTCTCCGCCGCCATCTGCGCCACCAAAATCAGCCGATCCAGGCGAGAGATCATGTGAACGATTCAAGACCGACCTCTCAGCGGCGTTCAAGCCTTGTCTAGTCACAGACATCAAATAGTTACAAGAAAGAGAGCAAACGATGCAGAGTCAGAACTTCACTAGTTTTGTTCACAGTCGAACAGGAACCCGTAGAGGTCTTCGACACGACTGCCCCCGCCACTATTGAGGCTCATTGGAATCTGGCGGGCTCTGCCTGCTCACCAGCCGACGAATGACCCCAACACACGCCAGCGTTGCGGCCTCGCTCGATATTCGGGCGCGCTCGAACTCCGCCGTCAAGACGAGTCTTCAGCGCAAGTGGGCTGCTGAGCTGAGCAACCGTCTGGCTTTTCATTTCGCCAGATTCGCGAGGAGCTCGAAGGTGCCGTGGTTCTGCACCGAGACGACACCTGCGATGTTCGGAGGTGTGATGTCGTAGTCGGCCATGATGATCGGTGCGTCTGCCAGGAGAACGAAGCCTGTGTTTGTCTGCTGGTAGTGAAGCGCGACGGTCACTGACTTCGAGACGCCGTGGAGCAGGAGCGTTCCATGTGCGTCGACCCCGTAGATCTTGCCCGGAGTGATGTCAGGTAGAGGGATCGGATCGGTCAGGGTAAATGCAGCCGTCGGAAACTTGGCTGTCTGAATGGCGTTGGTCTTGAGGACCGTGTCACGGAGACTCTTGTCGCTCTTGAGCGTCGTCATGTTCACCGTGAAAGTTGCAGCTGTCACCCGGCTGCCCACCACGGTCACTGATCCCGTGACGTCGCTCGTCCGACCGGTTGCCGTGTCAGACAGCAGACCCCCGGCAACTTTTTCGACCACTCGGTAGCCAGCTGTGGTCGCCTCGTCGACTGGGCCCGGGACGACTCTCCATTGCCCATTCAGATCGCCGGCGGACGTGCCCGATGACGAGGACC
>Ga0181526_10003118_pt1 | contig 13775 bp, 11 predicted proteins | sample PEATcosm2014_Bin_35_FD_119750 | JGI IMG/M metagenome (GOLD analysis project Ga0181526, IMG submission 119750) | Peatland microbial communities from MTU Mesocosm Facility, Houghton, MI, USA - PEATcosm2014_Bin06_30_metaG | ecosystem: Environmental > Terrestrial > Soil > Wetlands > Peat | place...
CATAATGACGGCTACCTGTTTGTCACTTCCACCATCCATATTCCTCACCACTACGACAAGACCACCATCTACCCCGTAGTGGACTTCGACCCGCAGACTACGGCGGAGACCTTCCGCTTTACGCCGCCGGCGGATGCAAAGGAAGTGCCGAGCCTGGAGCCCAACTTCGACGCTCTGCCGTCCGTTCATCCGAAGGCGGCGATGGCGGGCCAGATGGCTCCCGAGGTCTCCCTGACCGCCGCGGATGGAAAGAAGGTCGAGCTCAGCTCCTATCGCGGCAAGCCGTTGCTGGTGGATTTCTGGGCCACATGGTGCGGCCCGTGCCTGCTCTCGATGCCCGGGCTCAATCGAATCTACGCGGAGGTCAAGGACAAGGGCCTGGCGGTGATCACCATCGACCGCGATTCCTCGCCGGAGGATGCCACGGCGTACCTTGCCCGCCATCTCTACGCGTGGACGAACTTTCACGATACTTCCAACGAGGTTTTCAAGGCCTTCAAAGGGGATGCCATTCCTCTGGCTGCCTTGATCGACGCTCAGGGCAAGATTGTCTATTACGATTTCAGCAGCGATGAAGCCGGCCTGCGCAAGGCCATTGCCGCGCTAGGGCCTGAGTTCAGTTCGGTTGGCGGCCCTGTCGCACGCGAATCCTCCGCGACGCCGGGGGCTGACGTAAAGCCGCATTGATCCAATACGATGGGTTCCCGGTTACCATGCGAACAAGGCAGCAGGTGAAACAGTGACGAGCGATGCGGTGCGGAGAATTGACCACTGGCGATTGCGCTCGCGCACGCTGGAGCTGGGCCGGCGCACGCTCATCATGGGCGTTGTCAACGTCACGCCCGACTCCTTCAGCGATGGCGGGCTCTTTCTCAGCCCTGAGCCGGCCGTGGCCCGCTCAATGCGATTGCTGGACGAAGGCGCGGACATTCTCGACCTGGGCGCGGAGAGCACGCGGCCCGGTTCGCGCGCGGGCAGCGCAGCCGGATCAGAGTTTGCTCCGGCGGTCAGCGCGGAAGAAGAGCAGGCCCGCCTGCTGCCGGTCCTCGAAGGGATTCTGGCCGCCCGGCCCGAGGCGATTGTCTCCGTGGATACTTACAAGTCCGCAACGGCGCGCGCGGCTTTGGCGGCCGGCGCCGAGATCGTCAACGATGTGAGCGGCTTCGAGTGGGATGCCGGGATGGCAGCCGTCTGCGCGGAATTCAAGTCTGGCGTGGTGCTGATGCACACGCGGGGAAGGCCCGAGGAATGGCGCTCCCAGCGGCAACTGGCTCCCGATGAACTGCTGGCAACGGTGTGTGCCGGCCTGGCGGCGAGCCTGGCCGCAGCCGCCCAGGCCGGCATTGCGCCCCAGTCCGTCGCGCTCGATCCCGGCTACGGCTTCGGCAAGCGCTTCGACGAGAACTATGCGCTGCTGGCCCGCCAGGCGGAGTTGCTCTCGCTCGGCCGTCCGCTGCTGGCGGGCCTTAGCCGCAAGTCCTTCTTGGGCCGCACGCTAGCGCCGCTCTACGCAGGAACTACTCCGAACGCCGAATCTGTTCCCTTCGCCCCGGTCGAAGCCCGCGAGACGGCCAGCATCGCTGCCCTGGTCGCGGCCATTCTCCATGGAGCTTCCATCGTCCGCGTCCACGCCGTCCGCCCGGCGGTTGAAGCGGCGCTAATTGCGGACGCAGTGTTGGAGAACCGGCCCTAACGGATGCATCGCGATCTCCCGACCTAGGCGCGAAAATGCAAGCCGTTCAGGAAGACAGCGAGGGTGGGGCACGACCATCCAGCCTGGACTGACCCCCAAGAGTGAGACATCTGAGAAGGTCACAGTTTGCAGCCAATAGGGGCTGCAAATGAGAAGGAAGAGGTTTTAGACGCTCCGCTGCTCAGGTGATCGACGCGGCGGCCTTGCGCCGCACGCCCATGGCCAGGATCACCGCTGCGCGCCGGTGACGATGTCGCCGCCGGCAAGGACGCCGCGCTGGCGTGCGGAATGTACTCCGATCCCCCGATCGCGACCGGGCGGCGGCGGACGCTTGCGTCCCGCTCGCCCAGATCCATGCGCACGCAGCGCGCGCCGGCCAGCGAACCCAGGGTCTATGATTGGACTGGGTGAAACGCTCACGATTGATGCTCGCCAAGCGAAGGCAGCCCGCGACGATTCAAGCGTTCTACGCACAGAAGCCCATTCAAGACACTTGCTGCGGAGAGTTGGTGCTCAGATTTGAGGGCGGCTGGCTGATTCGTCTGTGGGGAGGGTTGAATTGGGGCCCGAGAATGCCGAGGAGCCAAAGAGCTTGCTGCGCCGAGCCAGTTTGGCGACTAAGCGGTCAACAAGGACGCGAGTTGCTCCGCTCGGCATAGCTGCAAGGTTGGAGCGCGGAGTTTCAAAACGCGTGGTCCGGGTCAATCAGTCGAGAGTCGCGGCAAGTCGCTCGATCCGCCGGCCGAAGAGAGTTGTTTGAGAGGATTTCGGTAATGTTCGGATATCGTCACACCCGCGTGGAACCGGCTGAGCGACGCGACTCGATGATGCGGCTGTCAGTCTTTCTCGCACTTTCTTGTGCGGCTTTCTGCGCATGCGGCCAAGCGCCGAAGCAACCCGCAAATCAAGCGGTGGATGTGTCGATAAATGCCGATGAGGTCCTGCTCGATCTGGTAGTTCACGATAAAAGAAGCAAGCCCGTTCTCGATTTGAAGCCGGAAGAGATTACGGTCACCGATAACGGTTCTCCGGTCAAGCTCAGCAGTTTTCGTTTTGTCGGGAGGGAAGATAAGAGCGAGCGTCTGATCACGCTGGTCTTCGATCGCCCTGGCCCGGTCATCGGCACAACCCAGCAAACGGATCCGTCGATGATGAGGAACGCGCGCGATGCGGCGGCGAGGATTCTGAAGATGGTCCCGGAGAGCGGCTTTTCTTTTGCCGTGCTGAGTGTCGAGGGACGGCTTCGTCTGCAGAGTGGATTCACCTCGGATCGCAAAGCGCTTGCACAGGCCATCGACGCGGCCACCCAGCCTGTAAAAAGCATGGGCGGCAGCGTCAGCGAGCCTGAGAAGCAGCTCGTTGCGGCGGCGCTGACCGGCGCCGATGTGTCGGGGAAGCTTGTTAGCAAGAGAGATCGCGCCCAAGCACTGGCGATGCTTTCGGCCCTCAATGAATCGGGCAGGATTGCGCAAGATCAGCACGTTCGTCCCTTCCTTGCGGGCTTGCTGGCTCTGGCGCAATCCCAGCAACAGATCAAACAGAGAAAGGCGCTGATCTTTTTCACTTCCTTCCTGGGAGGGCAGGTTGACTTGCGCACCAGGGATGCCGTGAAGTCCATCGTTGGGTCGGCGAATCAAGCCGGGGAAAGCATCTATGTCGTCGATTTGAATTCCTCGGATCTTCATACGACCCAGTTGAATGCGCAAACCGCCCAGGCCACGGGTATGTCCCCAGGCAGCAACTCCGATATAGCCCTTACGCAGTCCAGCTTTGGCAAGCCCGGCAACCTCATGCAGATGGGAAACCTGGGGAACCTGGCGCTCATGGATACGGACCCCAATCATGACGATCTGAAAGACCTGGCCGTAGGTACGGGCGGCAGTTACATCACGCAAAACCACCTGCAGAAGTCGCTGGGACTCATGATCCAGGACATGACCACCTATTACGCGGCTTCTTATCTTCTTCCCATCGAGGAATTCGACGGCAAGTTTCATCCGGTGGCCGTCAAGCCACTCCGTTCAGGGCTCAAGATTCGCACGCAGACGGGTTTTCTCGCCTTGCCTCCGCGAGCCGGCAGCGAGAGCATGCCGCAGCAGTTCGAGTTGCCGTTGCTGAAGATCCTCGGCGAATCGCAGCTGCCCGCCGATGTGAGCTTCCACGCTGCCATTTTGCGGATGGGCGATCTGCCCGATGGACATGTTTATACCCTGGCCATCGAGGTGCCGATCTCGAATCTGGAGATTCGCGAGGACTCCAGCACCAACCTCAGGTCGGCGAGCCTTTCAATCGTTGCGGACATCAAAGACAAGTCGGGCATGATCGTCGAGCGCTTCAGCGCGGACATCCCACGCCGGAGAATGCTGAATAACGCTGGAAAGGCAAATTACGGAGCCGTCAGCTTCCAGCGTCACTTTGTCGATCCCGCGGGACAGTATCTTCTTGAAGCGGCGGTTCTGGACCATTACAGCGGCAAAGCCGGCGCGCAGCGGATACCCTTCGAGCTTACCGGCTTATCGGGCAGCCCATCTTTGAGCGATATGGTTCTTGTCAGGCAAACGGAGCCGTTTCGCGCCGAAGACGACCCCACGGAGCCGCTCCACCATGGAACCGACAAAGTAACGCCGAATCTCTCCGGCGTGCTGCCGCCCGACTCCAAAGCAGTTTCGGTTTTCTTCACCACCCACGCAGACCCCCACGCCGCGGAAGCCGCCACCCTTCAGCTCCAGGTTCTCAGGGATGGAAAACCGCTGGGCGGCGAGCCGATGGTCTCTCATCTGGCCATGAACCAGGAATTCTCTTCGTTCCTCTCCAGCTTCTCGATCGACCCTCCCGTGAACGGTTATTACGAGGTGAAGGCAACCCTGAGCCAGAGCGGGAAGAGCGCGGACGCTCGCGCTGCCTTCATCCTGGCGGGAGTCCAGCCGGGGAGCGAGAAGCCGGGGGCGGCGGAGGACGATCCACCCGCATCGCCACGCTCGGCCGGTCCGCTCGTCATTACCATCCCGGCAAACCCCCTTCAGCGTCCGGCGCCGGAGGAACTCAAATCCATCCTTGCGGATGCGACAAAATACGCCATGGAGTACAGAAGCTCACTGCCCAACCTCATGTGCGAACAGGTGACCAACCGGTCGTTCTCTCTGAATGGCGCCGCGCAGTGGAAGCACAAAGACAAGTTCACTGAATTACTGACGTATTTCAATCATGAGGAAAACCGGATCATGCTGGAACAAGAGCTGAACGGCTCGACGAGCCACGACCAAACGGGAGACAGCAAAGGCGTGATCTCGGCAGGAGAGTTCGGCGCTGCTTTCTCAGGCCTGTTCCGGCCTGAGTCGAAGGCAGACTTCGAATGGAAGGAAACCGGCGTGCTCGGGGACGGGTCGGTGCAGATCTTCGACTATCGCGTGGCCCGCGAAAACTCCATCTTCAATCTGCGGGCAAGCTCGAACGATGTTGTGAAAGTCGGCTATCACGGCCAGGTCTTCATTGACAACGCCACCCGCGCTGTTCGCCGCATCACCGAGGTGGTGGACGAGGTACCGGACAAGTTTCCGATCCGGGGGGTCTCGGTCAGCGTGGACTACGACTATATCGCGATCAACAATCACGACTATATGCTGCCGGTTGGCGCACAAGTCCTGCTCAAGAAGGGCCATCGCGAGCAGGACCTGAATGAAATCGAATATCGCAACTTCCGCCGTTTCGGTTCGAATGCGCGAATCCTCGATTACAAGCCGGTTGCAAATCCGTGAGCCATGCGCGCGGAAGACGGCGGAAATCGACATGCAATGATTACCAGCCAGTTGAGAGCAATCAGTCCGGCTCATGCCGGGGCAATGCTCCAAGAAGCCTGATGAGTTCCTTCAAGTCCGTTGATTTTACAGGCTTTATCGGTATGGCTGAAGCCGCGCCCTGACAAAGAACCCTGTCTTCCGCAGACTGGATTGCCTCTTTCGAGATGACTATTTCCAGGAGTTCCGCGCGGCATGAAAAGCAGAGCCGATCATGTTAGCATTGCAGCCGCGAGGTGAGCCGTGCAAATTGGTTTGGCACTCTTCTGTCTGGTGATTGCAATCTATTCGGCGAGGGTCTGGCGCCAGAGCCCGGCCTATTCGCTGAAGTCTGTGGTCGGGGCCATTGTAGCCCTGGTGACGGGGCTGGCGCTGGTGGTCGTGCTTGTGCTGGAGATCGCGAACCATACGCCCAGCCAGTCGCCCGGAGTAGTCGTCCTGTGCTGCGTGGTCGTGATTGCGGCGGTAGTGCTGGGCCTGGCAGCGGCCATCGTGCGCATCACCGACGGAAGGGCCGCCAGGCCGCCCGCGGGGACGAAGCCGTTGAATCGCCACCGGCGCAAGCTCTATCCCTGGCTGTGGGTGATGGGGATCATTTTGTTGCTGCTGATCGTCTGGGCCAATCTGGCGGGACCTGCGGACGCGGATGCTCTCTTTGTCATGGCTGGTTTTGTGCTGGTGGTCGGCGTCAGCATCCTGGGCGGTCTCTACCTGAAAGCCCGGCGCACCGACCTGGCCATTGCGGCCCTCAAGTGCGATTTCTGGGTGCATTGGCAGCAGGGGCCGGGGCAGGGCGAGAGCTGGCTCGGTCCCGCCGGGCTATTGGCCAGGGACGAGTTCATGCCCTGGCTTTCTTCTGGCACCTATCTGAAGGAGGCTCGCGCCGAAGGTCTCGGCTCGGGGTATCTGCTCTTCACCTTTGCAAAGTATCCCAGCGCGGACGAGAGGATTCGCGTTCTCGTCCCCGCGGGCCGGGAGAGCGAACTGGAAGCGCTCGAAGCAAAGCTGCGCGCGCGCTGCCCCAAGGCCCGCATCGGCTTCGGCATGCCCACCGCTTGAGGCAGAGTCGATTCCCGGCGCCTGAGTTGCTTGACCGCGGGAGAGCAGAATGCAACGTCTGGACCTGGAAGCATGGACCTGCTGTTTGATCCGGTCTTCAACCGGTGCGATTGCAGCCCGCCCTTGCCGCTAAAAGCAAGTACGCGGCTAGGGTAGGGCGCCCGACGCCCATAACTGTGCCGAATTGAGGCCCCGAGATGTGGCCGTTCGCCGTAAAAAAACACTTGACATATTCCGATATAGGAATGTAACGTTCCGATATGGCAAGAGCAAGCACCACTTCGGATGCGTTCAACGCAGTTGCCGAGCCCCGCCGGCGGGAGATTTTGAGCTATCTGGCCCGAGCCGAGCGGCCCGTAGGAGAGATTGTGACGGCCCTCGGTCTTGAGCAGCCTTCGGTCTCGAAGCACCTGCGCGTGCTGCGCGACGTGGGGCTGGTGAGGATGCGCTGCCAGGGCCGCCAGAAGATGTACCGGATCAACGCCGAAGCAATACGCCCCTTGCACGAGTGGGCCGAAAGCTTCGAGCGTTACTGGCAGCACCAGTTAAATCGAACGAAGGAACGAGCGGAAGCCATGGTCCAACAGGACCCAGCAGAGTTGAAATCCCCAAACCTAATTCCAAAGGAGAGATCATGATTTCCACCGAAAAGACCCTCGAAGACATCACCTTTACGCTGAATCAGGAGATCCACGTGAAGGCGCCGCTGGATACAACCTTTGCCGCGCTGCTGGAGCAACTGGGGCCCGGCAATGAGACACATGAAGGCAAATCTCTCCATCTGAAGATAGAAGCGTGGCCCGGCGGCAGGTGGTACCGCGACCTGGGCGACGGCAACGGGCATTTCTGGGCGGTTGTCCAGGCCATCAAGCGGCCCACGCTGCTGGAGTTCGCCGGCCCGATCTTCGCCTCCTTCCCGCTGGTCAACAACGTGCAATACCGGCTGAAGGAGGTCGAGGGTGGAACCTTGATCGTCTTCCGGCACACCGCGCTCGGCCTGCTCACCGAAGATCACAAGGCGGAGATGCCCAAGGGCTGGGCCTCGATGCACGAACGCGTTCGCCGGTTCGCCGAGGCCGGCTGATGGCAGCCCGCACCGCAGTCAACGAGCTGCTAGTGGGGTGAGGCCCATGTGCCCCGTGGGCATAACAGCCGCAGTGCCGATTGCCGGCGGCGACCTTTCTACCGCCGGAACTCCCTTCGACCACCTGCGGTGGGGCCAACGGCCTTCGGCTTGGAGAACGGACGGCGTTGCATCCCACCTTTGCGGGTTCTTGAAGGGTGTACCACCCGCCAAACAATTTACAGGAGTCTCCCTTGACGCGCTATACTGTCTGCGACATTCCCGCACGGAATCCGTCGTGATTGAGGGGAATGAGGAGAATGATGCTCGATTTTAGCGACTGCCAGGTGGAATCAATAACCATCGAAGCACGCTACGAACCCGAATTCGCGCTTTGGGACAGAGCGGGAGCGGTTTGGACGGAAGTCCAGGCGCAGTTTCCCGAACTGCGAGTCCAGGCTGCCGGGCCGTCGCAGGTGGTTTTTGAATCTCTTGATACGCGCGCAGTGATCGAGTTGGAGGCGTTTAGAGCCTCCTGTCGCGGAGCCGACGCCGAACGGCTCGTAGCTGAGGTCTCGCAGAGAATGCTTCAGGTGTGCTCTGATCGACTAAAGCTCGCTGTGTTCAAACGAATCGGTCTCCGCGAGATCAGGACGCGTAGTTTTGCGAGCACTGAGGCGGCGATTTCCGCCGTCTGTTCGCTCCTCCCACAGCAGATTGCAGAAGGCTTGCTCGTCGGCTCAAAGTTTCAGGCCATCAACCTTGGAGTAAAACAGGAGGGCGAGACAAGCGGCCTGTCTGCTGCAGTAAGGGCAGAAGACCGGGAGATGAAGCTTACAGTTCCATGGGAAGTTAGGGACCGTGTCGCCGGCGGTACGCCCAAAGAACATCTTGTGCTCTTCGATAGTGACTACTACACGGTAGGGACGACGCGGAGGGCGGCTCTAAACATCGAGGAGTGGGCGAAGCAGGCCACCCGGACGATCAAGCGCTACTGGAAGGGCGTATTGAAATGAATAGCAATGTCGTCTCCATTGACAAGAGACGCGACAACCAAACGTCTCTCGATAGCCCGCAACCCTACCCAACCGACTCAGCGGTTCCCGCGACCCTGCTTGTCCTTTACGCCGAGGTTCCTAGTTCGCACCCACCTGAGACGACCGGCAGGATTTTGAGCGCCCAACAGCTCTACCTCGATCACACCGATGATTCACGGCTGCTCAGGGCGCTGAATCTGGTCGAACGTGCAAGGCTAAGCCTGCAGGATGCGCTCAGCTTTGATCCATCGAACGATTTTGTCTCATTTGACCAGGAGATCATGAAGACGCGAGCCCTGCTCCTTAAAGCTTTTCGTTATCGGGAGATTGGCGAAGGATACGCGGCATTGGTCAATGCTGTCATTTGGGCCTTGGCGAATCGCAAGCCCGGATCTCCGTCGAGAAGGCAAGTAAACGTCATTGCAACATCGTTGGATCGGCTAACAAATGGGCCGTACATGCATTTCGACACATCGATGCAAATCATGGATGACCTGGAAGAGGCCGGTCTAGATATCGAACCACCGTCTCTGGATATTCTGACCGCGGAACTCGATGATTGACTCTTGCTATTTGGATACAACAATCCTAGTTGAGGCGCTGTTCAAGACCCGCCCTCGTCGGCAAAGAGCGAGGGCAGCCGTTGAGGCCTATGCAAAATCATCTCTCCCTGTTTATGCAATTAAGGAAATGAGCGGGGGCGCCCTATCGAATATCATCTGGCTCTATAACAGGCTTGTTGAGACTCGCTCCTTGGCGAGGACTTACGAAGCTATAGCGGCAAACATAAGGAGGCCGAATAGGGTCACAACCTCACTGGAGGTACTTCAGGCAGCAAGCGAATCGATGACGGGGGAGGATCTCTCTGACGCCCGCACGGCGGCCCAAACAGATCGCATGCAGGCTGAAATGCACGCGTTGTCACTCCGGCGGATCATCCAGAAGGGTTGGCGAGATCGGCGAAGAGTTACAACTGAGGTCGTGGCGGAACTGGAATGCTTTCCGGAAAAGGCGCCGTATATTGACGAAGAACTGGGAAACATGACGATTGGAAAATGGGGCTGCCCGAGCAGAGTGGACTGCACATTTGCGCCTAGGCTGCGAAAGAGGAAAAGCGACCTGAGCTTGCTGATACAGGCGATCAAGGGTAAAAAGCGGCGCGAAGACGTTCGGCGTCGGAAGGCGCTGCACGCGCTCAAGAATACCCCAAACAAAAGATTCGATAATGACAACTGCTGGGGGCTGGGCGATGCCTATTTCGCGCTTAATTGCCCCGACAACGCCACGATTCTAACTTCCAATCCACGGGACCACGCGCCCTTGGCAGAAGCGCTTGGAAAGACCGTCACGGAATACAAATGGAAAGATGAATAGGCCCGGACTGTTTGGGTTCAGCCGCGATGTTCTTCAAGCTGGACGGTGTTGGCAAGGCACGCCGAGGCCGGCTGACGGCAGCCCGCACCGCAATCAACGAGCGGCGTGTTATCCCAGGTCCAATCCGCCGCATCGGACGAGACCTGGGGCAGCCGGCCACCATCCCCGGTCCCCAAAGGCGAGGGACCGGGGGCACCCTCAGCGTGGTCTGGAAATCTCACCGAGACCGGGGCCACCCGCCGAGGGAAAATGCCCGAGGGGCGAGAGTCGCGCGTTCCCACCCTTTCCGCAAAAAACGCGGAAAGGATGGGGCACCCGCATTGGTGGGAGGGTTCTCAGAGCTTGTCTGTAGATAGGTGGCGCCGACCTCCCGGTCGGCTGTAGCGCGGGCCTCCTGGCCCACGCTGCGATGCTGGCGGCGAGGACGCCGCCGGTACAGCCGGTCGGGAGACCGGCGCTACTTTGCGAATAGGCTCTCAGTCTCAAGAATTCAGGGCGCGTCACTCGTCCGTCGAGAAAGAACAAATCCGGACGGCCTGGGTCTGTGCTATCCCAGGTGCCCAAAGGCGAGGCACCTGGGGCACCCAGTTTCGGTGGTTATGCTCACTTCTCCCGGCATCTGGGGCACCCGACAGTCGAGAAGGAACAGATCCGGAGGGCCTAGGTCTGTGCTATCCCAGGTGCCCAAATGCGAGGCACCTGGGGCACCCAGTTTCAGTGGTTGTGCTCACTTCTCCGGCGCCAGGGGCACCTGGCCAGGGCCTAAAGGCCACGCCAATTCGACTTCTTTCAGGGGGTTAAAACCCCCTGCTCCCTCCGTGACGTGCGATTCACAACTGTAGTACTCAGGCCGCAGGCACAAATTCTGGTTGCAATTTGACTGCTCGCCGGGCAAGAATCTCGTCACGGACGTTGCGGAAGCCAGCCGCAGTCTTACATCAAAAAAGGAGCGGTGAAAACAGGAGAGCCATGAGCCATATACGAGTCCTCGTGGGAACGCGCAAAGGCGCATTCATCCTCACCTCGGACGGCAAGCGGAGGGATTGGAAGGTGAGCGGGCCGCATTTTGCGGGTTGGGAGATCTATCACATGAAGGGGTCGCAAGTCGATCCCAACCGCATCTATGCGTCGCAAACCAGCGGTTGGTTTGGCCAATTGATCCAGTGCTCCGCCGACGGCGGCAATACCTGGGAGCAGCCCGGCGTAAAGCCTGCCGATGGGCCTCCGGCCTGGCCGCCGGCCAAGAGCAACCGCTTTCTCTACGATGTTTCGCCTGAAACCGGCAAGCCGCTCACCACGCATCAGTGGTACGACGGCACGCAGCATCCATGGGAATTCAAGCGCGTCTGGCATCTTGAGCCCTCGCTCGGCGATGCCGAGACGGTCTATGCGGGCGTCGAAGATGCCGCGCTCTTCCGCTCTACCGACGGCGGAAAGAACTGGCATGAGCTGGCAGGGCTGCGCGGCCACGGCACCGGCCCCGCCTGGCAGCCCGGAGCTGGAGGCATGTGCCTGCACACCATCATCCTTGATACGGCCAATCCCGATCGCATCTATATCGCCATCTCCGCTGCCGGGGCCTTTCGCACCGACGATGGCGGCGTCACCTGGAAGCCGATCAACAAAGGTCTGGTCTCCAACACGATTCCCAACCCCACTGCCGAGATCGGCCACTGCGTTCACCACATTGCCATGAATCCCTCGCGCCCCGGCGTCCTCTTCATGCAGAAGCACTGGGACGTGATGCGCTCCGACGATGCGGGCGATAGCTGGCATGAGGTCAGCGGCAACCTGCCCACCGACTTCGGCTTTGCCATCGACGTGCACGCCCACGAGCCGGAGACCCTCTACGTCGTGCCCATCAAGAGCGACTCCGAGCACTTTCCCATCGAGGGCAAGCTGCGCGTCTATCGCAGCAAGACCGGAGGCCACGAGTGGGAGCCTCTGACCAAAGGCCTGCCGCAGCAGAACTGCTATGTAAATGTGCTGCGCGACGCCATGGCCGTCGACTCGCTCGATCGGTGCGGAGTCTACTTCGGCACCACTGGCGGCCAGGTCTACTGCTCGCCCGACTCCGGAGACAACTGGCAGCCCATCGTTCACGACCTGCCAGCGGTCCTCTCCGTCGAGGTGCAGACGCTGGCATGAGTCTCCCAAGCCTGACGCCGCTGACCGTCCGCGTAATCCTGCCCTACCATCTGCGCAAACTGGCGCATGTGGGTGCTGAGGTTGCGTTGCAAGTCGTCGAGCCGGTGACCATCCGCCGCGTGCTCGACGCGCTGGAGGCCGCCTATCCCATGCTGCGTGGCACGATTCGCGAATATGAGACCGGCGAGCGCCGACCCTTCCTTCGCTTCTTCGCCTGCGCAGAGGACTGGTCACTCGAGTCGGTCGATGCGTCGTTGCCACGCGCGGTAGCTGAGGGCAAAGAGCCGCTGCTGGTTATTGGAGCGATTGCGGGAGGCTAGAGCACGTTCACTCTGGTATTGCTTTAATTACTGCGTGGTGAAGGCAATGCCCCACGGCGTAGTCCCAGCCGCCACCGGCGATCCGGGGATTTTTGTCAACGCGCCGGTGCTGCCGATTGAGAACTCATTGACCACGTTGTACACGCCGCTCGGACAGTAGTCGCATGACTGGGGCACATAGACGAAACTGCCGGAAGGATCGATGCCGATCCTTTGGCCATAGACCTGCGCATACACGCTGCCGATTGGCGTGAACGCCCCGTTGTTCACGACGTAGGAGACCAGATCGTTGTTGTTTTCGATGGTGTAAGCAAACTGACCCGTGGGCGAAATCGCAATGGTATAGGCGCCGTTCTGCTCCACCATGGGCGACGAGCCCGCCGGCGTCAGCAGGCCAGTGGAGGCGTCGATGCTGTAAGCCAGGATCGAGTTGTTACCGGCGCCGACGGCGTAGAGATATGTCCCGTGAGGATCGAGCGCGATACCGCCCACGCCCGATGGTGGTCCGGCAATGGTCTGAACAAGCGTGAGGGCACCGGAACTCGCAGTCACGCTGTAGGCATAAACGTTGACAATACCCTGCACGTAAACAAACGTGCCGGCGGCGTTGATGACGACGTCGTCACAGAACTTCTCAGTGCCGGAAGTCGGGAACGGCGAACCTGCGATGGGTGTAAGCGCGCCGCTCGCGCTCAGGCTAAAGCCTCCCACGGAATTGCTGCCCTGGCTGGCCACATAGACGTGAGTGCCAGAAGGATCGACCGCTATGGCTACTGGCTCGTTCACCGTTGCATACGGCGAAGTGCCGATTTCGCTCAATGCGCCGGTCGAGCTGTCGATGGTGAAGACGTGCAGCGCGCCAAGCGCAATGTCGCCCACGAACAAAAACCGGTTTTGAGGGTCCACCGCAACCACAGTAGGGTTGGCGCCGACGGCGAGGGGAAAGCTTTTCAGCGCAGTCAACGCACCGGTCGAGGTATTGACCGAGTAGCCGGAAAGACTTGCGGCCTGATTACCGGTATAGGCAAACTTCGCCGTGGCCGTGGGAGTGATCGGAGCGGGGGCGATTGGAGTGGGGGTGATCGGAGCAGGAGAAGTTCCAGGGGCAACCGCTACTTTGCTCGCGCATCCTGCCAGCGCGTACACGCCGCAGCACATTGCCGCCGTCAGCCATTGGTTAAAAAGGCGCATAAGCCGGGCCTTCACTTGAACTCAGAAGCACCGAGACTACACTTCATTCTAGACCGTTCAGCGGCATTGCCAAACTTATTTATCTGAACGATTCCG
>Ga0181526_10003122_pt1 | contig 13753 bp, 12 predicted proteins | sample PEATcosm2014_Bin_35_FD_119750 | JGI IMG/M metagenome (GOLD analysis project Ga0181526, IMG submission 119750) | Peatland microbial communities from MTU Mesocosm Facility, Houghton, MI, USA - PEATcosm2014_Bin06_30_metaG | ecosystem: Environmental > Terrestrial > Soil > Wetlands > Peat | place...
ATCCGGCGACACCGTGGCCACCATGTGCGGCTGGTTCCCGGCATCGCAATAGTGCGTCAAAACCAGCTGATCCTTATCCAGGTGAAACATTGTGATCGGATCGTCTGGTTGGCCGTTGACTTTCATCTCATGCATGAGCGTGTTCCCCATCGAGGTCACGCGCATCGTCACAAGAATGTCCAGTGCCTTGCCGTCCATCGTGCCGGTCCAGGAACCGGCCAGCGCCTTCAGGCTGTCAAAGGATGCCTGTGGCACCGACTGCGCAAATGCGGTTGCAGCAGCCACCATCATCGTTGCGGCGAGTAGTATGCGAAGCGATTTCATCGTCAATCCTCCTTCTGAGCTGTGTCTCCCAACGACGGGCCAGGGGAGGGCTAGATCGATCCGCCGTTAACTAGTGTTATACATAACTATAACACTATATCAAAATCAAGCAGTTTATTTCTCCTCGCGCATCCTCCGGGTAATCTATCGAAACAGAAGGGATGGGAACCCAATCGAGAATGCCTGCCATCCTGCGCCAGTTAAGATTGCTCCGCATTGCTCTTGTCTGTTCCGCCTGTGCGGGAGCGCTTGCCTCGTCGGTGCTTCAAGCTCAAGCCCAGCGCCCCGGCCCCGTCACCGGCGTGATCGACAGTGTGCAATTCCAAAGGGATCTGTACTACGTCTCCGGGTGGGCTTGCCAAGAAGGTCAGCGCACCTCGATCCAGGTGCATATCTATGCCGGAGGTCCTGCGGGAGCGGGGAAATTTGTCACCGCAGGTCTCGCGAACTTAGTCAACGAGCCTGCTGTCGACCACGAGTGCCATGACGCGAACGGCGGCAAGCATCGCTTCCGAATAGCCCTACCCAACCAGCTTCTTCGATCGCTCCAACAGAAGAAGCTCTTCGCGCACGGCATCGCCGTCGCTGGCAACGTGGATAATTCACTCCTCGCTGGCTCGAGCAACTTTGAGCTGCCGTCCCCCAAATGGCCGCCAGACCCTCCCACTCCCGCCTTTCTTGACGGTCCGGCGGTTGCAGCCTTCGATACAAGAAGGGACTCCTGCGAACAGATCGACATTCCCGACGCTCCGGCACGTGCCTTTCGCGATGCCACAGGAACAGTCCATGTCGTGGCCTCGCATTACATCACCCGCGCAGGAATCGGGCCGACGCTCGACGCTGTTAAACACAACTGTCAGGTTGTCTACAATTCGGCCCATGACGGCAACGTCGCGGACTTCAACGACGCCACCTGGCTCACTGCGTTCTATAGCGTCGATGGCAAGCGGATCGTCGGTCTGGGTCACATGGAATATCACGGCTGGGAGCACACCGGCATGTGTGCGCAAAGGACCGACACTGCCGCCTGCTGGTACAACGTCGATACCTTCAATTTGTCTGAAGATGGCGGCTATCATTTTGCGCGACCCAAGCCGCCAGCCAACTATCTCGTCAGCCTCCCGGCGAAGTACCAACCCAACCAGGGTCCCGAAGGGTACAGCGTTGACACAGGCATCGTGAAAGTGGGCAGTTGGTTTTACGCGTCGGTCTATTCGTGGGCATGGCCGCCCAACTGCGGCACAGGCAAGGGGCAGCGGCCCTGCTTAGTGCCCGACGCAACATGCCCCCTGCGCACGGCCAACATCCTCGATCCCTCGTCCTGGCGCGGGTGGGACGGCAAGGATTTCACGGTCTCGTTCGTCGACCCCTACCGCACCTCGATCGCGAACCCCTCGGCCCATGTGTGCGCACCCGTTCCTTATCTCGATTACGCAGGTGGAGTCAACTACCACCCAGCATCGCATCTGTTTGTTGCCACGCTCTGGAACCAGGACTCGGCCGGTTGGGGTCCTGAAGGCGTCTACTTCACTACTTCGCCTGATTACATTCACTGGAGCGCGCCCGCCTTGGCTCTGACTCTGAACCAAATGCTCCGGCGTGAGCCACTCGGCAACTGGTCCTATGGGTATTTCTCGCTGATTGATCCGAAATCGACGGACGCCAGCTTTTCGACCATCACCGACGAACCGTATCTGTACTACGTACGCATGGACGGCGACCGTCCTCCCTATCAGCGCGTTCTGTTTCGGCAAAAGATCAAGCTCGACTGGCTTTTCAAGACCAAAAAGTGAATTGCGCTCGGCTAAACTCGCGGTCTGGCGATCTTCCTTGCTAAGATCCCCTGATCTCTGTCTTATTCTGCCAGCGCCTTCTCAATCCCCGCCTGCACCAGCGGGGCCATCACCGCGTACCCCGCCGGCAGCGGATGCACCCCGTCTTTGCTCAAATTAGCCGGCAGCCCATCCCGCTCGTCCTTCATCGCCGAGTGGTAATCGACATAGACATAGCCCTTCGCCATCGCGTAGCCCCGCAGCCAGGCGTTGATCATGTCGATCTTCGGCGCCGGCGTGAGTCCCGGCTGCCATGGATAATCGAACGCCGGCAGAATCGAGCACAGCACCACGCGAATGCCGTTCGCGTGCGCCAGGTCCGCCATCGATGCTAGGTTCTCTTCGACCTGCTCCAGCGTCTCAGGCCCCGTGTTGCCGGCAATATCGTTCGTCCCCGCCAGAATCACCACCACCTTGGGCTGCAGATCGATCACATCCTGCCGAAAGCGCACCAGCATCTGCGGTGTCGTCTGTCCGCTGATCCCGCGATTGATAAAAGGCTTCGCCGGAAACGAATCGCTTAGATGCCAGCCCTCGGTGATCGAATCACCCATGAACACCACGCGACTCTCCCCCGTCGCCGGTGAACCCAGCTTCGTATCCTCATCTTTGAAACGAGCCAGGTCCGCAAAATCCTCCGCCAGCTGCTGGTCGTGCTTCCGCCAATATTCATTGTCCGGGTGATGTACTCTCTCAGGTTGCGACGCAGCCGGCGTCGTCTGCGCAGCAGCGGGTGCCTTCGTCTCTGGAACATTCCCAGGCTCCTGCGCCAACGCTATGCAGCACGTACTCGTCCCCAACAAAACCGCCACCGCAACGAACATTGAAACTCGAATCACCACGATCTCCTTCTCCACCGACTTTTCACCGCGCCCCGATTATAGGTGCCCTACCGAGACATCCCGCGCCGCCCTGTGTTGCATACAATGAGAGCGGAGCCCGCCGAATCCATTCCCGGCTTCCCCATCCCCTTCGGCACAGGAGCGATCGATGCAATCTCCCACCTCCACTTCTTCGCGCGTCCCGAATGAAGCACCCAGACCGCGCTTACTCATGGTTGTTCTCACGATCGCAGCGTTTGCGCTCGTTGCCGCCCGCGTGGTTTCGGCCCAGGCGCAGTACCCTGCACCTCCGCCCAACCAGCCGCAGCAGGGTTATCCCGATCAGGCGCCGCCACCGCCTCCTCCTCTGTCCGGTCAACCCGCCTACGGCGAACTGCAGGCGCCCGCGCCCTACCTGCCTCCCGAGCAGCTCGATCAGATCGTCCAGCGCATCGCTCTCTATCCCGATCCGCTCCTCGCGCAGATCCTCACCGCATCCAGCGTCTGGGAGCAGATTCCCGACGCCGCCACCTGGGCTGGCCAGCACGCCAATCTTCACGACCAGGCATTGGCTGCCGCGATCCAGGAAGACAACCTCCAGTGGGATCCGAGCATCATGGCTCTGCTGCCCTTCCCCCAGGTCCTCGACATGATGGCCCGCGATCCGGCCTGGACACAGGCTCTCGGCAGCGCCGTGCTCGCCCAGCGCAACGACATCATGGACGCGGTCCAGCGCAACCGCCAGGAGGCCTACAGCTACGGCTACCTCCGCTCCAATCCCTATGACAATGTGGTCTACGACGGCAACTATGTGCAGATCGTGCCCGTCAATCCGGCCTATGTCTACGTGCCGTTCTACGATCCAGCGATCGTCTTCGTCCGTCCCCGTCCCGGTTTTGCGTACGGCATTCGCTTCGGTCCCGCCGTCGTTGTCGGCGGAGCATTCGCGCCCTGGGGCTGGGGCTCAGTCGGCTTCGCTTGGGGCGCGCATAATATCCTCATCGACCACACGCCCTGGAACCGCGTTTGGGTCAATCGGAGCTACTACGCCCACTCCTACGCTCATGGATATGTGCATGCGCCAGGTCCGCGCGTCGAACACCACGAAGAGCATCGTGACGAACACCACGACGAACATCATCGTTAGTCGCAATTGTCCATTGTCCGATCTCCGTGCCCACACACGGGGATCGGCTCCATGCGCCTGCCGCATTGATCGGCACAAGCCTGAATTGTCCTGTTGAATAGCCCGCGCCGGCTTCGTCGGTGTCTCGCGCCTGCGTCCGCAAGTGTGGATTACTTGAACGAGATGCGATATCCTCCCGGCTTCAATCGCTCGTCCTCATCCTCTCCGCGAATCGTTCGCTCGTCCGGAACAATATTCCAGATCCGCCACACAATCGCGCCTGCACTCACCAGCATCAGCAGCAGAAACACTAGGTATTGATCGAGCGCCAACGTTCCGTCGCTCACCAGGCATCCGAACGAGATAATCAGCGACACCACAACACCCATCCCGAGGATCTCGAGCGACTGCCCGTGGCAGTTCAGCGTCGACCCGGTCACGGGCTTCTCTGCATCGTCGTTCCGTTGGCCTTCGCGCTGTTTGTCCACCGTGCTGCCTCACTCGCTCTATCGGAATAACTCGCGGCTACATGAGTTATAGATTCGTTCCGGGTCGAAATGTTCTGAACCAAAGTCACGATCCCGTTACCAGCGCGCACTCGCAAACCTCGAACCGTCGTCCTCCCCACAAGAATGCCGCGTGGTCGCGCGATATGCAGTGAGCCACGGCACCCCGCAGCTCCTGTGCATTCCATCCATCCAATGCCGGGACCAAACCCTAACCCCTGCGCAGCTTCTCCCGCGCCATCTTGCAAAATGCCGCCACAATCGGCCGATTGTCTCCGGCACGCCATGCCAGCTCAATCTCACTTTGAGCCGAGCGGGTTCCTGCCGGGGCACGCAGTCTGCGGCACACCACCTCGGGCGTTCGAATCCGTTCGGTACACGCCGGCCCGATGCTCACCCCGAGCCCCGCTCCCACCAGCCGCATGATCGTCAGCCACTGCGGCGCTTCCTGCACCACCCGCGGGCGAAACCCCGCTGCCTCACAGATCGACACCGGCTTCTCATAGGCCCGCGTTCCCGCTGCGGGCGAGAAGAAGACGAACGGCTCGGCCGCCAGCTCGCGCGCATCAATCGATCGAGACCTCCGCGCCAGCGGATGCCGCGCCGGCAGCACCGCGAGAAAAGGCTCGGTAAAAAGCGTCTCGACTTCCAACCCTTCTGTAGGCCCGCCATCGCGCAGAAACCCCACATCCAGAGCCCCTTCTTTCAGAGCCCCAATCACTCCCGAGGTGTAGGCCTCGCGCAGTTGCAAATTCACTCCCGGAAAGCGCGCCCTGTACTGGCCCAGCAGCGCCGGAATCGCCGTCAGCATCCCCGATCCAATGAAACCCACCGCCAGCGTTCCCGCCTCGCCGCGCCCCACAGTGCGCATCGCCTCAACGTCTTCGTCCATCTTGCGCAGAGTGCGCCGCGCTCGCTCCAGAAACACTTCGCCGGCGCTCGTCAAGCGCACTGCCCGCGATGTCCGCACAAACAGCGGATATCCAAGCAGTTCTTCCAGCCGGCGAATCTGTTGCGACAGGGGTGGCTGTGACAGATGCAGCCGTCGCGCCGCGCGTCCGAAGTGCAGCTCTTCGGCGACGGCAATAAAGTAGCGCAAATGGCGCAGCTCGATCTCTTGATCCATACTCTTAGAATATCAATCAAGATAAACAAGATATTCGACATATAGAACGATAATGCGCAGAATAAAACTTGAGAGGTCACCGGAATCCCCATGGCCGACACAACCATCGCACCGAATCCATCTCCCTCCCTTCCGCATGTACGCCCCGACATTCTCCTGCGCAGCTTCCAGCCCGGCGACGAGGAAGCCTTTCGCATCCTCAACGAGCAGTGGATCGCGAAGTACTTCCGCATCGAGGATAAAGATCGAGAAACCCTCGGCGATCCGATCGGCAAGATCCTCGCTCACGGCGGCCATATCTTTTTTGCGCTCAAGGGCGAAACAAAGGTCGGCACCTGCGCGCTCATCCCCACAGAGCCCGTGGTCTATGAAGTGGCCCGCCTGACTCCGGCAAGCTACGAGGTCGCTAAGATGGCCGTTGAAGAGGGCCATCGCGGAGCGGGCATCGGCCGCGCCGTCCTCGAACACACCGTCGCCGAAGCTGCCAAGCGCGGTGCGCGCCGCCTCTACCTCGAAACCAATGACCGCCTGGTCAACGCGATTCACCTTTACGAAGCTGTCGGCTTTCGCCACCTCGATCCCAGCCGCGTCAAGCCATCGCCCTACAACCGCGCCAACGTCTTCATGGAGATGATTCTTTAGCAGACGCTGAACTAGCCTGCTGTCTCTGAAATCCACGACATATGTAAAGGTGTCATTCTGAGCGAACGGGGCCCCGAACGTCCTTCATGGGGTCCCCAGGAAGCGATCTTTGCTTCTTGGGGCAGAGTTCGGGCGTGGTGAGCCGAAGAATCTGCATTTTCACGATTCTGGATTCCGTCTAGAGCTTCTGGGACACCACACGAGCCCGCCTTTCGACAGGGCGCGTCGAACAGGCTTGGGAACAACTCGATGCGGAGGGAGGCGGAGGTTTCAACCCCCGCACGAAGCCGACAGAAGGATCGCGGGCTTTAGCCCCGGAGACGAGCGGTTGCAACCAGCTCCAGATCCTTCCCGTCGTCCACATCTCTTCACCAACCAACGCCGCGTCATCCTGAGAACCCGCGCGATGGGGTAAGCGGGGCGAAAGCCTGCCCTTCGCGAAGTCGAAGGGGATCGCTTTTTTCTTGTGCCAAGGCACACTCCTCAACCTGAGTGAGAAGTGCCCACGGCACTTTTTCCACACAACCCACCCCCTTCCACACCGCACTCCCTCCGCGCCCCAATGCGCTACGCTTTTAGAGAGTCATGAGCACTTGTCCCATCTGTGGTGGAAGCGGCCTGATCGAAGAAGTGTCGCCCACCGGTCTCTGGGTCTCCCGCGCATGCGGCTGCCAGCAGATGGAGCGCGAACAGAATCGGTTGGGCGCCGCCCGCATTCCTCAGCGCTACCGCGAATGCACCCTCGACGACTACGAGATCTACCACGGCGCCGACCGATCGCTGGGTCTCGGCCTGCAAACCGCACGCAAGTTCGTTGAAGCCTACCCCGTCGACACCGCCGGCAAAGGTCTGCTCTTTACAGGCAGCATCGGGGTCGGGAAGACCCACCTCGCCGTCGGGGTTCTCCGCCGTCTCGTGCAGGAGCGCGGCGTCCGCGGCCTCTTCTGCGATTACCGCGAGCTGCTCAAGAACATCCAGAACAGCTACAACCCTCAAGTCAATACAACAGAGCTCGAGCTGCTCAAGCCCGTCTTTCGCGCCGAAGTCCTCGTCCTCGACGATCTCGGCGCGCAAAAACCGAACGAGTGGGTCTGGGATACCGTCGCCCTCATTCTCAATACGAGGTATAACGACAAGCAGTCCACCCTCATCACCACCAACTACCCCGATCTTCCCCCCGGAGCCGGGTTCAAGCCCGATGAGCAAGGAAACAAACCAGCCAAGGTGGAGGATACCCTCGGCGACCGCATCGGCGAACGCATGAGGTCACGCCTCTCGGAGATGTGTGTGCAGGTCGACATGCGCGGCAAAGACTTCCGCCAAACCGAAGTCCGCCGCGCCCGCTTCGGCTAACTACTGAGCGTACGGCGAGCGTTCACTTCCACTTCTGCCCCAGGGAATGCTTCTTCTCACACCACCGGCACCAGAATCTCCGTCAACAACTGGTCCTCCGGCGTCGCTCGCGGATCGTTCAGATAGTTCTCGATGCAGAATTCGGGCCGCAGCTCGACCTTCTTCTCCGCCAGCGTCTTGAACACCTGATCGAACGCCTGCCAGATCTGCGTGTACGGCCCGGTCAGCACAAAGCGCGCATACTTCCCGCTCGGGATTACGCGATGCTGCAATCCAGCAGGCGGCTTTTCCGGTTCCGACGCCAGCGACACACCGGCCTGATAGATCATCGCGTCTTCCCCGGCCCGGTTTTTGTCGACGCCGCTTACACCGAGAAATTCGCGGATCTGGCTCTGGTCCAGCCGCGGCACCATCGGCTGCAGCTCGTTCCACAACGGCGGTGCCACCTCGGCAAACGGCCCGCGCTTTTCCATGAAAACGTAGTGAGTCAACGGACGGGACACAGTTTCAAATGCACTCAGGTTCATCGGAGTCTCCTTCGGGTATCTCGGACGACTCAGATCGTAGACAACCGTGTCCTGCTTTCCTTTTCCCATCGTGCGAAATTCGCTGGGCGTCGCATCGATCGTCTTGCGCATCGCTTTGTTGAAAGCTGCGGCCGTGTCGTAGCCGATATTCATCGCGATCTCAGTCACGCTCACGTCTGCGTCTTCCTGCAGCATCCGCAGCGCTTCCAACAGGCGCAGCCGCCGCAGAAACCCGAACGGCGTCTCACCCACATACGCCTGAAACAGCCGCGCGAAGTGATACGACGACGATCCCGCCTCGCGCGCAATGCGCGCCAGGCTCATCGGCTCGGTCAGGTGCAGCCGGATGTAGCGCTGCGCCCGCCCAATCTGCGACCGATGAAACTGGGACTGTTGCGCCTTCTTCTTCGCCATGCGTTGAGTCCCTTGCGCGCATTCTAGAGCCGGGCGCGCCTCCATGCTTTTCCCCGCGTGCGCCAATGCGTTCGCGATTCCACCGCCGAGCCGTCAATCCGCTCGCGCCATCGCCGCACCCAAGCCCGTCATCGTTGACCCGGCAGATTTATCCTTTCCCTATCGCTCGCGAGCACGACCCATGCGCAAGACCCTCGAAATACTGGCTCTCTTCGTCCTCGTCCTCCTCTGCTGGATCACCTGGGCTGCCGTCTACGGGCCCAACCATCTCCCCGACCGCGTCCCCACCCACTTCGACGCTGCCGGCAACGCCAACGCCTGGGGATCGCCCTCGGGCATGATTCTGCTGCCGGCCATCGCCATCGGGCTCTACCTGCTCATGTCTGTCGTCGCGCGCTTTCCCAGCGCGTTCAACTACCCGGTGCGCGTTACGCCCCAAAACATCGCTCGCCTCCAGTCCGTCACCCTCGACATGATCGCCTGGCTCAAGACCGAACTCCTCGGTCTCTTCACCGTGCTCCAATGGGCGTTCATCCAGGCCGCCCGCACCAACGATGGCCATCTCTTCCCGATGATCCCGCCCATCTTCATCGTGGCCATCTTCGCCACCATCGGCTGGCACTTCTACGCCATGTTCCGCGCCGCCCGGACCTAGCCCAGCCCCAGCCCGAAGTCAGAGTCGCGCACCACATCTGGGTGGTCAACTTGAGCTCCACCGCACAGCCAGACGCGTCGGCATCGATCGCGCCCCGAAATCTATCTCTGTTTTTTCAGAATTGTTCGCGCTCGGAATCGCGCAGAAGAAGGCGGCGCAGCAAACCGCGCCGGCGGGTCCTACGGCCGTCCTAAAATACCCAGACCGAAACCAGAACGATCAGCATGGCTGCAATTGTCATGATCTGATACGGCACGTCCTCACGACGAGGACGCCTCTGCGTGCTGGCCTGCACTACGAATTGAGGGGAGGATTGCATGTTCTTTTCCTTGCTCACCAAGAAGAACGTAAAAAGTGCGTCCGGAGTTTCGCCAGTTGCACCTATTTATGCGCAAATTCATACAACGTTGAAAATCACTCAAAAGATGTACGAAAGACGTCGAGCGTTGCGCTTTTGTTTTCTTCTTCGGCCATCATCGCTTAGGAATCCAGTGCAAATCTCCTTCGCACATCGAAAATGGACTCCTTCAGTAACGGGTGTAGAATCCGCTCGTGGAAACACGTCCCGAAATCGAACTCATCCCTCGCACTGAATCCAACGAGCGCAACTGGGCGCCCCTGGCCATCGCCGCCGGTGTCGTTCTCGTCATCGCCGCCGTCCTCTTCCTTGTCTTCGAACACGGTCGCACGCCCGTCGCCGTCACGCCCGTCAACGCCGCCCTCGATCCCTACTCCGCCGGCCTTCCCGTCTCCAACCTCGCCATGAGCGACTCCGCCAACCTCGCCGGCGGCAAAGTCACCTATGTCGATGGCCACATCGCCAACACCGGCGCTCGCACCGTCACAGGAATCACCGTCCAGGTCCTCTTCCGCGACCCCGCCCGCGAGGTCACGCAAAACGAGACCCAGCCCCTCAAGCTCATCCGTACCCGCGACCCCTATATCGACATCGAGTCCGTCTCCGCCGCCCCCCTCAAGCCCGGCGACCAGCGCGACTTCCGCCTCATCTTCGACGCCGTCTCCCGCGACTGGGACGGAGCCTTTCCCGAGATCCGCATCGTTCACGTCGACGCCCGGTAGAACCCGCCCGCTCTAACGATTTACTCAGTAGAACTTACCCCGGCCGGTAAAAATTACATCGACGCCTCCGCCCCTCCCCGGTGGAAATCTCCGCCTGCCCTCCCTCACCGCCCACGATCCTTTCGCCAACCCCCTGAGTCAAAACCAATTACCAAATCGTTACCGATGTCAGGCCGGTTCCACTCCCTTTGGCACGTCCATTGCTCTATACCAGGGCGAGCCGCATTGAGAGCTCTCGCAGACGTTCCGCGAATGCACGTCAAAGAGGCAAAACAAAATGACCTACCGCATCAGCAAGACAAGTTTTCTCCCCAGCGCTGTGGTTCTGCTGGCTTCCGCATTGGTTGTCCCGGCAGTCGCGCAGCAGACTTCAAGTGATTCGCAGAGCACGCCTCCCGCGGCGACGTCGCAGCAGCCGTCCTCTACTCCTCCGGCAGCACCCGCCGCAACCACCCCGACTGACAAGGAAGGGTTCTGGGGCCACATGATGCCCTTCGCCCGCAAAAAGTGGGTGAAGAAACGCCTCGACCCCATCAATGACCGCCTCACCGAGCTCGATCAGGTGAACGCGAAGAACGCCTCCGACATCAAGGACGTTGACGCCCGCGCCCAGGCCGGTATCCAGAAGGCGCAGTCCACAGCCGACGCCGCTAATCAGGTTGCTACGGCAGCTACGACCCAGGCGCAGAACGCGAACACCGTCGCGCAGGGCGCCTCCGGTCACGTCGACCAGATCAACACCACGGTCAATGGAATTGACCAGTACAAGCAGATCAACGATCTCGACCTCACGTTCCACGGCGGCTCCATGCTGTCCAAGGACGCGAAGGGCCAACTGGACACGCTGGCAGCAAGCCTCGCCGGCCACCAGGGCTACATTGTCGAGATGGAAGCACGCGCTCCGGGCGCCGGAGCGGTTGGTATCCAGAGCTCGCAGAAGCTGGTTGAGTCAGTCGAGCGCTATCTGGTTACCGAACATCAGATTCCCGTCTACCGCATGCACTACGTCGCGCTGGGCAATGCTCCCGTCGAAACGGCTGGTACCGATCCAAATACCAAGCCGGAGCGGGTTCGCACCAGCACCGTACACCTGCGGTTGATGGAAAACAGTTTGGCGGCCCAGGACACCGCATCACCCCATGCTGCGGTTTCCAATTAACGGTGCGGCGCGCGGCCCTCAAAAGCCGCAAGCCACCCCCTGAGGCTCTCAACCGCGCCAACGGCTCCCCGGCCGTAGGCCGCCAAAAAAGCTCTCGCAACACGAGAGAACCAAGGCAACTTGGCCCCCGCCGAAAACGGGGGCCGTTTTTTGGACTTTGCGTCCAGCGAACGTTCCTCAGCAGTATCAAGGCGGGAATCTTGGTCTTGCTCTGGAACAGGGCATGGCTTCAGCCGTGCCGCATTCGCGCCATTTCACCCAAAATTTCATCCTGAGAATCCGCTCGATTGGGGCCCCAATCGCACGTGAATGCGATAGGGCGGGGCGAAAGCCTGCCCTGAGCGAAGTCGAAGGGGACCTGCTGTTTGCACGGCAGCAATCAGCACGAACCTCGGGTGCCCCACTCTTCGCGCGCTGTCTGCGCGAAGGGTGGGAAACCTCAGCCCCATCCCAGCCTCAGTCATCCTTTGCCAGGGCCGTTGGATCGAAGCGAGCGCCGGTACGCGCGGCGCGATCCAACGGCCCGAACCGCAGGTCCTTCGGCCCGCTCGTCCGCTGCGCGAACGACCCGCCGCAGAGGCCCGGCTCACTCCGCGGCCTCCCGGCCGCTTGGTGATCCGGCCTTCGACTCTGGTCTTTGCGACGGCCGGGCGCGTTCCGCGCCGTGCCCGATCGCAAAGACCGCTCCAGCCGCGCCCGCGCAGTCGGTCGCACCTCAGAAATGCGAAGGCCTCCCGCTGTTTCGGGAGGCCCTCAGTCACGACCCCTACACCGTCAATCCGTATGCCCCGTCCCCGGCGTCGACGAATAGAAAGCCGTCAGACTTGCCTTGCCGAGGATCTGTCCGCGCTCGCCCGCCGCGATCAGCGCGTGATAGAGCGTCTCTGCGTTCGCCGGGAAGTTGGCGGACCCCGGAAGCGTCAGCGTTGTGCTCAGCGCGTAGACCGTGAAGACATAGGTGTGAATCTCAGGCGCAAAGCCGGCGGGCGGGCAGGGCCCGTCGTACTGCTGGCCCAGCAGGAAGTCGTTCTCGATCTGCGTGCCGTAACCGCTGCCCGCCACGCCCGCATTCTGCGGCAACTCATTCACGTCTCCGGCAATGTTGTACATGCCCCAGTGCGTAAAAGCCGCAGTTGGGTCGTAGAGCACCACTACAAACGAGCGCGTTCCCCACGGCGCACCGGCCCAGAAAAGCTGCGGCGACTGGTCACCGCCCGCCTTGCCGCTGGCCGTGCAGCCATTCACGCCGTTGGTTGGGTTGTTCAGGATCATCGAGAGCGGCGGCGTGCCGCCGTTCTGGAACGCCGTGCTGTAGAGCTGGAAACTCTCCTGTGCGTATGCGCCTGCGCCCAGCACTGCGCTGGCGGCGAAGAGCAGCATTCCTCGCAATCCGGCTAACTTCATGGTGCACTCCTCAATGGCCCGGTGAATGGCCCGTGGTTGAATCGCTCCGTGATTGATCGATTGACTTCGTTGATTTCGTGGATTCGGTCCGCCCGCCGCCCAGCCCCGATGCGTGTCCCATCAGAGATGCCGGCCGGCGCCGCAACAAACGACTGCCGATCATCATCGCCCAATCAGATCAAAGCTGCATGACAAATGTTTATTGACTCTTTGATCAATACGTCGTCCGCGCTTCAGCGCATGAATCTTCGTCTCAGCACGACCCCAGGGTGCCCCATCCAAGCTCTGCCTGGGTGGGTTTGCAAGTTACCGCTCGATTAGCATTGGCCTGCTGCGCAAAAGAGACCCAGTTTCGCTGTTCGAGTACCGGTCGTGGGACAGAGAAATCGAGACGGCGCAAGACCGCCACCAGATCGCTCGAATCATGCGGTAGCGCTCACAAACTTTCGTGGACTACTCCTTCAAACAGGTCCTCGTCCGCAGGAGGGCTGATCCCTGTCCTTTTGCGTATTAATTCCCCGACTTCACAATCCTGAATCCATACCCCAAAACTGAACTTCCGGTGAACCAGCTCGTGCGGGTCCGTTCGCCGCGGCGCGAACCTTGCCCTGAGCAAAGTCGAAGGGGCCAGTCCGGGAGGAGTCAGGAGAGGAACACGATGCACGCCGAATGCCGTCACACCACGCCTCGGGGCACAAAAGCTGGAGGCCCGCTCCCGATCCGCACAACCGGCGCCATACCCCCTCCCCCCTCCTGTACCCACCCCCACCCCCCTCTCTGCATC
>Ga0181526_10003124_pt1 | contig 13743 bp, 8 predicted proteins | sample PEATcosm2014_Bin_35_FD_119750 | JGI IMG/M metagenome (GOLD analysis project Ga0181526, IMG submission 119750) | Peatland microbial communities from MTU Mesocosm Facility, Houghton, MI, USA - PEATcosm2014_Bin06_30_metaG | ecosystem: Environmental > Terrestrial > Soil > Wetlands > Peat | place...
AATTGGTGAGCACGGGATAGTTTGGCGGTCCAACCGTGTCGGAGTTGCTGCCGCCAATGGGCGCAAGCACGATGTTGCGCGGCAGAAAAATGAATGGATCGGCATTCGAGTAATGAAAGACGCGGTCACCTTGATGATTGTAGGCGACACTCTGGTTCGTCTCGACACCGATGCGCTGGATCGCTCTATGCTTCGGGAACCATGCATAGCTCATGTAGGTCTGGTCGTTGCGAAGGTTGGACGTTGGAATATAGCCCAGCTGGGTTTGGAAGCCAGTACTGTAGTCCTGATAGTTCGAATTGAAGGTGAATGTGTGGCTGGAGTGCAGCACCTGAAAGTTGCTTGCTGGCCCGGCGGAATAGGTGGGTGGCGTTCCGCTATCTAAAGTTCCTTTGGTTGAACTCTCGACCATCTGACCGAGCGCAGTCCACTTGTCGGTCATTCGCCAGGTGAAATCAATGCCTCCGATGCGGTTCCATCCCATGCCGAACTCCTCGCCAGTGTAAATTGCGCCAATGCTCGATCCTTTGCCGAGATCCTGGGAGACGCGCCCCACCATGAATTTGGCGCGGCTGTTGTAGAGCGGATCGCCGGGCGCAACCGTCTGGCCCGGCTCGCGATCGTCGATGGCAAAGAGTCCTACGTTGGTGTGCTCGACCTTGCCGGTGATGCGTACGCCGTACTCCGGATGAACGATATTACGTGTGTAGACCAGATAAACCGGCGTGGAGAAATAGTTGGCATTCTCGAGAAAGAAGGGTCGAAGCTCAGGGTAGCTGACCGGGTAGCGCTGGTTGACGGTGAACTGCGGCTGGTCCGACTCGATGTTGCTAAAGTCGGGATTGACGGTGGCGTCGAAGACAATGCTGTCTTTGAGAATGGCCTTGACCTCGCCGCCGGCAGTGCCTTCAAGGTGGCGCGAGCTCCAGTAGGGATTGAGCGGGTCCACGGTTTCGAGGGTTCGTTCGTTCTGCGCCAGGGCGTAGGGATTAATCTGCACATTGTGCGAGCCGGTCACGCCCTCGATGCCTTGCAAGGTGGCCTCCTGGGTCAGCGTGCCGGAGATGTTGGTTGAGATGCGCGGCCAGTTATCCGTCTCGCTGTTGCGTGGAAAGTTGCGCCCGAAGACCACGCCCCAGTCAGCGCCGCCGGGACGAAAGCGCAGGCTGCGAAAGGGGATGGCCATGAGCGCCATCCATCCGCCGGGCGTCACCTGGCCCTCCGAGTCCCAGATCTGGTCGTAGCTGTAGTCGGTGCTCAGGTTATCGGCCCAGGCTGCATCGGCCTGCACTCCGGCCGGATTCACGGTGAACAGCACGCCCTTGCGGTGGTCATGGAAGGGATCGAAGAGCACCGAGACGTTGTCGTCGTTGAGTATGTTTTCGCGCCGCGCGAGATGTCCGCGAATCTGCTCAGGATGACGGTCATGGCAGATGAAGACGAGATAGAAAGCGCTCTTCGTATATCCCAGCCAGACCTCGGTCTCTTCCGTTGCCGGCTGGCCGTCGTGCGGTGTGTTCTGGATAAAGCCGGAGATGTGCAGCAGCTTGTCTTTCAACTCCGGCCCCGGCGCCATGCCCGCGAAGTCGGCCAGCTTCAGCGGCTCAGCGATCAAAGGAACGCTCATGGCGGGCTGCGGAGCCTTGGGCGCTTGCACCAAGGGCGCAGCCGGCTGGTTGGTCTGTGCCAGCGAAGCGTCCCAGGCAACCATTGCCAGACAGATCGCCAGGCCAAGAGCTCCACGTTCCATTCTTCCATGGTACGCAACGGATTCGCCTTCAGCCCCTTCGGAATGTCCGATAACGATCTGATAACGTGACCACCCCCGAGCGGCGGCGATTCCACCTTCCCGCTCGGAGTTCCCACCAAGTCGGCAGCCTTTTGTAGTTGTGCAGTCCCCAGTCAGCCGATCAACCACTCGAAACCCAGAAATTCCGGAAAGCAGTCGTGAAGCCGACTTCAGGTTACTGATCGGCTCTCAACGAGTACCCCGGCGGATAACACGTCAAAATAAGGCCAAGCCTGGGAGGGCGTCGAACCGGAGATCGCCGTCCTCCCTACTTGGGCTATCGCTCCTCAAAGCAATGCGCCGAAAGGAGTTTCCGGGGTGATGCGTTTCGCGGAGAGCACGCCTGTAAACCACACGTAGACGTTCCCGGAAGTGTCGTAGGCATGTAGAGTGAAGGTCCCGGTATAGGAATTCCCGTCCGGGCTCAGCGTAATCTTTTCGATGATCTGCGCGCCTCCCTGGGGCGCCCCGATGGCGTCCGGCGCCGCGGCGGGGTCATACACATTTCCCTGCCAGGGGATGTGGTTGAGGAGATAAGTGCGGTCTCCAGTGCGCTCCCAGACGCCCAGGCAGAAGTTTCCGTCCTGTGCCGAGCGCGAGGAATTCATGATTTCCGTTCCGTCGCCGTGCCACACCACCACGGAGTTGTCGATCACGACTCCACCGGTGACGGGAATGGTCTCACCGTTCTGGGTTTGCGCGGTAAAGACGACGTGCCACATTCCGACGATGGGCGCGGAGCCGTCGAGTGCCGCCAATACGAGTTGCGGTCTTGTCGCGTCATATTGGGGGCTCCAGTTGGAAGGCTTGATGAGTTTATTTGGCAGGCCGCACTGTGCCATGCCAGCAGGAGCAATGGACAAGACAAGGGTCAGCGCACCCATGCCTGAGATCGATTTCCAAATTTGCAGCTTCATTGATTTGTCCTCCTCGGCCGGGGATGGCCGTCTGAGGAGGAGGCTAACCGTCAGGCCCGTACGAGGCAATGAAGAGGTGGTAAAGGTCGAGGTGAAGTTTAGGTAAAGCACTAACTCGCTGAAATGAAACGCGATCAAACTCATATCACTAAAACGGATGCTATACTTCACCCTCGGGGGTGCCTTCCGGTGGCATTCAGGGTCTTTGAATTCGGCGACTTCAAGGTGGATTGCGACCGCTTTGAGCTGTCCCGTGCGGGCCGCGCCCTCAAGCTGGAAAGAAAACCGATGGAGTTGCTCATTCTGCTGGCAGCCGGGAATGGCCATCTCGTCACCCGCACGGAAATCATCGAGAGCCTGTGGGACAGTGAAGTCTTTGTGGACACGGAGCATGGCATCAACACCGCCATCCGCAAAATCCGCCAAGTTCTCGGAGATGATCCTGAGAGGCCTCGCTTCGTACAAACCGTCACCGGCAAAGGCTATCGATTCATAGCTCCCATCGCAACAGTTGACCCTTCATCGTCCGGAGACCAGAGCCGGTTATCGCCGGCTGAAGCCAACTCCCTGGAAGTCGGAGGCGCCGCTGCTGCCCCGATGCCGACTACATCCAGCCCGGCCCAGTCGCAAACGGCTCTCAGCGCATCGCAGCACAGCGACACGAATCGGGGGAACGCTCGCAACGCGCGCATCGTCCTTTGGCTCGCCGCCTTCGCAGCGGCGATTGTCCTCGCCTTCGTTGCCATAAGTCCGGCTGCGGGCGGTTTGGCAGCTGGAGTCCTGGGTCTCTCCGCAAGACCTGAGATCGGATCTCTGGCCGTTCTTCCGCTCGAAAACCTCTCCGGCGACCCGTCTCAGGATTACTTTGCCGACGGCATGACCGATGAGCTGATCACCATGCTGGCCAAGAACTCCACCCTCCGCGTTGTCTCCCGAACTTCCGTCATGCAATACAAGGGAGCTCGCCGCCCCTTGCCGGAGATCGCGCGAGCGCTTGGCGTCGACGGTATCCTCGAGGGATCGATCGCTCGTTCCGGCGAAAAAGTCCACATGACCATCCAGCTCATCCAGGCGCCCAGCGACACCCATCTATGGGCGGAAAGCTATGACCGGAACGCGAGCGATATCGTTTCGCTGCCGAGGGAAGCAGCGCAGACCATCGCAAAACGCCTCAACAGCACAGTGTCCGTATCGGCGAGCCAGCGCTATATCAATCCCGAAGCGCACGACGCCTGCCTGCGCGGACGCTATCTTTGGTATGCCGGCCAGAACGCAAAATCCTTCGAATGTTTCAAGAAAGCGACGGAACTGCAGCCGGACTATGCCCCTGGCTGGAGCGGCTTGGCAAATTACTACGGCGCTAGCGCCATCGATGGTCAGAAGAGCCCGGCGGAAACGCTGGCAGCCGAGGAAGAAGCAGCCAATAAGGCGGTTCAGCTCGACGACACGCTTCCCGAGGCGCACCTCGCCCTTTGTGCAGCAATCTTTATAAATCGCTGGGACTGGACGCGTTCAGATCAGGAATGTAAGCGGGCGATTGAGCTTGATCCAGAGTTCGCAGAGGCATATCACTTTCGCGCCAAGATTCTTGCCGCACTTAACCGCAACCAGGAAGCCATCGAAGCGCAGAAGAAAGCGACCGAACTCGATCCCTTCGCCCGTCCTTGGGCATTGGATTTCTCCTACCAGCTTGCGCGACAGTACGACGCGGCTCTGACCGACGCGCTCCAGCGACTGGATTCGACTCCCAACGATTGGGGGCTTCATTGGATTCTTTATGAGACTTACAGGTGCAAAGGCATGTACAAAGAGGCTGCGGGGGAGCTGGAGAAAATGTTGAAATTGCAAGGTGACGAGGCATCCGTTGCGATTGTAAGGCGTACCTTCGAGCAGGGGGGATACAAGGACGTGATTCGCTGGCAGTTGGGCGACCTCAAAAAGAAATCCTCTACGCAGTATGTCTCGCCCGTTGATCTGTCCCTCCTTTACGCCCAGCTCGGCGACCGCGAAAAGACCCTGACGTATCTCGAGCAAGGCTATCGGGAACGCTCTCCGCTTCTGTTATGGGTCCAGAACGACCCGGCCTACGATTTCCTCCACTCAGATGAGCGCTACCGCTCCATCATCAAAAGGGTAGGGCTTCCTCCCGCCTATTGAGCCTGAGCCGCAGCTAATTCCCCGTACAGCCCAATGATTTAGGTCGCCCAAACATACTGCGGATTGCCGATAATGCAGGAGCGGGAACTCGCTGGCAGTTAGCAGCCCCAAGCGCTCATTGAAGATGATTTACTCGCAAAAGAGCCGATAACTAACGTCGCAGGGGCCGGAATTGGTGTTGCGCCTGGCTGGCCGGCGATTCGAGGACCGCACCTTTGTCCAACCTTTAACATTGCGGTCGCCGGCTTCCTGATATGCATGGTCTGATGGAGTCTTCGCAGCCGCTTGACGGCTGATCTTCAGTTTTCCATCAAAACGGTTTAGACTGCCATCACGGCGCAAAAGATTGGATTGGATGGGACAGAATAAGCAGAAACAAAAGCTCTTCAATGGCCGGGACCACTCCTGGATGCAGTTCAACAGGCGTGTGCTTGAAGAGGCCGAGGATCCGTCAAACCCGTTGCTGGAGCGGGTAAAGTTCCTGGCCATCACCGGCTCGAATCTGGACGAATACGTCGAGATCCGCCAGGCCGGCCTGATGCAGCGCATCGAGGACGGCAGCCTTGAGCCGGGCTTCGACGGGCTGCGGCCTGAAGAGTCTCTTGCCGTGCTGACGGCCGAGATTCACAGCTTTGTCGACGCGCAGTATCGCTGCTGGAACGAGCATCTGCTGCCCGAGTTGCGCAAGCAGCGCGTGCGGCTGCTGGAGTGGGGGGAACTCGATGAGGAGGCCCGCGCATTTGCCCAGGGCTACTTCCTGCGCGAGGTCGATCCACTGCTGACTCCCATCTCCATCGATCCTGCCCATCCATTTCCGCGGGTCCTCAACAAGGCGCTTTGCCTGGCGCTGCTGCTGCGGCTCAAGCGGCGCAGCTCCGGCCCTCCTGTGCTGGGCGTTGTCACCGTGCCTCGTGCGCTGCCTCGATTCGTTCGCCTGCCCTCTGCCGACGGCGCCTTCGACTATCTGCTGCTCCAAGATCTGATCGAGCAGAATCTGGCCGGCATGTACCGCGGCTACGAGGTGCAGGCCCGAGCCGCATTCCGCGTTACGCGCAACTCCAATCTCTACTTTGAGGAAGAAGAAGCGCGCTCGCTTCTTGAAACCATTCGCGTCGAGCTGCACAACCGCCGCAAGGGCGACGCCGTGCGTCTGGAGATCGAGACCGGCGCCGATCCGGAGATCGTCGAGCGGCTGCGCGTCAACTTCGAACTCGACGAGGATCAGGTCTTTCGCGGCGACGGCCCGGTCAATCTCTCGCGCCTGATGTTTCTCTACGGCGACGTGCAGCGGCCGGATCTGAAGTTCCCGCCCTTCACGCCCCGGCCGCTCTTCCTGAGCCGCAAATCTTCAAACATCTTCGACGAGCTGCGCCAGCGCGACGTGCTGCTCCATCACCCCTTCGATTCGTATGACCCGGTGGTGGACTTCATTCAGCAGGGCGCCGAAGATCCCGCCGTTGTCTCGATGAAGCAGACCCTCTATCGCACCAGCAGCGACTCGCCGGTCTTCGGAGCCCTCATCGAGGCGGCGGCCACCAAGGAGGCAACGCTGGTCGTCGAGTTGATGGCCCGCTTCGACGAGGCCTCGAATATCCGCTGGGCACGCAGCATGGAGGATGCCGGCGTGCAGGTCTTCCACGGGGTGGTCGGCCTGAAGACGCACTGCAAGCTTGCCATGCTGGTCCGCCGCGACGAGGATGGCCAGACCCGCCGCTACTGCCACCTGGGCACCGGCAACTACAACCCCGTGACAGCGCGCTTCTACACCGACCTGAGCCTGCTCACCAGCGATCCGCAGATCACCGAGCGGGTGCACATGGTCTTCAACTACCTTACCGCTCACGCCGAGATCGACGACTATCGGCCACTGTTAGTCGCGCCTCTGACCATGGCGGAGAGCTTCCTCGGCCTGATCCGCCGCGAGCAGGAGCACGCCCAGGCGGGGCGGCCCGCGCACATTGTCGCCAAGATGAACGCGCTGCTTGAGCCGTCGGTGATCGAGGCTCTTTATGCGGCCTCGCAGGCCGGCGTCGAGGTTGACCTGATCGTTCGCGGTCTCTCGATTCTCAGGCCGGGGGTCAACGGTCTGTCGGAGAGGATTCGCGTCCGGTCGATCGTGGGCCGCTTCCTCGAGCATTCGCGCATCTTCCACTTTGCCAACGGCGGCAACGACGAAATCTACATGGGTTCGGCCGACTGGATGCCGCGCAACCTCTTCGAGCGCTGCGAAGTCGTCTTTCCCGTCCGCGATCAGGCCGCGCTGGCCCGCATCCACGACGAGATTCTGCCGGCCTACATGGCCGACACGGTCAAGGCCCGCCTACAGCAGCCCGACGGCAGCTACATCCGCGCCAGCAAAGTGATGAAGGATGCAACACCGTTTGCCAGCCAGGAGTTCCTCATCCACTTGGCCGAGGGCAAGGTAGAACTCGACGCGATTCCAAGGCCACAGGCCGAAAAGCCGCCGGTCAAGTCCGCCGCAAGGAAAAGTCAACCAGATGGAAGAGTAAACGGCGGTCCGGCAGGGGAGTCTGTTCGGCAAGTCGCGTCTAATTCAGCACGGAATCGGGTCCCGGCTTCATCCTGATCCTTGTTGAATGTTAATTCTGTGTTAATATCGATGATCTAGGAGCTGGCAGACCCCCACCCGTTCTAGCCGGATCGTCCCCCCATGAACCTCTATCTAATGCGCCACGCAAACGCCGGATTGTCGCGCGGAAATACTGCCCTCGATGCGAAGCGCTCTCTCATCAAAGAGGGAAAAGAGCAGTGCATCCTGATGGCGCGGGTGCTGAGCGCGCTCAACGTGCAGATCGACGTGATCGTGTCCAGCCCGTTGAAACGCTCTCTGCAAACCGCGCAGCTTGTGGGCACGGAACTGGGCTACGACGCCAAAATCGAGATCTGTCCGGCTCTCGAACCGGGCGGGGATTATGCGGATTTCCTGGAGATGCTGGCCAAGCACGCCGGATACGAGGGGCTGCTTGCTGTTGGACACAATCCCAACGTCTTCCAGTTTCTGGGCCGGCTCATCACCGGGAACGGCGGAGCGGCGATCCGCATGAGAAAAGGCTCGGTGGCCCGCGTCGATCTCGACCGTCATCCGCCGCTCTTGCAGTGGCTCATCGATCCGCGCTCGGCCCGGTCGATCTACGCCAGCGTGCAGAAAAGCACGCGCCCGAAGACCTCCAAGAAGTAGTCCGCCTCCTTGCGCAGCGACCACAACTCCAGCTCCGCGCCCGTGCGGCCCGGCTGCACCTCAAGATGGACCCGCTTGGGATAGACTCTGGCCGTAAATCGCACCACATCCGAGGCGCGATCCTGGTTGAGCGCGACCGCCAGCCGCAGCAGCACAACCGCCCGATGGACGTGCTGGTGTTCGCCCGCGGGGATGTTGCGCAGGGCGCGGTCACCCGGCTGCGGGCGGCTCTTGCCCAGGTAGCGCGCGATGGCCGAGATGACGGTCCGCTGCAACTGGGTGCATCCGTAAATCTCCGAACTGGAGACGATGTATTGTGTATGCCGGTGATGTCCCTGGTGGTTGACGAACTTGCCTGTATCGCGCAGGACGGCCGCGGCAGCCAGCCAGCTTTCGTACTCCAGAGGTAACTGGTGTAGCGGTTGTAACTCCCGATAGAGCTGCAAGGCGTGCAGTCGCACCGGCTCAGCCTGCTTGAGATCGACGCCGTAGCGCCGCGCAGTGGCCAGCACGCTCTCCCAGCGCTCGTGCTCGAACTCGCGATGGGCGGTGGCGCGAGCATCCTCAACCGCAAGCATTTGGGCGAGAATGCCGTCGCGCAGCCCCAGCGGCGAGTAGCGAAATCCCTCGAGGCCAAAACTCTCAAGCAACTCCGCAAAGACCATCGCGCCGGGAACGATAATCTCTGCCCGGCGCGGGCCGATGCCGGGAACAGCGGCTCGTCCGGCGAGCGGAAGCTGAGACAGCTTTTTTGCCAGCTTGCGCACCTCGCGCGTTGGGACAATCCCGGCTGTCCTCGCCGCCTTGCCCGCACTCTTACCGGCCTTCCCGTTTCCGCCTTTGGCCGTTGCCGCAAACGCATCGTTGAGCGCGGCGGCCGTGCCTGAGGTTCCGATGACCTGGGAAATCCTCTCCGGCTGGATTTTGCGATGGGCCCGGCGCAACTCGCGGGCGATAAGCTGGTGCATGCGGGCCAGTCCGTCGACAGGCGGCGGATCGGCCGGCAAGAATTCCTGGGTCAGGCGCACCGCGCCCAGCGGCAGGCTGACGGTTTCCCGGATGTGCTTGCGCTCGGAGAGGGTAATCTCGCAGCTTCCGCCGCCGAGGTCGACGAGCAGCACGCGGCCCGCCACCTTGTGCTCGTCCTCAAGCCCATCGCCGTCGACGCCCATCCCCATCACACCGAGATGAATGAGCCGGCCTTCCTCAAGACCCGATATGATCTCCATCGTCCAGCCGGTCTCTTCCTTTACGCGCGCCTGAAAGACCTGGGCGTTGCGGGCGTCGCGCATGGCCGAGGTGGCCACAACTCGAATCTGGCCCGCACCATGCAACTGCACAGCCCGCTGAAAGCGCTTGAGGGCCTGAAGCGTGACGGCCATTGCCTCCGGCGAAACCAGCCCGGTCTCGAAGACGCTCCCTCCCAGCCGCGTAACCTCGCGGTCCTCGTACAAGGTCTTGAGGCGGTGCGCCACGACCTTGGCGATCTTCAATCTGCAGGAGTTGGAACCGATATCGATGGCTGCAAGGGTAGGCATGAGGGCTGGCGTCGCTCCGGGATAAAGAATCTGGCTCTGGGGCCAAGATACACGACGGGACTGGGTCGGCGTGGGATGGGCGATTCCGCTTGAATGACGACTGGCCGCAACGCCGGTTGTGTCGAGGCTTTCAAGCCAGCTGGGCACGCGGTGCGTGGCATTCGTGTAGCGGTGCAGTTTCCGGTTAACCGCTCCGAATTCAGAAATTGGGCCACGATGCGATCTCCAGCGGGAGACCGATTCTTGAAACGCGTAAATGCCTCTATTTCAAGAAACGCCGGAAGTCTCAAGTTTTACCATTGATGTTCCAGTGCCTGCACACGTGAAGCAGGGACTGAGAGGGACCCCGTCCCGCTGAGCCTGTTCTGGTCTCCCAACATCCTGACATCAATCGGATCAAACTACCGCTTTAATTCGCCGAGGGTCGCTCCATGTGGTCGATCACCAGAATCTCTACTGGCCCGTTGTCTGGAACCAGCTTCAGCTCAAGACCATTCAACACCGAGTTGGCTACCTCACCCAGTCGCTGCTCTTCAATGTTCACCGGGCGGCAGCTTGCAGCAATCTCCGGCCTTGGGTTCTTCGTTGGCGCCTGCGTCAAGAACCACTTTCCACTGCCCGTCCACGCCCTTGCGCCAGATCGTCATATACCGCCCGGTCGTCGTCACGGGATTGCCATTCACATCCTTGCTGTGCCCCTCGAAGTGGCCCCAGGTGTAGCCCATATCGCCCGAAGGCCCCATCAGCGCATCGGTGGGGGTCCATGTCAGTTGATAGACCTTGGGGTCCCAGGCGGCGGACTTGGCAATCGCTACGCGTCCGATCAATGGAGCCGTTCCGTTACCAAGCGCTACGCCGTCCTCGGCAAACCAGGCGGCAAAGCCTGCCCCGCCCCGCTCGAGCACATCCTTGGCAAAGCGCGCTTCAAGGTCATACAAAAGCACCTTGCCCGGCTTGACAGTCGTGTCGGTGAGCGGATTGGGCGCAGCCTGCGCGTTTGCATCCGGAAAGGCCAACTGCCCCTGAGCCATTCGCGGAGCCAAACCTACCCCCACCGCCATCACTGCCGCATAAAAGAAAACTCTCCAGCTATCAGTCACCTTCAAAGCCCTCCAAAAAAGGAAGAAACCCATCAAGCTCATCCTACAACGGCAAGTCGCCCGGCCCGATCTCCCAATGAAGTTACTCCGCGGGCGCGAAGCTCGCCATTACCTTGGGTCCGGTCAAAGCGTCTAACCCTTAGCTGGCGAAATCGCCGCGTTGGTATACTTACAGTGGTAAAGCTGGTTTCGATGGCCCCGGCCTGAAGGGGCTTATTGCTTCGCTGCCCGCCTTTTCCTGGAGAAAGAGGATCATGGGGACTTTGCTGGAAACCATCCACTCGCCCGCCGATCTGAAACTGCTGAACTTCACGCAGATGAGCGAGTTGGCCGAGGAGATCCGCGAGTTCCTCATCCAGACACTCTCGAAGACCGGCGGCCACCTCGGCCCCAATCTCGGCGTCGTCGAGTTGACCTTAGCCCTCCACGCAGTCTTCAACACCCCTGAAGACAAGCTGCTCTTCGACGTCAGCCATCAGGCATACGTTCATAAGCTCCTCACCGGCCGGGTCGACAGATTTCAGACCATTCGCCAGCCGGGCGGGTTGAACGGTTTCATGCTGCGCACTGAGAGCGAGCACGACTGCTACGGCGCAGGCCACGCCGGAACGGCTCTCTCAGCGGCGCTAGGAATGGCCGTGGCGCGCGATCTGGCCGGCGGCATGGAGCACGTGATCGCCGTCGCCGGAGACGCCGCCTTCACCAATGGCGTCACCTTCGAGGCCCTCAACAATATCGCCGAGCAGACCAAACGGATGATCGTCGTGCTCAACGATAATGAGTGGTCGATCGACCGCAACGTGGGCGCCATCGCCCGCTACTTCCACAAGATCGTCACCAACGAGCACTACAAGAGCCTGCACGACTCGGCCCACCGCATCATCGAGCGGCTGGGCGGCAAGACCGCAGCCGAAGTGGCACGCCGTGCCGAAGAGGCTGCCAAGAGCATGTTGTGGCCCTCCATCCTCTTCGAGGAATTCGGCCTGCAGTACTTCGGCCCCATCGACGGCCACAATATCCCGCTTCTGGTCGAGAGCTTCAAGTTTCTCAAGTCTGAAAACAAGCCCGCGCTGCTGCACGTGCTCACGCAAAAAGGACGCGGCTACGAGCCGGCTCTCGTTGGGCAAAAGAAGTTTCACGGCCTCGGCCCCTACAACGCCGATACGGGCGAGACGAAGATCATCGGACAGCTTACCTGGGCCGAGGCCTTTGCCAATACCCTCACGGCCCTGGCCAACAAGGACGAGCGCATCGTGGCCATCACCGCAGCCATGCCCAACGGTACGGGTCTCGACCTATTCCGGCCGCATCATCCGAAGCGCTACTTTGACGTTGGCATCGCCGAGGAGCACGCGGTGGTCTTCGCTGCTGGAATGGCCACGCGCGGCTTCCGGCCGGTATGCGCCATCTACTCGACGTTTTTGCAACGTGCCTTCGACCCGATTGTTCACGATGTGGCGCTGCAGAAGCTGCCCGTGCTCTTTTGCATGGATCGCGCCGGCCTCTCAGGCGACGACGGGCCCACTCATCACGGCCTCTTCGACATCGCGTATCTGCGCGGCGTCCCGGAGATGACCTTGATGGCTCCCAAAGATGAAGACGAACTCGCCGATATGATGGCCACAGCCCTCCAGCTTCCGGGACCGAGCGCGATTCGTTATCCGCGCGGCGCGGCGCCCGGCGTAGATCGCAAACCTGAGCCGCAAATCATCCCTGTTGGCAAGGCTGAAGTTATCCAGGACGGATTCGATGTCGCGATCCTCGGCCTCGGCCCCATGACCGCTTACGCGCGCGAGCTGGCCCTGCGCCTGGAGCGCGAAGGCTTCTCTGCCGCGGTCATCAATCCGCGCTTCATCAAGCCGATGGACCGCGAGATGCTCGCCGGATACGCCGCACGGGTTGCGGCCTTCGTAACCTTTGAAGATCACGTGAAGATGGGCGGCTTCGGCTCAGCCGTTCTCGAAGCACTTCAAGAACTGGGCAGCACGCTGCCAGTGGTTCGCATAGGCTGGCCCGATAAGTTCATCGAACATGGCAAGGTCGACGACCTGCGCGCCAAGTACGGCCTCACTGTCGATGCGGCTTTGGGCCAGGTGCTGCCTCTGCTCGCGCATCGCGCGCGCCCGGCGCTGATCGCAAGCTAGGCCATTTTCAAACAACATAAAGCCCCGGGTGCCCCATCCATTCGCCGTTTCCTGGCGAATGGGTGGGATACGAAGAAGCTCGCACCGCAGTCACCATGAAGCGCTTTCAAGACGGCGCGGCCTCTCCAATCAGGAGAGGCCGCTTGTCCCCCGAGAACCCAGGACTTACCACCGGCGGAAGTGATCGTAGTGCCGGCCGTCGAAGCGGCCGCGCCCACCGCGAAACTCCCGGCGCCCCGGATACCAATAGCCGCGAGCGCGGTAACCGCCTACCCGGAAGTATCCCGGTCCGGGGCAGGGAGCAACATAAGCCACTGGGGCCACCGGTCCGCGCACATAAACTCCAAACTCGGCCGCCTGGGCCGTTGTTGCACTCGCACCCAATCCGGCAACCGCCAAAGCTGCTCCAAGCATCCAACTCTTCATGCTGCCCATAACTCCTCCGTCCCTGCCGGCATTGGTATGTAGCTCCGGCCCGGCTTCTCTCCGCTTGAGGCTTGGCTCTTTCTGCCTCCGCGGCGTGCCGGTTATGTACTGATTCAACAGGGAATCGAAAGAAAGGTTGCGGATGACAAGAAAAATAAACTCCCGCAACCTTTTTGATAAGTGGGGTTGATAACTCGACTCGCGAAAGACCTTCCGTCAGCACTGATGCGATTTCAGGATAGGCGGACACGCGGCTCAAATACTACTTAGCGACTCAATTGAGAGACGATTGCTTTCTTGCGTCTCCTCAACCCTTCCAGCCGTCGCGCTCGCAGGCCCGCATGGCGCGGATGACCGCTGATCGACCCAACTCGCACTGCGCCACAGTCTCGGCGATCGTCGCGCCGCTCAAGCGCAACTTCACGGCGCGACGACGACGCTCATTCAACACAACCCGCGGAAGCTTATGTGCT
>Ga0181526_10003127_pt1 | contig 13740 bp, 12 predicted proteins | sample PEATcosm2014_Bin_35_FD_119750 | JGI IMG/M metagenome (GOLD analysis project Ga0181526, IMG submission 119750) | Peatland microbial communities from MTU Mesocosm Facility, Houghton, MI, USA - PEATcosm2014_Bin06_30_metaG | ecosystem: Environmental > Terrestrial > Soil > Wetlands > Peat | place...
ATGAGACCTACACTCACCAGGGGTCAATCGGTCAACGAGAGATTCTTGACGCACCGATCCAGACCCAAGCCGAAAACAATCATGTCGTCGTGACCCGCTGGATGCCGGGCATCGACGCGCCGCCCTTTTGGCGCAATGCGCTCAAAAAGGAGGGCCCAGTGGACCGCTGGCAGATCTGCCACTTTCTACCGCCCTCCTCCGTGATCATCGACGTCGGCGTCTCGCCTGTTGCCGCTGGCGCTACCATCGAAAAGCACGATCAAGGCGCGCGAGGCTTCGTCATCGACGCTTTGACTCCGGAGAGCGACACCAGCAGTCATTATTTCTGGGGTATGAGCCGCAATTTCGACATCCACGATGTCGGCTTTACGGCCCGATTGAAAGCCCAACAGGGAAGCGTCTTCCTCGAAGATGTTGCAGTTCTCGAGGCGCAGCAGCGCTCCATGCTGGCCAATCCGCAGCTCAAGCTGCGGGCATTCAGTATCGATGCCGGCGGCGTGAAGGCGCGTCACGTCATCGAGCGGATGATTCGCGAACAAACAACGTAATTCAACCGAGTGTCTCAGCTGCCCGCAAGCGCCGCGGTCAAACGCGCGGCAGCCCCTGCGACCGCCGCTCCCAGCCTGGCTCGATCCCTCGCTTTGTAGCGAGAAGCAGGCATCGTCACACCTAAACATCCGATCACCGTTCCGGCCGAGCCGAATACGGGAGCGGCGACTCCGGCGATATCCAGTTTGACCCGATCCTCATACACGGCGTAACCGCGCCGTCTGATCCGCCCGAGTTGCTGCAGCAGTTCGGCTCGAGGGGGGGCAGGGGCACCGCTCAGCGGTCCACGCTTCGACTGCTCGATCACCTTATCGATGTCCTCCTGGGCAAGGAACGCCAGCATCGAGCGGCCCAATGACCCCCACGCCAGTGGCAATGTCGCGGACGCTTCGATGACGTATCGCACGGGATGCGGACTGGGTATCGTGTCCAGGACCGTGGCGGCCCGCTCCGCCGGCGCATAGAGACATATCGAGCAGGTTTCCTGCCATTGCCGCCACAGTTCAAGCAGCAGGGGACGGGCGACGGTACGGACGTCGAAGCGACGCATCAGCAGCGAAGCCATTCGAAACAGTTCCTGGCCGGGTCGGTACGCATCCCTGTCCGCTCGCTCGACCATGCCGGTCATCACCAACTGCTGCAGCAGGCGGTGTACGGTGCTCGGGGGTAGCTTCAGTTGATTAGCCAATGGCCGGACAGAGAATGGGCCCTGTTCCTCGGCAACGCACTGCAAGATTCTGACCATGCGCGCTCCTGCCCCACTTGCCGATTCAACCCGAGCCATAATCGCCTCCCAGTCTGCCGCCGCGCAGCGGCTGGCCTTACACGATTAAAATGGAACACCCGTTCCGTTATAATAATCCCGACGAGCGTCGCTGGAGAATCTGCCGATGAGCACGGAACCCACAATTCGGGACACCGATCGACGCACCGCCGCAACCGCTGAAGGCACCGTCGTGGCGGGCCTGCCCCTGCCGGTGTTCAGGCACATCGAAGTCGAGCCCATCACTGGCGCCTGTGGGTGCGAGATCGGCGGCGTCGATCTGAGCCGCCCACTGTCGGAGCCGGTGTTGGCCGAGGTGATGCGGGCCTTCGAGCATTTCCTGGTCATCGTCTTCCGTAACCAATCGCTTTCCCCGGAGCAGCACAAGGCATTTTCCCGCTACTTCGGCGATCTCACCGAGCTGCCTCAGGCGCCGATCTACGATGGGCATTCGGACATGCAGGAGGTGCGTCGCGAAGCACACGAGGACAAGAATGTTGTCCCCTCCTTCGAGCACTTTCATACCGACAGTCCGTTTCTTTTGCGTCCACCCCTGTGCGTGGTCATGCGGGCGCTCGAGGTACCGCGGTTCGGCGGTGACACCGCCTTTTCCAATGCCTACCTCTTGTATGAGGATCTTTCGGAGGGAATGCGCCGGGTGCTCGATGGCCTGCAGATCGTGTATTCGGGCAAGGATATCTGGGCCAAGAATGCGAAACTGGAGAAGGACAAGCAGCTTCGGCTGCGCGAGCAGCACTCCTTCACTGAGGCCGAGCTGGAAAACATTCATCCGGCTGTGCGTAGGCATCCGGTCACCGGCCGCAAGGCGCTCTACACGACCACGGCGTACTTCAAGCGATTCGTCGGCTGGAGCCAGGAAGAAAGCCGCGCGCTGCTCAACTACCTGCAGAACCTGGCGCAACGCGCCGAGTATCAATGCCGCGTGCACTGGAAGCGGGACACGCTGCTGGTCTGGGACAACCGGTTCGTCTTGCATCGCGGTATTCACGATTTCAAGCATGAGCGCCGCCATCTGATCCGCACGACGGTAATCGGCGAGCGGCCAATCTAGTCTCCGAGCCACACGAAGGCAGCGCCGTGAAGGTCAGCGCCGTGATCGCAGAGATCTTGAGTCGCGAAGGGGTCGACACGGTATTCGGCTACCCGCGCAACGCGGTACTGGAGCAGGCGGCCATTGCGGGCATCCGCACCGTGATCGTGCGCCAGGAGCGTGTGGGTCTGCACATGGCCGATGCGCTATCGCGATTGACCCGCGGCCGACGCATGGGGGTGTTTTGCATGCAGCATGGGCCGGGCGCAGAGAACGCCTTCGGCGGGATTGCCCAGGCGTACAGCGAGTCGGTCCCCATCCTGGTGCTGCCTCAGGGCTACGCCCGGCGTCTCGCGCATGTGCCCGATAACTTCAATTCCACCCTCAACATGGCGCGCATTGCGAAACATGCCGAGCCGCTTACCGCCGCGGCCGAGACAGTGCCGGTGCTGCGACGCGCATTCAGTCAGCTGCGGAACGGCCGCCCGCGGCCGGTCGTCATCGAACTGCCGTGGGATGTGCTCTCAGAATCGATCAACCCGCCGATCGACTACCAGCCGGTCGTCACTGCACGCTACGCGCCCGAGGAGAGCTCCGTGCGCGAAGCGGCGCAAGTACTCGTGCAGGCAAAACGGCCGCTCATCTACGCGGGTCAGGGGATTCACTGGTCCGAGGCCTATGAGGAACTGGCGGCACTGGCGGCGTTGCTCTCGGCGCCGGTCTGTACCAGCCTTTCAGGCAAGAGCGCCTTCGATGAGACGCACCGTCTGGCGCTCGGATCGGGCGGTGCGGCGACTCCGGCCACGGTGCGGCATTTTCTCGACCGGTCGGACGTGATTCTGGGCGTCGGCTGCAGCTTCTCCGAGACGGCCTTTGGCGTGTCGGTGCCGTCAGGAAAGACCATCGTGCATGCCACACTCGATCCCGGCGATCTGAATAAGAGCATCGTCGCGCATCATGCGCTGCTCGGTGATGCGCGCCTGATACTGCGCCGGCTGATCGATCACTGCCGCTCGCTGCTGGGCGGGGCTGTGCGAGATGACGCCGCGGTCTGCGCCGAGATTCGCGCGGTCGAGAAGGTGTGGATGGCGCAATGGCGAGTGCTGCTGAGCTCCGATGAGATGCCGCTGAATCCTTATCGGGTGCTGTGGGATCTGCAGCAGAGCGTGGATGTATCAAACACGATCATTACGCACGATGCCGGCAGCCCGCGGGATCAGCTCTCCCCCTTCTGGAAGACACGCGCTCCCATGACGTATCTGGGCTGGGGCAAATCCACGCAGCTCGGATATGGATTGGGGCTGGCGATGGGTGCGAAGCTGGCCTGCCCGGACAAGCTCTGCATCAACGTTTGGGGGGATGCGGCGATCGGTTTCACCGGCATGGATTTCGAGACCGCCGTTCGAGAGCGCCTGCCGATTCTTTCCATTCTGCTCAACAACTCCGGCATGGCCATCGAGCTCGACCAGATGCCCGAGGCCACTAGAAGGTATCGCGCCACCGACATCTCCGGGGACTACGCCGCGCTGGCGCGCGCTCTCGGCGGCTACGGCGAACGTGTCTCGGTGGCAGAGGAGATTGTGCCCGCCATCCGGCGCGGCATCGAGCGCGTGCAGCAAGGTACCCCGTCGCTGCTGGAGTTCATTACCGCCAAGGAACAACGGGCATCGCGCCTGTGATCGCATCGCATGGATCGTGAGACGGGGATCTCGGCGCCGCCTTCGGGATGGAGAGCCCATTCCATCTATGCGCTGGCCTTTCTGAGTTTGATTGCGACCTTCAACTATCTGGATCGATCGATTCTTGGGCTCGCGCTGCCGGCGATCAAGCAGGAGATGCATCTGTCCGACACCTTGCTGGGTCTGGTGTACGGTTCTACGTTCGCGATTTTCTATGCCATCTTCGGCATACCGGTCGCCTGGCTCGCCGATCGGGCGAATCGACGCACGATCATTGCGGCGGGATTCTTCTTCTGGAGCGTGATGACCGCCCTTACGGGGCTCGTGACTAATGTCTGGCAGCTGGCGAGCAGTCGCTTTCTGATGGGCGCCGGCGAGGCCTGTTGCGTGCCTCCCGCTCATTCCCTGATATCGGATCTGTTTCCGAAGACCAGTCGGCCACTGGCCCTGGCGATCTTCGGAACCTCGTTTTCGGTGGCCTACACAGTGCTGTTCCCTGTCGCCGGCTGGATCATCCGAGACTACGGCTGGCGCGCCATGTTCATTGCCGCGGGGCTCCCGGGCATCGTCCTGAGTTTTGCCTTCCTGTTGAGCGTGCACGAGCCGACTCGAGGGGCGTCCGAGCTCTCCGAGGGGGCTGCCGGAGGGGACTCCCTTCCGGCATCGGTACGATTTCTGCTGGGCTCCAGGACTTACCTGCTGCTTCTCTTGGGCTCAACGTTCATGGGCGCGAATATCTATGCCGCCAGCGCCTGGTTTCCCACGTTCCTGTCCCGCGTGCACGCGTTGAGTCTGTTTCAGATCGCCTCCTCGATCGGCCCCATCCGCGGTGTGCTCGGCGCCGTCGGGATCATCGCGGGCGGCGTACTGACCAATCGCTTGGGGAGACGTCACGATACATGGCGCCTCCGCGTGCCCGCCGTCGCCTGTCTCCTGCTCGGACCTTCGGAGGCGCTGTTCCTGCTCGCTGATCGACGCGTCCTGTGGCTGGCGGGCTTGGCCCTGACGAGTTTCCTGACGCTGCTGCATCAAGCCCCTGTATTTGCGGCTGCAATGAGTGTAGCCAGAATACACATGCGCGCCGTGGCGTCCTCCCTCATCATCTTCGCCGCCGGGCTCGTGGGGCAGGTGGTCGGGCCGCTGTTGATCGGCGCACTGAACGATCAATTAAATCGCTACTTCGGCGATGCCGCCATCCGTTATTCGCTGCTGATCGTGACGTTGGCGTCGGTGATTGCCGGCGCTGCGTTCTGGGCTGCGGCGCATTATCTGGAATCGGGTGTGCGCCGGGCGGCGGCGCTCGGGGGCGCAGGCGTCAGCGCCATGCGCTAGCAGGTTCTTGGTTTACGTCTTGGCCGCAGGCGGCGAGCGATCGGCGGGCGGATCATCACGCGTCTTGGTCAATGTCTGGATCAACCCTTCCAGGAAAGTGAAGAAGACGTCTACCGCATATCCAGCCAGGAAGGCAATCGCGAGCGGGGAGACGGAGATCCCCTGGCCGAAGTTGAAGAAGCCGACTACTGCGCCCGCGATCGCGGCGGTCATGAATCGAGCACTGTGCGCTTCACCCATGAGTGTACTCGATCGCAGCTGGTTCTCGATTCGCCGCAATATGCATGCGCCGGCGCCAAGAATCGCATAGAGAACCGGCAGGATATAGGTTGCGACAGCTCCAGTAAGAATCGTTGCGTTCTCTTCGGCGCTTTGCGCGTAGTAACGAACCCGCTGGTACACGCACAGCCGTTCCGTTGCTGCCAGGGCCAGGTTCGGTAGACCCGGAGGCAGCTCGAGCATTTTGGTGACTTCGTCGCGCGGCGTGGGGTCGGCGCCGCCGAAGGTAAATCCGAACGGGTCCACCGGCTGTTGCGTCGAGGCCGAATGATAGAGACGATTCATCCGCCGCGCGCCGCCGTACATATCACGAATAGCAGTTGCAAATGTCTGCAGATCCTCGACCACGTCCTTTCGATTGATCCCGGCGGGAGGGATGGAGGGATCAGTACCTGCGACCGCTTGAGACGGGCGAGCCGGCGTGGAATCGTTTAGGCAGAGTTCCTTATCCGGCCGTGCCTGGCTTTCCCCCAGTTCGCTGCTCAGCTTCACGGCCAAGGGGTTCGCTATGTTCAGATTGCTGAGAATGCTCGTCGACAGTGATGAGAAAAGAAAGGCCGTCGCCGAGTAGAGAACGATCAGTGCCGCCAGTAACCCCATCGTTATGGGCAGCAGCAGTCGACGGCCCCGAGATCGCGCGCAATACTTCGTGCCGTTCCGCAGACTCTCGGCCGAGACGGGCTTTAGCATGTTGGCGAGCGTGGCGAGGGCCATCAGAAGAGTGGTACCGGCTTGCTCGGTCCAACCCGTGCGCGCCGCCGCACCCGCCTCCAGAATGGCCCGCACCACCTGGTCGTCGACCTGAACGCCTGTATCTACGGCATGAGTCAGCAGCAGTTCGGCATCCGCCAGCTTCCCTGCTAACAGCTCGGCGTTCAGCCCGGTCGAGGCTTTGGCGCCCGGCACCGTATCGACAGCCTCCACCCATTCCCCAGTGCGAGCTTACTGCGCGTCGCATAGCGAATTTGTTGGTCCATTCGATATATACACCCCGAATACTTACCGATCATTTACGGCTGGTCGATTCGGTGACCGTTGGCACTGCAAACAATGACAGTTGCACGGCCGCGATGACTGCGGCCTGCTAATGGCTCCTCACCACGACTGGAAGAACCGCCGCGATGCGAGCAGGGTCAGTTAAGGCCTTAGAATGGAATCGTCGGGACTCGTGGCCCCGCGGACGAGTCTGGACAGCCGCGATCGCGCTGATGCTGATAGCGGGTTGTACGAAGGAGCGGCTAGGCGGGAGGCCAGTACCGATGTGGAATGATGTGATTGTGCGTGTGCTTGCGGCTCCCGGTGGCTACGTCCATCAGGAAGCAAGTGCTTTCATTGAGTTCTGCGTTGAACTCGATAGCCAGGACGATCGCAACGAGCATCCGGATAGTGATGTCTTCAAACCCCGGATCGATACCCAGCATTGGCGGCCTGTCTATGACAGTCGCGCGGCGGTTGCGGCGGACTACATGCAATACAAAGCGCGCCCCAATCCCCCGGTGTCTGCCGGCGACACTGCGGATGACGATCTGAGTCACTGGGCCAAGCTCTACAGTCTGATCGAACGCGCGGCTGCCAGAAGGAAGATCGAGATTCAGAATGCAACCGTTATCGAGAACAATCCCGACTTGAACGGATTTGGACCCTGGCAGAGTGCCTGGATCCTTTACAAAGGCGTGGGTTCCAACACGGGACGATACGCCATCGCGATTCGCGGCACAGTGTTTTCGAATTCACCGAGTGCCATCGAGGATGCGCTCTTTCAACCGGTCGTCGGGCGCGATTTCCTGAGCGCCGATGTGTCATTCACGCGCAACGGCAATGCGACGATACACAGTGGATTCCTGCACGCGACCTTTACTCTGCTTTTTGACCGTCGCTACGGCATTCTACAGATCCTGAAAGACCGGCAAGTCGAACCGGCATCCATGCTCTACATCGTCGGGCATAGTCAGGGTGCGGCGATGGCGACTCTGGTGCATGCGTTTCTGTTCAACGCGTTAGACAATGCCGAGACGAGCCCGAATGATCCCTTGGGCTTGAAGGGCGCGCGGTACCGGCTAAAGTCCTACGCCTTTGCCCAGCCCAAGCCAGGCAACTACCCGTTCGCAGCGGAGTTTGCGCGCTATACGCAGACGCTTGATACAGCCATCGTCATCAACAATGACATCGATCCCGTTCCAAAGGTACCCATGACGATGCAAAGTACCGCCGACCTCGAGACCGATTTCCACGGTCGGTTTCTGGTGGCGAATGTAATCCGGTCAGTCGGGGGTGTCGGTAAGGCGCTTCGGAGCGCGATCTCTGAGCTTTGCGAACCATTTACGCGACGCAGCGCCATGGGGTATGGGTATTACTACAACTGGTCTCAGTTACATGTGAAGGCCACAAACGACCGGGCTGGATGGTCCTGGGAATTTGTTCCAGCAGGCCGAGTCATCATCGTCTTCGGTACGCCGATCGCCGATCCGGGCAGCGATATCTTCTTCCAACATCATGCAACCACCTACCGGGACTTGCTGGCCTCGCAGCTTGCACCTCGCTAGTGCTCGATGCGGTGTCTGGCGTCTTCGGCCTGCCTGCGCTTGCTTCCCAACCCAAAGGGCTTAACATCGGTTGATGCGGTCGAGCTCAGGCGGCGGGTAGGAGCATTTTGTACCGACTCAGTATCAACGGCGTTGTCCGCGAGGTCGATGTCCCCCAGGACATGCCCCTGCTTTGGGTGCTGCGCGACGAGTTGGGCCTGGTCGGAACCAAGTTCGGCTGCGGTAAGGGTCTCTGCGGAGCCTGCACGGTCCATGTCAACGGGGTCGCGCAGCGTTCGTGTCAACTGCCCGTAGGGGGCGTCGGTAACGCCAAGATCACCACAATCGAGCATGTGGGCGACACCAAGTTCGGTGCCCGTCTGCAACGCGCCTGGCTGCAGATTGATGTGATGCAATGCGGCTATTGTCAGGCGGGACAAATCATGTCGGCCAGCGCGTTGTTGGCCGGTAATCCTAAGCCCGACATCGAACAGATCCACTCCGCCATGGCCGGAAACATCTGCCGCTGCGCTTGCTACAACCGAATCCAGGACGCCATTCGCATCGCCGCGGATATGCAGGATACGGATATGGACAAGGGTGACAGCCGTGCATGAGCCGGCGAGCTTCGATGTCGAGCGGCGCGCTGTACTGAAGGCGTCGCTGCTCGCCGGCGGCGGACTCGCGCTCGAGGCGCTGATTCCGCTTCCCGCCAAAGCAGTCGGCGCCTTGGGAAGAGCGGCGCCACCCGTGGAGCTCTCCGCCTTCGTTTCTGTGGCGCCCGACGGCATCGTCACGATCACATCGAAGAATCCCGAGATCGGCCAGGGCGTCAAGACTTCGCTGCCTATGATGGTGGCCGATGAGCTGGACTGCGATTGGAGCCAGGTTCGCATTACCCAGGCTGATGTCGACCAGAAGCGTTATGGTGCACAAGAGGCTGGCGGCAGCACCGCCACGCCCAATAACTGGCTGCCCATGCGTCAAACCGGCGCTGCGGCGCGTTTCATGCTCCTGCAGGCTGCCGCCCGCAAGTGGAGCCTCAGCGCTGCGGAGTTGACGACGGCCGGGGGACGTATCTTTCACGCCGCATCGAAACGCTCGATCGGCTACGGCGAGGTTGCCTCGAGCGCTGCCACTTTGACTCCGCCTGACCTCGAGTCAGTAACGCTCAAGAGGCCCGAACAGTTCACGATCATCGGCCGAGCGCTGGTTGGAGTCGACAGTGCCCGTATAGTCAGAGGTTTACCGATCTTCGGCATCGATACACGCCTGCCCGGCATGCTGTATGCCGTGTACGAGGTCGCGCCGGCCCACGGCGGGCGGCTCATCAAGGCACATGTCGAAGCGCTGCAGCACGCGCCCGGAGTCAAGCACGTCGTGCCGATCATCGGCAATGGCGATGCTGACGGCGGGCTGGCCGACGGCGTTGCGATCGTCGCCACCAATTGGTGGCTCGCCAATCAGGCGCGCTCGACACTCGCCGTTGACTGGGATTTAAGCGCCGCGCAGGGCCATAGCACGACGGTCTACAAAGACAGGGCAAAAGCGGCGTTTGCGGCCGGCGAGGGGATCGAGCTTCGCCGCGACGGGGATCCCGCTGCGACTTTGGCGGCAGCCGCCAAGCGAATCTCGGCGCGTTATGACTATCCGTTCATTGCCCATGCCCCGATGGAGCCACAGAACTGCACCGCACATTACCAGCAGAACAAGCTCGAGATCTGGGCGCCCAGTCAAACGCCACAAGAGGGACTTAATGCTCTGCAGAAGGCACTCGGGATAGCGCCCGAGAACGTCACCCTGCACATGTCCCGCGCCGGCGGGGGTTTCGGCCGGCGCCTGCTGAACGACTACATGGTGCAGGTCGCGGCCATAGCGCGCGCAATCCCGGGGGTACCGATTCAACTGCTCTGGTCACGCGAGGACGACATTCGGCGCGACTACTTCCGGCCAGGCGGCTGGCACAGTCTCGAAGCGGGGCTCGACGCGGACGGCAAACTGGTCGCGTTCAGCGATCATTTCGTGACCTTTGGCGACGGCCAGAACCCCGCACGAGCCGCAGGGATGAACGGCGCAATGGTTCCAGCCGGACTGGTCGAGCATCTGCGCTACAGTCAGTCGATGATACCGACCGTCGTGACGACCGGCTGGTTGCGCGCGCCGAGCTCGAATGCGCTGTGCTTCATCTCGCAATCCTTCCTCGATGAGGTCGCGATCGCGGCCGGAACCGATCTGCCCACGTTGATGCTGACGCTGCTCGGTGAGCGGCGCGAAATCGCGCCGTTCGCTGGCCGAGGTCCGGCGTTCGACACCGGCCGCGCGCGCGACGTGATCGAGAAAGTCATGCAAACGGCTGACTGGACCCGCAAGCCACTGCAACCTGCCAGAGCCAAGGGCTTTGCATTCTACTTTTCCCATCGTGGCTATTTTGCCGAGGTCGTCGAAGCCAGCATCTCGAAGGGCGAGATCGCCGTTCACAAGGTGTGGGTCGTAGGAGATGTCGGCAGTCAAATCGTCAATCCCATGGGCGCCGAGAATCAAGTGCGCGGCGCGGTCATCGAGGGTCTGGCGCAGGCACTCGCCGGACAGGCGATCGAGTTCGTCGATGGCGTCGTACAGCAGAGCAACTTCCACGATTTCCCGCTGGCCCGCATGCCGATGACGCCGGAGATCGAGATTGCCTGGGTTAAACCGGACAAGCCGCCGACCGGGTTGGGCGAGCCAGCATTGCCGCCGGTCATTCCAGCACTCACCAATGCCATCTTCGCTGCCTCTGGTACGCGCATACGCTCATTGCCGGTGCGGCTGCCGACAACATGACCAGCGTCAAATCCGACCCCCAAGAAAATTGCGTGGCAGAGGCTTTCGGGACGGGTTAAGTTCACTCCCCATCGAAACGGCACAGGATGCCAAGACGCTCGATGAGGCAACTCACCGAGTTATTACCTCTTCACTGATACAGTCACGCTTCCACACCGAAACCCGACATGCGGGGCAGGTCTTTTTTGGGCGCGGGGTACGCCCAGACGATTTGTCCAAGTACGAGTATGCCTACGTCCTGCCACGGCCCTCGCCTGCCGAACCCTCACGACCAGTTTGCGACGATGCAGGCGCGTAATCGCAGTCAATCAGTTACTTGGTTTACGGAGGTGTAGCCATGTCCAATCAGGCGTCCGGGGGTTCTTCCCCCCAAGGTGGCTCGGGAAATTTTGCGAATGATCCGCAAAAGGCGAGCGAGGCCGGTCGTAAGGGCGAGCAGCGCTCCCACGGCGGTTCGAGCGATGATCAAGCGTCACAGCGAGGGGGCTCGGACAATTTTGCGGATGATCCGCAAAAGACCGGAGAAGCAGGCCGCAAGGGCGGCGAGCGCTCTCACCAGAACCGGTGAGGATACGCACGGCCGGAAGGCGCCTCGCCTTCCGGCCGTGGCGTGCGAAAGGGCTGGACTAAACCATCAATCGGTCGATACGTGGTTCGCCGCGGCAATCGACTGAATCTTGCTCAGGTGCTTCTTGAGCGTCGGCAACGTGGATGCGGCAAACTGGCGGGCGTCGGGATCCTTGCCATTCGTGGCCTCCTTTTCAAAGGCGGCGATATCCTCTTGATGGTCCTTGACCATTCCCTTGATATAGGACCTGTCAAACGTATCGCCGGAGAGGACCTTGAGCTTACCGATGGTCGCCATCTGGCCGACGCTCGGCGAATTCGGCAGATCGATGCCCTTGCTGCTCGCGATAGTCTTGAGTTTATCGTTCGCCGCCGAATGATCGTGCACCATCATCTCACCGAAGTCCTTCACATCCTGGCTTTGTCCTTTGTCCTGCGCGAGGTTGCCTTGGTCGACTTCCGCGAGGCCGCCCTCGGCAGCTTCCTTGTAGAAGGACTCATCGGGCGATTTTCCAGCCGCTGATGCCATCACCGGCAGAGCCAGTACCGCCATCCATAGAAATTTGTTCATGGGAAATGTCCGTCCTTTTTGCTGGTGTGGGGACCATAGATCACTTCACCCGGAGGATGAAGGTGCTTTTGTCGATACGGGATGTAGGACTTTGAGGGCACTCAGCCGTGGGTTGCCGAAAGACCTACGGTGCGGAACGCGTGTCACCGAAATGACGCCTCGCGCAATCGCGGGTTCGCTCGATGTATTTTGTCAGCGCAGTGCGCGCTGTCGGCGGCTCGACCAGGTCAAAGTGCAGGTGCTCAAGGATCGCGAAGCCCGACGAGCGGAAGATATGAAGGTCCTGCAGTATTTGAATGGCCCGCCACTCCCCAGAGTCGTGCAGCAGGGTCAGAGGAGATCCGGACAAGGTCACCATTACGCAGTTGCGACCCGTCAGCAGTCCGCACGTGGTCCCGCCCCGCCCTTCATAGGCAAACCCGCGCGCAAAGACCCGATCTACGTACCCCTTAAGAATGGCGGGCATGCTGGCCCACCACAGCGGGTAGAAGACAGTCAATGCGTCACACGCGGTTATCGCTGCCTGCGCCGCCCGGACATCCCCGGGGAGCTCCGCCGACGGCTCGAGCTCGCGGGGACCCAGTACTGGATCGAAGCCCAGCCGGTAGAGATCGTGCATGACCCACTCATGGCCGAGCAATTCGAGCTCGAGAGCGTAAGAGCGCGCGAGCTTCACGGTGACGCTGTCCGGCATCGGATGTGCCACGACGATGAGATGCTTCAAGAGACGGCCCCGGAACGCTGCATTGGCAATGCTCTAATTGGTGAAGACTGTGCCAAAGCTGATACCTCGGCAGCGAGCTCGAAAGCGGTGGTCGACGAAATTTCTGTGAGCGGGCACTTACGTTAGGTAATCGGCGTCCGCTGACAGCAGTGCTCTGTCTTTCGATGCCACGCTGCGGCGGCCGCGGAGCGAGCGGCACTGCCTCATCTGAGACCGGGCGCCTGAATCATCGCGACGACCTCCGAGCAAGCGTACGACCCGTCTCCGGATCTCTACGACTACGCGCAGACCAAGGCGGCGACGATGAGCTTCGTCAAGTCGCTCGCCAAGCAGCTCGGACCGAAAGGAATCCGCGTCAACGGCGTCGCACCAGGCCCGATTTGGACGCCCCTGCAAATCAGCGGCGGTGCATCCCCCGAAAAGCAGACAAGCTTTGGCAGCATGACGCCCCTTGGGCGACCCGGCATGCCCGCCGAACTCGGTGGCATCTACGTACAGCTTGCGGACGACCAGAACCGCTTTGCCAATGGGCAGGTTTACGGATCGGCCGGCGGCTCCGGCCAACCGTAGGAAACCACCATGGTCACCGAACCCACTTGCGCGACGCCGCGCGTCCTCTTGAACACCGGCAGCGGCTGATCCCTGCATAGCAGGCAGCGCGGGCGCTGCGGCTCAGCGGCCTTCCTGTGTAGAATCGCGGGAATAACACAGAGGGGCTTCATGCCTGAACCTCGCTACCGCTGGGTAATCGTCGCCACCGGCGCGGTGCTGGGATGTGTTGCGCTCGGCGCAATGTTTTCTCTCCCAGTGCTGCTGCGGCCGATCGGGGCCTCCACGGGCTGGTCTACGACCGGTGTGTCGGCCGCGATGACCATCGCGTTTC
>Ga0181526_10003128_pt1 | contig 13737 bp, 11 predicted proteins | sample PEATcosm2014_Bin_35_FD_119750 | JGI IMG/M metagenome (GOLD analysis project Ga0181526, IMG submission 119750) | Peatland microbial communities from MTU Mesocosm Facility, Houghton, MI, USA - PEATcosm2014_Bin06_30_metaG | ecosystem: Environmental > Terrestrial > Soil > Wetlands > Peat | place...
CTCACGCCCTGCTGCCAAACCTGCCGGAGAAACGGATGTCCCAAGGTCAGGATCGGAGCCAGAGGCGAAGACAAACCATCAAATGTGTCATAGGCCTGCCAGTCCGACCGGATGACCCATTCTTCAAGCTTGAATAGTGCCTGCCGGATTTCGTTGTTCTGCGACATTGGGTTCATTATGGGGAAATAGAAAGCAATAAGCAGCCAATAGTTCCCTGCTTACCACCGACCACTGGAGTTCATTCTCCACTCTCTTGCGTCCAAATTCACCCAGTTCCTTCCGCGAGGCCGGGTCGTCCATGAGCCGAACAATGGCCCTGGCGAATTCCGCTTCGTCATTGGGCGGGACATAGATGGCGGCGGATTGTGCTGAAAACCTCGTTTCTTTCAAGTCAAAGGTGACGATAGGCTTTCCGAAAGCCATGTATTCCATGATTTTGATCCAGGTGGAGACGTCGTTCAGGGGGCTGGAGGGGTCCGGATCAAGGCAAATATCCGCCGCCGCCAGGTTGGCGCGCAACTCTTCCTCTGACACAAAGCCGGGCAGTTCGACATGTTGATCCAGCCGCAGTTCCCGGGCGAGCTGGCGGAGGTCTTCGAGCGAGTCTCCTGAACCCATGATGACGCAATAAAAGTTGTCCCGCTTCTGCGTGTAAAGCAGTTGCTGCAATGAACGGAGCAGGTAGTCCACGCCGTCCTGTGGATTCAAGCTGCCAATATAAGCCAGAATACACTTGTTCTTGCTTGTTAAGCGCGGGCTGGGCACGGCTTGGGCCATGCGGAGCTTGTCGGGTCCGTTCCGGACGATGAAGATAGTCCCGGGCGCCCTGCTACCGCGAACGATCTGAACTTGTTTGTAGGATTCGTTGGTCGCGATAGTGACGTTCGCAAGCTTGAGGCTGCACCATTCAGAGATTCCCAACAGCTTTGTGAACAGGCCCGGTCTGGCACCATACCGAGAAAGGTAGAGTTCGGGGCACAGGTCATGGTGATCAAACACAAATTTCTTGCCCAGCAGCTTGAATGGCAGGGCCGCGAGAAAGAGCGTGTCCGGAGGGTTGTGGGCGTGAATCACGTCAAACCCGTGACGGATCAGAATGCAGGCGGCGGTGAGAAAACACGCCGTTGTGAAATATGCGTATTCCACCAGATAACCGAGAAAGGATTTGATCCGCAGCAACAATGCCTGAACCAAGCTAGGATTGGGGGCCGGGGTCTTTTTAAAAAGCTCCAGGCGTGGCAGGCGGTAAACGCGCACGTTTCCGATGGTTTCGACGCGCGGCTGGCCCGGCTTCCGCAGGCAGATCACCCTTACCTCGTAACCGGCTGAAGCCAGGAGTGAAGCCTCGTTGCGGACACGGGTATCCTGCGGGTAGTTATTCTCCACCAGCATCAGGATTCTACCAGCAGATGCCTTCGTAGGAGATTTTATTTGATGATCCATTTTGACAGAGTCTGACGAAGTCGATTATCGTATGCTTTCCGTCCGCGTTGACAGCCGCCGCCTCGAATTCCTTTTGTTTTTTGCAGATCACGAGAACTTCCGCATGGCTCGTCACTTCCGCCAGCGACGACTTCATCAAGGTTGAGATGTGAGGCAGGGTGCGCTCGATGAATTGTTTGTTCTTGCCCCGGATCTCGGAGAGGGTCACGTCGTTGTCATAGACCGCCACCTGATAGCCTTTCCCAATCAACCGTTCGACGAACGCCACGATCGGACTTTCCCGCAGGTCATCGCTGTCGGTCTTGAAACTCAAGCCGAGCACGCCGATCCTGGTTTTGCCGATCCGTCTGACCAGATGGTATGCCCGCTCGATTTGGATTTGGTTGCTCACCAGCACCGATCCCAGAACCGGGAGCTCCAGGTCCAGTTGTTTGGCTAAGTGGTTGATGGCGCGCAAATCCTTGGGCAAACAGGAACCGCCGAAGGCGAACCCGGGCTTCAAATAATAGGGAGAAAGGTTGAGTTTGTTGTCTTTGCAGAAAATCTCCATGACCTGCCAACTGTCCACTCCGAGTGCCTTGCATAAACTGCCGATTTCGTTGGCGAAAGTCACCTTCAAGGCGTGAAACGCATTGCAAGCATATTTGATAGTCTCCGCCACACGAATAGGCACAATTTCCAACGGGGTTTCAATCCCCTCGTAGAGCATCGAAACGACATTGGCGCTCCGGTTGTCGGAGGTGCCGATCACGGTGAAGGGCGGGTGGTAGAAATCATTCACGGCCGTGGATTCACGCAGAAACTCCGGGTTCATGCAAATGCCGAAATCCTTGCCGGCCTTCTTTCCAGATATGCTTTCGAGCAGGGGTATAATCTGACCTTCGACAGTTCCCGGGATGACGGTGCTGCGGACGTTAACAACATGATAAGACATCGTTTTCTTCAACAAGCAGCCTATGTCCTCGCAAACCCGCAAAACCTGCCGCAAATCGAGACTTCCATTATCATTGCTGGGAGTTCCAACGCAAACCAGCGAGATGTCTCCAAGACTTAAGCACCGGGTTTCGGCTCGCAGGCGACCTTCCGCGACGACGTCCTGCAAAATCTGGTCCAAACCGGGTTCCATAATAGGGCTTTGGGAAGAGTTCATGAGGGCCACTTTTTCGGCATCCAAATCAATACCCGTGACTTCATGACCCTGTTTCGCCAAGCATGCGGCGGTCACTGATCCCACGTATCCCATTCCAAATATGGTTGCTTTCATGATGTTCCTGGTTTGGTCGTGATCCGGTTCTGCCCGGTCTGGCTGGGCGCAGCCTGAGACTGTATTGTGGCTTTACAGAAAGCCGCGATCTGCTTGGGAAGGGCGTGCCAAACAGAGCCACTATATTTTTCGCGAGCACTTTGCAGCAATTTTTCGTAAAATTCCACCGGAAAGGTTTGGGGCGAGACCGGCTCGCCAGGGAAGCGGAGGTAATCCGGATGGACGTTGACCAGCGCCATGCCGCCATGCTGGACAATCCAATCCAGTTTTCGCAGCCAGATTTCCGGTGTTGGCTCGCTCAAGACTAAAAAAAGAGTGGAATCTTGCGGGAGAGTGTAGGGCAATTCCACATAGCCGGCACCGGAAGGCTGAAGGCTGAAGGCTGAAGGCTGAACGGACCTCTGATTTCTGATTTCTGATTTCTGACTTGTGACTTCTGACTTCTGCACGACTGGCACCGGGACCCAGAAGGGAAAGATGGTGCCGACATCGTCGGGTTGCGGTTCGAAGGGGTCTGTATCGAAGGTGCATGACGAGTAATCAATATCCAAGTCATGAGCCCATTCCAAATTGTGGAACATGAATCCGGACCGGAACCCCACCGCGCCCCATTCATGCATATAGCGGTTGATCTGATTCGCACCATGCCGAAACGCCTCTCGGCTTTGAAATAGCATGCCGTCATGTTTCAAATCCTGAACACCCACTTCAAAACCGTTCTCCAGAAGCTCCTCCCTGAATTCCCGCGACACATTATACTCGCCTTCAGGAATGAAATTAAATGAGGAACGAAAGCCCATCTGCATTTCCAGTTGCATCAACTGCCGGCATTTGGCCAGGCCAGCGGGACTTTCGACGTCGTGAGTGAGGACGAGGGCAAACTTTTTACCCTCGGGCCAGCCGGGCCAGCCGGCTGGCGGATGTCCCGCAGCCTCGTTGATGGGCCAGACGTCTTGATGTGCCTTGCGCTGCCGGCGCGCGATAATCCGGCGCACTACCATCCGAAGCCGCCAGGGCAGGTAGGGCTTGAGTTGATAATAGAGGCGACTGGCGGGCATGGGGTAATAAACAGACGACGGACTACGGACTGCGGACGACGGACGCGCTCACCAATTCATACCAATGTTCTAAAATAATCGGCACCTATCCCAGACGGTAGGGCCACGCCGCTGCGCGGCCATCATACCCGGCGGCGCAGCAGCGCCGCCCTGCCATTACACCGATTTTGGTATCACTTGTCGCCCAGGAAGTCCTGATGCAACCGTTCGGGAACGTATTGCCGGGTTTTGTTGAGAATGGCGCCGACCGTGGCCCCGGATTCGGCCAGCCAGGTGTTCGCCTGCTGAACCACATCGAGACCGGTCTTCTCGGATTCAACGACGAGCAACACCATGTCCATGAACCGGGAGAGGCGCGAGGTGAGGCTGGTCTGGCTGACGGGTGGCATATCGAATATGATGTAATCGTAGTTACTAGCCTTGAGTCTAGGCACCAAGGCACTAAAACGTTTCGGCAGTATGCCCGGAAGCTCGGTGCTGTTGGCATTGCCGTTGACGACATACAAGTTTTCCTGGACCAAGGCGTTTTCTTTGGTTTCAGTTTTTAACGCAGTGTCCAATCCACAACCGGCTTTTCCCTTGTAAAACTGTTGCGCCGCTCCCTGCTCAAGGTTCATGTCCACCAGCAGCACGTTGCCGTCCCCCGTCTCCGACAGCGAGGCGGCCAGGCCGGCGGCGATGGAACTTACACCCGCGCCCCGGCCGGCGCTCGTCACGGCCACCAGTTTCGGTTTGTGGGTCAGATTCCTGACTTCAAAATAAACGATCAGCCGGTCGCGCAACGCCTCGCAAAACGGATACAGCGCCGGATTGCGCTCCAGCGAAACCACCTGCAAGGCGTTGTATTTTCCCGAAGCCGGATCACCGCTCACGGCGAGCGCATCCGCTTTGGCGGGTTCAGTGGTGTTATTCAAATTCAGTTGCCGTCGTTCCGGAGTTCCGGCCAAACGCGAGTGGCTGTTCCGGTTGACATCGGGAATAGAAAGAAAGAGGGGAACTTTTAATTTCGCCTCAATCTCAATCGGCCGTCTCACGGAACGGTCCAGAACAAGTTCAATCAGGAACGCCCAAGCAAGGCCGGCCAAAATGCCGCCGAAGGCCAGCATGGCCACTGTCTTGTCGGTTTTCTTCCGGTCCAGGGACGGCGGCGAGGGCGTCTGCACCCACTTGATGTTCGGGGCCTTGCCGGAATTATTTAGCGCACCGTCTATGTGTGACTTTTCCAAACCCTCAGATAGTATTTGAAGATTGGCTCGTTGACTTGCCCTGACCTGTTCCAATTGCGCTATGACTGGCTCCAGACTGTTCAGATTGGTTGCCTGCGTCTGGAGTTGGTCCAATTGCCCATCCCAAGCCTTGAGTTTAGCTTGGAGGGTCGCGATCTGGGCAACTTGCGCCCGCATATCCACCGTCGGGGTTGCGGACTGTTCAGCCGACGGCGGGGAAGCGGTCGCCAAACTGCCAATTTGAGGATATTTTTCCTCGAAGCCGGCCTTGTCCTTTTGCGCGCTGGCGATCTGTCCATCCACTTCGATGACCAACGGATTGCGTTTGGTGAAGTTCTGCAAGAGATAATACTGTTCCTTTTTGCGGAGCGCATCGAGGTTTGCGCAAATTTCATTGTAGGCGTCAATTTGATCCGGGGGAATGGCCGGCTGCGCGTTGGTGGTCTCCAGTTTTTCCGGCGTGCCGCCCGTTTGTTTCATCGCCGCTTCATATCCGGCCAATCCGGCTTGGGCATCCAATATGGCGCCCTGAATCTTGGAAATCTGGTCCGCCAAACCCTTTCTGGCGTCGTCCAAGGAAACAATCTTAGCCTTGTTTTTCAGGTCTGCGAGCTGCTTGTCCGTATCGTTGAGCTGCGCACTCAAGGTGGATTGTTCCCGGCTTAAAGCGTCGTCATATTGCCCCCCCGGCGAATGTATTTCCTTATGCTTGTCAAAATAATCATTGATGACTTCCTGAAGAACGGGTTGAACGATCCGGGGGTCGGGGAGCTTGAGCGTAATCACGATGACGCTGCTGCCCATGCCGGCCGGTTCCGCCTGCAAATTGTTCCGGATGAGACTCGCGGCGGCAATGGAGTTGCTGCCACCGCCAGCATTGGCAAGGATGCTGGCCGGTCCGATGTTGGTGGCGGCCTCCTCCGCCAGGTCCAAGCTCGTCAGAATTTGGATTTCGGAATTGATGATGCCAGCCCCCGAATCGGGCACTAGCACCGGCTGGTCACTTCCCGGCAAGGTCTGGGATCTGGCCTCCGGCACATATTGGATCAACAACTCCGCCTGGGATTGATAGGGCGGGGGCTTGAGAAAATACATTGTGGCGGCGGCCGCAATGCCCGCCAGGGAAAGGAGGATGATCTTCCACTTATGGCGAAACACCACATAGTAGATGTCGCCCACGGTCATTCCCGCCGGCGGTTGATGTTGAGTCTGTCTGCTGTTATTCATGTTTGTCCAAATTTACTTGTCCTACAAAAAGCAAAACACTTTAGATTTTCAAGCGCAATGCCGATACAGCACCGCGCCGATCAGTCGGGACAGCCCCATCGGCAGCACGTTGAACACGCGGTTATACCAGCCGGTGACTTCATCGGTTTCCGTGACGAAGCGGTTTTTCCGCAAATCATATTTGACATATTCGATTTTTTGCTCCCCGGCGCCCCAGCCGAGTTTGAATCTTCGCAAGCCCTCGTTTCCGATGGAGGTCCTGCCCAAATGCAATGTTTTTGCTCCATGCCGCGCGTGCCACTTGATGGCCTCCCACATGATGACATTGGCTCCGCGCAAATGCTGAAACGCCTCGTCTGACGCCCCGTATTTATAAATGGCCCGCGCGCCCAATTGAAAATAAACCGAGGCGGCAATGGGACGCCGCTGGCAACTGGCGATGGCAACCATACCGAGGTTTTTGGACAGAATCTGCTCGAAAATGTTCCGAAAAAAAGTGAACGGCTGCGGGGGCAGGCCGTGTTTTCTGCGGGTTTCGCAATGCAGCGAGTAGAAAGTCTTCATCGCCTCCAGACTTTGCGAAACCGTCACCGTGACGCCGCTTTTTTCGGCCTTGCGAATCGCGCGCCGCACCGAGCTTTCCAGCCGCGCAAACATCCGGTCTTCGTCCTCCTCCAAATCCACGCTGTGTCCGTAGAACGACAACGACGCGGGCGTTTCACCGAACAGTTCCCGTCCACCGCGCCATTCCACCGATTTCCAGCCGCGCGTTCTCCCGAATTCCAAGGCGGATTGAATCAGCCTGCGGATGGAGGCAACATCCGAATAAAGCGGCTCGCAATCGTCCGTGAAGGGTAGCGCAACTCCCCGCCGTCCGGTCAGCCAACTATTCACCTCCATGAGCGGCAGAATGGATGAGCGTCCGTCCGCTTCGCTGGCGGTGAAATAGACCGGCTTGAACCCATAAGCGCCCTGAAGTGTTTCGGCCCAGGCGGCACCGTGAAAGAACGAACAGCGTGAATGAGCCATCACCATTGCGTCCCAACCGGGGCAATCCGCTGGATTTAGCGGTTGCGGCTCAACTGCGGTGGAATGATCAGCGGTCAAAGGAGCCGCGCTCGTGGAAGGCAAAGAAACCGCCGGCGTCATGATGGCGCTTTGAGTGAACAAGCGATGCTCCGCTCAACTTTTTGGGGCAAGTGATTTGACGACCCGGGCCGGGTTGCCCGCAACGATGGTGTCCGGCGGCACATCGCGGGTCACCACGCTGCCGGCGCCAATCATGGCATTTTCGCCAATGGTGATGCCACAGAGCAGCACGGTGCTGGAGCCGATGGATGCGCCGCGTTTGACCAGGGTGGGGATGCAAGGCCAGTCCGCCTCGGTCTGTAATTTTCCATTGGCGGTGGCGCGGGGAAAACGGTCGTTGGTGAACGTGACGTTGTGACCGACAAAAACCTCATCCTCCAGGGTCACACCCTCGCAGATAAAGGTGTGGCTTGAGATTTTGCAGCGGTTCCCGATTTTAACCCCTTTTTGAATCTCCACGAAGGTGCCGATTTTTACATCGTCCCCAATTTCACAGCCGTAGAGATTGACGAAGCCGACGAGCCGGACGTTTTTGCCCAGCTTGACATCGGACGCCACCCGGAGACACGGCGGTTCGGACAAACTCATCGCGCGTCAACCTGATGCCCGTTTCCCTGATGTCCGTTCCCATTCTGTCCATTCACCTGGATCTTTATGCGGAGTTTGGGATCGGCGGGAGGAGAAAATTTTCGTGCTGCAACCCTGGCGGCAACCATTTTGGGAACCGCCAGTCGTGCCGGCCTGCCTGAAAATGGTCGAACTGGTTTGTCGCCATTCAGCCCAGACGCAAGTTCCACCGGCGAGCCGCCCCGCTTCAGGGATTCAGAAGACGCTTCCAAAATTCGGACCAGTTCCAGTCCCCGGCTGCCATCGGACAAAGGTGTGGCCCCGGCACGGATGCAATCCAGAAAATGCTGGCATTCCGTTTTCAATGGTTCCTCCTGCTTGATGTAAGGGGCATACACGTCCCCATAATGATAGGCGTATTGGAATTCAGCAAAAGTGTCGTAGTGGGGCGGACGCTCCACTCGCGCGTCGAAAATACGGATTTTTTCCAGCGGCGCGACATCGTCATAAACAATCATCCGCTTGCTGCCGACGATGGTCATTTCCCGGACTTTTCTCGGATCCAGCCAACTGCTGTGAATGATGGCGGACCGCTGGTTGGGGAAACTCAAGCACATGGTCGTCACGTCTTCCACGGCGGGAGTGATGTGGGCGCTGCCCCGGCAATTGACGGTCAGGGGCTGTTCGCCCATGATGTTAAGCACAATCGAAATGTCGTGAGGGGCCAGATCCCAAGCCACATTGATGTCCTTTTGGAAAAGCCCCAGGTTGAGCCGGCGGGCGCAAATGTATCGGATTTCTCCGATGTCGCCGTGCTCCACGATCTCCTTGATTTTTCTCACTGCGGGCGAATAGAGAAACGTATGGCCGGTCATGAGCACCAAACCCTTCTTTTGGGCGATGGCAATCAACTCCTGACATTCGGCGGAAGAACACGCCATGGGTTTTTCGATCAGGGTGTGTTTGCCGGCCAACAAACTGGCCTTGGCCATGGGATAGTGCGTGTGAACCGCCGTGGCGATGACCACCGCATCCAAACCGGCGCCGTTCAGCAAGTGACGATAATCCGTCGTCCCTTGAACCTCGGGATACAACGGCTTGAGATGCGCCAGCCGCTGTTCGTTGAGGTCGCAAATCATTTTCAGGTTGCAGTCCGAAAGCGACCTGAAGTTCCGCACCAGATTCGGCCCCCAATAGCCGCATCCGACCACGCCGATTTTAATTTGCTTTGCCATAGAATTTGTTCTTTCAGTTTTATGTTTGCTGCCTTCGCTTCAGGCATCCAACAGCACGCCCAATGCCAAGAAACTGCTGATCAGCGATAATCAGAGATTAGTCCGATATGGCTGCGGAGAGCGATTCTCCAGCGGAAGCGTCCGTTTCTTTGTTCGGGACAGCCAGACCTGGCCCAATATGGCCGGAATGGTCTTCAAAATGATTGTCAAATCCAACCACAGGGTTTTGTTCCTTGTGTAACTGATGTCCAATCGCATCATTTCGGCAAACGTGGTCTGGTTCTTGCCGTTGACCTGCCAGAGACCGGTAAGGCCGGGCAGGGTGTTGAATCGCTCGCGCTGCCACGGCAGATAGTTGTCACTCTCATAGGCCAGGCAAGGGCGCGGCCCAACCATGCTCATCTCGCCCCGCAGCACGTTGATGATTTGCGGCAACTCATCCAAACCCGTCGAGCGAAGCACCAAACCGAAGGGAATGATCCGTGAATCGCCACGCGCATCCAGTTTGACCATGGGCACGTCCGATTCCATCAAATGCTGAAGATGTCCCTGATGAGTTGTCGTTTCCGCGCCGACGAACATCGTTCGGAATTTGAAGCACATGAACTTGCGGCCCAAGTAACCGACCCGTTCCTGCCGGAACAAAACCGGTCCGGTAGAAACCATGCGAATCAACACGGCGACCAAAACCACCAACGGCAACACGAAAGGCAGAATCAACAGGACGAAGACCACATCCATGGTCCGCTTCCAGCGCGGAATTCCGGCGGGGCAGTTCATTTTCTGCGATTGGGATTGTCGAAAGGAAAATTTCATATTGTGGCAGATAAAACAGCAGGAATCAAGCGAGCTTGAATGGAGTTGTGGACGGAATGGTTATTAAATCATTGCGCCATGGTTTCCCCATGGTGCTTTCTGCCAAATTTGTAATGTCTCGGCCCGTTTTCATATCATGCTAATCCAAATCTTGCCTATAAACAGCTCCGCACTTGTTCGTTCTGTGGGTTTTTCCACAGAACCAACTTTCAATCTCCCCAAGACCCGCCTTGGGTTTGAATCTTCCCATTTTCAACCTAAACCGGCACCAGCCCCCTGCACGGTGCCGCTAAAATCGGCGCCAGTTCAGCCAAAGTGTTCTTGACCAGCACGACCGAACACCGGTCCACCTCCACCGGAGTTGGACCTCCCAGAACTTCGAGCAAAACTTGAACCCGCTTTCTTGCCGGCATCAAACGCAAAACATAGGCATGCATTCCCGCAAAGGCTCCCTCGCCAATGGTTACTTCATCCCCCGGCGAAATCCGATCCGGCACCGTCATGGTGTCTTCCGTCTCAAAGCATTCCTGCAATTCCTCGACGATGGAGTCCGCCACCGGGGGAATTCGATCGCCAAAATGCACCAAACTGTGAATCCCATTGGCATATTGAATCTCGTCCAAGTATTCGTCGAGCACGCAACGGACAAAAACATAACAAGGAAACAGCGGCTCAAGCATCTGCATCACGCCGCGTTGCGTCGCCCGCTCGACTCGCAATTGGGGGTGGAACACTTCCAAATTGAGATTTTTGCGCAGGTGCGCCGCCGCCAAATGCTCGTGTTTGGATTTTGTCCGCGCGCAATACCAAGCTGGATATCCGGTGTGCATTATTTATAAATCTGGTTTCAATGTCTTTCTGCCTTATTGTCGTTCTGACAAGCCACCTGGACATTCGTCAGATGAACCGCCATTCATCAGTTGTGCGCGACCGCCTCTCATGATCACAAGTTTCATAAGCTGTGTAATTTTTACATTGAACCGAAACCCACACAATCGGGGCGCTGCACTGAAATTAAAGTAGGGGTTTCACCTATTTCAGGCCGATTCCTGTCTTGATCCCCGGCGGGCGCGCAACTGGCACAATCCGCTCCGGTGCAAAAACGCCTCCAACTCTGGTTGGAAACGAAACTCCGTCCAATCAGATGTTCGGGTGTGGGAGTGAATCCATGCATTTTCAACATAGGAAGAATTACCGTGGTTTGCCTGAAAAACGAGAGCGTGGTTCGGATTGCGCCGGTTTGAATTGGGGTGGTTTTCCCAACTCACAACGTTCCATTTGCAAGCCGCAATGAAGCAAAGCGGCTTCAGGATCAACGCCCTTCGTGTCGAAACAACTCTTGCACTTCATGGCGTAGTCCGCCAAATCCGCGTCGTCAGGCAAATGCAATCTGTCCTTGAGAGTTTTGCAACAGGTTTCCAGAGTTTGGGCGCTGATTTTCAGTTGAGCGGCAATGTCGGGCAGGTGCATTCCCGAACCCAGAAGCAGAAACACTTGCAGATCGCCTTCGGCGAGATGCCCGTGGACGTCAGATTGTTGTGGCGTTTGGGCGGGAGCCGGGGCGGAAGCGGGAAGGTTTAATTTATGGCTGATGTAAGTTTCCTTCCGCAAAACCGTGCGGATGGCCGTGAGGATTTCCTGCGCGGCCTCTTCTTTCATGATGTAGCCAACGGCCCCGGCATGCAAGGCGTCTTCGGCGCAACGGATGTTGTCAAACTGGGAAATGACGAGGATGGGCACGTCGGGAAACTGGTCGCGCAACGCGCCGATGACGCCCAGCGAATTGCCATCCTTCAAATTCAAATCCAGCAGCAGCAGTTGCGGATGATCCTTTTTCACGGCGGGAATAATGCCGGAAACCGTATCCACTTCATCCTGGCAGCAAACCAGATCTTCCTGCCGGTTTAGCAACAGGTTGATTCCGTGCCACACCACTGGATGATCATCCACGACAAGAATCCGAGTTTTTCCGGCTGGACAGGATTGCATAGCCTTTTTTGTCAGAAATCTTGTGTCCTCATGTTTTTTTACATAACGCGCGCCCATAAAAATTATTGCATCAAGCGCTGGGAGAATAGCAGGATTCGACCCTTCATAACATCAGGGCACCCGCCTGATTTTTGGGTAGGGCTTTCACTGATAAGCAAGGCGCTGCGGGAATTCCCCGCGCCGGAGAAAAATCAGGAATCAGGCCGCCGCGGGGCTGGACAGATTCGCCGGCTGCACCCGATGTTCCACCCAACGGGTGGCGTAATGAACGAGTTCGGTTGAGTTGGACAATCCCAGCTTTTGTTTGAGATGCTCCCGATAGGTTTCCACGGTTTTAATGCTCAAGTGCAGTTGCGTGGCGATCTTGCGGGTGCTGGTTCCGATGCCGAGCAGTTGGAGCACGTGCAATTCCCGGTCGGTCAGTTTTTCCACGGCGGCGGCGCGCGGCTGAAATTTGTTGGCGAAATTCAAGTTCAAAACCCGGTTGGTCATCGCGGGCGAGAGATAGACTTTCCCGCCCAAAACCCTGCGGACGGCACCAAGCACTTCATCCGCGGCCTGATCCTTCATCACATAACCCATCGCGCCGGCGCGCAACGCCCGTTCCGCATACACCGTTTCATCAAACTGGGAAATGACCACGATGCGAAGCTTGTCGAACCGGGATTTGAGAGCCTTGATGGATTCCAGCCCATCCGCCTGTCCCAGACGCAGATCGAGCAGCACCAAGTCCGGCTTGTGCGCCGCCACCGCCGCTTGCGCGTTCACAAGGTCGCCCGCACTCGCGCAGCAGAAAAAATCGTCTTGAGAATCCAGCAAATCCGCCAATCCCTGACGAACAATCGGATGATCATCCACAACCAAAATGCCTGCTTTTCCGCCGGTTTTCACCGACGAAGCGCCCATGCCTGTCGCCTTTTGCTCCTTCACCTTCATGGTTCAATTCCGTTGCTTATCTGACGAAGAGGGAATCTCGCAAAAATCCATGAAAACGTCAACTTCAAAAGCCAAAACTTTGGTTAATCCGACAGCGGCAATGGGATGGATAAACCGGCTGTAGGGGTTGCAGAGCGAGATTAATCCAGTGAAAGCGCGGATCCGGCCAGCCGATTCTGCCCCTTCATTTTTCCACTGACCACAATTTTGTCGGCACGGCGCATTCAATCCTTGACCCCTGGTCTGGTTGCGATTCAATGGTCAGTTGGCCGCCGATTGAGCTGGCCCGAAATTGCATGATGTGCAACCCCATGCCCGAATAGGATTTGGATTCCCGCGAAAACCCCCTTCCATTGTCAGAAATCTTCAGGCGCAACTGCGTGTCGTCCACCGCCAGTTCCACGTTGATTTGCCGGGCCTGCCCGTGGCGGATGGCGTTGTGGATGGCTTCCTGGGTGATGCGATAGAACGCGATGCCCGTTTGTGCGTTCACATCCAGATGTTCCCGGTTGCAGGCAAAGGCGCACTTCACCTGAAAAAGCTCCCGGGTCTGCGCGGCCAGATTTCGCAGCGCGGCAACCAGTCCGTTTGCTTCCACGTGAATGGGATCGAGACCGTGGGCCAGATTGCGGGTCTGCGCGATGGCGGTGTTCACCAAGCCAACCACTTCCCTGGCTCTCACCGCTTCCGCGGACTTTTCCCGGGTCAAAGCTTCTTCCAGCAACTTTGTTTTCAGCGCGATTCCCAGGAGAAATTGTCCCAGTCCATCATGCAGATCATGCCCCAGCCGGCGGCGTTCGTCGGCGCCGATTTCAAGCAGCTTTTCTTCCAGGCGTTTCCGCAACGTGATGTCACGCGCAATGACTAATGCGCCGGCGTCCTGGCCC
>Ga0181526_10003133_pt1 | contig 13724 bp, 15 predicted proteins | sample PEATcosm2014_Bin_35_FD_119750 | JGI IMG/M metagenome (GOLD analysis project Ga0181526, IMG submission 119750) | Peatland microbial communities from MTU Mesocosm Facility, Houghton, MI, USA - PEATcosm2014_Bin06_30_metaG | ecosystem: Environmental > Terrestrial > Soil > Wetlands > Peat | place...
ATTTGTTAAGTCGTACAAGACAGTATAATTGCCCGCCGTATCTAGCTTGTACACCACGCCGTAGCCGCCCGTGTGCGGTGGCCCGCCGCCAAAACGAGTGGTCCCGTATAGGTTGCCTGCCGAATCGATGGTCACGCCTGCAAGGGGTTGCGCCCCATCCGTACAACCTGCGAGGCCACAGAAGTTATACAGCACGGTATAATTGTTAGCCGTATCCAACTTGAATACCACGCCGCCAGCCCCACCACCTGTGCCGCCTGAAGTTGCTGTCCCAAAGAGGTTGCCTGCCGAGTCAAGGGCCAATCCGCAGGTAGGGTTGGACCCATCGGCCCCGCCATCAAAGCTGTGCAGCACGGAGAACTGGCCTGCGGTATCCAGCTTGAAAACCACGCCACGCCCAAATGCGCCGCCCGCAACAGTAGTCCCGTAGAGATTGCCTGCCGAGTCGAGGATTACGCCTGCGTAGGGCTGGCTTCCATCGGAGCAGTCCGTAAGGCTACAGAAGTTGTACAGGACGGTATAATTTCCAGCCGTATCCAGCTTATACACTACGCCATTATCCCCCTGCATCCCTGCGCCGCCATATTCCGTCGTCCCGTAGAGATTGCCTGCCGAGTCGAAAGTCACGCCTGCTGTATAAGGACTCCACCCGCCCTCAGATGCCTGGAATCTGTACAGCACTTTATACCGAGTATCAGGGATTTGCGCAAACAACCCAATAGAAAGCGAAAGTCCCATAAACAGGGCGGTGATGGCCTTTGATGGTGCGAAGGTTTCCATTTCTACTGAATACTATTTTGGAAGGCAAGAAGTCAAGAACTGAAACCAGTCGGGGAGTCACGCCAGAAGCCCGTACAACGCCTCGCAGCGTGATCTTTCGGCAAGCGTCCGTGATTCGACGCAGTGGTAAAGTAATGACGCCGTTCCACCGGCCCGACGAACCCTCCGATTGACCTTGGCACGGCTGCGAAACCTGCACTGCCCGCTCACGGTTACGATTCCAACTGGGGGTCAACGGCTCTGCCAGAACACTCCGCACCACGCTCACAGTGTCGCCCAGGTCGCTCGAAAATCGTCTGGCAAAAACGAGGCCGTCGCCCTGATTACTTCGGAGAGGACAGACGTTCAACCGTCATGAAAAGCGAGTATTCACATGTCGGGAAGCAGTTCGGTGTAGGGGCAGTGGTCTGGAACGTTATCGGCGTGCCTGCCTTAACCCGCAACACGAATATTCCAGGACTGTAGGTAGCAGACGACTCGTTGAGTATGAGAGACGCTAGGTAAATGTTAGCATTTGGGTTGAAATCGTCTGACCAAAAGATTTGGGTGTTTATTGTGGCGTAGGTGCTCGGACCTTCAGCCGGGGCTTCCAAATAGTAGGAGATCCGAAAGAGACCGTCTTCAACTGGCGTAAACAGTGTTGTGGTGGCTATGTTGGCTGTCTGATTGGTCAGGGAAATCTCCTTAACGACGACCGGGCTAACTGGGTTTGCACCCCAGGCAGTCATCGTCAAAAAGAGAATCGACGTGAACACACAGAGCATATGGCGAGATCGTTGCATAATAGAAACCTCCGTTTAGCGCTTATAGTCTACACCTAATAATGAACGTCGTAAAGCGGGTAGCCTCGGTTCACGGCAGCAAATTATTCGGCTTTAAGATTCTTTGGTTCCCGGTTCGACCGGCGCTACCCCCTTGACGGCCCAAAGTGCTATGCTGGATCGAAATGTCCAGCCTCATCATCTTCGTGTCCTCCGGTCTTTTTGTCTACTGGTGCTCACGGACTTTCACACTCCTGCACGACTCCGACACCGAAATCGACGACACCCTGGCACATGATCTCTGGCTGTGCCGCAAAGTTCTGTTATTGGTGCGCTCGGCATTTTTTCCGCCGCCGACACAGTTTATCGGGTGACGGCGAGGTTGGTGGAGATGAGAGCCGATTTCTGGGCTGAACGTCGGAGCTAGAAGTGGTGCTGCCCATGCCCTCGATACGAAGCCGCTGGAAACTCGTGCTGCTTCCTGTCGGCCTGCTCCTGCTGACGACAACGATCAACCTGTCGTCGGCTTTCCCGCAACAACCTGCTCCCATTCCTTTCAAAGCCCAAGATGAAGATCGGGAAAAATACCAGAAGCCAACCGAAGTTCTGAAGTCATTGGAACTCTCAAGTGGCGATTGGGCTGCTGACGTAGGAGCGGGAAACGGCTACTACGCTCAACATATGGCGGATCTCGTTGGACCGACCGGCAAAGTGTTCGCAGAGGACATTGCCGATTACGCTATCGACTTCCTGCGGGAGCGAGTGAAGATGTTCGATCTACGGAATGTCGAGATCGTAAAAGGTGACGTGGATAACCCCAAGCTGCCTAGTGAATCGCTTGCCGCCATTCTCATAACAAATTCGTACCACCACTTCACCCAATACCAGCCGATGCTCCAACAGATTTTCCGGGCACTCAAACCGGGTGGCCGCTTGGTCATTGCAGATTACAGCCTGCCCGAACATCGCAACCAACCCCGAGCCGACCAACTCAAAATCCATGAGATCGACCCCGGCTTGGTGCGGGCCGAAGTTGGGCGGGTTGGCTTTCAGGTCGTAAAGTGCGAAGACCCGTTTCTAAAGCGAATGCCCGATGCCAAAACAGGTGACAGAATTGCGGCGGCTGACATGTGGCTGATGGTGGCGGTTCGACCTAAGCCCTGACACATCCACCGCCGTGAAGTTGCCGGTACGAGACTGACGGCCACCGTTGACTCCCAGAGCGGTAGGCACTATATTGTGAGAGTCGGGGGAAACGGTTCGGTCCACGGAACTGCCTATGCCTGACGATCCAATTCCGATCAAGCTCCGTGAGTTGAAGCACTCTGACTTGGAATCGGTTCACGAACTCTTCTCGAATTGGAATGTCGTGCGGTACATGCTACTACCGCATTGCACGACGAGCGAAGAGACTCGAAAATGTCTTGAAGACCTGATTACCGAAACTGCCGATGGAGCTTGGCTATCAGTGTTGCGTGCAGTTGAAGCTCTGGATTCCTGTGGCGTAATTGGGCTTTGTGGGATCGCAATCTTGCACGGATCTGAGCAGGGAGAGATCTGGTACTTGGTCAGGCCCGAATACTGGGGTCATGGTATCGCAACAGAGGCCGCACGAGCACTACTGAGGATCGGCTTTGCGGAAATGAACCTCCAACGGATGTTTGCAACTTGCCTTCCAGAAAATCCGGCATCGTTACGGGTTCTGGAGAAAATTGGTATGAGGAAAGAGGGCTATCAACTCAAGAATCTTAAAATCCACGGCGTTTGGCACGACAGCGTTTTGTATGCCGTTCTTCGTGAGGAATGGAAAGTGGCCAGCGGCAGCGGCGGTCCAGGCTGAAGGGCGGCGGTTGTGAATGATCGCCGGGTCCGTGTCCCTGATCGGCTTCGGCCTGGACAGCATTATCGAAGTGTCGTCTGGGACGGCGTTGCTTTGGCGGTTCGGCCACGACTTGAACCGATCCCGGCGTGAACAGGCTAAACGGATCACGTTTGCGGATCGTCGGTGGGTGCTTCGTTGCGCTGGCGATGTACATTGCCTACGAATCCGGCTCCACAATCGGCCACCAAGAGCCTGAACGTGGCCTGTCTGGAATCATCGTCGCCGCCGTTTCGCTGGTGGTCATGCCGTTGCTGGCACGAGCAAAGCGCCGGGTTGCTGCCGGGATCGAGAGCGGAGCCATGAAGGCCGATTCCAAGCAAGGCGATTTTTGCACCTACCTGTCTGCGATTTTGTTGGGCGGCTTGCTCCTGAATGCGCTGTTCGGCTGGTGGTGGGCCGATCCGGTGGCGGCGCTGGTGCTGGTGCCGATCATCGGCAAGGAGGGCGTGGAGGGTTTCAGGGGCAAGGCGTGTTGTGATGATTGCGGGTAACGGTTCATTAGGTAACGCCGCAAGCGCACGGGAACCGCCCCGACGCCGCACACGACCAACACCCCGTGCCGCATTTCACCGGACGTTTTTCGGTCGGACGGTCGCCCCCGATCCATAATTCGGTTGTTTCTTGTTGCGTGCCGTATTCCACGCCATGATAGTGGGCATCCATTTCGCAACGTGACGGCCCACACGTTCTTTGATAGCGTCGTCGTCCGATTTCCACTTTGCAAACTCGGTCGTATGTGGCTGGAGAATCTGCCCATACAGGTCGAGAATAGTCAGGTGCGTGTTGAGGATCATGAAGTACGTCGATGGAAAGGAATCTGGCGGCATGTCGAAGAAGTTAATGGTTCGGACGTTGGGAGTGCTTCTATCTTTCGGCCCTGACTTAAAATAATTCGCCATGCCGTAGATGCTTCCATGAAGCTGTTTGGAAGCAAAGTCAAATCTATCCTTCAGGACGGATAGGAGTGGATTGAAATCCGCATGTCCTTTCTTGGGGAACACATCCTCCGTTCGAAAAGCCTTGCGATAGGCGTTGTACTTGTGGTCATCAAATCCAGCCTCAGACCAGACCTTGCAGAGATTACGGTGCTTGCTCATTCGGACTGTGAACGCACACGCTTCAATCGCTCTACGAAGATGGGTAAGAGCATCGCCCTGATACATCCGCAGTGCAGCTATGACAGACTTTGTAAACAGCATCCGGCTCATCATGAGTTGATTGCAGGCGAGTGTCACAAAAAGAGCCAGTTGGTCGGGAGAATCCAGGTTCCCGCCCGGAAACTTTACCAGGGGTGCTATCCCCACGTACAACAACTCGATATCACCAATGAGTAAGGCTGATGCTTTCAAATATTTAGTAGCATTGTTCTGGTTTGTCGCTTCTTTGGGGCCAAGCTCAGTCAGATCGGTGGCGTTCTGTTTCTCCATTATCAATCCCTCCACCGCCTTCCGGTTTCTATTTTCGTTGGCAGTGTTGTTGGATCGTTCGAATCGGGCACCAGCAGCTTCAATCCATCCCTTACGCTGCACGACGTATTGCCGCACCCTGCGTACTAGAGCGGACCCGCCGTCACTCTTATTTTACAGCATCGGAAAACAAGACGGGCGACAAATGTTTGTACGGCCATCACGCTAGAAATGAAATACTGACAGAGCAGCTTTCCTGCGGCGTGGCGTGGGCGAAGCCGCCGCCGCCCGAAAAGCCCGATAATGGTGATCTGAGGTTCGCATACGCTGCAAGGTCCACTGGCCGACCAGATTGAATACGCAATCCTCTCCATCGTCATGGGGCCGAACGGTACCGAAGGAACGCACCAAGCCTCCTGGGGCGATTGGGAGAATTCGGTGCGGCGCTCTGTGCTGGATCAGTTCGGCCAGGGCGCTGTCAAAGCCGCATTCAAGCGCCTCTGGAAGCGAGGGGTCGTGCGCCTGACGAAACCGGACTTGCATCGCTACCACGCATACGACTACTCCGGCAACGAGACGGATGACGCCGCCTTCTTCTTTCACGGCCCCTTCAATGTAACGATCACCGACGAGGGTCGAAGCCATTGGGACCACACGGAAGAACCAAGGACCACGCTTTTCATCAGCCACATCGGTGAAGAAAAGGCAGTGGCTCTCAAACTTCAGACGCTTATCCAGTCGGCGTTCACCAACGCATTCCAGGTGTTTGTTTCCAGCGATCCGGCTAGTCTGGGTGGCGGCGAAGAATGGTACCACCACATTCTTGACAATCTTGCGAAGGCCAAGGTCGTGCTGGTGCTTCTATCCTCGGAGTCCGCAGACAGACCGTGGATCAATTTTGAGGCCGGGTTCGGAAAGGGGCAACGGTCTCGGGTCGTTCCCCTTCTGCTCCGAGGGCTATCGTTCGATGCGATGCAATACCCGCTGAAGGGCTTGCAGGGCTACTACCTTCAGCAGTTGCCTGAAATACTGAAGGAGATTTCGAGACGGATGGATGCCCCGATGGGCAAGGTCGATCTTGACGCCGCATCGGAAGAGATCAATGATATTCAGACTGAACTGCCCGCCAAGAAGCTGGCCCTGGAACTTCGCCCAGAAATCAGATTTCCAAATTGGCTCTTGCGCTTCGCTATTGTAAACGGTGGCAACCGGGATGTTCAACTGCTCGAAGTGAAAATCAGAGTTCCGTCAGCAATCCTGTCATGCCCTTACCGTCCCATGACGGACCCCACGGTTCTCGAAGTAGGCCAAAGCTCAGACAGTGGGGTCCAGTACACGGTTATCACCTACGGAAATCACCGCAAGGGGGATGCTCAACACGTTGTATTCAAGACAAGTTTGGTCAAGGTCACAACTGAGCCATTGTGTACTGACCTTGCGCCGGGAATGGAGTCAGTCCTTCAACCAATTTCAATCGAGGCCCGTTGTCCACTTGCCGGAAACGAGCTTCAACATCCAATCAAGTATCAGATCTTCGCCAAGAACGTAACGTCCGTCGAAAGGTTCATTACGCTTGACGACAAATTAGTTGTTCCGCAAACGTAAACGGGCCGTTCGGGAGTTTGTAGATCACGTAGCAGGAAACGTTGACACAATGGCACCGGATAACCGCCATCGGTGTTTCGGAGCGCTGGTGGGTCGGAACCGCATCAGATCTTGTTCGTCGCCAGCCATTCCATCAGTTCATGAACTGTCTTGCAGTACGTCGGAAACAAAAGCAGGAGCGCATGGGTCTCGTCCCGCTCCATTCGCCTGCCGGTCGGATGGCCCGCTTCGTTTCTGGTACGTCGGATGAGGTCGTAGATGCCGTCGATCTGTTGTGTCAGGACAGACTGGATTTCTGCTGGCAACGGTGTGGACGGCGATTTCAGCCTCACCAGAACTTCAATCGTGCTGCGCCTTTGCCTTCTTGTTCTTTGTGTTCTGCTCGAATTTTGCCTGTCGTTGAGGCGTATCCAAGGCGGCATGTACCGCAGCGACAAGCCGCAGCAACATGTTCTCGGACGGCGCTGCACTCGGTAGCTCGTTGGCATGGGGCCGCTCTAGGCCAGAGGCAAGCGCTCCTACTTCGTCCAGCCCGTTGCGCCGAGTTCCTGACGACTGTTTCGACTGGTCAGAGTGACGGCGATGGCACTTCCCAATCCCAGTCCAGTGTTGTAACGGTATCGAGGGCATGAAGCAATCGCAGAACTTCCACTTTCTCATTAGGCGGCGGCTGTGTGCCGTGCTGTATGCCGTGGCGGAATATTCGACCCTCCCCTGATCTTGTTGTCCCATACTGCTCGTAAAGCCATTGAACAAAGGCGTAGAGCGACATCCAAAAATAAACCAGGATTGTGTCCGAGTCTTCTTCCTTCGCCTTGTCATAGCGGTGTTTGACCATCCTTTCCACATTTGTATTAAAGAAATGCTCCGCAGGCACGAGATTTCTGATCCCACGTTCGAGCACGGCCACAAGAAGTGGAATGGCGATAGCATACTCGCCCCGGCGATAGGCCGTGAAGCATTGAGAAAGCGGGATGTGGAACGGTTCGAGTTCCTTGACATTGATAATACGCTTCTCAAGGTGACTCAAGTCCGAATCGGTTGCGGCGTACCAGTTCTGCATATAGCCGTCCGCTTCCGCAGGTAGGTTCATCTCGGAGAGCCTGACCATATCGGGTACTGTCATCGTCATGGTCACCGTCCAGCCAAGCCGCCCAACGTGGTCTGCACGTTCAAGCGTTCGCCGTAACCGTGGCCCCATTTCGGCAAGCTCCCTAGCAAGTGCCGCCTGCGATTCGGCCCAGATCCCTGCCCAGTTACCGACGCTATCCTGAATTGACTTTCGGGCGGCTTCTGCCTGCTGCACCCATTGCTCCTGAATCCCACTCTGGACAGCTTCGGCCTGTTTTGTCCATTCCTCCTGAATTACGTTCAAATCAGCGGTGACGGTCAGCATGTTTTCTTGAACTGGCTTCAAAGCCGCTGAGAGCGCCGCCCACTGCTCTTGCCAAGGCTTCAGTGCATCCGCTAATTCTATTTGGAACCCGGTGTAGGCTTTCAGCGCCTTCTGGATGTCGATTGCGAAGTTCGTGATGTCTGGCGAAGGGTTGGGTTTATCGGCCATGTAGAATTACCAAATATAGCGGTTTTGGCATCCTGGTACTCCTCAATGTTCTAAGAAGCATCCGAAGCTAACGAACGACAACGGCTGATATGCGCTCCATGACTCAACTAACCCACAACCCTGCTCACAATCACCGCCGCCCAATACACCACCGCCACCAGCGCACCCGCAACCAGCCCGATACTTTGCAGCGGCTTCTTCTCAACATCAAAATGACGGTTGAACCACCGGAAGCCCATATCGAAGCGACGTGCAGTCTTCAGGATGAGACCAGCCCCGGCGTAAAGCCAAAGCCCAACTAAAGGCGAGAAGCTGGCGAAGACCACACTTATCGTTAACGGGCTATCCAGCAGACGCCTGATCGGACCATCAGGCAAAACGGCGGCAAGCGCAAGCGGAGGCCCGACTGAAATGCAGTCTGCCACGATGAGGTTGGCGAATAGGGTAGCGACATAGAATGTAACGGTATCCGCACGGTCTGCCAGTGCCTTGCCGAGAAGTTGCATGAAAAACAAAGTTTGAAGTACCACCAGATAGGCGGGGAAAAGGTCGATACACCACGCTAACGCAAACGCCTGAAAAGCAGATTGAGCGCTAGCTTGAGGCGATGTAAGTGCCCGCAGCCACACAAACAAGACCGCTGCCCAGAAAGTGAAGTTGAGAGTTGACCGTCGCACACAATTCCACGATATATGCTTCTCGCCACACACCCGCTCAAACACCTTAGCGAACGTCTGCGGCCACGGCTCGACCTTCTGCCCGACTTTCACTCCCACCAACCAAACCGCAATCTCCAACTTCGTCTGATCCGTCAGCGTCGCCTCAACCCGCCCGAAGAACAGCCATACGATTCCGCCCACAACGAATCCACCAACGAACTGTCCAACGAGTGGCGGCAAGCCGATGTTGATTGTTAGTTTCGTGGCGATGAGAACGACAGCGACCGCCATCGCCACCCAGAAGATCGCTGCCGTACTCGAAATCTTCGTCGTTCGGGATGCGACAAGCGGCGGCAGATCGGGAACTTCCCCAAGCGGCGGTTTCGTCTCGACTCGGAAGACGCTGTGCAGGACTGTCTGGAACGCAACATCGTAGGGCTTCATAGAGAAATCCACCCACATCAGCGATCCGAGGATCGGCGGCAGTTCACCGCAATCGTCGATCTTGATGGGAATGATCTTCTGAACCTTGCCGTCGAGCTTCCTCACAGTCGCCGCATCGAGTTCCGTTTTTACCCAGGGCCGATCAATGCTTGCCGTGGAGAGCACGATGATGAAAATATCGCATTCGGCAAGCCCTTGGTCGAGCCTTGCCCGGATCGAATCGCCCGCCTTAATCTCCCACCCAGAGTACCATGCGTCCACGCCGTTGACACGAAGGTCGGCTGCAAGTCGCTCCACAAACACACGATCCTTGGTACTGTGACTGATGAACGCCTTTGGATGCGGGGTTGACATCGCTTTCCGAATTCCCGATCAACTAATTAAACGTGATTATTTCATTTTCGGTGAATGTCCGGGTCCTGATCTGCGTGCTGCCCGACCATCGGTATCGGACCCGAAGATGCTTAGGCTCATTCGGGTACTCGTCACGAAAGTACCTGTTTGATGCACGAAGTTCCGGCGTCCGGGCTTCAAGATAGCCTACCAGCAACTCTCTCTTGTCTTTGTAGTCGGGTTCGCCAATACCCCAGTCAGCAGAAAGGATCTCTGGGTATTGCGCCGTGGTTACCTCCCGTTTGGATACCGATCCAATCGGCGGCTTTCCCAACGCTGGCCTCACGTCAACGTCAAAGATGCTCTCCAAAACCCGCTTCAGCGCCGCTTCATACGGCTGGTTTGAAAAGTCTTCCCAACACAGCGAAGCCAACGTGGGCGGGAGTTCGCCGCAATTTTCGATTTTGACTGGGATGATCTTTCGCACCTTCCCGGCCAGCTTGCGAACCGTTGCAGCATCGAGTTCCGTCTGGACCCACGGTCGTCCGATGCTGCTCTTGGACAAAACGATGATGAAGAATTCGCAGCCTTCCAGCCCTTCATCGATTCTGGCCCGGATGGAGTCACCGGGCTTGATCTCCCACTTCGAGAACCATGCAGCGACGCCGTTCGTTCGGAGATCGGCGGCGAACCTCTCAACGAAGGCGTGATCCTGGGTGCTGTGGCTGACGAAGGCTTTTGGTTGATGCGGTTCGGATATGGAACCCGGCTCCGTTGATTGGGACGCCTCATACTCGTGCTTGCGGCCAAGACTTGTTCCCTCACCCCAGTCGCCGGTCTGCGAAGTGCCCATGTTCCGGGCGTCGTCGTCAACTTCCAAGCTCTTCCTGCCGATTCCGGTAAGCCTGACAACACAGTCTGCGACACCCATGCTGCCTTCGAGCTTCTTCAACTGGACCTGCCCTTCGCTCTCAAGGATGTCAAGCTGATCGAGAATGTCATCGGCAGAGCATGTTTTCGCACTCGGCAGACTTCGGAATGCGACCCACGGTCTTACAGTGCTACCTCGTTCAGATTCTTTTATTTCGAGGAGGAGTTGCTTTCTAAAAGCTGTCGGGTTATCTATACTAGCCATCTGCCTTGCCCGTGTCGCACCCCAGTGCTATTGTAAAAGCCCTTGCACAGTTCCCCACAACGATTGAAACGCCGCTCCCGCCAAACTGAACAAACCTCGGGCTTTCGCCGGGTCAAGAGCAAGGTTGATGGCCTGACCAATCAGTACACCGAGCAGAACCCTTAACCAGTCCTTCCGTCCGAACCGTGCTGCCGATTGTCGCAAGTAGGCAAATTCCGTTTTGACAAATTCGGCCTGTTCTTTGTCGAACTGCTGACCTTCCAGCAAATACGCCTTGATCTCGTCCAGCTTCGTGGCGATGAGGTTCTGTTCGGCGGCGGTGAAGGGCCGGTTGTCCAGGTCTGCGGATGATGCCGCCGTGGACAGGGCCTTCTCCTGGCCGATGGTTGCCCACAAGTCGGGAGCGTCCACCTCCAACTTCAGAATGACGAGCCATTTACCACAAGCGTCCACTTTCTTCGCCCACTTGTCTTCGTGCCTTGAATCCTCGACCTTTTTGCTAAGACCGGGAGAAGTCGTCACGCTGTGAGCGCCAAAGATGCAGAAGTACTCAGTGGGGCGATGCGTTAGCACAGAAACTCTGTACGGCCACGTATGCATTTCGGACCACTCTTCCTGCTGCTTCTCAGTCCACTGGAAATCCTCCGGTGGTGGACCAAACTCAAGGATCACCTTCAAGATTTGGTTTTTCTGAATCTTGGTGAGCGTGGCGTCCACGACCTCTTTCATCGGTGGTTCTCCTTCATCCTTTAATCGTACAAGCCGTTAGGAGTTCTCACTTCTTCGCCTCAAACGTCGCCAACAAAACCGACGCCATGCTCCCGGCCATGTTCACCGCCAACCCTGCGTGACGGGGAAGCGGTTTCACCGGACGCTCACCCTGGCTCTGATAGGCATTGGCTTGCCGCCGTTTGCTCATGATCGCTGTTGCCGTGCCTTCTTTCGTGTAAGATAAGTCGAAATCGTAGCGGCGATTCCCACGACCAGTTCTGCCTCTTCTCGTTCTGGAACCCGCCCTTCACGAACGTGCCTTCCCATTTCTGATGCGTATCCCCACGCCTTTTCAACGCCTTCATCCAAAGGACGGGGTAGCATGTTCGGGTAACGCTCGACGAGTTTTCCGAACGTAGGTTGCGGCTGGCCACAGAATTCTCTGGCAACGCACTCCATCGCAGCCATCGAATGCTGGATAGCTCCTGTGAGGTCAGGTTCGGGCCGTCGAGAAAGATCCGTTATCGCCTGATGAAGTTCTTGCATTGCCGTGTGATAACCAGCTTCCGCAAGAACTTCCGCTGCCATAGTCGTCTGAGTTTCGAATTCTTCATCCCCACGGCTGACGATCTTTCCATCGACCAACTTCCATCCGATGCCCTCTTCATGGAAGAACTCGTTCATCTCTTGTTCGAAGTCATGTGCGGCAGCTTGAGAGGCTTCGGATGTGCTTTGAGCCAAGGAGTCGTAGAGGGCTTCGGCGATATCGTAAACACGGTACCAAGCGCAATGCGAAAGGTGCGATTCAACTTCGTAGTTTACGTTATCCTCAGACCAGTTGTTTCGGTCTGGTGGAATTCGAAGCACGTCGCAGACGATAGCCCTTATGCGGTCTGGCGACATGCCACGTTTTGCCGCTGCTCGTCGAACCCAATACCGTAAGGACTCGGGCGCACCTTCACGAATCCTTGTCTCAGCGTCCGAGCCTGCGTAGCCATGCCGTTTTGAAAAGGGTGGTTCGTCAGCCATGTTTGTTATTGGGTGGTGTAGAGACTCCTGCCCTGCCCCATGTATGCCTCGTAGAAATGCTGGTACACCCTTTCACACTTCTGCTCGTACAATTCCTTCGAGTACGCCCTCGGAAGCTCGTCCAGGATGTCCTTGATGGTCGTGAGCACCATTGCCCTAGTAGTCTGCTGCTTCCGCCAGTCGAGGACCAACTTCTCCTGCTTCAATTTTGTCAGGAGTGATTTCGCCACCTTTTTCACTTCCGCCGTCTCCTTTTCCGTAATGGCAATTTGTGGCTTGGTCAGCAGGTCGAATATGACCAATTCTTCCTCGGTCAACTGTTCGGCGATGCCCCGCTTATCCTCAGCATCCAACCGCCTTGCGAATACGAGAAGCCGGTCGAAAAAGACTTGAACGTTAATCGCTCCGCTGTTGTACTCGTCGATCATCTTCTGGAACTGCTCCATGAAGTCGATCCTGGTCCGGTTCACCTGGATCATGCGTGCCAGTTTGAACGTCAGCTTCGCCCGTAGCTTCTGTACCTCGACGGCTTTGCGACTTCCCTCGAATTTCTCCCTCAGCGCTTCAAAATCGATCTGGCTCAAATCGACGTATCGGTCTGGATTAGCGACAGGTGGCATAGCGTAACCCTCTGCGCCAATCGATTGGTCAAGTAGGGCTTCGATCTCGGCCATCACTTCGGCGATGTCCACTGGCGGGATCTCGGAACGAATCTTGTCAGCGATCACCCGGAACACCTTGCAGATCGGGCCGAACTCGTTGGCGGCGAGGTCGGGCAGCAGAGATTTGAATAGACGGTCCACGTACCCCGCACGGCTCAAATAACCTCGCCGGGTGTCGTCGTTGACCACGAAAGCAGCCACGGCGTCCTCCACGAGCTTCACCCGGTCGAACCCTCTCGCCTGCTGGATCGTCGCCGGATTGACGTTGTGTTCCAGGCAGAAGGCGGTTGTCGTGGCGATTGTCGCTCGAAGTTCGTTGACCAGTTCGTCCTTCTTGTGGACTGGTGAAGCTCCCGGTTCCGCTTCTCCTTGTGCGGCCCCGTAAATCGCCAGCGCCTTTTGCAAATTGCGGAAGACGCCCACGTAATCTACGATCAGACCATTCTGCTTTTCTCGCCACACTCGGTTCGCTCGTGCAATCGTCTGCATAAGCGTGTGATTCTTCATCGGCTTATCGAGGTAGATGGTGGAGCACGATGGCACGTCGAACCCGGTGATCCACATGGCGCAGACGAACACGATGCGAAGTGGGTCGTCGGCGTTCTTGAATTTGGTCTCCAGATCTTCCTTCACCATGCGCTTGCGGTGCGTGGCGATGTCGAGTCCCTTTTCCTTGAATTCTTCAATCTCGTTTTGTGCCGATGAGACGACCACGGCCATGTCGGTTTCCTCGAAGAACTTCAGCCGCTCTTC
>Ga0181526_10003139_pt1 | contig 13705 bp, 8 predicted proteins | sample PEATcosm2014_Bin_35_FD_119750 | JGI IMG/M metagenome (GOLD analysis project Ga0181526, IMG submission 119750) | Peatland microbial communities from MTU Mesocosm Facility, Houghton, MI, USA - PEATcosm2014_Bin06_30_metaG | ecosystem: Environmental > Terrestrial > Soil > Wetlands > Peat | place...
ATCTGGTCGGCAATGGGGCCTGTGGGCGCGCCGCCGACTCCATCAGAGCCCACAGGGCCCATCAGGCGCCAGAAGGCCGTGTGGTTGGAGTGGCCGCCGCCGTTGTTGCGAACCGCGGTGCGAATCGCCTCGGGAACCTGGGCCAGGCCGCGCACCAGATCGTCCACGGACTTGGCGGCCAGTTCGGGGTGATTGGCCAGGGCCGCGTTCAGATTGTTCACGTAGGCCTGGTGGTGCTTGCCGTGGTGGATCTTCATCGTCTCGGTATCGATGAACGGTTCAAGAGCCGCATAGTCGTAGGGAAGCGGCGCAAGTTCGTAAGCCATAGGGGAATCTCCTCCGTTTGAGAAATGGTTCGGGCAGGTTTCTGCGCGTGGGTTCTGGGATTCGACGGCGCCGCCCGTAATGGACAAAACGCCTTTCTTTGCATCAGTCTGACAGACCCTGTGCTTGAATGGATGCGACAAGGGGCGGGCAGGATGCGCCTTGGTGTGTAAATGGCAAGAGAAACCAGACTCTGCTGGGATTTCGACCTCGTCGCGGTTTGACGCGGCTCGTCGAGAGTGGCCGGTTGAGGGTTGTGTCTTCCCATCCCTTCCGTTCGCCGCGGTGCGCTGCGGCGAACGGAAGGGATGGGGTGCCCAGACACTCGGGGCTTTCAGGCAAAGGCCGTGTCGCCTTCTTCGGATTTCCAGGTCTCAGAATCGAGAGCTGGAGCACCCCCAGCTTGGTTACAATGGTGAAGTGAAGATTGACGCCAGATAACGCCAGAAAGCGGTTTCTCTCCTGAGAAAGGCTGGAGCATCCGGCACTTCAACGAAAGGGATTCGTACATACCATTATGACTTCCAGCCTCGCGGAACTCTCTCTCGACCAACTGTCCATCGACACGCTGCGCCTGCTCGCCGTCGACGCCGTGGAGAAGGCCAAGAGCGGCCATCCCGGCGCTCCGCTGGGCTGCGCGCCCATCGCTTACCTGCTCTTTCATAAGCTGATGAAGCATAATCCGGCGCACTCCAAGTGGGCGGACCGGGACCGGTTTGTGCTGTCCAACGGGCACGCCTCGGCACTGCTTTACTCCACGCTTTTTCTCACCGGGTACGACCTGACGCTGGACGATCTGAAGAGCTTCAGGCAGTGGGAGTCGCGGACCCCCGGGCACCCCGAGCGAAACGATACGGACGGCGTGGAAGTGACCACCGGGCCCCTGGGACAGGGCATTGGCATGGCCGTGGGCATGGCGATGGCGGAACGTCATCTGGCGGCGGTTTACAACCGGCCCGGCTTCGAGGTGGTAGATCACCACACCTTTGCGCTGCTGGGCGACGGCGACCTGATGGAAGGGGTCAGCCACGAGGCGGCCGCGCTAGCCGGCACGCTGGGCCTGGGCAAGCTGATCTTTATTTATGACGACAACCTGATTTCGCTGGATGGGCCTACCAGCCTGAGCTACAACGACGATGTGCTGGAGCGCTTTGAGGCTTATCACTGGCATGTGCAGAGGGTAGCCAACGGCAATTGCCTGGCAGCCATTGACGCGGCTGTCGAAGCGGCCAAGGCAGAGACCGCCAAGCCTTCGATCATTGCGGTGCGGACAGTGATTGGCTACGGCAGCCCGAAGGCGGGCAGCAACAAGTCACACGGCGAACCGCTGGGGGCTGAGGCCGTGGCGGCGACCAAGAGGTTCTTCGGCTTCCCGGAGGATCAAAGCTTCGTGGTGCCCGAGGCCGCGCTGGCCAACTGGCGCAAGGCCGGGGCGCGCGGCGCGGAACTGGAGGCGGCGTGGAAGGCGCTCTTCGCGGACTATGCGGCGGCCAATCCGGAGCTGGCGGCGGAGTTTGAGCGCACGCAAAGCGGCGTGCTCAAGACCGGCTGGGAGAAGGCGATTCCCAGCTTTGCGCCGGGCAAGCCGGTGGCTACCCGCAACGCTGGCGGAGAGATCATGAACGCCATTGCCGGGGTTGTGCCGGAGCTGTTTGGCGGAGCCGCGGACCTGACCTCATCGACGCGGACGATCTTCAAGCCGGGCGAGAGCTTCCACGTGGACCCAGCCGGGCGCAATGTTTTCTTTGGCGTGCGCGAGTTTGGGATGTGCGCCGCGGTGAACGGGATCGCCGCTCACGGAGGGCTGATTCCCTTCGGGTCAACCTTCTTTGTGTTCTCTGACTACGCCAAGCCGGCCATCCGGCTGGCGGCGCTGATGCAGGTTCACTCGCTCTTCGTGTTTACCCACGACTCCATCGCGCTGGGCGAGGATGGGCCGACGCATCAGCCGATCGAGCACCTGATGGCGCACCGGGCAATTCCGGGGCTTACGGATTTCCGTCCGGCTGACGCCAACGAGACCGCCGCGGCCTGGAGGCTGGCTCTGGAACGCAAAGGGCCGAGCTTTTTTGCGCTCACCCGGCAGAACCTGCCGGTGCTCGATCCGGCGGCCCGCGACCTGTACGCCGGAGTGAGCAAGGGCGCCTATGTTCTGGAAGAGGCAATCGACCCGCAGGTGGTGCTGATTGGCTCCGGCTCCGAGGTTTGGCCGGTGCTGGAGGCCGCGAAGCTGCTGGCAGCCGAAGGCATTCGGGCGCGGGTGGTCAGCTTTCCCAGTTGGGCGCTCTTCGGGGAGCAGACGGCGGAGTACAAGGCGAGCGTGCTGCCCGCGGGCGTACCCCGGCTGGCAGTCGAGGCTGGAGCGACGCTGGGCTGGTGGAAATATGTGGGCCTGGACGGCGATGTGATTGGGCTGGACCGGTTCGGCGCTTCGGCACCGGGGCCGAAGGCGATGGCCGAGTTTGGCTTCAGCGCGGAAGATGTAGCGGCGCGGGCGAAGAAGCTGGTGAAGTAAAGACAGTTGTCAGTGATCAGTAGTCAGTTTTCAGTTTCTTAGTGCTCCGTCTTGAAAGCGGTGCTTCAGCTTGGCTTCAGCTTCAGGAACTGACTACGTCCAAATGATCATCGAAAACCTTTCGAAGGGAATGCACCTTGAAACTAGTTATCGCTTCCGACCATGCGGGATTTTCTCTGAAGGAGGAGGTCCGCGCTTATCTTGCCCAGGCCGGCCACGAGGTTGTGGACCTGGGAGCTTATAGCGGCGACCTTCCTGACGATTACCCGGACTTTGCGGAGCTTGTTGGGGCGGCGCTGAAGCGGGGCGATGCGCCGCGCGGGATTCTCATCTGTGGATCGGGCGTGGGGGTGTGTGTGGCAGCCAACAAGATTCCGGGCATTCGCGCGGGCATGTGCCATGACACCTACTCGGCGCACCAGGGCGTGGAGCACGACGATATGAACGTGGTGGTGCTGGGCGCGCGCATTATCGGCCCGGCGCTGGCCTTCGAGGTAGTGAATGCCTTTGTGGGCGCAAAGTTCATCGCCACCGAAGAGCGGTTTTTACGGCGGTACGAGAAGGTGCTGGCCATCGAGGCCAAATACCAGTGCGGGGACGGCGGAACGAGCCCGGCATGACGCAGGATTGGATTGCAGTTGGCCGCCGCTGGAGCCAGATCTAGTTTCCGCCAGGCCGTTAGGGCTCTCATCTGGCATTCACCGCGAAAGCGCACACTGAAAGGCGCAGATGTTCCCCTTCGACGCGATTCTCTTCGATGTAGGCGGAGTTCTGCTCACCAATGGCTGGGATCGTCGCGAGCGAGAGGCGGCGATCGAGCATTTTCACCTCGATCTTGCCGCCTTCGAAGCCCGGCATCAAGCGCCTTACGACGCCTGGGAGCGGGGCGCGATCTCTGTGGAAGCCTACCTGGATGCAACCATTTTCTGTGAGCCGCGCAGGTTTTCTCACGACGATTTCTTCGGCTTCATGCTGAACCAGTCGAAGCTCCTTCGGGACGGGGCGCTGGGAATCCTCGAAGAGCTTGCGGCCTCAGGCAAGTTCCTGCTGGGCGCGCTGAACAACGAGCCGCGAGAGTCCAACGAATATAGATTTGAATGCTTCGGCCTGCGCAACTACTTCCAGGTAGCTCTGAGCTCCTGTTACCTGGGGCTGCGCAAGCCGGAACCGGCGATCTATCTTCGCGCGCTGGATATTCTGGGCGGTCCGGCGGAGCGGATTCTGTTTATCGACGATCGAGCGGAAAATGTAGCTGGCGCGGCGGCCGCCGGAATGAAGGCAATCCGATTCGTGGGCGCAGATGCTCTGCGGCAGGAGCTGAAACACTTGCGCGTCTTCTAGGACCGGATCTCGACGGGTGTACCCACAGGGACCAGGTCCCATATCTCGTCAATCTCCTGGTCGGTAACGGCGATGCAGCCCAGCGTCCAGTCGTAGAGACGATGCGCGACGCCCACCCAGCGCTTGCCGTTGGGCAGGCCATGGATCATGATGGCTCCGCCGGGCGAGACGCCCAGCTTTGCCGCCCGCTTGCGATCTTCTGCGTTCGGATAGGAGACGTGCAGAGCCTTGTGATAATGGCTCTCCGCGTAGCGCGCATCGATGATGTAGTGGCCCTCCGGCGTGCGGGCGTCGCCCTCGCGCTCTTTGGGCGCCATTCCGCCCTGGCCCAGCGCCACCTTGTAGGTGCGGATTACTTTGCCCCCGGCCAGCAGTTCCATCAGATGGTCCTTCTTGAGGATCAGGATCGAATCGGCCTTTTGCGCTGGCGCCGGCTGCTGGGCCGGTAGCAGGTCAGACAGAGCGGCGGCAGCCGCGCAGAGCCCAAAGCAGAGAGCGGCGCGCGCCAGCTTGCGTGCGATGCGGGCATAAGCCCCTGGGGATTTCATGCGCTCACTTTACTACGAATGGCCGCGCTCCGGTCGCGGTTGAATGCTTCATACTTCTGGTATGCGGCAGTTGATTCGGCGGATGGCTCAGCGGTTGGCCCGGCTAGGGCGGTTTGGGATTCTGCTAGCCATGCTAACGAGCGCCGGGACCGCCGGCTGGGCGCAATCGAGGCACGACGCACAGGGTCGGACGCAAACGGCGGGCTGGCAGCACGCCATCGCTCATGCTGCCGCCATAACGCCCGATGCGCGCGTGCTGGTGCTGGAGATCGGTTCAGGGCATTTGCTGGCTTCTGCTCATCTGGCTGAGGCGGGCCGCACGCTGGCAACTCCTGGCTCGACGCTGAAGCCGCTGATTCTCTACTTTGCGCTCGAAGCCAGGCGCTGGGACGCGGAACGCAGGGTGGCGTGCAGCCGCCAACTGCACATGGGCAGCCATCAGCTCAACTGCTCCCACCCACCGGCTGCCCCCATGAACGCGCAGCAGGCGCTTACCTGGTCGTGCAATTCGTATTTTGCCGAACTGGCAGGGATCCTCGAATCGGAGGATCTGCACAAGGCGCTGAGCGCACGGGGATTGCTGGGCGCAACCGGGCTGACGCCGCAAGAGAGCGTAGCGGCCTTTCGCCAGCCGCGCAGCCGGGAAGAGGTTCAGCTTGCCGCGCTGGGCGTGGAAGGGATTCGCGTGACCCTGCCGGAGCTGGCGGAGGCCTACCGGTCGCTGGCGATCGAGCTGGCGGCGCATCCAGATACCAAGGCAGCGCGGACCGTGCGCGCGGGGCTGGCAGACTCAGCCAGCTTTGGAATGGCGGGCGCGGCGGCGCTCGGCGGCGTGCCCATTGCCGGCAAAACCGGGACTGCCAGCGCAGAGGGTGGCGGAGCTTCACATGGCTGGTTTGTGGGCCTTGCGCCAGCCGAGTCGCCACAGGTGGTGGTGGCCGTCTACCTGCCCGCGGGGCGCGGCTCGGATGCGGCTCAGGTTGCAGCCAGCCTGCTGGCGCTCTCGCCACTGAGGAAGCCATGAAGCGGGCCGCGTGGGCAATCTGTCTGGCGGCAGGCGCTCTTTTTCTGGCCGCGGGCGCTGCGGCCGGGGCGGGACAGACTGCGCCACGCGCCACCATCCGCGTGGGGTTGTGGACGCGGTGGCGTGATCGCGATGCGACCGTTACGCCGCTATATGGAGCGGCGATTCGCCTCTGCGCCACCTGCCCCGTCCGGCCGCTGGCGGCGATGGCGGTACGGGTCAAAAACGCCGCGCTGACCTCGACTGAGCAGGGCGGCGCTGACCATTCCTCGACCGAGCTGCTGCTCACCGGCAGCTACGGGATCACAGCTCATGGCGAGTCGCTGACGCTGGCCTGGCCGCTGCGCATCACGGCGCACGCGGGCGCGCTCAGCCTGGTCGTCACGCTGCCGGTGGAGCGCTATGTGGAACTGGTTGTGGCCGCCGAGAGCGGCGCGGCGGATGGACCGGAATCCCGCAAGGCGCTGGCCGTGGTGGCGCGCAGCTTCGCGCTGCAACCATCGCACGGCCACGCCGGCTTCAACGTGTGCGACTCGACTCATTGCCAGTGGGTGCACTGGCGCTCGACGCCCGAGGCTCACGCGGCAACTCTTGCCACAGCCGGAGAGGTTTTGTGGTTCCGCGGCAGCCGCGCCGCGGCGTATTTCCATCAGAATTGCGGCGGACGCACAGCGGCAGCCGAGGAGGTTTGGCCGGGGCGCGCCGCACGGGACGGGGCGTTGGGCCACCTGGTTTCGCGCACCGATACATACTGCCCGCGAGCCGGATCGAGCGAGTGGTCGGCGACACTTTCGCGCGCGGAGTTGACCCAGGCGCTGGCCGAAGCGGGGCTGGCCGCGCCTGGTTGGAAGAGCCTGACCATCGCCAAGCGGGGCGAGTCAGGGCGCGCCACCGTGCTGCTGGTGGGCGCGGCGGAGGTTCCGGCGGAGAGCTTTAGGCTGGCCGTCGGCCGCGCCCTGGGATGGAATCAGATTCGCAGCAATTGGTTTGAGATTGCGGCCCAGGGCGACGGCTTTCTCTTTCATGGGCGCGGCTCCGGCCATGGCGTAGGCCTGTGCCAGGCTGGCGCGGCAGAGATGGCGCGGGAGGGACGCGGCTACCGCGAGATTCTTGCCCAGTATTTCCCTGGCGCAACGCTGGGCGAGGAGACGATCGGCGCGGCCTGGCAGAGCCTGGGCGGCCAGGGCTTGGCGCTGGAGACGAGCGAAGCGGCAGACGGCGCGTTCCTTCCCGCCCTGGCGCGCGTTCTGGCCGAGGCGGAGAGCCGCAGCGGGCTTACTCCCGAGACTGCGCTGACCGTCCGCGCCTACCGCTCCACGCCAGCCTTTCGCGATGCAACGCTGGCTCCCGGCTGGGTGGCCGCCTTCACCGAGGGCGACCGCATTGCCGTACAGCCGTTGCGCATCTTAGCCGCGCGCAAGCTGCTGGCCGGCACGCTGCTCCACGAATTCCTGCATGCGCTGGTGGAAGAGCGGGCCGCTGTTAGCACGCCGCTCTGGCTGCGCGAGGGACTCGTCGAGGCCTGGTCCGGCGACGCGCCACGAGAGTCGGGTGCCCCATCCTTTCGCCGTTCTTCTGGCGAAAGGGTGGGAATCAAATTGACTCTGGAGCAAACCGAGCAAAGACTGGCCCACGCCACAAGCGAAGCGGAGTCGGAAGCGGCCCACCGAGCCGCCGGCTGGTACGCTCAGCAACTACTGGACCGCTTTGGCCGGGAGCAGGTCGTCGACTGGCTGCGCTCCGGCGTTCCGCAAAGCGCGCTAGTTGCCCTCCGGTAGGTCAAGCTTCACCGAGGCCTCTTTTTCGGGCTCTGGCGGCCCAACCAGCGCCGGAACAACCACCAGCACCTCTTCCGCGGGGGGCTTCTGGCGGCCAAACAGCACTGCGACCCAGCCCAGCAGCAGAACCCAACTGCCCACTGCCAGCAAGTAAGTGGCGAGCAGCTTCAGCGCCACGTGCCATACCTGAGCATGAACCGAACCGCTTGGCTCGGCGGCAAAGAACCGGCTCGGCAACTCGACAGCGACCAATGCCGCCAGCAGCACAGCCAGCCACCAGCGCCAGTTCCATAACATGCGAATCACTCTCATCCAGGGAAGCCGCCAGCCCCATTGGGCCGAGGCGACAGCATATGGAATGACCTTCGCCGGAACAATCACCCAGCGGAAGACCCACTCCAGATAAGTTATCCAGAGATAGATGTGCTCGTAAGTGAAGAGCTTTCCCCGCGCATGGGAGGATGCCCGCGAGTTCAGGTAACCCGCCCACTGCGGAATCTGGTCGTCGCACCAGTCCAGCACCGCCCAGCACACTGCGCCCAGGGCAATCCAAACCAACAGAGTTACCGCGCCCCACACCAGCTTGACGCGCTTCCCGTCGTCGTCCGCAAAGCTCCTCACTGTCCCGGCCTGCAACTCCAGCGCCGAGATTGCCAGCAATATGGGCACAAGCAAGCTGAGCGCCACCTGCCACCAGTGCTTGTCGGGCAGGCGCGTCCACGCCAGGCCCACCAAGAGCAACAGCGCGGTAAGAACAAACTGGGCCGCAACCCAGCGCCAGCCAAGGCGCAAACGGCGAAATAACTCGTTAAATGGATTCACGGCTGCACCTCCAGGGTTGCGGGCTCGGTGGTAGTTTCCACATTCGATTGATACATGGGACCTGCCTGCGCGGGACTTATGACAAATTTGCCAGGGTTGACCACCTTGAGCAGGTAAACATACTCACGCCGCCCGTCGAAGCCAGTGTTGAAGAAGGCGGCGCGGTCGTCGTGGAACTCGCGGCGCGTGTACCAGTCAGCCCACCACACGGGCCGGCTGTTGATGGAGTAGAGGTCGGTGCGGTCGATGAACTCCGTGCCCGCCGGAATGGGATCCTCGGCCAGCAGATACCTCCAGCTTGTTCCATTCAACGCCAGCCTCACAGCCACAATATCGCCCACGTGCACTGGACCTTTCAGCGGAACCAGGTCGTAAGTGATGGGATCGGTGGGCTTGAGCTGCCTCTTTTGCAGCAGGTAGTAGTCGCGGGTGATATTGAGCGCCAGTTGGCCTTGCTGGTAGAGCTTGCGATCTGCCGCGTACCATGCGCTCTCCGCCGACCAGTAGGTGATGCCGTTGCCGCTCTTGCGAACGGTCACCTGGCCGCCGCTGCCGAGTTGCGCGGCGGGAACCTTGATGCGCCAGGGCGCCGCAAAGCCGTCACTCGGGCCAAAGTGCCGTGTGCCCACGCTGGCGCCGTTCACCAGCACCTCCACATCGGAGGAGTTTGCAAGCTCCCCGCTGAGGACCAGATAGTCGGTGAGTCCTTGAATCACCATCGCCGTCTGCTTGGTCGATTCCCAATAGCCGCCGCTGCGATGCTTACCGAGCCACTCGGCCGCCTTGGGCAGAAGGCCGCTGAAGCGGTCCTCGCGCGTCAGCAGCTTGAGCGAAAAGGCCGTGGTCTCGTCCGACGTATCGTCCCAGTAATCGAGCAGGCCGTCGTAGGTTCCTTCCCACCAGGCGTCGGCATCGGTGGTTTTGGCCTTCCCTTCGAGGAGCACCGCGGCTTCGCGAGCGCGGGGATCTCCGATGGCGTCCAGAGCCAGCCCGGCAAGCGCCAGGCCTTCGTCGCTCAGCCTCGCGCGGCTGTCCCAAGCGGTATCCATAGCCTCTTTCGGCGCGCCGCCGGTTGTGGCCAAGGCGTAGACCACGTAGGCGCGCAAGTCGGGGATCATCTCAGGATGCGCGGCCAGGGTGGACTGGAGCCATGCGCGGCCCTTGTCGATGCGATCCTCGTCGATCTTGTAACCGGCATCCCTGGCCTGGCCCAGGCCGCTCACCACATAGGCGGTCATGAAGACGCGGCTCTCGTCGTCCGGCCACCAGCCCCAGCCTCCATCGTCGTGCTGGAAGCCGTAGAGCCGGTCAAGTCCAGCACGCACCATGTCGTTCAGCGTGGCGCGGTCAATGGGCGACTTCAAATGCAGTTTGTCCACGGCCTGCGCAACAATCAGGTCGGGCAGGAAGCTGGACATGGTCTGCTCCGTGCAGCCCCAGGGATAGCCGGTGAGGTAATCGAGCGCATCGAAGACCGTTCCCGCCACCGACGGCGCAATGGTGACGGTGAGCCCCCGCGATGCCGCGTCGGAACCGGCCGGATAGCTAAAAGACCACTGGTTCTGCCCCGCCCCGGAGAAGACGACGCCCGAGGCGGCCGCCCGCTGCTTCACGCCGAAGGGCAGCACCGGCAGGGTCATCTCCAGAGCGTCGGATTCCTCGTCGGTGAGGGCTTTGGCGGTCAGCACGGCTTGCCCGGCGGCCCGGGCGCGCACGCGCCACTCCACCACGTTTTCGCCGCGCGCCGGAATATTCACCTTCTGCGTCTGTCCGCCGGCCACGTCGAGCCCGGCCACGTCCAGCGCGAAGGTTACCTCCTTCTCAGTCTCAAGGTAGTTATGAGCGATAACTCGAAGAGTAACTTCGTCGCCCACCCGGAAGAAGCGCGGAGCGGTCAGGCGCACGATCAGATTCTTGCGCGTGAGCACGCGCGTCACCACGCCGCCGGCCTTGCCGTCGTCGGTCATGGCGCGGATGGTGGTGCGCCAGGTAGTGAGCGAATCTGGGAAGCTGAACTCGACCTTGGCGTGGCCATCGGGGCCGGTGCGGATATTGGGATTCCAATAGGCCGTATCCGGAAAAGCCTTGCGCACTTTGGGAATAACCAGGTCGGAGCCGGGCTTGACCTGCGCCATGCGCGGATGGAACTGGGCCACGGCCAACTGCGCCAGCAGCGGCGACTTGGTGCCCGCCTGGCCTGAAAAGAAGAAATCGAAGGAAGTCTGTGTCTCCAGTGGCGCCTCGCGCTGGGAGTAGAAGAAGTGAACAATATCGCCGCTCTCGTCGGGACGCACCGAGTAAAGCGCCTCATCGACCTCGCCGAAGCTGAGGTCCGCCTGCACCGGCTTGCCCTGGCTGTCGATCGCGAGCACGTCGAAGCTGCCCTTTTCGCCGGGAAGATACTTGGGCTTGGAGGGCGTGGCAGTTATGGTCAGGGTGCGCTCCACCAGCGGGACCTTCAGGCTCTTGTGCGCGGTATAAACCTGGTTATTGCGGACAAAGAACGCATTGATTACCAGGTTGGGTTGGGCCAGCCGGGTGATGGGCACATCGAAGGCAAGGCTTTCGCCAGTGGAGTGCAGCACCTGGCGCGACTGGATGGTGTCGCCTTCAGTTGTAACCACGGCCCACGCCTCGGGCACGCCAGTCAGCAGCAGCAGATGCGCCACATCGCCCACTTGATAACTCTTCTTATCGGCGACGATGCGGGCCTGAGTATTCTCGTTGGACCATTCGCCGACTCCATTCCAAATCCACACCCAGGTGTGGGCCTCCACTGTCCGGTTCTCCGGGGTCTGGGCGGTTACGGTCACTTCGTAGTCGCCGTTGCCGCTCAGGGGCAGATCGATCAGGGCGCTGCCATCGGCGCCAGTCGTGGCGTCGCGGCTCGCCGCCGCTGAGCGAGTCCATTTGCCGGTGTCGCGATTCCATTGGCTCACCGCAACGGCCGCGTGAACCGCTGTTTGAATCGGCTTGGAGTCGTAGTCCTGCGCCTGCACCTTTATGCGCACCGGGTCGCCTGACTTGTAGATATAACTGGTCGGCTGCGCGTCGATGTGGAACGAACCATAAGTCGCCAGCACCGTCGCGTGGCCGGCTACCTCGCGATCGGCCGCGTCGGTGACTCGCGCCTCGATGCGGTAATCCATGTCGCGCGGCTTGCCTTCCACGGCCACCGGCAGAGAGATAGCCAGCTTGCCATCGGCGTCCAGCACGCCCTCTTGTTCCTGCTGCTCGGTCTGGTCCCAGGCATAGTCTGTTTCGTCCTCTCCTTGCCCTCCTTCCGCATATTCGCTGTCGTCCGCGTCTTCCTCGTCCCACCAATAGTGCTGCGAGGTATGAACCACATACTTCACCTTGGCATTCACCACCGGTTCGCCAAAGAAGTAGCGCGCATCGATCACCGCCTGAATGCTGTTACCTTGCAGCACGCGCTGCGCGGCGGGCGTCACCTTCACCTGGTACTCCGGCTTCTTGTACTCCTCCACATAGAAGCTGCCCGAATTCCCATCGGTCCCGTTGCTGGTAACTCTCACGCTGTAATAGCCAAGGCCGGCGTCGGAAGCCAGCGTCAGTTCGGTGGCTACCGTGCCATGAGCGCCAACCGGCAGTTCCTGGCTGAGCACCGCCTTGTTATCCGCGTCCATCACGGAGAGTTTCACGGTCTTCACGGAGGGAAGAATCTGATCGTCGTTCTGTTCCTGCCGGAGCACGGCCTTGATGTGAACCGTGTGTCCGGGCCGGTAAACGGGCCGGTCGGTATAGATATAGGCCTCCAGGCCGGCCGTCCTGTCCGGGCCGAAGCCATAACTCCATGGAGTTATAATCGCAACGTCCTGCCCATGCCGCGCCAGTATCCACACATTGTCGATTGTCTTGCCGCTGTTGAGGTTGGTGGCGAGCGAAGCCAGCCCGTCGGCGCTGGTCATACCCTTCGACTGCTGCTTTCCGTCGGCCCACAGAGCCACTTCGGCCTTGGCCACTGGGGCCCCGGTGGCGCGGTCGCCGGCATATAACTCAGCGCGGCTGTTGAGGGTCCGCTCCACCAGTGCAATCTGGGTGACGATGGCCACGGTGTAGGCCTTGTAAGTCCCATCGGTGGCCTCGACCAGATACACGCCCGATGCCAGGCCGTCGATGGGCAACTGCTGCGTCTCCGAGACGATGGCGGGAGGAGTTACCAGCTTCCAGCGCGCAACTAACTGGCTCTCATTCAGCAGCGGCACCTGCGCAAACTCCGTCGCGCCCACCACCTGGCTGCGCTGACCCAGCTTCCCCTGCTTCTCGCGGAAGCTGTCGCGCGCCTCATCGGAGAACTGCCCGCGGAAAAAATGCCGCACCCGCCACCACAGATCAGCCTTAAAGTCGTGCAGCCGCTCGATCCAGGTGCGCTCGTCGATCCGTTCGGCGGGCGAATAACTCTGCTCGCCGAAGCTATGCGGATCCTTGAGTCCGGCAAAGAACTTCTCCGCGTCGCGCACCTTGTAGACGCGAAACTCCAGCTTGGAGACGTTGTGAGTGTAGAGCTGGATCTTCACACTCTCGCCAGGCGCGAAGGTACGCGAGGTGGAGAGCGAAAACGAACGCGGCGCATCCTTGGCCGCGGCCGTAAGGGCAAGCGCCATAGCCACTGTCGGAGCAAGCAGAACGGAGAGAAGGCGGAGCTTCATGGGTTGCCTCGCAAAATATTCCAGCGGTAGACACCGAGAAAGTTTGGATTGGCGGAGATGGGCCGCCAGCGCGGGTCGGGGTGGTCAAGCAGTTCGGCGAGGGTCACGCGGCGAATCTCGCCGGGGTCCCCACGGACAGGTCTTCGTCCGTGGGGTGGTTCGCCGTCTCGGCCGCGATCCGGTCCGGTGTGGTAAACCACCCCCGGCTCCGGGCCGATGCGCGTGACGATCATGGAGTGCCAGGGCGAGGATTGGCCGAACTGGCGGAAAAAGAGCATGTCGCCGGGCTGCGCCTGGCGGAGGTTGCGGCTGAAAAAGAAGGCATTGCGCTCGACCAGCGTCTTTGCATCGGCGAACTGAGCAAAGCTTCCATTGTCCACATCCGCCGCATCGAAGGGCCCCGGCGCGACGCGAAACAGCCCCGTCTTCAGCGGCGTCTCAGGATAATGCCAGGCGCGAATCTCGCCCGGCGGCGCCTGAATCTCAATGCCCGTGGCCAGAAACCACGAGTCGTCGTGGCGCTTGAGGGCCTCGCGATAGGCATAGCGCAGCAGCCCCGCGCAGTCGGAGATCTCGGCGGGAACGTCAGCCCGCGGGCGAACCGCCTGGTAGTCGGCGATCAGCGTAAACCAGCGGCGGAATACCTCGCGGTCGGCAGGATCGCTCAAGCGCAGGAAATCCGG
>Ga0181526_10003144_pt1 | contig 13692 bp, 11 predicted proteins | sample PEATcosm2014_Bin_35_FD_119750 | JGI IMG/M metagenome (GOLD analysis project Ga0181526, IMG submission 119750) | Peatland microbial communities from MTU Mesocosm Facility, Houghton, MI, USA - PEATcosm2014_Bin06_30_metaG | ecosystem: Environmental > Terrestrial > Soil > Wetlands > Peat | place...
CCTTCGCCCAGTCGGCTTCGACCGCCGCCAGGCCTTCGCGCCGCTTGGCGAGCGCGGCGTCGATCTCGCCGATGCGCGCTTCATCGGCGTCGCCGAGGTCGCGCTCGCGCGCCAGCGATTGCTTCTCGGCTTCCAAGGCGGCGATCGCGACCTCCGCGTCCTCGACCGCGGCCGGCTTGGCGTGCTGGCTGATCGCCACGCGCGCGCAGGCGGTGTCGAGCAGGCTGACCGCCTTGTCGGGCAGTTGCCGCGCCGGGATGTAGCGATGCGAGAAATTGACCGCGGCGACGATCGCCTGGTCGGTGACCCGCACCTTGTGGTGCTTCTCCATCGGCGCGACCAGGCCGCGCAGCATCACCGCCGCGGTGGCGACGTCGGGCTCGCCGATGTGGATCGGCTGGAAGCGCCGGGTCAGCGCCGGGTCCTTCTCGAAATATTGCCGATATTCGGCCCAGGTGGTCGCGGCGATGGTGCGCAGCGCGCCGCGCGCCAGCGCCGGCTTGAGCAGATTGGCCGCGTCGCCCGTGCCCGCCGCGCCGCCGGCGCCGATCAGCGTATGGGCTTCGTCGATGAACAGGATGATCGGCGTCGGCGAGGCCTGCACTTCGTCGATGGCCGAGCGCAGACGCTCCTCGAACTGCCCCTTCATCGAGGCGCCCGCCTGCATCAGGCCGACGTCGAGGACGTGCAGCTTGACGCCGCGCAGCGGCGGCGGCACGTCGCCGGCGGCGATGCGCTGGGCGAAGCCTTCGACGACCGCGGTCTTGCCGACGCCCGCCTCGCCGGTCAGGATCGGATTGTTCTGGCGCCGGCGCATGAGGACGTCGACGATCTGGCGGATTTCTTCGTCGCGGCCGAGGATCGGGTCCATGTCGCCGGACTTGGCCTTGGCGGTCAGGTCCTGGCTGAAGCGATCGAGCGCCGTGGTGCCCTTGGCGCCGGGCGCCGCGGTCGTCCCCTCCGAACTCGCGGCGGCGAGCCCCGAGCCGTCCATCGGGCGCAGGTTGCCCTCTTCCGATTCGGCCCACAGCGAGCGATGGTTCGAGGCGACCTCGTCGACCGGGATCTTGGCGAATTCCGGCGAGATAGCGATCAGCGCGCGCCTGAGCTCGATCGACTTGAGCATCGCCACCAGCAGGTGGCCGGTGCGGATTTGCGTCTCGCCGAACAGCAGCGTCGCGTAGTGCCAGCCGCGGTCGAGCGCGTCGGCGACCTGGTTGGAGATGCCCGGCATTTCCGTCTCGTTCTTGCGGAAGCCGTTGGCGACCGCCGTCGCGTCGGCGAGCAGCTTGGCGCGGCTGAGCTTGAAATGGTCGGCCGTCAAGGCCAGATCGGTGCGGTCCTTCTGCAACAGATGCAGCAGCCAATGGCCGAGCTCGATGTTGCGGTTGCCGGCGCTCTTGGCCTGCCGGAGCGCCTGGATGAAGGACTCGTAGCCGACGCGGTTGAGTTTGCCGGCCACCGATTCGACGCTGATGTCCGCGCCCATCTTCTTCTCCCCGCCTAGCTCGTGAGGGTTGCCTTGCGATCCTGCGCCAAACGGCTGACGACATGGAATCGCGCGTCGGTGCGGATCGTCACGTCGGTCTTCGACCAATTCGGCGCCATCCAGGTCGTCCAGCCGAGCTTGGCGCCTTGGCCGAGGCGAACCGGCGTGATTTCTCCCGCGGGAATCGCCAGCTCCATGTCCCAGTCGTATTCCTCGCCGACGTAGAGGAACACCGCGTCGCCGATCGCGCGCGCGTGATCCGATCCCGGCAGGAAGCGCTGGTATTGCGCGAAATCGCGCACGAACACCCGAACGCGGAACTTGTCGGCGACGCTGAACGTGCTGGCGCCGAGCATGCAATCGCTTCCCAGCCCGCACGGGCGCGCCCCCAGGCGCGAGCGCGCGCTCGGCTCGAGCGTCAGCCAGACGCCGACGAATTCGTCGATCTCGACGCGCGCGCCGAACAGGCCGGAAAGGAACGAGCGCAGGCGCGAGGCGCTCTTGACCCGCGGCGCGAGCAGCCCGGCGTATTCCATCTTGGCGAAATCGGACAGCGAATCGGCGTCGCGGAACAGCGGCGCGCCGACGCCGATCATCGAGCCGACATAGGCGCGAAACCGATCCTCGCCGGGCCGGTCGTTTTGCGCGATCGGCCGCGCGTCCGCCCAGGCGCGAAAGAACAACGCGATGAAACGGCGCTGGAAAATGTCGGCGAAGCGCGGGAACGCGTCGTCGCGCTCGAGCAGCCAGAGATAGCTCTCCTCGGTGGTCGTCAGCGGCAGCGCGCCTTGCGGTCCGAACATGCCGAGGAAGCGCGCGACGAGGCGCATCCGCCCGGGCTCCGCCACCGCGCCGTCGAGATTGGAGGCGGGGAACTCCATGTACGGGTTCTGCGAGACGACCAGATATTCCTCGGCCAGCGTCGCCGCGTCGCCGATGCGCGGCTTGTCGGGGTTCTCGCGCTCGAAGCGCCTCAGCGTCGCCAGCATGTCGAAGCGCCAGGGCTCGGCGACCAGTTCGTCGCGAAAGGTCACGCGGCGCCCCTCAGGCCGAGCCGCGGCGGCCAGCGCATGATTTCGCCGCGCTCGCTGGTGCGCACGACCGTCTGGGTGAAGTGATTGATCGCGACATATTCGGCGAAGAAGCGATCGAGAACCGCCCCCATCAGGAACGCGCCGGAGCCCTCGTAGGCCTTTTCGTCGATCAGCACGGCGACCTCGAGGCCGCGCGCCGCCGCGGCGCCCTGGGGCTGGCGGACGCGCCGCACCACCGGCCGCGCGTCGAGGCTCTTGAGGCCCCTGATCTTGCGCTCGGTGGCGCTGTCGGAAACGTCGGCGAAGAGCACGAGAATCTCGCGCAGCGACTTGGCGCCCTCGCCCGCCGCGCGCTCGACGAGGCCGAGATGGTTGAGGCTGAGCATGTTGACGATGCGCCAGGCGACGTCGCCGACCGAGGCCCCTTGGGTCTTGCCGACCATCGCGGTCATCGTCGGCTCGCGCGGCCGCGTCGGCCCGGCAAGGCAACGCAGTTCGAGGTTGACGTCGTCGAGCAGGCGGAAATCGGCGCCGCCCTCGCCGACCGGCAGATGTTCGGTCAAATGGCGGTTGGTGCACAGCGCCTGCACGCTCAATTCGGCGACGCGATTGACCTCTTCGGGGTCGGAGCGCTCGCCCAGCGACAGGAACATGTCGGTGCCGGTGTAGTCCGACTTCTGCCCGTATTTGCGCTCTTCGCTGGTGCGGCGGCGCGGCAGGCGGCGCACGGTGTAGCACAGCCCCGAGGCGCTGCGGCCGGCGGCCGCCGAATACAAGGGTTCGACCGCGACCTTCTGCGCCACGCCGGGAATATGGGCGAAAACATTGAGAATGCGATTCGGCTCGAAGTCGAGGGCGCGGCTGCGGTCGGGCACGACGGGGTACTCGTGCTGGTTGGATTTGACCGCGATGCGATCGACCGTCTTTTCGAACAGATTGACCGCGGGCGCGGCGTAGAGCGCGAAGAATTCCCTGCGCACGGCGGCGGCGAGGCGCGGATTGGCCTCGTCGAAGGCGAGCACGACGTCGACCGTCTTGGCGAGGAGGCGCGGCGCGACCGCGCCGAGCCCGACGAGGTCGAAGCCGAGAAAACGGCGGGGAAAGACGAAATAGTCGCGCAGGAAATCGAAGCCGCGAAACAGGCGCTTGTCGTTGGGGATCAGCGCCTCCTCCTCGTCGAAACCGATCTGGCGCAGCATCGCCTCGCCGCCCCTGACCACCACGGGATCGCCGAAGGCGTCGAGAAAGCGGAAATAGACGCCGCGGCAATGCGCGAAAGCCTGCTCGTAGAGCGCGATCGCGTCGGCTTCGTGGCCGACCAGGTGAACGCGCAGGTCCTTGACGCGGCAGGCCGAGAAGCGCAGCTCCGGGCGCGCCTCCGCCTCCTTGTCGGCGGGCTCCTCCTCGAGGCGCGGCGCGGCGCGCACGCTCAATTGCAGGCGCAGGCCCGCCGCGCATTCGGCGCCGAGCGGCAGGCCGAGCGCCTGCAACGGCCCGGCGCTGGTGAAATATTCGGCCCGCGCGATCTCGAACGGCCACAGCGCGATCGGCGCGGTCAGCTTGAAACGGCAGGCGATGTTGCGCTCGAGCTCGCGATAGGCGGCGTCGAAATAGGCGCCGCGCGGGATGACGCGGCCCTCGCGCAGCGCCGGATCGCCGAATTTCGGCTGCGCCTGGGCGAGCAGGACGGACGGCGTCGGCGCGAGATAATGGGGCGCGAGCTGATCGATCAGGTTGGTGGTGAAGTCGGCGAACTCGTGCTTGAGTTTGAGCTGCACGCGCGCGGCGAGAAACGCCGCGCCTTCGAGCAGGCCGGCGATCATCGGATCGAGCCGGTCGCCGAGCAGACCGCCCAGACGTTCGGCGACGCCGGGATATTCCTGCGCGAATTCGCCCGCCTGCTCGCGCAGCAGCGAAAGTTCGCGGTTGTAGAATTCTAGGAATTCCCGGTTCATCGCCTCACAACCGATCGATTCTGATCTTGCCGCCGAGTTCGACCTCGGCGACGAATTCCACCGGAACGTTCACCGGCTGGGTGCGCAGATCGGCCTTGACGAGAAAGCGGAGGCGCAACTCCTCCTTGCCGACGCTGGCGTCGGGCTTCGCCTTGATCGAGGCGCGCATCAGCCGAGGCTCGAATTCGGCGAGCGCCGTTTCGATTTCCCGGGCGAGGTCGGTAAGGCTGTTCTCGTCGATCGTGCGCCAGGAGAGATCGGGAAAGCCGAAATTGAGAATCGAGCCGCGCACCTCCGGCAGATCGGACAAATCTTCCGCGGCGTCGAAATTGGTGGTGTTGAGCAACCTCGTGAGATCGGTCGTCACCTCGCGGCGCAGCCCGGTCTCCGAGATCGGGGTTCGCGTCGTCGCCCGCCGCGCCGCGATCACGCGCTCACCCGCCTCGTCGCGCAAGTCGAGCCGTTCCTTGCCGTCGCGCTTCTCGTGGGCGGCGCGAAACGCATACATCAGCGGCGGGGCGAGACGTTCGTTCTTGTTGGGGGCCATCGGCGTGACCTTCGATCAAGCGACTCCTCGACCCATCGCCCAGAGCGCCGCATTGAGTTCCGCCCAGATATGCACAACTGCGGGCGGCGGCGCAAACCGGCGCCGCCCCGGGAGTCAGAGGATTGGAATGTTGACTTTGCGCAGCGCCGCTTCGGCGGCGAAATAGGCGTAGGTTTCCGCCGTGTGCAGCGCGGTCCAGTTGTTGACGGTCAGAAAGTCGGGCTTCGAGTCGTAGGTGAAATCGGCGACGCGATCCGCGCTGTTGGGTCCCGGCCCGACAAAATGCGCCATTTCGTGGATGACGGTCACCAGCATGTAATTGTCGCTCATGGCGAGCAATTGGCCAACGGGAAAGAAAATCGTGTCCTCCCGCAGGTCCTTCTGCCCCGCGTAATTGTCGTCGCCGGACAGCCGCGGCCGGCCGTCTTTGCGCCGCTGGCGCCAGCCGCCGTAGAAGGTATAGGCGACATAGGCGGTCGAAGCGAGGGTGCCGTCCGCCGGGTCGGGCTGGAAATAGCCGACGCCCCAACCGAACGTCGGCGCTTGCAACAAGGAATCGGTGAGGACGGTCTGCATCGAGTCGTAGATGCGCTTGACCTGCCGCAACTGCAGTATTTTCGTGGCGGCCGGACGCGCCCCGGTGTGGAAATACTTGTCGAACAGGGCGAGCTCGGGCTTGCCGATATCGTGCAGGGCGGGGAACGAATCCTTCGGGCTGACGGGTCCCCTGCCCACGAACTCGATCGCCATGTCGATCTTGAGCTGGGCCATTTCCACCCAGTGCCGCGCGCGCGGCAGGAGCCCGCCGATCCGTTCGATGAAGGCCTTGTTTTGGGCCGCCGTCGCCTTGGGGGGCAGCGCGGGTTTTGGCTGGTGGCCGCCCTTTTGCGCCGGGCTCTGACCGCCGCCGTTGTTCAGCCCGTGAATCGTCGGCCCGTCGGGATCGACGCGTCCGTCGGCCCAGCCGAGTTGTCGCTTCTGATAGGTCTCGATCGCCGCGATGGTGCGCGGGCCGCAAAAGCCGTCGACCGCCAATTTCACCGCCGGCCCGCCGTCGGCCGGCGCCACGGCGTTCAGCGCGCCCTGGATCGTCATCACGTCCTCGCGCGCATTACGCCCGCCGCGGCCGACCGAACCGGCGATGCCAACCGCATAGGCCGGCCCGTCGCAGAGCGCGCAACCGCCGCGCGCGAACTTCATGAGAACCTGCAAAGGCATGATCCGTCTCCAATCGGTTGGGCTCGCCGCCCGCTCGTCGCGAGGGATGCGGAACGCGGACGGGGACCCGACCTCGGGCGACCGCGAGGCCTTCCCAGCCCGACGACCGCGTCTCGACGCGCGCGAGCGCCTATTTCGGCGCCCGCCCGGCCGGGCGCCGGCAAACGAGAGTCTTTCGCTTTGCCCGGCTCCGCCGAGCGTGCGCGGCGCGGCGCGTCTCTTGTTCGGCGACAAACCGGTCGACCGCCGGGCCGCCGGATGACTGCGGGCGCATTCCGAACGCTCCCGCTTCGGTCAAATTCGGCTCTCGCCGCCTTGTCGGACGACGGCGCGGACATTTCGCCTGCGACGGATTTCGCTCGACAAGACGCGGCGGCTCGAATGGGCGTCCCCAATCGCCCGCGCCCGCGGCGCGCAACGATCAAGACGCCTTGTTGGCCTTGACGTCGTAGGTCTTGGTGTTCTTGGCGCCCGGCGTGCCGTCGGCGTTCTGCGGCGTGTAGCTGAGTTCGACCTTGGAGAAGTTGAGCGACACGCTCTCCTGCGCGATGCCGCCGCCGTCGTGGCCGCTGGTGCTGAACGACGACACGAACACCTCCGTCAGCTTGTAGACCAGATATTCCTGCGGGTTCTCGCCGGCGCGGCGCACCGTCACGGTCGCGCTGGGAAAGTGCTTGCCGGTCGCGCAGGCTTGGAACAGGTTCGGCGAGGACGCGTCGACCAGCTTGGTGAAGTGCATGTCCTGCACGTTGGAGCGGCCGCCGCCGGAGCCGAGGTTCGAGCCGCCGGTGCCGGTGTTGGTGACGCCGAAGCTGAACGAGCTGACGTGGATCTCGTCCTTGTGCTTGTCGTCCTGCGACTCGCCTTTGATGCCCTCGATGTCGAGGAAATAGTCTTCCTGGGCCATTTGAGTTCTCCGATTGCGATCGTGTTGGTCCTGACTGGATTGATTTTCGCAACTAGCGACTTGCTGACGATCTTGCGCGTCGGCTTTCGCTTACGGTCCGCCGAAATCGAGATTTTCCGATTTCGGCGGCCGCCCATGACAATTCTTACTGCGCCTCCAGCGGCAGCTTCGACACCAGGCTCATCCCGATGTCCACGCCTTCGAGCTGGAAGTGCGGGCGCAAATAGAAATTCGCGGCGTAGTAGCCCGGGTTTTCCTCGTCCGCCACCACGGTGACCTTCGCCGCCGCCAGCGGAAAGCGCGCCTTGACCTCCTCGCTGGAATGCTGCGGATCGCCGTCGACGTAGAGCGTGATCCACTCGTTGAGCCACTTCTCCAACTGTTCTTTTTCCTTGGTCGAGCCGATCTTGTCGCGCACCATGCACTTGAGGTAGTGCGCGAAGCGCGACACCGCGAACATGTAGGGAATGCGGGCCGACAGCTCGTCGGACGCGGTCGCCTCGACCTTGTCGTATTTCTTCGGCTTGTAGATCGCCTGCGCGCCGATGAACGCCGCCTTGTCGGTGTTCTTGCGATGCACGATCGAGATCAGCCCGGCCTTCGACAATTCCGCCTCGCGCCGATCGGTGATGGCGATTTCGGTCGGGCATTTCAGGTCGACGCCGCCGTCGTCGGTCGGGAACGTGTGGGTCGGCAGGTTGATCACTTCGCCGCCCGACTGCACGCCGCGGATGCGCACCGTCCAGCCGTATTCCTTGTAGGCGCGGTTGATGTTGGCCGCCATCGCGTAGGCGGCGTTCATCCAGCCGTATTTCTCGCCCTTGTGGCCGTCGGTGTCCTCCTCGAAGGCGAATTCCTCGACCGGCTCGGACTTCGCGCCGTAGGGCAGGCGCGACAGCACGCGCGGCATGCACAGCGCGACATAGCGGCTGTCGACCTGGTCGCGCAGGCCCTTCCAGGCGGCGTAGTCGGGCGTGTCCATCAGCTTGCCGATGTCGCGCGGGTTCATCAGCTCGGTCCACGAATCCATGCCGAGCAGATTGGGGTTCGCGCCGGTGATCAGCGGCGCCAGGGCGGCCGAGGAGATTTTCGACAAATCGCGCAGCAGTTGCACGTCGGTCGGGGCGTGGCTGAAATGATAGTCGGCGATCAGCGCGCCGTAGGGCTCGCCGCCCAGCTGGCCGAACTCGCTTTCGTAGATTTTCTTGAACAGCGGGCTCTGGTCCCAGCGCGCGCCGGGATAGAGCTTGAGATTGCGGTAGAGTTCGCTCTTGCCGACGTTCATCACCCGGATTTTCAGCGTCGCGTCGGTCTCCGAATTATAGACGAGATAGTGCAGGCCGCGCCACGCGCTCTCCAGTTGCTGGAATTCCGGCGCGTGCAGCACCTCGTTCATTTGCGCCGTGAGCTTTTCGTCGAGCCGCGCGATCATCTCCTCGATCGTGTCGATGACGTCGTTCTTGACCAGGCTCGAGTCGGCGAGCGCCTGGGTGACCAGGGTCTGCACCGCGTTCTCGACCTCGCTGGCGGCGCGCTCGCTGCGCGGCTTGAAGTTCTGCTTGAGCAGGGCGGCGAAGTCGTCCGCCTCGGCGACGACCGGCGCTTCCGCCGCGACGCCCTTGTGTTCCGGTTGGGTGGCCATGGCGCTTTTCCCTTATTCGGTCGAGCCGTCGCCCGCGGGCTTCTGGTCGAGTTTCTGCTTCATCGCCGCCATCAGCTGCGGATCGGCGAGCAATTTCTTGAGCGAGTCCTCGGCGGCGACCTTGCCGTCCATGTAGCGCAGCAAGTTGGACAATTGCTCGCGCGCCGCCAGCAGCTTGGCCATCGCCGGGACCTGCCGCGCGATCGCCGCCGGCGACATGTCCTCCATCTTCGAGAACTTCAGGTTGACGCCGAGCTTGTCGCCGCCCGAGCCGTCGCCGAGCCGATTGGGCACCTTCATCGTCAGGCCGGGCTCGATCGCCGCCATGCGCTTGTCGAAATTGTCCATGTCGATGTCGAGGAACGCGCGATCGTTCATGTCCGGCTTGGCTACGGCGGAATTGTTGCCGGAAAGGTCGGCCAGCACGCCCATCACGAAGGGCAGCTCGACGAGCCTCTCCGCGTCGTACGGATCCTCGTAGGTGATGTGGACGCGCGGCTTGCGGTTGCGCGAGATGAACTTCTGACCCGAATTGCTGTTGGAGGCCATGGCGTCGTCTCCTGTCCTTTGGCGAATTGCTCCGCGTGTTGACCCAAGCATAGTATATTGCGCGGCCAGCGCAATAAGCAGGCGATCCCCGCCGCCGATCGGGCCGGGTCGCAGGCCGGGTCGCGGGCCGGCCTCGATTGCCGGACGAAGCGTCGATGCGGCGGCCCGCCGGCGGGCGCGGCGGCGAGCGCGCTTGTCAAGACGCCGATCGGGCTGATAATGCCGCGAGGCGGAGCCGCGGCGCCGACGCGGCCCCGTTTCGACCGCCGGTCGGCGAAAAAGCGGAAGATTCGAACCATGAGCGCTGGGCCGGCGGCCAAGTCGGGACGCGACATCGTCGCCTATTTCGCCGGGCATCTGGCCCATCTCGTCAACGGCAACGATACGCTCGGCGAGGCCGAGGAGATCGTCGCCGTCAAGCCTTTCCAGCTCTTCGAGCGCGTCCTGCGGCTGTTGGTCGCGAACCGGCGCTATTCGGACGGGCTGGTCGGCGCTTGGGCCTATCCGCCGCCGGACGGCGTCGAGGAAGCCGCCGATTTCTATTTCGACGCCGTGCTCGACCGGCCGATCGCGGCGCGCCGCGGCGAGCCGACCTCGGCCGACAATCTGGCGGCGCTGGTGGCGAGCCGCGCCGCCGGGCCGCGCCCGGCCGCCACCGGCGGCGGCCCGCTGTCGACTTGGAAAGCGCTGGTCGGCGGCGCTTCGCGGCTGCGGCGGTTCAAGGAAAGGAGCGAATTGTACGAGTTGTCCAACCGCATCCTCAGGTGCCTGGACGCGGCGAACCGGCCCTATGCCGAAACGCTGCGCCTCGGACTTTGCCCGAAGGAATGGCTGGTCGGCGACGCCGCGGTCGGCGTCAATACGCTGAAAGCCGCCAACGCGTTCCTGAAGGCGCTGAAGGGCGAAATGCGCGGCGAGCTGGGACGCCGGCCAAACCGGGCCGAGCTGGAGGCCGCCTTCGCCGGCGCGCCGATTCCCGGGTGCAAAGACGCGCAGGAATTCGCCTCCGGGCTGCTCGGCTCGGCCATTCTGACCCGCCTGGCCGGCCAGGATCAAACCTATCTCGTCTCCTTCGACGCAATCGAGGCGACCCAGGGCGCCGAGCTCCCCGAGGCCGCCGACGAGCCGCTGATGAGCGCCGCGGAAGCCGCGCCGTTCCTCGAGGGCGCGGTCGAAGCCGGCGCCATCGAGCCGCCGGAACGCGATCTCCTGGCGGCGATCATGGGCGGCAGTTCGCTCGCCGCGGCGCTCGGCGCCAATCTCTTGCTGCGGCGTCGGCTGAAGAACGATTTCAACGGCGATCTGGCGGCCTATGTCGAGGATTTGTCGGCGCGGACCGCGCGATTCGTGGCGCGAGCCAACGCCAGACCGTAAACGTTTCGCGACGTCGCGCCCCCTCTTCGCCGGGGCGGCGATCGTCATGGCAAGGAGAATGAGATGGACGGCAGGTTCGACGCTCGGCAAACGGCGCGCTTCTTGCGCAGCCTGCGCGTCGCCACGCAGACCGCGCTGGCGCTCGACGATTTGCAGCGCGGGAGCGGCCTGGCGCGGCCTCTTTCGTCGTTCGCGGCACTGGCGGCCAAAGGGTCGGACGAATGGCGGTTTCCCGCCGCCGGCCTGATGAGCGACGACGGTCTCGTCCTCGCCCATCTCCTTCATCAAGGCGAGGAAACGAAAGTGGTCGCCCTCCAGGCGCTGGGCGCGGCCGGGCTCGCGACCTTCGCGCTGCGCGGCGTGCGGGTGCGTCTGGGCGAAAGCCTCGAGGTCGAGGGCGTGTTCGACCGCGACGGCCGGCTGCACATCGTGCTCGACCGGGAGGCGCTGAGCGAAGCCGAACTCTCGCGCCTGGAGATCGAACTCTTGGATCCGGCGCCGTGACGGCGCGCGTCTTCGTGCCCTTGGTCGGCGCGAACGGCGAAGGGGCGCAATTGTTCGAGGCGATCGCCGGCGATCTGGCGCCCGAGGCGCACCCGGCGCGGCTGCTGCCGCAAATCTCCGAGTTGTTCGACTTCGGCCTCTATGGCATCGGCCAGACCGTGCGCGAAGCGGTGACGCGCTTCGTCGCGTCGCGCCGCGCCGGGCTCTGGCTCGGCCGCAGCAACGGCCGCGTCAATTCTTGGAACCTGCGCATTTCCGATTTGCAGGTCGGCCGCCTGTCCGAGGAGAACGCCCGTTCGGCCGGGCTGGGGCTGACGCTCGCCGCCCTTTGCCAGGCCTTTTCGCGCGATCCCGGCATCGTCTTCGCCACCGGCGAAATCCTGCTGCCCTCGGGTCCGCAGGCGCCCGCCGTCGCCATCGGCCCGGTCGGCGGGCTGCGCGGCAAGCTGTCGCTGGTCGGCGACTATATCGTCCAGCATCGCCAGGCGCTCGAAGGAAAGCGGATGATCGTGGTCCTGCCGGCTGTCGCGACGGACGGGCGCGCGCTCGGCGCCGCCGAGGCGGCGACGCTCGATCGCCTCGCCGAGGAGGCGCGCGGCGCGGGCGCGCGGCTGGAATTCGTCTTCGCCGACACGCTCGAGGGCGTCGAGGCGGCGCTCGGCCCTTTCGCCATGCGCGAAATCCTGACGCCGGCGCGCGCGGTCGGGCTCGCCGTCGCGCTCGGCTTGGCGATCGCGCTGGTCGGCGGGTGGATGGCGCTGACGCGCGCGCCGATCGCGCTGGCGTTCGAACCGCTCGCCGCGCCGGCCACGACCCGTTCCGACGACGCCGCGCCGCAGCGCGCGCGCTACGATTCGGCGACCGACAAGCTGCAACTGCTCGGGCCGTGCTTCGACGATCAGCGCCAGCCGCTGGTGGTCGGCGGGGAGACGCTGGTCCTGCGGGTCGGCGCGCGCGACGCGCTGCCGTTCGCCAGCCGCGTGCGCGCGCCGCGGCTGTTCATCGCCTCGGTGTCGCGCGCCGCCGATCCGGTCATCCTCGACGCCGAGCATTTTCGCTCGCTGGTCGGCGCGCCGCGCGCCGATTCCGCCTTCGATCTGACCGCCGCGATCCCGATCGAGCCGGTCGAGGACGAAGTGCGGCTGTTCGTCGTCGCCACGCGCGATCCCTCGATCGAGATCACCGCCCTGCAGGAGGCGCTGCGCAAGGATCTGCAGGGCCTCGCCGGCGCGGCGGTGCTGACCACGACCACGAGTTTTCTCGCCGATCGCCTCGGCGCCGAAATCGAATACCAGTTCAAGGTGACCAATGACCCGCACGCTTGTCCGTCCTGACGACGCGGCGCCGGCGCGCCCGCGCCGCCACTGGAGGCGCGCCTGGCTGCGATGCGTCGGCGCCCTCCTGGCCGCGATGGCGTTCGCCCCGGCGCTCGACGCCGCGCCCTTGACCTTGAGCGGCGAGCCCGACATCGCCGCGCTCGCCGATCGCCTGCGCGCCTATGCCGCGGCGAGCCGGGTCAAATGGATCGTCGCGGCCGGCGCGCAGGCCGACGCGGACGCCGCGGTCGCCGCGCTGGCGCGTCATCTGAAGCCGGCGGATCGCTATCTCGTCGCGCGCGTCAAGGCGCAAACCCTCGCCGAGGCCGCGCCCGATCTGGCCGGGGCGACCGCGCCGCTCGCCTGGATCGCGCCGCAGATCGGGCCGGCGCCGGGCGCGCCCGCCTGCTCATGGCAGGTCTGGGTTTCCGATCCCGCGCTTCCCTCCCCCGGCGAGTCGCCGCTCGCGGTGCCGCTGGCGCCCAACGACCGCATGCCCGTCGGCGCGGCGGCGACGTTCCGCGTCGGCCACTCCGGCCTGTTGCAATCAAAACTCTATGCGTTCGACGAAACGCGGCCCGGCGCCATCCGCGACCTCGCCACCGTCCCCGACGCCGACATTCCCGTCGCGGCGGAGCCGGGCGGCGAAACGATCTTCCTGGCGATGGCGCGCCGCACCGCGCCTTTTCTCGACAGCCTGAAATCCGCCCTCGCCGCCAGCGAAGGCCAGCGCAAGGACCTCGGCGAGGATTTCGCGCTGCGCGACAAATTGCTCGGCCAAGGCCGCGGCATCGGCGCGAATATCCAACTCATCCCCCCCGGCATGGTCGCGCCCAGGAGGGAAACGGCGGCCAGCGCCGACGCCCGGCTGGGATCGGACGTCGGCGGCGCGCTGACGGAGACCTGCCTCTTCGCCCTGACGCCCGCGCCGTGAGCGGTGGGGGCGGCAATGGGTTGAATCGGCATATTTTCCATACTATTTCTTGCCGTATGATGCCACCGGCCGAAAGCAATGACTCGTCATGGCCGGGCTCGTCCCGGCCATCCACGCCGACGAGCTGCCGCTTCGCCGGACGGAAAGCCGCACGTTCTCAACCTCTTCCTGAGGAGCGGAATCAGCCTCGCCGCGTGGATGGCCGGGACAAGCCCGGCCATGA
>Ga0181526_10003145_pt1 | contig 13688 bp, 14 predicted proteins | sample PEATcosm2014_Bin_35_FD_119750 | JGI IMG/M metagenome (GOLD analysis project Ga0181526, IMG submission 119750) | Peatland microbial communities from MTU Mesocosm Facility, Houghton, MI, USA - PEATcosm2014_Bin06_30_metaG | ecosystem: Environmental > Terrestrial > Soil > Wetlands > Peat | place...
GCGCACCGGCGCGGCCATCGCCGAACACAACATCGTTTTCAGCGGCGTCTGCCGCAACTGCCGGACGGTGCGGAATCCGCGCCGCAAGCGCCGGTGATCGGCGCGATCCATGGTTGGAATCCGGTCCATGTTTCGCCCGCCGATATTGAGTCTGGCCGCCCTCGCGGCGCTGTTCGCGACGCCGGCGCTCGCGCAGACGGGGCAGCCGGTCGCCATCGTCGCCGCGGAGAATTTCTATGGCGACATCGCCAGGCAGATCGGCGGTCCGGACGTGAAGGTGACCAGCATCCTCAGCAACCCCGACCAGGACCCGCATTTGTTCGAGGTGAGTCCAGCCGTGGGCCGGGACGTCTCGGCCACCCGGATCATCATTTACAACGGCATCGGTTACGATCCGTGGATGGAGAAGATGCTTAAGGCCGCCCGCTCGGCCGACCGCCAGACGATCGTGGTCGCCGACTTGATCGGCAAAAAGACCGGCGACAATCCGCATATCTGGTACGACCCGGCCGCCATGCTGGTGCTGGCGGAAACCCTCTGCGAAACCCTGATCGCGGATGACCCCGCGAAGAAGGCCGGATACGAGCAGCGCCTGGCGCGCTTCGAGGATTCCGTGAAGCCGGTCCAGGCGAAGATATCCCAACTCCGTCAACGCTTGGCCGGCACGCCGGTCACGGCCACGGAGCCGGTCTTCGGCGTCATGCTCGACGCGCTCGGCATGTCGGTCAGGAACCGGTCCTTCCAGATTGCCGTGATGAACAACACCGAACCAAGCGCTTCGGACATTGCCGCCTTCGAGAACGATCTTAAGACGCATCGGGTCAGGCTCTTGATCTATAACAGCCAGGCCACCGACCCGACCGCCGAACGGATGGAAAAGATCGCCAGAGCGTCGCAAATCCCCGTGGTCGGGGCGGCAGAAACCGAGCCCACCGGCATGGACTACCAGTCCTGGATGATGAGCGAGCTCGATGCCGTGGATCGAGCGCTGCCGCCATGAACGCGATCGAGTTCCGCGATGTGAGCTTGACGCTCGGCGGCCGGGTCGTGCTGTCCGGCGTCAGCCTGGAGATATCGGCCCGCGAGTTCGTCGGCGTGCTCGGGCCGAACGGCGCCGGCAAGACGACGCTGATGCGCGCGGTTCTTGGCCTGCTGCCGTCAAGCCGGGGCAGCATCCGCGTGCTCGGCAATCCCGCCGCCCGGGGCAACCCGGCGATCGGCTATATGCCGCAGCTGCGCAGCGCCGCAGGCGCCATACGCTTGAGCGGTTGGGACTTCGTGGCCGGGGTGGTCAACGGCCACCTTCTGGGCATGCCATTCCTGGGCAAGGCGGGGCGCGCCGAAGTCGATCGCGTGCTCGATCTGGTCGGAGCCGGCGAACTGGCGCGGCGCCCGCTGGCGGAGTTGTCCGGAGGAGAAAAGCAGCGTTTGCTGCTGGCTCAGGCGCTGATCGGCCGCCCGCGGCTGCTGCTGCTCGACGAGCCGTTGCACAGCCTCGACCCGCACTACCAAGGCGAGGTGGTGGAGTTGGTGAAGTCGCTTCAGACCGAACTCGGGATCGCCGTTTTGTTCAGCTCCCACGAACTCAACCCGCTGCTGGGATCGCTCGATCGCGTGCTTTATCTCGGACAGGGGCAAGCGGCGCTCGGTCCCGTCGGTAAGGTGATTACTGGGCCGGTGCTGTCGCGTCTCTACGGATCCAAAATCGACGTCATCCGCCTGAAGGGCCGGATTTTCGTCATGTCCGGCGGCCATGACATGGAACGCGACATGCACCGCCACGAAGACGGACCGGCTCACGCGCAGGGTTACGAAGGAGCGCCGCGGGACCATGCTTGAATACGACTTCATGCAGAACGCCTTCGCGGCGGCAACCATCGTGTCGATTGTCTCGGGGCTGGTCGGCTATTTCCTGGTGCTGCGCGGACAGACCTTCGCGGGCCATGCCCTTTCCCATGTCGGATTCACGGGCGCGACGGCAGCGGTTCTCATCAGCGTTGCGCCGCTCTGGGGCATGGTCGTGATGACCGTGGCGGCTGGCATCTGCATGGGTTTCCTGGGCGAGCGCCTGGCCCAGCGCGACGTGGCGATCGGCATGGTCCTCGCCCTTTCGCTCGGCCTCGGCCTGCTGTTCCTGCACTTCGTCACGTCTTACGCGACGCAGGCCACATCGCTGCTGTTCGGCAACGTGCTCGCGGTCGATATCCGGACCGTCTGGATACTGCTGGCGCTGGGCGCGGTCAGCGTGGGCGCGCTCGCGGTTATTTCGCGCCCGCTGCTGTTTGCGAGCCTGCAGCCGGAACTGGCCGAGGCCAAGGGCGTATCGCTCCGACTCTATTCCGTGCTGTTCCTGGCCACCGTGGCGCTGGCGACCGCCGAATGCGCACAAATCGTCGGCGTTCTCCTGGTTTTTGCCCTGATGGTCGGTCCCGCGGCGGCCGCGCAGCGCCTGACGACCGGTTTCGGAAAAGGGCTCCTGCTCTCCGCCGGATTGGCATTGTTGGAAGCCTGGAGCGGAATCACCCTGGCTTTCTATACCGACTGGCCCAGCAGCTTCTGGATCACCGCCCTGAGCGCTGGAATCTATCTGTTCGCGATCTTGCCGCGCGGCGGGCGCGGACGGGCCGCCGTTCGGCCTTGATCGATCCGGTAACGATGATGCCGCGCTCTAAGGGTTCGATTGTTTCGGGTTCGTAAGGTATCTTTGGCGCGCATTATTTGAGAGCGCACGGGACAGGCTCCGAATGTTCGATAGCAGTTTCTATTTCAAATTCGGTTCGATCTTGACGCGCGGCGAACGCGGGGAGCGGATGACGGGCGGCCTCATCGGCTCGTCGCTGCTGCACGCCCTGGCGGCGCTGGTGTTGATTTTGGGCATGCCCCGCTTCGTGCCCGAGCATGAGATGATCATGTCGATCAACTTGGTTCAGCTCGGCGAGAGAAACGCTGCGCCGCCGTCGCCGGATATGGCGCGGCTACCGCAGGAGAAAGCCCGGGAAGCCATGAATCCGGAATCCACCAAGGCCGTTCCGGAAGCGCAAACGCTGCCTCCTCAAGCTACGCTGCACCAACCCGATAAGGCGGTCCCCAGGCCCCTGAAAGGGCCCGAGCCCGATGCGTCGTCCGACGCAAAGCCGCAACAGCAAACCTTGCCGACCGACAATCTCAGCGCCCGGCTCCAACTTCTGGCGCGGCTGCGGCAGCCCGCGCCGCCGATGCCGCCCAACCCGCGGCAGCAGAACGGCTCGGGCGAATCCGATGCGACGGCGGCCAGCGCCAACAGCGCCGCGGCGCTCAATGCGACCTACCGCGTGAAGGATTTCATCCGCGCCCAGGTCATGCGCCGTCTGAATACGGACTGCAACGCGCTGAAGTGCGGCGACTGGGTGGTGGCCATCCATATCGTGCTGAGGCCCGATGGCCGCATCAGCACCGCCGAGATCGTCGACAATTCGCGTTTGAGTTCCGACAGCGCCTACCGCGACTTCGCCATCAGCGCGCGCGACGCCGTGCTGCTGTCGTCCCCTCTTACCTTGCCGCCCGGTGCGTACGATATTGCCAAGGACATCGTGGTCGATTTCAGTTCAAGGCAAGTCATGCGGTGATCGGCGTCGTGATAAAGCAGCACGGAGATCGCCGCAGAATCATGGGAGCGTGCGGGCGACGCGGAAGCCGGCATAGCTCGAATAGTCGAAATCCCGTTCGGCGACGTCGGCTCTGCTGCGCGTGGCGGAGCGCACGAACACGGGGACGTTGCTCCAGGAGCCGCCGCGCAGCACGTGCTTGCTGCAATCTCCGCTTTTCCAAGCTCCGCCGTCGCTCGGCGCCCCGACGTAGCTTTCGTTCCAACAATCATCCACCCATTCCCAGACATTTCCCAACATGTCGTAAAGGCCGAAAGGATTGGGCCCGAAGCTGCCGACCGGAGCGATCAGCGTACCGTCCCATTTGCTGCCGCAACCGTTGCAGTTGGCGTTGCCGGTGCCGATGGCGTCGCCCCACCATCGCGCCGTCGTTGTCCCGGCCCGAGCCGCGTACTCCCACTCCGCTTCACTCGGCAGGCGATAAGGCCCTTCACGCGCTTTGGGCGACGAGGGCAGACCTCGCACTTTGCCGTTCAGCCATACGATATAGGCCTGAGCGTCGTTCCAGCTCAAACAGACTGCCGGACCCAGAGGAGGATCCTTCTGCCCCGGCGTGTAGGCGAGACCGTGGCCCTCCGTTTTCCAACTCAGGCCCAGGATCGTATTGCACGGGGCCGGCTGGTAGCCGGTCTGCCGCAGAAAGACGAGGAATTCCGAATTCGTCACGTCGTATTCGCCGAGCGCGAAGGATCGCACGGTGACGACATGCTGCGGGCCTTCGACATCGAAGCGCCCAGGTTCGGTCTCTGGGCTGCCCATCATGAATTTCCCGGCCGGAATCGCCACCATCTTCGGGCAATCGGCGCATTCCTGGAATTCACGGTTCAATCGCTCGTCGGCGCATGCCGCGTTCGGCACGACAAGAATGCCGCCGAGCAGAAAAAACGCCATAAGGGCTGTTCGCATCCATCGCACCCGGTTCGCGATCACACTGCGTGGGAATCCGCTTCCGGCCATAATTACAAACGTGACATGTTACGTTCGGATTTGAAAGAGCGGGTGTCCTTTTGCTTCGCTTTCCATATTATGGCGGCAGGCACATGACGGCTTTGCTGCGCATCGTTCTGGTCGCCGTGGTGAGCCTCGCATTGGCCGGGCATGCGCTGGCGCATCCGCATATCTGGGTGACGATGAAGACCGAACTGATCTATGCGCCGGACGGCTCGGTCACGGGCGTGCGCCATGACTGGGCGTTCGACGACATGTACTCGGCCTTCGCCACGCAGGGCCTCGACCAGCAGACCAAGGGCGTGTTCACGCGCGAGGAACTCGCCCCGCTTGCCAAGGTCAATATCGACACGCTCAAGGATTCCGACTACTTCACTTTCGTCACCGCGGACGGCAAGAAAATCCCGCTTTCGGATCCACCGGCCGACTATTGGCTCGACTACAACGACACGGTGCTCACTTTGCACTTCACCTTGCCGTTCAAGCAGCCGGTGAAAGCGAAGAACCTGCTGATCGAAATCTACGACCCGACCATTTACGTCGATTTCGAATTCGCCAAGGAGAATCCGGTCTCGACGGTGGGTGCGCCGGCGCAATGCAAGCTGAAGTACCAGCGGCCGCCCGAAATGAAGTTCACGTTTTCGCAGGGGAAGGTGCTCGGCGAGGCGTTCTTCAATTCGCTCACCCCCGCCCAGAATTGGGGCGCGCGGTTCGCCAACAAGATCATGGTCAATTGCGGCTGAGCATGGCGATTGAGGCGCGACACACGTCCCTGCCCTTGCGCCGCGCCGCGGTAGCGGCCGCCGCGCTCGGAATTCTGCTGTCGGCGGGGGCGTTTGACTTCGCGCTGGCTGACCCGTTCGGCGTGTCGCAGGGATCGCCGCCGCCGGAGTTCGGCGGCTTCGCCGGCTGGATTCTGGCCGAGCAGTCCATGTTCTACCAGATGCTGTCGGGCACCATTCGAAGCGCGAAGTCGAACGGCAGCGCGGTCTATGCCTTGCTCGGCATTTCGTTCGTCTACGGTGTCTTCCATGCCGCCGGCCCCGGCCACGGCAAGGCGGTGATTTCCTCTTATCTGGTCGCCAATCACGAGACCTGGCGCCGCGGCATCGTGCTGTCGGCCGCCTCGGCGGTGCTGCAATCGCTGACGGCGATCCTGATCGTCGCCGTCGCGGCCTTGCTGCTGAACGCCACCGCCAAGATGATGGACGACACCGTCAACGTCATCGAGACCGTCAGCTATATCTTCATCATCCTGATCGGCGCGCGTCTCTTGTGGGTGAAGGGCCGGGCATTTACGAAATTGCTGTGGACCGAAACGCAGGAGCATCCGCGCGATCATCGTCACGATCACGAGCACGATCACCGCCACGCGCATCACGATCACGAGGAGGAGGACGCTTCCGCCTGGGGTCACGCCCACGCGCTGGAACCGCAAGAACTTGCCGGACCCAGGGGCTGGCGGCGCGGACTGACCGCCGTCGTCTCGGTGGGGCTCAGGCCGTGTTCGGGCGCGATCATCGTGCTGGTGTTCGCGCTGACACAGGGCCTGTTCTGGATCGGCATCGCCTCGACCTTCATGATGGGGCTCGGCACCGCGATCACGGTGGCGTCGATCGCCATGTTGGCGGTCGGCGCCCGCGGCATCGCCGCCAAGATTGCGCGCGCCAAACCCGGCCGCGGCCTGTTGTTCTTGCGCGGCCTGGAAACCGCGGCGGCGGCGCTGGTGATGATTTTCGGATTCCTGTTGCTCACCGGCTACATGATGAGCGAAAAACTGATGGGCATTTAGCCGCCGCCGCCGCGCTATCGGAAATTCACAGCCCGAGATAAGCGCGGCGGATATCCGGCATGGCCGCCACCTTGGCCGAAGGGCCTTCGGTGAACAGCCTGCCCTCGGCGATGACATAGGCGTAATCGCTCACCGACAGCGCCAAATGCACGTTCTGCTCGACCAGCAGAATGGTGATGCCCTGCTGCTTGAGCGTGCGGAGCGTGCCGAAAAGCTGCTGCACCACCACCGGCGCCAAGCCCAGCGACAACTCGTCGATCATCAGCACATCCGGATCCGACATCAGGCCGCGCGCGATCGCCAGCATCTGCTGCTCGCCGCCCGAGAAAGTACCGGCGCGTTGCCGCCGCCGCTCCTTCAAGCGCGGGAAAAGCGTGTAGACGTGTTCCAGCCGCTCGGCGAATTTTTTCCGGGCGCGGCTGGAATAGCCGCCCATGTCGAGATTCTCCTCCACCGTCATGGCGGAGAAGATCTGGCGGCCTTCGGGCACCAGGACGAGGCCGCGCGCCGCGTTTTCATGCGGCGTCCGGCCGGTGATGTCCTGGCCTTCGAAGATGACGCGGCCCTTCCACGGCCGGACCTGGCCGACGATGGCGCCGAGCGTCGTCGTCTTGCCCGCGCCGTTGGCGCCGATGACGGTGATGAGCTTGCCCCGCGGCACGGCGAGCGAGATGCCCCACAGCACCTGCACCTCGCCGTAGCCGGCTTCGAGATTCTCGACCTTGAGCAGAGCCTCGCTCATGGCGGCTGCTCGGTCGGAAGGCTGGCGACGATGTTGGGATCGCCGAGATAGGCCTCGATCACGCCCTTGTCGTGGGCAACCTCTGCGGGCAAGCCCTCGGCCAGCTTCTGTCCGGTATTCAGCACCACGACGCGGTCGCTCAAGCTCATGATCGCCTGCATCAGATGCTCGATCATCAGGATCGCCACGCCGCGCTCGCGGATGCCGCGGATCACCTCGATCATGCGCTCGACTTCGGACGGGTTGAGGCCGGCCAGCACCTCGTCGAGCAGCAGCAGCATGGGCCGGGCGCACAGCGCGCGCGCCAACTCCAGCCGCTTTTTGCCCGCAATGGTGAGCTGGCTCGCGGCGCTGTCCGCGCGGTCGGCCAGGCCGACCAATTCCAGAACCTCGCGGGCGGTCTCGCGGGATTGGCGCAACGACTGGTTCTCATAGCCGAAACAGGCGCCCACCATGCAATTCTCCAGCACGCTCATGCCGGTCAGGGGCTGGACGATCTGGTGGGTGCGGGCAATGCCGTGGCGCACGACGCGATAGGGCTTCTCGCCGGTGATGTCGCGGCCGGCGAAGCGGATGCGGCCTGCGTCGGGAGGATAGATTCCGTCGATCAGGTTGAAGACGGTGGACTTGCCGGCGCCGTTCGGGCCGATCAGGCCGAGGATCTCCCGCTTCTTCACGGTGAAGCTCAAATCCTGCACCGCTCGCACGCCGCCGAAGCGCAGGCTCAGATTGTCGACTTCGAGCAGCGCGTTCATTCGAGAAACTTCCGCGACTTGGGGATGTAGCGGCGGATAAAGCCCATCACGCCGCCGGGTGCGAAAGTGACGATGAGCAGCAGCAACGCGCCGGCGATGACCAGCTGGAAGTCGGAGAAGGTCGCCGAAGTCAGAAGCCAGCCGCGCAACTCTTCGTACAGGAATGCGCCGATCGCCGGTCCCGCCACCGTGCTCTGGCCGCCGAGCATGACCATCACCACCGCCTCGGTCGAGAAACTCAGATCGAAGGCGTCGACCGGTTGGATGAAGGCGCTCTTGAAGAAATAAAGACAGCCGGCGACCGCCGGCAGGTAAGCCGACACGCTGTAGGCCAGGGCCTTGTAGAGCGGCGTGGGCACGCCGAGCACGGCTGCCGCGTCCTCGTTCTGGCCGATCGCCAGCAGCCCCAATCCGAATTTCGAGGTCTTGATGCCGTAGCTCAGCAGCAGCGACGCCGCCATGACGGCGACCAGCAGGAAATAAATCGTCCACAGCGCCTTCATCGGCCCGCCCAGAGCCTGATAGGAACTCATCGAGATATAGATGCCGCTGGCGCCGCCCCAGGGCGTGAAATTCGAGACGAAGGATTGCACCGCCTGGTTGACGCCGATGGTGGCGAGCGCGAAGTAGAACCCGTGCAGCCGCAGGATGCCGAGGCCGAGCAGCAGCGCCAGCGCGCTCACCACGACGCCGGCCGCGAGCGCCGCCAAGGCCGGCGGCCAGCCGTAACCGGTGATGAGAAAGACGCCGATATAACCGCCGAGGCCGAAGAACACGATGCTGCCGAAATTGACGCAGCCCGCATAGCCGATCATCAGGTTCAAATTGCTGGCCAGGATGATGTAAACGGATGCGAGCACCAGGCTCTCGCGCAGCGCCACGTCGTTGTGCCAGAGCGGCACCGCGATGAAGGCCGCGGTTATCGCGACGATCACCCAGAAGAAGGGTTTTTGGAAAAAATTCAGGAAAGCCATGGGCGCCTTTTAAACGTCGGGGCTCACGAACGCCGGAAGGTAAAATTGAACAAGCCGCGCGGAAAGGCAATCAGGACGAGTACGAACACCACGAACTCGATGACCGTGGTCCAGCTCACCGGCATAAAGGGCGTGGCCAGGCCTTCGATCAATCCCAGCGCGATGCCGCCCAGCAACGCGCCCGCCGGGTTGCCGAGGCCGCCGAGAATGGTGACGACGAAGCTCTTGAGCTGGTAAGAGCTGCCCGACAGCACGGTGAAGGGGAACATGGTGGCGATGAGCGCGCCCGAGACGCAGGCGAGCGCGACGCCGAGGCCGAAGGCGAGCGCCAGCACGCGCGTGGTCGGTATGCCGACCAGTTCCGCCGCCACGCGGTTGCCGGCGACGGCGCGGATCGCCTTGCCGGAGCGCGTCTTGTCGAGAAACAGAAAAAGCAGCACGGCGATGATTCCGGTGAGCGCCGCCGCCATCAAATGGGTTCCCGGAAAGGTGTAGCCCCCGTAACTCAGCCCAGGCAGCGAGACCTCGATGTTGAACAGCTTCGTGCCCCATAGATCCGTGCCGAGGCCGATCAGCACCAGATTGACCGCGAATGTGGAGAGCAGGCTCATCAAGGGCGGCCGCCCTATCATGCGGTGCACCGACAGCCAATAGATCAGAACGCCGGCGCCGAAGCCGATTACCGCCACCGGCGGCACGATGGCATAGGGCGAAATGCCGAGCCAGTCGCCGATCAGGTACAAGGCGAACATTCCGAAGACGATCATCGCACCATGCGTGAGGTTGACGACGTTCATCACGCCCCAGATGAGCGTCAAGCCCATCGCGGCCATGCCGTAGACCGTGCCGATCAGCAGACCGTCGACGATGGAAGCGAATATTCCGAACATGGGGAAAAGCGCGGGAGGGAACGGCTTCGTTCCCTCCCTGTGGGGTTCAGTGGATCGGGTAGAGGATCGGCGCCGACGACGCCGCAAGCGGCCAGATCACCTCTTTCACGAGCTGACCGCCCTTCATCTGCCACTGGGTCAGCACCATCTGATGCACCAGTTGCAGGCCGTGGCTCGCCGGGTCGGTGGAGAACTTGCATGGGCCGAACAGCGTGGTGATGTTCGTCGTGTCGAGGGCCGCCGCCACCTTCGCCGGATCGACCGAGCCCGCCTGTTCGATGGCGTGCTGGAAGAGCAGCCCGGCGCCGTAGCCGCCCGCCGAATGGTAATCGGAATCCGTGTTGTATTTCGCCTTGAAGCGTTGGGCGAAGGATTCCGAACTCGGGCCGTAATTGGACTTGTATTTCACCTGCGGCGCCCATTGCGACGGCACCGAGACGCCGACCGCCGACGCGCCCAATGTCGCGAATTGGGCGCTATCGGGCGCGACCAGCAGCGTCACCCACTTGATGCCCGCCTTCTGGTCGTGAATCTGCCGGGTGAGCGTGGCGCCGTCGGGATAATGGCCGCCGCCCAGAAGCGCGTCGGGCTTGGCCGAGACGATCTTGTTGATGATGGCGCTGAAATCGGTCTGGTCCGGCGGGTAGGATTCGTCGAGCACGATCTTGAAGCCCATCGTCTTCGCCTGCTCGCGCGTTGCGATGGCCACCGCCTTGGAGAACGGATCGTCGGAGTAGACCAACGCGATGGTGGCGCCGGGTTTCTTCAGCTTGATCGCCTGGAGCGCGCCGGTCAGGTAATTGTCGGCCGGGGTATAGAGCTGGAACAGGTATTTGTTGCCGAGTTCGTAGGTCTTGGCCTCGGCGGCGCCGGCGGTGATCATCAGCGCGCCGTATTGCTCGGAGATGACCGCCGCGGTGGCCGCCAGGCCGGAGGAATACGGGCTGAACAGGAACTGCGCCTTGTCCTGCACGATGAGCTGCGTGTAGAGCTGCTGCACCCGCGCGCCTTGCGACTGGTCGTCGTAGCTGACGAACTTCACCATGTAGGGCTTGCCGCCCACCTTGATGCCGCCGGCGGCGTTCACGTCGTCGCGCCACATCTCGAAGCCGCGCAGCTGCGCCAGTGAATCGACGTTGAGCGCGCCGGTTTGCGAGGTGGTGAAGCCGATGGTGATGCTGTCCTGGGCCTTGGCCGAAGACGCCAAAACGGCCGGCGCGGCCAGCAACAGCGCCGCGGCCGCGAAGCGGAATAAGCGGTTCATGGAATCCTCCTCATTTTAGGTCTATGTCCCCGGAAACTGCGGGGGCTTGGCCAAATCTATAGGCCATGTCGGCCTTATGAACAAGGCGAGGCAAAGGGGCCGGCCCTACTGCGATGCAGTCGCATGATTTTCGTTGATCGCCGGGGCACCAAGGGTTGAGATGGGGTGGGAACGGATGGGGGACGGCCATGGATGCACGCGGAAAGCCCGAAAGCGGTCCGGAATCCCACGCGCCGGTCGTGCTGCGGCGTGCCGCGGATGGCATCGCCACTCTCATCCTCAATCGTCCGGATGCCCGCAACGCGCTTTCCGTGGCGCTGATGGGCGAGTTGCAACGGGCGCTCGACGAGATATCCAAGGACGCGGCGGTGAAGGTGGTGGTGCTATCCGCCAACGGGCCGGTGTTCTGCGCCGGCCACGATCTGCGCGAGTTGCGCGCCAATCCCGGCAGGCAATTTTACGAACGCGTCTTCGCGCAATGCTCCAAGCTCATGCTTTCGATCGTCAGGCTCCCGAAGCCGGTGATCGCGCAAGTGCGCGGCGTCGCTACCGCGGCGGGCTGCCAACTGGTGGCCTCCTGCGATCTGGCGGTGGCGGCGGAAGACGCCCGCTTCGCCACGCCGGGCGTGAATATCGGCCTGTTCTGCTCGACGCCGATGGTGGCGCTGTCGCGCGCGGTGCCGCGCAAGCCGGCGATGGAGATGCTGCTCACCGGCGAGATGATCGGCGCGCCCCAGGCGCGCGACTGGGGCCTGGTCAACCGCGTCGTGCCCGAGGCTCGTCTTGAATCGGAGACCATCCGGCTTGCCAAGCAGATCGCCGCCAAGTCGCCGCTGGTGCTGAAGATCGGCAAGGAGGCGTTCTACCGCCAGGCCGAGCTGGGCCTGGCCGAGGCCTATGACTATGCCAGCCAGGTGATGACGAGCAACATGCTGGCGCGCGACGCCGAGGAAGGCATCGACGCCTTTCTCGGGAAGCGCCCGCCGGTATGGGAGAACCGTTGAACCACGATTCCTACAGCGACGATTATCTGCGCGGGATTCTGGACCGCGTCAAAACCATCGCCATGGTCGGCGCCAGCGAGCACTGGAACCGGCCCAGCTATTTCGTGATGAAATATCTCCAGGACAAAGGCTATCGCGTCATCCCGGTCAATCCGCGCGCATCCGCGCCGGAAATCCTCGGCGAGAAGGTTTACAAGAGCTTCGCCGAAATTCCAGGCCCGATCGACATGGTCGACATCTTCCGGCGCAGCGAAGAGGCCGGGCCCATCGTCGACGAAGCCATCAAGAAAGGCGCCACGGTGGCGTGGATGCAGATCGGCGTGCGCAACGACGCAGCCGCGAAAAAAGCCGAGCAAGCCGGCCTATCGGTGGTGATGAACCGCTGCCCCAAGATCGAACATGCACGGCTCCATGGCGAACTCGGCTGGAGCGGCGTCAACACCGGGATCATTTCGTCCAAGCGACGCCAGCTGTCATGAATGAAAGGAAACCGCCCGCCCCCGGTTTCGAAACCTTGGCCATTCACGCCGGAGCCTCGCCTGATCCCGCGACCGGCGCGCGCTCGACGCCGATCTATCAGACCACCGCCTATGTGTTCGATGACGTCGACCAGGCGGCCTCGCTCTTCAATCTGCAAAGCTACGGCTATCTCTATTCGCGTCTCACCAACCCCACGGTTTCGGTGCTCGAGGAACGTTTGGCCGCGCTCGAAGGCGGCCGCGGCGCCGTTTGCACGGCCTCGGGCCACGCCGCGCAAATACTCGCCTTCTTCGCCTTCATGGAACCTGGCGACCAGTTCGTCTCGGCCGACAAGCTCTATGGCGGCTCGATCACCCAGTTTGGCAAGAGCTTCAAGAAATTCGGCTGGGAGGTCGCTTTCGCCGATGCCGACGATCCCGCCAACATCCGCCGCGCCATCACGCCCAAGTCCAAGGCGGTATTCGTCGAGAGCCTGGCCAATCCCGCGGGCGCGGTCGTCGATCTCGAGGCGGTCGCCAGGATCGCGCATGATTCGGGCCTGTTGTTCATCGTCGACAACACCATGGCGACGCCCTTTCTCTGCCGCCCGTTCGACTGGGGCGCCGATCTGGTGATCCATTCCACCACCAAATTCCTCTCCGGCCACGGCAACGCCATGGGCGGCGCGGTGATCGACAGCGGCAAATTCGACTGGGCCAAAAGCCCGAAATTCAAATCGCTGACCGAGGCCGAACCGGCCTATCACGGCTTGCGCTTTTACGAGACCTTTGGCGATCTCGCCTTCACCGTGCACGGCCATGCCGTGGGCCTGCGCGATCTGGGCGCGACCATGGCGCCGCTCAACGCCTTTCTCACCATCACCGGCATCGAGACCCTGCCCTTGCGCATGGAGCGCCATGTCGCCAATGCCCTGGCCGTGGCGCGGCATTTGGAAAAACACCCCAAGGTCGCCTGGGTTTCATATGCGGGGCTGGAATCGAGCCGCTACCATGCTCTCGCCAAGAAATACCTGCCCAAGGGCGCGGGCTCGGTGTTCACCTTCGGCCTGAAAGGCGGCTATGAAGCGGGCATCAAGCTGGTCGAGGGCGTCGATCTCATCTCGCATCTGGCCAATGTCGGCGACACCCGTTCGCTGATTCTGCATCCGGCATCGACCACGCACCGCCAGCTTTCCGAGGCGCAGCAACAGGCGGCC
>Ga0181526_10003151_pt1 | contig 13678 bp, 13 predicted proteins | sample PEATcosm2014_Bin_35_FD_119750 | JGI IMG/M metagenome (GOLD analysis project Ga0181526, IMG submission 119750) | Peatland microbial communities from MTU Mesocosm Facility, Houghton, MI, USA - PEATcosm2014_Bin06_30_metaG | ecosystem: Environmental > Terrestrial > Soil > Wetlands > Peat | place...
ACGTCGATCGCCACCGCGACGATGGACGCCTGGGCGCGCTATGCGACGGCGTGGCAGCAGGGCTCGTCGGACGGCGCCGAACCCGCCCGGGCGGACCGGCGCTTCAAGGATCAGGCCTGGGCGGACGGTGCGATCTTCGAGTTCATCAAGCAGACCTACCTGATATCCGCCGACGCCATTCTCTCGTCGATCCGCGGCGTCAAGGGCCTCGATCGCGGGACCGCGCACAAGGTCGACTTCTATGCCCGGCAGTTCGTCGACGCGATGGCGCCGTCGAACTTCATCAGCACGAACCCGGAGGTGTTGCGGGCGACGGTGGAGACCGGCGGCGAGAACCTGCTGCGCGGCCTCTCCAACCTGCTCGAGGACATGACGCGCGGCAAGGGCCGGCTCGCCATCTCGATGACCGACATGGCGGCGTTCCGGCTGGGCGACAATCTGGCGGCGACGCCCGGCAAGGTGGTCGGCCGCAACGACCTGATGGAGCTCATCCAATACGAGCCGACGACGCCCGAGGTGCGCAAGCGGCCGCTGCTGATCATCCCGCCGTGGATCAACAAGTTCTACATCCTCGATCTCGGCCCGCAAAAATCCTTCATCAAATGGGCGGTGGCGCAGGGGCACACGGTGTTCGTGATCTCCTGGGTCAATCCCGACGCGCGCCTCGCCGCCAAGACGTTCGAGGACTACATGCGCGAGGGGCCGCTGGCGGCGCTGACCTTGATCGAGCAGGCGACCGGCGAGCGTGAGATCAATGCGGTCGGCTACTGCCTGGGCGGCACCCTGCTGGCGTCGACGCTCGCCTGGCTGGTCGCGAAGGACGACGACCGCATCAAGAGCGCCACCTACCTGGTGACGCTGGTCGATTTCACCGACGCCGGCGACATGGCGGTCTTCATCGACGAGCAGCAGCTCGCCTCGCTGGAGAAGCGCATGGATGCGCGCGGCTATCTCGAAGCCGACGACATGGCGGCGTCGTTCAATATGCTGCGCGCCAATGACCTGATCTGGTCGTTCGTCGTGAACAACTACCTGCTGGGCAAGGAGCCGGTGCCGTTCGATCTGCTCTACTGGAACGCCGACGCCACGCGGATGCCGGCCGCCATGCACAGCTTCTACCTGCGCAACATGTATCATGAGAACCGCCTCGTGGTGCCGGGCGGCATCAGCCTGGCCGGGGCGCCGATCGACCTGCGGCTGATCGAGACGCCGACCTTCATTCTGTCGTCCATGGAGGATCACATCGCGCCGTGGCGATCGACCTACGCGGCGACCCAGATCTATTCCGGACCGGTCGAGTTCGCGCTCGCCGCGTCGGGCCATATCGCCGGCGTGGTCAGCCCGCCCGGCAGCAAGTACGGACACTGGCGCAACGACCGGGTGCCCGAGCAGCCGCAAGCCTGGTTCGACCAGGCGACCGCACAAGAAAGCTCGTGGTGGCCCGGCTGGGATCGCTGGATTTCCGCCTTCGCCGGGGGGAGCGTCGCGCCGCGCATACCCGGCTCCGGCGCGCTGAGCGCGCTCGGAGATGCGCCCGGATCCTACGTGCGGGTCAGGGCGTCTTAGTGGCCTCGTAGCCCGCCTCAAGGGCGTTTACGCCCGTCTTCGCGGGCGAAGGAGCGAAGCGGAATGCGGGGAGCAGCCTTTCAGGGCTCGACATGCGGCACCGTCGCTCCCGGATTGCGCTTCGCTCCATCCGGGCTACAACTGTTTGATTGAGTCCAACCAGCGGGAGGATATCGTGGCAAACAGCGTGTACAAGGTCATCGAGCTCGTCGGCACCAGCACCGAGTCGTGGGAGAAGGCGGCAAAGGCCGCGGTCGACCGGGCGGGAAAATCGCTGAGAGACCTGCGGGTCGCCGAGATCCTCGAGCTCGACATGCAGCTCAAGGACGGGAAGGTCGAGGCCTATCGGGCGAAGGTGAAGGTCTCGTTCAAGTACGAGGGCGGAAGCTGACGCCCGTCTCTCGTGACGTCGGCAGCGAGCGCGGGGGTCGACCCGACCGCAATGCCGGCTGAGCCCATGCGGCGATTCGAGACCATCCGGGCGCGCGCCGCCAAACGAAAGGGCGGCGAGGCCGGGCTCGCGAGCCTTCTGCCCGACGTCCCGACCCGCACCGCCCTGGTGCGGCTCGCCGACGATCGCGTGCTCTCGCAGATGGCCCAACGGATCTTCTCGGCCGGGTTCGTCTGGCGCGTGGTCGAGAGCAAGTGGCCGGGCTTCGAGGCGGCGTTCCTCGGCTTCGAGCCGAAGCGGCTGCTGTTTCAGCCCGACGATTACTGGGCGGGCCTCGCCGGGGATGCGCGGATCGTCCGCAATCCGCAGAAGATCGCGGCGGTTCGCCACAACGCGCAATTCGTATCCGATGTCGCCGGCGAGCACGGGAGCTTCGGAAAGTTTCTCGGCGACTGGCCGGCTGCCGATCAGATCGGGTTGCTCGCCGTGCTCGCCCGGCGCGGGGCGCGTCTCGGGGCACGGACCGGCCAGTACTTCCTGCGCTTCATCGGCAAGGACTGCTTCGTCACGTCGAGCGATGTCGTCGCCTGCCTGCGCGACGCCGGCCTGGACATCGCGGAAAATCCCACCTCGAAAAAGGATCTGGCCCGGATTCAGGAGCAGTTCAACCGGTGGGCCGAGGAGACCGGGTTGCCCTTGACCCACCTGTCGCGCATCTGCGCGATGTCGATCGGCGAGAATTATGACGCCGCGACGCTGCGCGAGCGCGGCGGGATGGAGGAATAGGGCGCCCGGTAGCCCGCCTTTAGGGCGTTTACGCCCGTCTTCGCGGGCTATGGAGCGAAGCGGAATGTGGGAGCGGCGTCTCAGCGTGGCACCGCCGCCCCGGATTTCGCTGCGCTCCATCCGGGCTACCAGCGCAAAAGCCAAAGAGCCCCGGCGCTGGCGCCGGGGCTCTTTGATCGGCTCACAACTGGCCGTAACGCTTGAGCACTTCGCGACAGTCGTCGCCGACGCGATGTTTGTTCGCCGCCAGCGTTGCGCCGCATCGCATCATGTTGCTCCAGCTCATGCCGGCGGACCGGTCGCACAATTTTGCGGCGGCGGGACGGCAGGGAGCCAATTCGTTCATGTCGATGGCGCCAGCCGCCGTGGCCGACACCGCGAGAAATAGAATTGCGACTACTGACTTCATCATGCTTCCTTCTTGTTGGCCGATGGCTCATTCGCGGTCCTGCACCCACGCCCGGAAACCAACCCCCGACCGGCAGGACCAGCGCCCTGTCAATCGACAGAATCGTCCCGAATTGTGGCGGCGGTCGGACGCCGGTAAAAATTTACCACTTTTGCAGTGATTTTGTCCGGAAAGCGTCAATTTGCCGGGCCGATCGGCACCCCTGGCCTCACCGCGCCGGGCACAGCTCGACCGCGAGCCGGATCAGCTCCGGCAGCGTCTTGACGTCGAGCTTCTGGCGCAGCTGGTAGCAGATGTTGACCACCGTCTTATAGGTGATATCGAGCTCGGCGGCGATCAGGCTGTAGGACTTTCCCTGCGACAGCAGCTCGAGCGTCTGCATTTCGCGCGGCGTCAGATCGGCGAGCGGATTTGCCGGACGCGAGGAGCGAAGCGCCACCTGCATGGCGAGATCCTTGCTCAGATAGGGCCGGCCGGCCTGAACGCTGGCGAACGCCGTCACCAGCTCCTCCGACGAGGTGTCCTTGAGCAGATAGCCGGTGGCGCCCGCCTGCAGGGCACGGCCGACGATCGCCGGGTCGCTGTGCATGCTCAGCACCAGGATTCGCGCCTGCGCATCGAGTGACCGGATCTGCGCGATCAGCTGAAGACCGGCGAGGCCATCGCCCTCCATCGCGAGATCGATGATGGCGACGTCGGGACGGTCGCGGCGATATGCCAGGAGACCCGACGCGGCATCGCGCGCCTCGGCGACCGGCTCGATCCCGGCATCCTCCAGCACCCGCCGGCAACCTTGCCGCACGATCGGATGATCGTCGACGATCAGGGCTCTCGGCATGACGGGTCGGGTTCTTGGTAGACGCATGTTCTTGTCGGCGAACCGGTGACCACTTCGCCGGAACATGCGTTGTCTTGGTAGACGCATGTTCTTGTCGGCGAACCGGTGACCACTTCGCCGGAACATGCGTTGTCTTGGTAGACGCATGTTCTTGTCGGCGAGCCGGTGACCACTTCGCCGGAACGTGGGTCGCCGTGCACCGCCATGGCGATGGTCAGGCTGGTTCCGCCGTCGCTCCGGGCCGCGATCGAAAAAGCGCCGCCCAGCGCCTGCAGGCGTTCCTCCATGCCGAGCAGCCCGAATCCCTTGGCCGTCCCCGGCGGCATCCCGCGGCCGTCATCCTCGATGGTCAGCGTCAGCCGCCCGCTGTCCTGGCGGAGCGCGACCGCCACGTGCGCGGGGGCAGCATGGCGGATCGCGTTGGTCAGTCCCTCCTGGACGCAGCGGTAGACCGTGAGATCGACCGCCTCGCCGTAGCTCGCCTGGAGCGCGCCGGGGGCGAACGCGAACGCGATCCCGGGATGCTGGCGGGCCCGGTCCTCGACCATGTCGGCGATCAGGTCGGCGAGCGGCACGTGGCCGAGCGCCATCGGCCGCAGCCGGTTGAGCAGGCCGCGATTGATCGCCTGAAGATGCTCGGCGATGGACAGGATGTCGTGCACGCGCTCGGCGATGACGGCACCGGCCGGGTCGCCGAGCCTGCCTGCCGCCTGGCCGATCGAGGCGGCGTTCGCCTTCAGGCCGAACAGGCAGGGGCCGACCTCGTCGTGCAGCTCGCGCGCGGTGCGACGGCGCTCGTCGTCCTGCGCGGTGATCAGGCGGCGGCCGAGCTCGACGTTCTGCGCGCGAGCGGCATCCAGCGCGGCGGCGAGCGCGTTGAACCGCCGGGTGATGGCGGCGAGCTCGCGCTGGCGCGGCTGGGTCAGCCGCACCTCGTAGTTCCGCTTCTCCAGGTCCCGCAGCCCCGCGCCGAGCGCGCTCAGCGGGTCGAGCACGCGCCCGAAGATCACGTACAGCAGGCCGATCATCACCAGGCCCAGCCCCGCCGCGACGGCGCCCAGCGCCACCGTATTCTCCCACACCTCGGCGATCTCGTCGCCCGGCGCGCTCATCACGACGACCGTGCCGAGGCGCTGGCCCCGGACGATCACCGGCACATCCTGGCGGTCGACCGGCGGCGCGATCAGCGCGGCGAACCAGGCAGGCGCGCTCGGGCGGTCGTCCGCGCGCCCGGGCCCCGGCGGCGCGGCGGCGCCGGCCGCGCCGCCGGCGTCCTCCACCAGGATGCGGACGTGACGGAGATAGCGCAGCTGCAGCGGAAGATTGGCCAGCACCTGCTCGGGCGAGAGGTCCTGCACCAGGCTGACGGCCTCCCGCACCAGCAGCCCGGCAAGCGTCATGGAGGCCGCAATCTCGATGCGCGTCGCCGTCCTCGCCCGCACGATCGTCACCGCGCCGGCTACCAGCGCGGCGATGATGTCGAGCACCACCAGCGTGATCAGCAGCTGGGCGCGGACCGACCGTCCATGCCACAGCGCCTCGAGCACATGGTCGCGCCACGCCGCGACGGGCGGCCGGCCCCCCATCGCCTCGCCGGTACCGGCCGGCGCGATCAGCTCGGTCTGCATCCGTATGACCTCCTCGAGCGGGTCGGAAGCACATGCCAAATGCGCGCGTTTGTCCACGTTGAAGACATTGCTGTAAATACCCCGAATCGACAGGTGGGCGACGGGCGGCGGCACCTCCGCGGGGGCAATCGCCCGTCGCGTGCTGTCTGTGATCGGATAGCCCCGATGAGCGACACGTGTAACGACGACACGTCGGCGACCCACACCTGGCCGCACCTTGCCGGCGTGGTACGCGACGGACGGCACGTGCTGCCGGTGCGTGTCTACTACGAGGACACGGACTTCTCCGGCATCGTCTACCACGCGAGCTACCTGCGCTTCATGGAGCGCGGCCGTACCGACTATCTGCGACTGATCGGCGCGGACCATCGGGCGCTGTTCGAGGCCACCGCGCTGGAGGCGCCGGGATTCGCCTTCGTGGTGCGGTCGATGGGGATCGAGTTCCTCAAGCCCGCCCGGATGGACGATGTGCTGGAGATCGTCACCGAGCCCGACGAGGTCAAAGGCGCCTCCGTGGCGCTATCGCAGCGGGTCACGCGCGACGGCACGCTCCTGGTCGAGGCCCGGGTGAAGGTCGCCTTCGTGTCGGGCGGTCGGGCGAGGCCGATCCCGAAGCCGCTGCGCATCGCCCTGCGGGCCGACCGCGAGCGCGCCCGCCCCGAGGCACGCCACAACCTCGGCTCGCGTTGAGCCGGGCGTGCGCTTTCATGATTCGTCGCCTGATGCGTCCCGGCGGCGAACCGCCGCAGGTATTGCGGCAAACCGTGTGCACTGCGGTAACGAGACCTTAACCACGGTTGGCGCTGGTAGTGACGAGATGACCGGGTCAGGTGCCCTAGTTTGGACAAATTTCGCAACGACTCCGTACCCAGCCGGTGGCGGACGGCCCGAATTTGCAAGAGGATTCCCGTGTTTGGCGGTGCCTTCGTCGCGTCGCCGCTCGGCATGCCGTACCAGTCAATGACCTGTGCGCCGCTCCGGCTGCGACCGTTGGTGCCGGACAGCCGAGAGGACCTGCCATGAACCCTGCCGACGTGGGACAGTCGGTGCTGCCGCTCACCTCCTCGGACCTGTCGATATTCGGCCTGTTCATGTCGGCCCATTTCGTCGTCAAGGCGGTGATGATCGGGCTGCTGATCGGCTCGGTCTGGGTCTGGGCGATCGTGATCGACAAGACGATTCTGTACGCCCGCACCCGCAGCGCCATGGAACGCTTCGAAAAGACCTTCTGGTCCGGGCAGTCGCTGGAGGAGCTCTATCGCACCCTGTCGGGGCGCCCGACCCATTCGATGGCCGCCCTGTTCGTCGCTGCGATGCGCGAATGGAAGCGCAGCTTTGAAGGCCAGGTGCATTCGTTCGCGGGCCTGCAGATGCGCATCGAGAAGGTCATGGACGTCACTATCGCGCGCGAGGTCGAACGGCTCGAGCGCCGCCTGCTGGTGCTCGCAACCGTCGGGTCAGCGGGCCCCTTCATCGGCCTGTTCGGCACGGTGTGGGGCATCATGACGAGCTTCCAGTCGATCGCCGCCTCCAAGAACACCTCGCTGGCCGTCGTGGCTCCCGGCATCGCGGAGGCGCTGTTTGCGACCGCGATCGGCCTTGTTGCCGCCATCCCGGCGACCATTTTCTACAATAAATTCATCTCCGACGTGAACAAGCAGGCCCTGCGTCTCGAAGGGTTCGCCGACGAGTTTTCGGCGATTCTGTCGCGGCAGATCGACGAGCGGGGGTGAGGGACGATCATGGCGGCCAAGGTTTCAGGCGGCCGGGTGACGGCGGGCCGGCGGCGTCATCCGCGGCGCGCGGTCATGAGCGAGATCAACGTCACCCCCATGGTCGACGTCATGCTGGTGCTGCTGATCATCTTCATGGTCTCGGCACCGCTGCTGACCGTCGGCGTGCCGCTCGACCTGCCGCAGACCCAGGCCAAGTCGCTCGACCAGGACCGCGAGCCGCTCACAGTCTCGGTCAGGCTGAACGGCGACGTGTTCCTGCAGGATGCCGAGATCAAGGTGGACGATCTGGTGCCCAAATTGCAGGCTATCACCCAGGCGCGAGGCGGTGCCGACGAGCGCATTTACGTGCGCGGCGACCGCAAGGTGGACTACGGTACGGTGATGCGGGTCATGGGGCGGCTGTCGGCGGCGGGCTTCCGCCGGGTGGCGCTGGTGACCGAGATCGAGCAAGGATCGTGACGATTACCCGAGCGCGATGAGAACCGGACTGACCATATCGGCTGTTGGGCACGCCACGCTGCTGGCGTGGGCAGCCTTGCTCGCGTCGGGGCTGTTCGCGGCAAAACCGCTCGATACGCCGCCGACCGAGTCGATGCCGATCGACATCGTCTCGGCGACGGAGCTGTCGCAGCTGCGCGCCGGCAAGCTCGACGCGCCCAAGGCCGAAAAGCCGAAGCCGCTGGTCGAAAAGATCGCGGATGCCAAGCCGCAGATCAATCCGGCGCAGAAGGTTGTGGACAAGCCGGAGATCGTGTCGTCGTTCGCCCCCGCCCCGACGCCCCCGCCGGAGCCGAAGGTGGTGGAGGCGAAGCGGCCGGCGGAAGCCAAGGCCGAGCCCAAGCCCAAGGTGCCGGAGAAGAAGGAGGCCGACAAGCCCGATCCGATCGCCGAGGCGCTCAAGCACGACGAGGCCAAGAGCTCCGAGCCCAAACCGGACACCGAGCCGAAGAAGGTCGAGGCCAAGAAAACTGAAACGAAGCCTGAAACAAAGCCGGAGCCGAAGAAGATCGAGGCGGCCAAGCCGCAACCGAAGTTCGACGCCACCCGCATCGCGGCGTTGCTCGACAAGCGCGAGGCGCAGCGCCAAGCCTCGACCGGCGACACCATCAGCCGGACGCCGGCGCTCGGCACCCGCACCGGTGATTCGCCGCAGCTCTCGGCGAGCGAGATCGATGCGTTCCGCCACAAGGTCGGGACCTGCTGGAACCCGCCGGCTGGCGCGCCCAACGCGGATCGGGTCCGGGTGCTGATGACCATCCGCCTGAAGCCGGACCGGACCCTGGCGGCGCCGCCCGAGGTCGAGATCGCGGCGCGCGATGCCTCGACGCAGGCGATGATCGACGCCGCGGTCCGCGCCATCATTCAATGCCAGCCGTACGCCATGTTTTCGCCGCAGCGCTACGATGCCTGGAAGGAAATCCCGCTCGACTTCAACCCGGTCGAAATGTTCGGAGGTTGACGGTCATCGATCTTCCAAGGCCACCGGATGCCATGAACAACCGCAACTCGCCCTCATCGTGGATGCTGTCGCGCCGCCGCCTGCTGACCGTTGCCGGGCTTTCGGCCGCCGGCCTGACCGTCGCCGGGGTCGGCGGCGGACCGCGCCGGAGCTTGGCTGCCCCGCGCGTCACCATCACGGAAGGCAATGTGCAGCCGATCCCGATCGCGCTGCCCGACTTTCTCGGCGGCACGCCGGCCGACAGCGAGCTCGGCCGCAACATGACCCAGGTGATTTCCGCGGATCTGCGGCGCTGCGGCCTGTTCGCACCGATCGACCCGGCGGCCTTCATCGAGAAGGTCACCAACACCGATGCGGTGCCCAACTACCCGAACTGGCGCGCCATCAACGCCCAGGCGCTGGTCGTCGGGCGGCTGCGGCGGCAGGGCGGCGACGGCCGGCTGCAGACCGAGTTCCGCCTGTGGGACGTGATCGAAGGAAAATATCTCGCCGGCCAGCAGTTCGTGACCACGCCGGAAAGCTGGCGGCGCATCGCCCACATCATCGCCGACCTGATCTACGAGCGGCTGACCGGCGACACCGGCTATTTCGACACCCGCATCGTGTTCGTCGACGAGACCGGACCGCGCGACCGCAGGGTCAAGCGCCTGGCCATCATGGATCAGGACGGCGCCGGGGTGCGCTACCTCACCCACGGCCAGGACCTGGTGCTGACCCCGCGCTTCAGCCCGTCGTCGCAGGAGCTCGCCTACATGTCCTACGGCCAGGGCGATCCGAAGGTCTATCTGCTGAAGGTGGAGACGCTCGATCGCGAGATCGTCGGCAACTTCCCCGGAATGTCGTTCTCGCCGCGCTTCTCGCCCGACAACCGGCGCGTGGTGATGAGCCTGCAGCAGGGCGGAAACTCCAACATCTTCGTGATGGATCTGCAGTCCAAGGCGACCACCCGGCTCACCGACACGGCGGCGATCGACACCGCGCCGTGCTACTCGCCCGCCGGCGACCGCATCTGCTTCGAATCCGACCGCGGCGGCAGCCAGCAGATCTACATCATGCCGGCTTCCGGCGGCCCGGCGGAGCGCATCACCTTCGGCGAGGGCTCGTACTCGACGCCGGTGTGGTCGCCGCGTGGGGACTTCATCGCGTTCACCCGGATTGGCCAGGGCCAGTTCGCCATCGGCGTCATCAAGCCCGACAAGTCCGGCGAACGGATCATTACCGAGGGCTATCACAACGAAGGGCCGACCTGGGCGCCGAACGGGCGGGTGCTGATGTTCTTCCGCGATCCCGGCGGCAACAGCGGGCCGTCCCTTTATACCGTCGATGTGACCGGCCGGAACGAGCAGCGAGTCCCGACGCCGAGCTTCGCCTCGGATCCCGCCTGGTCGCCGCTCCTGACGTCGTCCTGACAGGCCGAAGGCGGGCTAGGAGGGCGCCGATGAGGCGGCGGGCTTCCAATTGCCGCTAACGAAGTGTTAACCATTACGAAAGCTTTCAGTGGTTTCCCTGCTTTTGGCGGGGCGCGGCAAGCCCTCGTCAAGGTTGACGGAACCTTCACTTAACGATCGGCCGCTAGACCTGGGGGTAACATTCGGTCAGGCTGGAGAAGGGAGTCACCATGATGACCAGTACGACGCGTATCTTTCGCCGCCTGCGAATCGCGGCGGTCGCGATGGCCGGGCTTGCGCTTGCGGCCTGCGCCAGCACGCCCAATCCGAACCAGACGGTCGGCGCCGGCGGCCCCGCCGTGCCCGGGAGCCAGCAGGACTTCGTCGTCAATGTCGGCGATCGGGTCTTCTTCGAGTCGGATTCCACCGAGCTCACCGCGCAATCGCGGTCGACCCTCGACAAGCAGGCGCAATGGCTGCAGCTCTACAACCGCTATGCGTTCACCATCGAGGGCCATGCCGACGAGCGGGGAACCCGCGAGTACAACATCGCGCTCGGCGCCCGACGTGCCCAGGCGGTGCGGGAGTATCTCACGGCGCATGGCATCGACGCCAATCGGATGCGCACGATCTCCTACGGCAAGGAGCGGCCGGTCGCGGTGTGCAACGACATTTCCTGCTGGTCGCAGAACCGCCGGGCCGTGACGGTGCTCAACGCGAGCTCGTGAGTCCTGCGGGCGCATGCTCGCGGGACACATTTTGGTCGAACTCGGTTCGATATGATAGGAAACAGCGAATCTCCCAGACCATCCGTCGATGAGCCATTGGTGTCCTGACGTGCTGAAATCGGCCGTTCTCGCAGGCGCGGTGCTGGCGTTCATCGCACCTGCCTGGGCGCAGAGTGGCTCCAGCCAGGCGCCGGCCGAAACGGCGCCGTCGAGCGCCGGGTCGGAACGGCTCGACGCGCTCGGACGCGACACCTCGCAATTCTTCGAGCGCATCTTCGGCCAGTCCGGGCGTGCCGGGCGCGAGCAGGCACCGGTGGCGGTCGCCCAGATGTCGGCGCCGGACCTCGCGGTGCGCCTCGAGCGCCTGGAGAACGAGATTCGCCAGCTCACCGGAATGGTCGAGCAGTTGCAGTATCGCAACCAGCAGCTCGAGCAGCAGGTCCGGCGGCTTACCGTCGACGATCCGGACGGGCCCAAGGGCCCGCGGGTGGCCCAGGGGGCGCCTCCGCCCGCCGCCCCGCCGATCGCCGGCGGGCCAGCCCCGCCCCTCTCGGGTCCCGCCGTCATCGCGGCGGTGCCGCCGGCGGCGCCCGGCGCGATCCCACGCCGCGGCGATGCGTTCGATCCGGCGCAGAATCCCGGTGCCCCGGGCGCGCCGCGGGTTCTCGGCTCGGTTCCGTCCAACGCCGCCCCGCCGCCCGGTGCGATCCTCCAGGAGGAAGCCCCCTACGTGGGCGCTCCCGGCGGGCGGCAGGCCGGCGCGCCGCTCGATCTGTCGGCCGGCGGTCCGCCGGCCAACGATGCCGTGGCGGCGCCGGGCGCCGCCGGGGCCTTGCCGCCGCCGCCACCGCGCAACCCGAACGCGACCGGCGGCCAGCAGATGGTGATGGCGCCGAGCAATTCGCCCAAGGACGAATACGATCTCGCCTATGGCTACGTGCTCAGAAAGGACTATGCGCTCGCCGAGGAGAGCTTTCGCGCCTTCCTGAAGAAGCATCCGAGCGATCGCCTCGCCGCCGACGCGCACTACTGGCTGGGGGAGACGCTGTTTCAGCGCCAGCGCTACCGCGATGCCGCCGAATCGTTCCTGACCGTGTCGACCAAGTACGAGACGGCCGGCAAGGCACCCGATGCCTTGTTGCGGCTCGGCCAGTCGCTCGCCGCCCTCAACGAGAAGGAGGCGGCCTGCGCAACATTGGGCGAGATCGGTCGCAAGTATCCCCGCGCCTCGGTGACCGTGAAGCAGGGCGTCGAGCGGGAACAGAAGCGTGAGCACTGCTGACGCGGCGCCGGTCTCGGCTGCCGAAGCCTGCTTCCTCTTCGCCGATCTCGACCAGGCCCCGATGCTGCTGCTCGCGGTCTCCGGCGGCCCCGACTCGATGGCTCTCCTGTACCTGGCGGTGCAGTGGCGGGCGGCGCGCGAGGGGGGCCCGGCGTTGATGTCGGCCACGGTCGACCATGGGTTGCGGCCCCCGTCGGCCGCCGAGGCCGCCGCCGTCGAGCGGGTCTCCATCGGCCTCGGAGTCGCGCACCGCACGTTGCGCTGGCTGGGGCCGAAGCCGCAGACCGGCCTGCAGGAGGCGGCCCGGCACGCCCGCTATCGGCTCCTGGCCGAGGCCGCCCGCGAGGCGGGCGCCGGCCATGTGCTCACCGCCCATACCCGCGACGATCAGGCCGAAACGGTGCTGTTGCGCCTCGCCCGCGGCAGCGGCCTTGCCGGGCTCGCCGGCATGGCGCGAGCGAGCAGCCTCGACGGGCTCGTCCTGGTGCGGCCGCTCCTCGATCTTCCCAAGGCGCGGCTCATTGCCACGCTGCAGGCGGCGCAGATCCCGTTCGTCGACGACGCCTCGAACCACGACCCGCGCTTCACCAGGGTGCGGCTGCGCAGCCTGCTGCCGGCGCTCGCGGCCGAAGGGCTCGATTCGGCGCGCCTGGCGAGGCTGGCCCGCCGACTGGCCCGCGCCGACGCGGCGCTCGAAACGGCGACCACGGAGGCCCTGGGGCGTGTCTCGGTTGCGAGCCCGTCCGCTGCGGACGGCGTCGTGATCGATGCCGCCGGCTTCTCGCGGCTTCCCGCCGAGGTCGCGCTCCGGGTGCTCCACCGCGCGATCACCCGGATGGGCTACGAGGGGCCGGTCGAGCTCGCCAAGCTCGAGGTCCTGCTCGATGCGCTCGAGGCCGCCCGATCGGGTGGACCGCATCGCCTGCGCCGCACCCTGGCGGGTGCCATGGTAACGCTCGAGGCCGGTCGGCTGGTCATCGCGCCGGCGCCGCGGCGGCGCCAGGGCGCGTTCGCCGAGGATTCAGGCCGGTCTTGCGTCCGACCGCCCTCTGAATCTGGTGATTAGAATCAGCACGACTTTACCCAGGATTGGTTGCAGCCGAATTGCCGGCGGCCGACCCGCCCTCCGCGGCGCGAAAACCCGCGGGAGCGCCAAGGGTCCGTTCACAAAGTCTCGGTAGTATGCCGAACATTCGGCCCATTCCCTTGGCAGAACGCCGCACCGGACCTACATTGCCTTGTGGCGCGTCGGTCGGGCCGAGCGGGACATGGGCTCGGCCGTGTGGATTGCCCGCCGGAGTCTGGCGCCGTGAACGTGTTGGGGCGCATTGCCGAATTTGCTTTCTGCCGAATGGTGCCGGGTGGACAGGGTGCCGCGATGGCGCGGCGACGGTGAACTGACGGCCGAAGTCACGCGGCTCGTCATGAAGGACGTGGGATGAACGCGAACCTGCGCAATTTCGCCCT
>Ga0181526_10003152_pt1 | contig 13669 bp, 12 predicted proteins | sample PEATcosm2014_Bin_35_FD_119750 | JGI IMG/M metagenome (GOLD analysis project Ga0181526, IMG submission 119750) | Peatland microbial communities from MTU Mesocosm Facility, Houghton, MI, USA - PEATcosm2014_Bin06_30_metaG | ecosystem: Environmental > Terrestrial > Soil > Wetlands > Peat | place...
ATTTCTCCCGGTGTCCCCACTCCCCGCAGCTTTCCGCCGACGATCACGCCCACGCGATCGCACAGCATCTCCGCATCGGACAAAATGTGCGTTGAAAACAGCACCGTTCTTCCTTCTTTCTTTAACTCGAGAATAATGTCCCGCACCTCCCGCCTTCCCAGTGGATCCAACCCGGACATCGGTTCGTCCAGCACCACCACCCGCGGGTCATGCAGGATCGCCTGCGCCAGTCCCGCCCTTTGCAGCATGCCCTTCGAATATTTCCGCAATTGAATTTTTTTTGCCGTCTCTAACCCCACCTTCTTCAGCATCCGCTGTACCCGCTCTCGCCGGTCCGTCGCTTTCAGGCCGTGAAATCGCGCAAAATAATCCAGCAACTCCCCCGCCGTCAGGTAGTCATAGAAATACGGCTGCTCCGGAAGGTACCCAATCTCCCGGTGCATGGACACGTCTTCGATCGATTTCCCCAGGATCCGCGCCGTTCCCGACGTCGGAAAGATCAATCGCATCAGTAGTTTGATGGTCGTCGATTTCCCCGCGCCGTTCGGCCCCAGAAATCCAAACACCTCGCCCGCTTGCACTTCCATGCTCAGGCTTTCAAGCGACCGTTTCTTTCTCAGGTTCAAAAATCCGAATGGATATTCCTTCGTGAGATTCTCAATTTCGATGGCTGAATTCGGCATGTCCCTATTCTTGGAGACCCGTCGCGCAACGTCAACGCACTCCCCGGCTCTCTGTTCGCCACCAGCAACGTCCCTAAATACAAAAAGCGCGGTCTCCCGCGCCCTTCTCGCTATTTCCGTTTCCACCGCTGCTCGAACCCGTTCTCCTCCGTTCCTTGAGCTCCTCTATGTCCTCAACCTCATTTGCTTATTTGTACCAAATCGCTCTTTCCCGCCGCCATCGCTTCGGGCTGTAGTTTCTGTCCCGCCCGCCAATTGTCCAATATCCCCACCTGCTGCACGCAACTCACCGTGCACCGGGGCGCGCATCCCTTATGCGTTTGGAACTCCCGCTGCCTCATCTCCGCCGTGTACTTCTCCAGCGGCACTCCCGGATACCCTCGTTGCTGCGAGCACCAATGCACCAGCCCGTCTTCGCAGATGTACAGGTACCTGGAACCCGCTCGGCACTTCCAATCGTGCTCTCGCCCTCTGGCCACATTGTGCTGAAACTCGTTGAACCGCGAGAACGACCGCTTCCCCAGCGTCATGATCTCTTCAAAGATTTCCTGATCCCGCTGCGCCAGCGGCTTCAGCTGCCCGTCGTGGTCGTGGATAATTCCCACCGTGCTGGTGAATCCCAGTTCCAATGCCCGGTGCGCGATCTTTAGCGCATCCTCCGAGTTCTTTACTCCGCTGCCCAGCACCGAATTGATATTGACCTCGAACACGGCCCACTCCGACAGCATCTCCAGCCGCCCGTCCAGACTCTTCAGGCTCTTCTTGGACACCTCGTCCGGCACGGCGTTATCGATACTGATCTGCAGGTGTTCCAACCCCGCCTCGTTCAGCCGCTCGATTCGCTCTTTATTCAGGAAAAATCCGTTGGTAATCAATCCCGCAATCATTCCGCGTCTTCGGATATGCCGGATGATCTCATCCAGCTCCGGGTGCATCAGCGGTTCGCCTCCGCTGATGGTTATGATCGACGTCCCCATGTCCGCCAAAGTGTCCAGACGCTTCTTCATCTCCTCCACAGGCACCGGCTTCGAGGTGTCGTCAAACTCATTGCAGTACGTGCAATCCAGGTTGCATCGCCTCATCGGGATGATGTGCACCAGGAAGGGGTGCTTCGTGGACACCAGCGCCTTGGCGATGCTACGCAATTCTTTCAGCCGCGTCCCGAAAAAGCGCAGCCGTCTCCGACGCCGCGTCTTCGCTGACGCCTTCCCCCTTTGCCTTACAAGCCCCATCTTGTACTGATTTCCCCCAGCCTGAATTATACCCTAGCCCACGTTTCGGCCTTTCCCTCTGTGCTCTCCCCAGAAATAGAACAGCCGGGGCCACTCGCCTCCCCGGCTGTTCTCCACATTTTTGTCTTCGGAAGTTTTACAAGTCGACTACCTCTTCGACCCGTTCCGTGATTTGTTAGTTGGCATAGGGCAGATAGCGCCACAAGTCGTTCAGATAGCCGTTCCCGGTTGTGCTCGTGGAATCGTAACCCTCGCCCCCGAACAGCCATAACTGGTTGTTGGCGTCTTTCCAATGTGTCGGGTTGCTGCGTCCACCTGGAGTCCAGATGTAATAGGTTAGATAGGGTCGTGTCAGTGATCCATAGATGCCGTTATCGCTCCCGGTGTTCGAACCCTTGACCCAGGTCCAGGTGCCTGGCTTGCCTGCGGTAGCGTTCGGCGTGTAGACCCAAAGGTCGTTTAGGGCTCCATTGCCGTTCGTTGCCTTGGAATCCAGACCCCATCCTCCAAAGAGCCAGAGACTCCCGCCAGCGTCGGTCCATCCACTCGCCCCCCATCGTGAACCTGGCAGTGTGCCTGCCGTGCCGCCCGTCAGACCTACCGTACCGGCTGCACCCATGGTGTTTGGGGGACCAATTAAAGGCTGAAGCCCATATACCCCTGTCTGGTTTGCGGTCTCGGAGCCCAGGACCCACGTCCATTGATTGCTGCCGATGTTGTATTCCCAAAGATCATTCAGAATTCCGTTCGCCGTCGGCGGGGTGTTGCTATCTTCACCCTCTCCACCAAACAGCCACAAATTCCCAGCAGCATCAACCCAACCAACGGCCTCTTGGCGTCCACCGGGCATGTTGGTCGATGCCGCGGTTCCCTGAGTGCCATAAACACCTTTTTGGTTAGTTAGTGCAGAACCTGATTTATAAACCCACGTGCCGCCCGTGTACTCCCAGAGGTCGTTGAGGAATCCTTCATTACCGCTTCCATCGAATCCATATCCTCCGAAGAGCCAGAAATTGCCCAGAGTATCTGTCCAGGTGACCGCTCCTACGCGAGCCCCGGGGTACGGGTTAGCGCTCGGCGGGTAGATGCCGGGCTGGTTGGCAAATGCAGTGGCCGCGGCACTCTTCCAAGTCCATTGGCCCGTAGATGTGGTGACGGTCGCGGAGCTGAATGTACTGGCATTGAACTCCCAGAAATCGTTGAGCAGGCCAGTAGCATTGGAAGAGTTTCCATTGCCTCCGAACATCCAAAGGTTTCCCGTAGTATCTGTCCATGTGGCCGCGCCCCAACGTCCCCCGGGAACAGGGGTAGGAAGGGTAATACCCAAATTAGAGTAGATACCGAGCTGGTTCTCGGATTGGGCGTTCGCAATGATGGCCATTCCAGAAACAGGATTGTAGCCACCGACCAGCTGCCATTGGCAATAATCACCCGTCATTACGCAGACCCATAGGTCGTTCATTGGCGCACTCAGCGTGTCGGGCTGAGGGTTCCCCGTCAATTCCCATCCGTTCCCCCCGAATAGCCAGAGATTTCCAGCCTGGTCGGTCCATCCCGCACCACCGTATCGGGCGCCAGGAGTGTTAGTGAAGGGGTTCGGAATCGTGGTCGGTGGGCTTGTTGGGAACGACCCGTACTGAGGCGAAGTTATGTCGCTACCAGCGGTCTTCGTTCCGTCAATCCATGTCCAGTCGTTATGGGCGCAATCGACTACGATATTGGTGACATTTGCGGTCACCACACCCTTATAATCCCACGTCGTGCATCCCTGGTACTGCGTGGACGGCAGCGTGAACACCGAGATCTCGTATTGGTCGTTGAGTGCCTCGGGCGTGGCAAACGTGAAAGGCCCATTTGCAGAGATTACTAGGGTGTTGCCCAAGTTGTTCTGTAAGCTAAAGCTGTTATCGGTCAACGGCCCATTATTGGGTGGCAGGCCTGCCAGCCCCACTACGTTCCCCCCGATGCTATAAGTCACCGCCGGACAGGTGACCACCACGGTGGTAACATTCGCGGTCGCTGTTCCGCTCCCCGTGCCTGGCGTCACTACGCAAGTTTGCGCTGGCCCGGTGGGCTGCGCGGAAATGGTCACGGTATACGCTGTGCCTGTCGGCACAAGATTTTTGAACGTGAATTCCTGATTCCCATTCGCTGCGCTGATTGGCAACTGCTCCAAATCACTGCTGTTTTGCAGCGTTAACCCGGTGCCCACAAGACCCGTCACCGTTCCACCGATGCTGTAACTCAATACGCAGTTCACCGCAACGTTGGTGACGTTCGCGCTCGCCGTTCCGCTTCCATTCGTAACCGTGCAGATCTGATTGGGTGTGGTCGGTTGTGTATTGACCGTGACAGCATAAGCGTCCGTCGGGCCAGTCACCGGCGTCTTGAACGTAAAAGGTCCGTTCGCCGTGACTGTCAGGCTGTCGCCGCCGTTGTTCTGCAAGATTACACTCGCGCCAGTGGCGAGGCCGGTAACATTGCCACCAATCGTCGCTGAAACCGCGTTCGTGGTGCAGGTTATGGCGACGCTTGTGACGTTTGCCGTCGCCGTTCCCGAACCCGTTCCCGTCGTCACCGTGCAAGTCTGCGCTGGGCTGCTCGGCTGCGTCTTCACGGTGACCGCATACGTTTGGCCAGCTGGCACGGACATCGCGAACGTAAACGAAGTCGCCTTGGCGAGCACCGTCAGGGTGTCCGTGGTCGTCCCATTGATGGTGTCGACCAATTGCAATCCCGTTCCCGTCAAACCGGTCACGCTTCCGCCAATTGTAAATGAAGTGGATCCTGTTCCGCCGCCACCGGTCGTCGTTTTCAACCCGCTACACGCCGCGATCAGAAATGCCATCCCTACCAGGAGAGCCAATGTCGATTTTTTGCTGGGGATCATTTTCGTCCTCTTCCTCTGTGCGGCCAGGAACCGCGGTCCTTCGCTGGTCCTTCCGTGATGGCAGGCGCCCCTTCCTCTACCCCACTCGTTCCCCACGCTTCGCGCGATTTCTCTCGCTCTTTCCTTCATTTTTCGATGACCTGGGCAACGTCGGTCGGACGGCATACGTCCGACAGGGTATAGGAGTACTGCAACCTGCACCCATAGCTTGCCGCTCGCTCTTTCTCTCGGCAACATCGAGGCGTAGGGGGTGTGCTGAACTAAGTAATAACGTGCCGATTTCTCGGGCTTCCCCGCCCGTTCCTTCGGCCACCTCGCTCGACTGTCCCTCCGGACAACTTTTTTTCCCTCGCACATCCATTTACTCTCTTCGTCACACCCAGCTTCTCAGTGTTTCGATTCTCTTTTTTCTGACCATGCCGAAATTCGCATGCATCAGCCGCTTCCGCGCATCACTCCTGGTTCTCGCTGCAATTCTGCTCGTCGGCTGTGCCGGCAGCACCACCAGCTCGGGCAGCGGCGGGGCTAAAGTCACAGTTCCTCTCGCGCCTTCCGGACTTTCCGCCGCTCCCGGCAACGCGCAAGTCACCCTCTCTTGGGCTTCCTCTTCCGGAGCCGCTTCCTACCACGTCAAACGTTCCACTACCTCCGGCGGTCCGTACACTCAAGTTGCATCTCCCACCGCAAGCTCTTATGTCGATTCGTCTCTCACCAACGGCACAAAATATTTTTATGTTGTGTCTGCGCTCAACGCCGCCGGCGAAAGTGCAAATTCCGCTGAGGCCAGCGCCACGCCGACTGCTCCAGCAAATCCGCCTCCCGCTCCCGCCAATCTCCAAGCCACTGCGGGCAACGCGCAAGTCTCGCTCACTTGGTCCGCCAGCACCGGCGCCACCAGCTACAACGTTAAGCGTTCCACCACTTCCGGTGGTCCTTATTCACAGATTGCCACCCCATCCTCCAACTCCTACACCGACACTGGCCTGACCAACGGCACCACTTACTACTACGTTGTCTCCGCCGTGGATTCCGTCGGCCAAAGCGTCAACTCAGCGCAGGCCAGCGCTACTCCTACGGCTACGGCAAATCCCGACGTGACCATCACTATCAATCCTGCCAACACTCACCCCATCTCTCCCTACATCTACGGCATCAATTTTTATTCCGGCATCACCGGTGCCCCTCCCGATCTCACTTTTGATCGCGCCGGCGGTAATCGTTGGACCGCCTACAACTGGGAAACCAACGCCTCCAACGCCGGCAGCGACTACCTCTACGAGAACGACGACTATCTCAGTAGCAGCACCGTCCCCGCCGAAGCCGTCCGCAGTTTCATCGCAGCTGATCAAGCCAACGGCCTCGCCAGTCTCGTCACCTTCCAACTTCAAGGCCTTGTTGCTGGCGACGAAAATGGCCCCGTCAGCGTCGCCAATCCTCCCGATCTCTCCCGCTTCAAGCAAGTCGTCTACAAAAAAAGCACTCAGTCCTCCGTTCCCTTCACGCTGAATCCCCCTACAACCGACGACTACGTCTACATGGACGAATTCATCTGGGCTCTCGACCAGAAATTCTCGGGCCAATCCATCTTCGGCACGGATCCCACCACTCATCCCGTATTCGTCCAACTCGACAACGAGCCGGAACTTTGGAACACCACACATCTCGAAGTCCAAGGCCCCCATCCGGTTACCTCCGACATGTACATCTCCAAAACCCTGGCTCTCACCCAGTCTCTCAAGGATCAATTCCCGGGTGTCCTGATCTTCGGTCCCGTCCACTACGGATTCGAAGGCATTTACAACTGGCAAGGCGAACTCAGCGCCACTCCCACCGGCAACAACTGGTTCCCAGACAAGTATCTTCCCGCGGTCAAAACTGCATCTGCCACATACGGCCGACCTCTCGTCGATGTCTACGACTTCCACTGGTATTCCGAAGCCACGGACGGCAGCGGCAATCGCGTCATCAACCTCACTGGCCCCACCCTCACCGACGCCCAGGTGCAGGCCATCGTCCAGAGCCCGCGCAGCCTCTGGGACACCACCTTCACCGAAAATTCCTGGATTACCACGGACGTTCTCGGCGGGCCTATCTATATTCTTGGCCGCTTACAATCGCGCATCGCCGCCGAAAATCCCGGCATGAAGATTTCCATCACCGAATATAACAATGGTGGCGGTCAGCACATCGCCGGCACCATCGCCCAAGCCGACAACCTCGGCATCTTTGGCGCACAGAATCTCTTCGCCGCCAATCTCTGGCCGCTAAACAGTGCCTCTTCCTACCTCCTCGCCGGGTACCGCGCCTTTCGCGATTTTGATAACGCCAATTCCAATTTCGGCGACACCTCACTCCAATCCACATCCAGCAATGTCGCCAACGTTGTTGTCTACGCCAGTACTGACAGCACTGCTCCCGGTCGCGTCGTCTTCGTCGCCATCAATCGCTCTACTTCCACTCAAGTCACTGCAATCAATGGCCAATCTCTTTCTGGAACCGCTCACCTCTTCCAAATGACCGCCTCCTCCGCCCAGGGTCAAAGCCCCATCCAGCCCATCCCCACCGGCACCCAACTCGTCTCAGGCACTTCCCTCACCGTCACCCTCCCCGCACTCAGCGTCACCACCATAGACGTCTATTAGCCCCTGCCCCAAATTGAAACCCCGCTAGTAATCTTTCCTCAATTTATCCTGTTGACAATGAGTTCCCCCTGCTTCATCCTCGCTTCGGGTGGCTTCTGTCGTGTCGACTTGCGACGACACCCCGTGCCGCGGTTGATTCGCCGGGCCTGCGCTTTACCTCTCTCCGCTTCCCCGCGACGCTCCCCCTTCCCCCGCCCATCCGCACGCATGCACCTTGCCCGGGCGCTTGATCATCTCTTTGGAGGATTGCATGACCATGAAGGTTTCCACTATGGACGTTCCACCGACAGTCGATAACAGGAATTTCACCCCTTCGCGTCCCACGCCGGAAGAGATCGCCGTCCGGGCGCACCAGATTTTCGAAGAGCGCGGTGGCGTCGATGGTTCTGAGTTCGACGATTGGCTCCAGGCCGAACGAGAACTCACCCTCGCCGCTAATCTCAAGGCTTCGGCACAGAAGTCTGTTGCCTCCGCGGCGTCTGCCAAGACTCTGCGTTCTCACAGGTAGTGCTCGTTCGTCCCAGCCGCCGGTGAGTCGCAGCGCTCCCACCTCGCGCTTCACTCCATTTCTTTCGCGCCGAGCGCGCGTCGCTTCATTTTGAGGATTGCATGAAACCGATCTCTCTGTTTAAGGTTCGACCCAACTTGCCGGACGTCCTCAAGCCCCTACTCCCCATCGCTTATAACCTCCGCTGGAGTTGGGACCACGCCACCATTGATCTCTTCTGGCGCTCAGTAGCTTGCCAGAATGCCACCTGTTCTTGCAGCAAGCGGTCGGCCGTCACAACCATCCTTCTTCTCCTCACTCCCTGCTAAACTATCCTCATCGCTCCGCAGGAGAACGCCATGTCCGAAGCCACGCAATTCGCCAAATCCGTTCCCTCTCGCACCGAATCCGACAGCATGGGCAAAATCGAAGTTCCGATGGACCGCTTCTACGGCGCGCAAACCGCCCGCTCCCTCATTCACTTCGCCATAGGCAAAGACACCATGCCTCCCGAGTTGATCCGCGCCTTCGGGATTCTGAAAAAAGCCGCCGCTCTCGTCAATCGCGATCTCGGCAAACTCTCCGAGGAAAAAGCCAATCTCATCACTCAGGCTGCCGACGAAGTCATCTCCGGCAAGCTCCACGATCATTTCCCCCTTCGCATCTGGCAAACCGGCAGCGGCACGCAGACCAACATGAACGTCAATGAAGTCATCTCCAACCGCGCTATCCAGATCGCGCACGGTGAAATGGGCACCAAGAAACCTATTCACCCGAACGACGATGTTAATATGTCGCAATCCTCCAACGACACCTTCCCCGCCGCCATGCACATTGCCGCGGCCGCGGAAACTTCCCGCCGCCTTCTTCCCGCACTCAAGAAACTTCGCGATGCTCTCGACGCCAAAGCCAAGGAATTCGTTGGCGTCGTCAAAATCGGCCGCACCCATCTTCAAGACGCGACGCCTCTCACCGTCGGTCAGGAATTTTCCGGCTGGGTCAGCCTCCTCGATCGCGACGGCACACGCATCGCAGTTGCTCTCGACGGCCTCTTCGATCTCGCCATCGGTGGAACCGCTGTTGGTACCGGCCTGAATGCTCACCCTGAATTCGCCGAGCGCGCCGCCAAAAAAGTTGCCGAACTCACCGGCCTGCCCTTCCGCTCGCACCCGAATAAATTCGCTAGCCTTTCCGCCCATGACGAAATCGTCTTCGCCAGCGGTGCCCTGAAAACTCTCGCCGCATCTCTCATGAAAATCGCCAATGACATTCGCTGGCTCGCCTCCGGCCCCCGTTGCGGTCTCGGCGAACTCATCCTTCCCGAAAACGAGCCCGGCTCATCCATCATGCCCGGCAAGGTCAATCCCACGCAGTGTGAAGCTGTCACCATGGTCGCGGTCCAGGTCATGGGCAACGACACCGCCATTGGCTTCGCCGGCTCCCAAGGCAATTTCGAGCTCAACGTCTACAAGCCCGTCATGATCTTCAATTATCTTCACTCCGTGGAATTGCTCGCCGACTCCATGAACAGTTTCGTCGATCACTGCGTCCACGGCATCGAACTCAACCTCAAAACCATCGACCACTACGTCAAAAACTCTCTCATGCTAGTCACCGCGCTGGCGCCAAGAATCGGCTACGACAATGCCGCCAGAGTCGCCCACACCGCCCACGTCCAGCACATCAGCCTCCGCGAAGCCGCCATGCAGCTCGGCCACCTCACCCCCGAAGAATTCGACCAACTCGTCAAGCCCGAATCCATGACCCACCCATGATTCGGTTCCATCGCCTAACCCTTTAGGAGGCGGGGCAGTGCCCGCGTGAAGACTTGAGAACTCGGGGGCTTTAGCGCCTGAAGCACGTTTTTGGTTGTTTTTCTGCAGCCCTGGAAGAGGTAAAATCTTCGATATTGGGAACCTCTATGTCTCGTCGGCTTCCAGTTTCCCTCTCCCTTGCAGCTGTCTTACTGCTCTGGGCCGCCGCGCCCTTCTTCCCCGCTCAGCCCAATCACGAAAAATCCGTCTGGAATTACGATGGCGGCCTCCAGATAACGACCGATGGCGAAATCCCTTCCGGCCCCTGTTTTCGCATCGTCGGCCGCGCCACCGCTCCCAACTACTTCGAGAATCTCAAACGCGTCGATACTGACACCGGCACTCTCATTCACCGCGGCAATGACATCGTCACCGAGTTCCCCAAGCAACTCCATCTCAGCTTCCTCCTCTTCGACCTCCCCTGCGACGACCAGTTCCAGAAAGCCGATACTCACGCGTATCTCACCAAAGCCCTTGTTAGCACTCTTCGCCTCAGCTTTTATTGGAAACATGGCATGGCTCTACGGCCCGCGACCGGCGTTGTCCCCAGGCACTATGAGACTCGCCGCGTTATGCCTTATGCCACCGAACTCGTCGCAGAATTACCGGAACGTTTTGAGTGGGAATTTGAGTTTGACCTGCCCAGCGCCGGCGTCCCCGTCACAGACAGCCTCGTCGTCGTCCTGCGCACTCCCGATGGCCACATCGCCGCTCGCGCCGCCGCCCGCATCTGATGGAAACCGAAAAATAGAAAATGGAAAAGACGCGGAGGCCCTCTTTCTATGTGGTTCTCATCACAAACCAGAACCACAGAAAGATAATCCCTAGAACCACCACGGCGAGTGCCAACAAAAAATGGAATCGTGCAGGCTCCTCTTTGGGAGCGTATCTCGACCCCCAGGGGAGCCAGCGCAGTATGGAAATCAACACCACAATGATGACCAGGAGCGCTCCCAGGAGAAGCTTCATTCTTTGAGCTTCATCTCCGGCACCTTACCCCTCACAATCAACCTCGCTCCCGTCCGCTCCTGCACTTCCTCTGCCGTCCATCCCGGCGCCACTTCCCGCAACACCATTCCCTCTTCTCTCACATCGATCACCGCCAGGTCCGTCACCACCGTGTCCGTACATTCAATCCCCGTCAACGGATAGGTACACAGCTTCACGATCTTCGGCGCTCCATCTTTCGTGTTGTGTTCCATGCACACAATCAGCCTCCTCGCCCCCGCCGCAATGTCCATTGCCCCGCCGATTCCCCCACTGCCCTTTGATCCTGGGATCTTCCAGTTCGCCAAATCGCCTTTCTCCGACACCTGAAATCCGCCCAGTGCCGCCACGTCCAGATGCCCGCCGCGCGTCATCAAATGCGCATCTGCCTGGCTGAAGAACGACGCCCCCGGAATCAGCGTCACCGGCACTTTCATCGCGTCCACCAGATCCGAATCTTCTTCCCCCGCCTTCGCCCTCGGCCCCATCCCCAAAATCCCGTTTTCGCTGTGGAAGTACACCGTAATCCCCTTCGGCAAATAGTCCGAAATGAGATTCGGTATACCCCAGCCAAGATTCACGTAGGCGCCGTCCGGCAATTCCTGCGCCGCACGCTGTCCAATCTGTTCTCGAGTCAAACGCGGCTTATCCGGCATAGTGCAATCCTTTCGCCTGCACAATCCTGTGCACAAAAATCGCCGGCGTCACCACGTTCTCCGGCGCAATCGACCCCACCGGCACAATCTCATCCACTTCCACAATCGTCATTTTCGCCGCCTGCGCCATGATCGGATTGAAGTTCCTCGCCGCCAGCCGGTACGTCAAATTCCCCAATTCGTCCGCCTTCTCTGCCTTGATCAACGCGAACTCTGCGGGAATCGGCATCTCCAGGATGCAGCGCTTCCCTTCGATCACGCGTTCTTCTTTGCCCGCACTCACTTCCGTTCCAACTCCCACCGTCGTGTAAAACCCTTGCAATCCCGCCGCAGCAGCACGCATGCGCTCGCACAAAATTCCTTGCGGTACCAGCTCGCAACTCACTTCGCCTTTCGCAAACCGCTCCTGGAAATGATTCGCGTGCGGTCCCGGAAACGAGCAAATCACGTGCTTCACTTGCCCGTTCTTGAACATGATTCCCAATTCTCCGTCGCGTGTCCCGCAATTGTTGCTGATCGCAACGATGTTCTTGATTCCTTTTCGCGACAGCGCCTGAATCAGGTTATTCGGGAAGCCTGCACCGCCGAATCCTCCGAACATGATCCGCGCACCGTCCGGTATATCTGCGACAGCCGCGTCCAGCGAACTTACAATTTTCTCTTTCATCGGATTCCCGTCAGAACTGGATTGATATTACGTATCGATTCTTCACGACCCGCTCGAATTCCGCAACCCTGCCTCTAACTACTGACCACCCAATTTGCCCGCACCTCCGCAGGCGAAAGGAAACTTCTCAACCCTTGTGTATCCCCTGAAGCAGCATTCGCAGGAAAATCTCTTTCACCTGCTCTGGGTCGGAAATCTCGTCCGTGTCGTACCACCGGTACAACCAGTTGCACATCCCCAGAATCCCGTTCACGATAATCCACGGCTCGCCCCCGATGATTCGCCCTTGTTCCTGGCCTCGCTGCACTAGCTCCACAAACCGCGAGTTGTATCGCGACATCACCGAAATCAGCTTGTGCTGCTTCTTCCCCGATAGCGAATCGAATTCGTGCAGAAACAGCCCGAACGGCACGCGATTCTGGATGATGTAGTCAATTTGGGCCCGGATCGCTCGCTCCAGTTGCTCCACGGGATCGCCTTCCGGATCGATCTGTCGCGCAATAAATGCGTCGCCATCTTCAATCCCCGCCAGCAGCAACCGGAACAATAGATCGTCTTTCGATTTAATATAGTAGTAGAGGGACCCCTTTAGCATGCCCACATCTCGCGCCACGTCCTCGATGCTCGTCGCGTGAAATCCCTTGGCAAAGAAAATATTCGCCGCGCTCTGTAAAACCTCTTCCAGTCGCGTCGCCGGTTTCGCCTGCTTGCTGTCGCGCGGACCTTTTCGAGGCCGCAGCGGTTTCGGCGTAGTCTTGCGCTTTCTCAATTTGTGGGCCACGGAGTTCCTCATGGGAGCGAAGTTCCCATACTAGCCGCAATTTCTGATGGACTGCAATTCATCCCTTCACGGGCCCCCGCACGAAAAGCGTGCTTTTGAGCCTCGAGAAATCATCCGGAAAATTCAACCCCCATTTGACGCCAATGAAAATCTGTTGCACCCCAAGGAAATCCTCATGCTATCCTCTCCCTCAAAAAGCAGTCATTACTCTTTCCTCGCAGGAGAAGGGCGGATTCTCATGGTCTCCCAGCACTTGAAGGAAACTCTCGATCGCTATCATCTCGGCGACAAGATCAAACAGTTGCGACTCCGCCGCAAGATGGGCCTTGTCGAGCTGAGCCGCCACACCGGACTCTCCCCGGCTCTTCTCTCCAAACTCGAGCACGGCAAACTCTATCCCACACTTCCTACTCTTTCCCGCATCGCCATGGTCTTCAGCATGGGCTTGGATTTTTTCTTCACTGATGCACGCCAGAAACACGCTTTCTCCCTGGTCCGCAAAAAGGATCGTCTGCGTTTCCCGGAAGCACCGGAACTCGATCACGCTTCCTTCGATTTTGAATCACTCGATTTCCTGGCCACTGACCGAAGATTCAACGCCTATCTCGCTGACTTCCGCGCCGTGCCAGCGCCAAGGCTTCACGTCCACCAACATTCCGGCGTCGAATTTATTTATGTCTTGAAAGGGAAGCTGGCTCTCAAAATGGGGGCGGATCAGGAAATCCTGGATGCCGGCGACTCTCTCTACTTCGACTCGCAATTCCCTCACGGCTACTCTCGCGTTGGCTCCAAGCCCTGCAGCGCCCTCGTCATCACCGCCGAGTAACCAC
>Ga0181526_10003153_pt1 | contig 13662 bp, 11 predicted proteins | sample PEATcosm2014_Bin_35_FD_119750 | JGI IMG/M metagenome (GOLD analysis project Ga0181526, IMG submission 119750) | Peatland microbial communities from MTU Mesocosm Facility, Houghton, MI, USA - PEATcosm2014_Bin06_30_metaG | ecosystem: Environmental > Terrestrial > Soil > Wetlands > Peat | place...
ACTAGAATGATAGACTTGCTAGTGCACCTCTGGATTCCGAAGTTCGCACCAGAGGATGTCGCCAGGTGATGCGAACTTCGGAATCGGTGCACTAGTGCGAAGTCACGGGCGCGTCACCTGGACGCAAGGCGCCGCGGGACCAGCACCACGACGGCCACAGCCGCCAGCACCGCGGCCGCCGCGGCCATCGCCAATGCGGCGGCGAGCGACTGCGCCACCACCCATCCGGCGATCGCGGAGCCGAGTGGCAGCCCTGACATGTTCAGGCTCATCGAGATGGCGAGCACCCGTCCGAGCCGGTCGGGATCGGTTGCGCGCTGCCGCAGCGTGAGCACGCCGACATCCACCGGCCCGGACAGAAAGCCCGCGAGCGTCACCCCGATGCCGAGCCCGGCGAGGCCGAGGCCGGCCGGATACATCGCCGCCGCGGTCGCGAGCGCGCCGGCCCCGATGAGCAGGCGTTCGCGGCCGCGCGTGCGCAGGCTGCCGGCGAGCAGCGCGCCGAGGGCTGCGGCCGTGCCGGCCACCGCCCACAAGGTGCCGGTCAAGGTGTCGGCCGTCGGGCCGGCCCCAACCTCGCGCATGACGACGACCGGCACGGCGACCAGCAGGATACCCCAGCTCACCTGGTAGAGCGCGCAGGAGAGCGCAAGGCCGCGCAGCACCGGGTGCCGCGCCACGTACGCCGCGCCGGCCGCGGCCTCGCGCATGATCGACCGGGTCGGCGGGGCCGGCCGCTGCGGCTGGTGGCGTGCCAGCGGCAGCAGGCACGCGCTCGCCCCGACATACAGCATCGCGATCACCAGCATGGTGGCGTCCGTTCCGGCGAAGCCCGACAGCGCTCCGGCGATCACCGGACCGAGCACGTCGGTCAGGGCCCAGCTCACGGTGTCGAGGGCGTTGGCGCGGGCGAGCGCCTGCTCGGGCACCAGACGGGGAAGCAGCGAGCGGATGCCGGCGGCGCCGAGCGGGCCGCTCAACGAGTACACCGCCGCGAGCACGAGCAGCGCGGCCGGGCTCAGCGCACCGAGCCGGTCGGTCGTCACCAGGGCGGCGAGCAGCAAGGCGCTCGCCGCCATGTCGGCGAGGATGCCGCGGGCGGCCCCCACGCGATCGAGCAGCGCGCCTGCCACTGGGCTGATCACCATGCCGGGCACCAGCGACCAGAATGCCACCCCGCCGGCGAGCGCCGGCGACTGGAAGCGGTCGAGCGCGTGCAACACGATCGCCAGCAGGAACATCCGCCCGGCCAGCCGCGACAGGCAGGCGGCCAGCAGCAGCCGCCGGACGTCGGCCAGCCGCATGATCTGCCGATACGAATGCGCCGCCTCGGCCAACTGATCACCTGGAGCCCGGCGTGTCATGGGCTCGTCCCGGCCATACCTGCCTCCGGGCAGCAAGTCTGACTGGGTGCCCGGTACGAGGCCGGACATGACGGGGGAGACGCCTTTCGTCAACCGACTGCAAAGTGATCGGTCAGAGCGCCGCGCGGGAGTCGTGGCTTCGGCTCAACGCACCGGCGCGCCGGCCTCGATCCATGCCGCCAGCGTGCGGCGCTCGTCCGGCGTCATGTCCGTGATGTTGCCCGGCGGCATCGCATTCGACCACACCGCGTTGCGGGCGATCAGGCGGGCATTCCGCCTGATGTGATCGGGCTCGTCGAGCAGGATGCCGCGCGGAGCCGTCGGAATCGAGGCCCAAACCGGCTCGGCGGCGTGGCACATGCTGCAGCGCGAGGTGACGATCTCCTCCACCACCTTGAAGCTCGGCGTCGGCAGCGCCCCCGTCGCGCTGTCGCGCGGGCCGGCCGCGGACAGCCAGGCGATCGCCACCATGCCGGCAGCGGCCACGCCCCAGGTCCACCACGGCGACCCCTTGCCGGCATGGCGGCTGTTGTAGAAGTGGCGGATGATCGGGCCGAGCGCCAGCACGATGGCGACGATCACCCAGTTGTAGCGGGTGGCGTACAGCAGCGGATAATGGTTGCTGATCATCAGCAGGATGACCGGCAGGGTCAGATAGTTGTTGTGCACCGAGCGCTGCTTGCCCTGCAGGCCGAGCGCGGGATCGGGCTCCTTCCCGGCGATCAGCGCCGCCACGGTCTTGCGCTGGTTGGGAATGATGATCAGGAAGACGTTCGCCACCATGATGGTGCCGACGATGGCGCCGATCTGGTTGAACGCGCCGCGCCCGCTGAGCACGTGGGTGAACGCGTAGGTCAGCGCCACCAGAAAGACGTAGCCGGTGATCACGAACGCCAGCTCGCGCTTGGCGAAGGCGGTGCGGCAGGCGGCCTCGTAGAGCAGCCATGCCAGGACCAGGCTGATCAGGCTGAAGGCGCCGGCCTGCAGCGGCGAGAGATCCATCACCGACTTGTCGACCAGGAACAGCTCGGCGTCGAGATAGTATACGATGATGACGAGGGCGAACCCCGACAGCCACGTGGCGTAGGCCTCCCAATAGAACCAGGTGAGCTCGTCGGGCATTCGCGACGGCGCCACCAGATACTTGACGATGTTGTAGAAGCCGCCGCCGTGGACCTGCCAGGCGTCGCCCGACACGCCGTCCGGCAGCGCCGGGCGCTTCTTCAGGCTGAGATCGAGGTGGATGAAATAGAACGAGCTGCCGATCCAGCCGACCGCGGCCACGACGTGCAGCCAGCGGAAGATCAGGCTCGCCCACTCGGTGATGACGGAGGTCAGCATCGCTACACGTGCTCGGCCGCAGCCGCAACCATGGACGCCTCGGAGCGGGCGGCGTCGGCGCTGCCCAGCCCGTTGAAGAAGGCGTTGAGCGCGACCGAGACGATCGCCGCCAGCAGGATGCCGGATTCCAGCAGCGGATGCAGGGCGTCCGGCAGGTTCTTGAAGAAGGCGGGTGCCACCAGCGGGATCATGCCGAACCCGACCGAGATCGCGACAACGAACAGGTTGAAGTGATTGGTCTTGAAGTTCACGTTGGTGAGGATGCGGGCGCCGGTGGCGGCGACCATGCCGAACATGACGAGCCCGGCGCCGCCGAGCACCACCAGAGGCACCGCCTCCACCAGCGCCGCCATCTTCGGCAGCAGGCCGAGCAGCAGCATGATGCAGCCGCCGGTCGCGGTGACCCATCGCGACCTCACGCCGGTCACGCCGATGAGGCCGACGTTCTGCGAGAACGACGTGTAGGGAAACGTGTTGAAAATGCCGCCCAGCAGGGTGCCGACGCCGTCGGCGCGCAGACCCCGCGTCAGCGAGGCCTGGTCGATCTTGCGGTCGGTCATCTCACCGAGCGCCAGGAACATGCCGAGGGATTCAATCATCACCACGACCATCACGATGCACATGGTGATGATCGGCACGATCTTGAACTGCGGGACGCCGAAGCGCAGCGGCACCACGACGTCGAACCAGGCCGCGTTCGCGACCTTCTCGAAATGCATGACCCCGACGGCGGCCGCCAGCACGGCGCCCGCCACGATCCCGAGCAGCACCGAGACGTTGGCGATGAAGCCGGAGCCCCAACGGATCAGCGCCAGGATGACGACCAGGACGAACAGCGCGATCCCCAGGCCCTGCAACTGGGCGTAGGCCGGGTTGGGGAACGCGCCGGGGATGCCGTCGACGACCTTGATCACCGTCGGCAGCCCGCCGCCGGCCCAGTTGATGCCGACCCGCATCAGCGAGATGCCAATGACCATGATGATGGTCCCGGTGACCACCGGTGGGAAAAGCGGCAACAGCCTGCTTATAAATGGGGCAGCCAGGAACGCGAAGACGCCGGCGGCGATTACCGAGCCGTAGATGCCGAGCAGGCCGACGTCGGGCGCCGCCGCCATCGACAGCATCGGTCCGACCGACGCAAAGGTCACGCCCATCATGACCGGAAGGCGGATGCCGACGCCCGGAATGCCGACGCTCTGCACCAGGGTCGCCAGTCCGCAGGCGAACAGATCGGCGCTGATCAGGAAGGCCACGTCCTCCGGTGACATCTTGAGCGCCCGCCCGATGATCAGCGGGACCGCCACGGCGCCGGCATACATCACCAGCACATGCTGCAGACCCAGCGCCAGGAGCTTCGGAGCCGGCAATATCTCGTCGACCGGATGAACGCTGCGATCCATGTGCTTCCCCTCGAAAACCGACTATAGCGTCCCCGCATCAAGAACTATGCCAATATCTCCGGCAGCTCAATTCGTGTCGGGCGCGGCTGAAAGCGCGCCGCCGGCGGTCCGGCTGTACGGGCGCGGACCATCCCCGATCGGCTACCGCAATGTTGACCCGGGGTCCTTGGCGCCCGCCGCGGTGGCCTCCTCCCGGCAAGCTGGCAGGCTGTGACACCGGCTCGACGTTTGCGGGCCACTCGGTACCGCTCGGGCTTCGGCCATGCGTTCGGCGACGTCAGCCCTTGACGTCGGTTTCCGGCCGGTCGTTGCCCGCCGAGAGCTCGTCGTGCCAGCGACCGTCCTTGTCCTCGTACCGGATGCCGGTCGTGGTGCCGGGAACCACCTGTTCCCTCGCGGCACGCTCCGCCGCCCGGCGGGCGCTGTCGTGGGACGGGAAGGTTTCCGAGAACACCCCGTCGACGCGGTAGGCCCAACCACCGTCGTGCTCGACGATCTCATAGGTGATCCTGGTCATGTCTCGCTCCTGACACGCTGATGGCCGCTGCGTTGGCCGAGAGGGCCTCGGCATATCACATTTCGAGACGTCGTTGCTGCAGCTGTCGGGCTCGACCGGGACCAGGCCACGGGAGGCCCTCCAGGCAGGGCCGGGTCGCCAACCATCCGGTGATGATCTTGGAGCTTGCGCGGCCGCGCGGCGCTATCGGGCAGGGGGCGGCTTTGCATCCTCCTGGAGCTCGGGGGCGAGCGGCGCGTGATTGAGGAACGCCACGAGCGCGACGCCGCCGACGGTGTTCCCGGCGAGCGTCGGCAGGAGGAACCGCAACAGGTAGTCGGGGACCGTCGCATGCCCGGACAGGACCGCGAATGCGGCATCCGCCGACCCCGCGATGATGTGCGGGAAGTGGCCGATCGCCACCACATAGGTCAACAGCATGATGACCAGCAGCCGTGCCGACCGCGCACTGGGCAGCAGCCAGACCATGAGCGCGATCAGCCAGCCGGCGAGCATGGCCTTGAGGAATTTCGGGCCGTTCGGGCCGGCCAGGACGTCCTCGCCGATCGCCACCAGGGACTGCCGCACCGGGTCCGGGAAGATGTGCTCGGGCGCGATCAGGGCCGCGAACGCGATCGTCCCGGCCAGGTTGGCGGTAAGCACGACGCTCCACATCCGCAGCACCGACATCAGGGTCGCGCGGTCGCGCCGCACCATCAGCGGCAGGACGGCGGTGAGCGTGCTCTCGGTAAAGAGCTGCTGCCGGCCGAGGACGGCGATCACGAATCCGACGCAATATCCCCAGCTGTCGATGAGGGACCGCCAGGGCGCGTCCGGCAGGCCGGAGCGGATCAGGGCGAGGGAGAGCAGCGAAAAGCCCATCGACAGGCCCGCCGCGAGCCCGGACCAGAGCAGGGCCGCATTGCGGCGGCGCAGCTCGGTCTCGCCTTCCTCGCGCACCACCTCGTGGATGACGAGAGCCTGCGGCGCTGCATGCTCGGCCGCCTGGGTCTGCTCGCGCTCGTCGAGATGCGGCGAATCGGCGCCGGCGGTCTGATCGTTCATCCGCGCTCAATTCTGCTGCGTGGACTTCTTGATCTGTCCATAGGCCAGCATGCTGAAGTTGCCGAGCAGGGCCGCGCGCCCGCCTGCGGGAACCGTGGCGTCGGCCAGCGCCACCGGGCAGTAGGCTGCGGTCAGCGCGTTGACGATGTCGTCGTCGCCGGCGCCGGTCGCCTTCACCTTGGGCAGGATCGCGTCGATCTTTTCCAGCATGTTGGCGAGCACGACCCCCTTGAGCTGACCGATCACGCCCGACTGGTCGATTGCCTGGGCGAGCTTGGGATTGGCGATCGACGGGCAGCCGCCGGGCAGGTTTCCAGCCAGCAGCGTGCGGCTCGCGCCTCTGAGATCCGCCACCCGTCCGGGCCCGGCGTTGGCCGCCGCGGTGTTGCCCCAGGCGGTGCGCACATAGTTGACGGCGTCGGCGATCTCCACGTCCGACATGCCGGCGCCAACGGCCGGCATCGGCGCCAGACCGTGGGCCGCTTCCAAGCCCCCGAGCACAACCCGGATCACGTTCTCCGGTCCCTCCGCGGTCACGGCGCCGTTGCCGGCGAGATTCGGGATCGTGCCGGTCACGCCGCGCCCGTCGGGGCGATGACAGGATGCGCAATAGCTCAGATAGACCTTGGCGCCCGCCGGCATGCCGGCCGATTCCGCCTGTCGGTCGGCCGCCTGGTGGATGGTTCGGCCACTGACCGATTTGAGGTAGGCGGCCATCGCGTGCAGATCCTGGTCCGAGAGATGGCTGAGACTGTCGTCGATGGTCTCCCGCATCGGGCCGACCGCAATGCCCTTGCCGGGCGCCACCCCGGTCTTCAGGTAGGACGCCAGCTGGTCCTCGCTCCAGCTGCCGATGCCCTCACGTCCGTCGGCCGTGATGTTGGGTGCGTACCATCCTTCGACCTCGCCGCCCTCCAGACGTCCGCTCCAGTCGGAGGCGCCGTAGATGTTTCTATGGTTGTGACATTCCCCGCAATGCCCGAGGCCTTCGACCAGGTAGGCGCCGCGATTTATCTGGTCGCTGTGCTGCGGGTCGGCGGCGAACGTGCCCGGCTTGAAGAACAGCGTTCGCCACGCCAGCAGCCCCTCGCGGATATCGAACGGAAACGCCAGCTTCAACGGCTGTCGCGGCGCGTGCTCGGGGGGAAGCGAGAACAGATAGGCCTTGATCGCCAGCGCGTCCTCGCGGGTGACCTGCGTGTACCAGGGGAACGGGAAGGCCGGATAGAGATACTTGTTCTGGTCGTCGATCCCCTCGTGGAGCGCCCGGTAGAACTGGTCGTCGCTCCAGTTGCCGATGCCGGTCTCCTTGTCGGCGGTGATGTTGGGCGTCGAGATCTCGCCGAACGGCGTCGGCATGGCAAGGCCGCCCGCGAACGGCTTTCCATTGGGCGCCGTATGGCAGGCGACGCAGTCGCCCGCCGTCGCAAGATACTGGCCGCGCTGGATTGTCTGGGCGTCGCCGGCGGCGTCGGCACTGCGGGCGGGCTGAAGGGCGGAAGCGAGGCCGAGCGCCAGCGCGGCGCACGTCCCGAGCAAGATCTGACGGCTGGTGTGACCGGTCCGGGTCATTTGCGGCCCCGCATTGTCTGACCACTGACGAAGGCTCGTCATCAACGCGGCCGGATGCACGCGGTTCCACGATCGACATCTGAGATTTACAACGATATGCGTCCATTTGCTGTGGCAGTCGGGCGTGTCGCCCGAGTTGACACGTGCAGTCTGCAACCTCGGCTTTCGCGGCGCCCAATCGGCGCCGGGTTGGCATCCGTCGGCTCCCGCTCAATCAACTCGATCACGGCGCAGCCGGCGGCGGGTCTCGAGCAAATGTCGCTGGCTCGACCGGCGTTTCGCCGCGCCCTTCCGCCGGCGCGGCGTCGAGCTCGCCGCGCCAGCGCGGCAGGGCACCGGCATGCTCGGTCCGCAGGAACGTGATCAGGCCCTCGCGGACCTCCGCCTGCAGGTCGCCGAGCGCGTCCGGCCGCGCGGCGCTCACCAGGGCGCGCAGTTGCATGGTCGATCTGGTGAGGTCCTGGACCTGAAGATTCACCACTTTGCGATCCCACAACGCCGACTGCGCCACGATCTGGTTGAGCTTTTGGCGAATGACGGCAACCGGCGCCGCATAATCGACATGAACGAACACGCTGCCGATCAGACTTCCGGGCTGCCGCGTCCAGTTCTGGAACGGCTTCTCGATGAAATACGTCAACGGCACGATCATGCGCCGTTGATCCCACAGCCGGATCACCACATAGGTGGCGGCGATCTCCTCGATGAAGCCGAACTCACTCTCGACCACGACCGCGTCCTCGAGCCGGATCGGCTGGGTCATGGCAATCTGTACGCCGGCGATGTAGTTGCTCAACATCGGCCGCGCGGCGAGGCCGACAACGATGCCGACGACGCCGGCCGAGGCGAGCAGGCTGGCGCCGTACTGGCGAACCGGCTCGAACGTCATCAGGACCGCCGCCACCGTCACCACCGTGACCAGGATGTCGGCCGATCGCTGCAGGATGCGCACCTGGGTGTAATGCTTGCGCGCCAACAGGTTGTCGTCACCGTCGAGCGCGAAGCGGCGCAGATAGAGATCGGCGGCAAGCGCGATGGTGATGCTGGCGATCCATCCGATCAGGATGATCAGGGCGATGAGGAGGGCGCGGGTGACCGCCGCGACGGCGGCCGCGTCGTAGCGGCTGAGCTGCGTCGCGATGCTCGCCGCGAGGATGATCAACGCAAGCCTGGTCGGGCCGCTGATCCGCGGCAGCAGCATACCGAGAAATCCGCCGCGCACGCCGACGAGCCGGCGGACGGCACGGACGAGAAGCGAGTGGACGAGCAGAGCCGCGACGACGGCGACGACCAGGGCGGCGGACGCAACCGCCCAGTCGGGAGCCAGCCGCACGGTCGCTGTCAGCCAGGAGACGAGTTCCATGCGGCAGGCTCCGGTCGATCGAGCGCATGATCATGACGCCGCACGGCACCGGCGTCAGCTTTGATCGTCAGTTCCCGATCGGGTACTTTGGCGATCAAAGGCGGCTGATTCGAGATAATGTTACCGATCGGTTACATTTGAGTGCGACAGGCGCCTCTCGAGGACGGATGTGCTCGACCGGGAACATTGTGGCTCCATGAATGGGCAAGACAATACGCTCCATCGCAGGGCTTCGCAGGCCGCACGCGCCTTTGGATCGCTGGTTCGACGGCGCCGGCAGGGTCTGCGTCTGCGCCAGGATCAGCTGGCGCTGGCGACCGGGGTCGGCCGTCGGTTCCTGATCGATCTGGAGGCCGGGAAGATGTCGTGCCAGCTTGGCCTGAGCCTGGTGGTTGCCGAGGCGCTGGGCCTTCGGCCGGGCGACGTGCTCGCGGCCGGGGAGGCGGCGGCGCCGCTGGACCTGCCCGACCTGCCCGACGAGGATGAACAGCCCGATGGCTGATCTTCCGGTCTTCTTCGAGCAGCGGTTGGTCGGCACCGTCGACGTCGCCGCCGACGGGCCGGGATTCGCCTACGACCGCAAGTGGATCGAGACCAGGGGTGCTTTCCCGATCTCGACGACGATGCCGCTCGGTCCCGGCCGCGTTGCCGCCGGCAGGTTCGTCACCTGGGCGGCGAACCTGCTGCCCGAGAGCGAGCAGCTGCGGGCGGTCGGACAGTTTCTCGGCATGGCGCCCGGCGACGTGATCGGACTGTTGTCCGCGATCGGCCGCGACACGGCCGGCGCGCTCTCGATCGGCAAGCCCGGCGGCACGTCGGCGGTGTATTGGCGGCCAGTCGAAAAATCCGACGATCTGGAGCGGATCATCGAGGACCTGCCGAGGAAGCCGTTCCTGGTCGGGGACGAAGGCGTGTCGATGTCGCTCGCCGGCGTCCAGTCCAAGCTCGCCGTCGCCGTCGATGGCGCCGGACGCATCTGCATTCCGATCGGAGGCTCGCCGTCGACCCACATTCTGAAGCCCGACGCCGAACGCCTGATCGGCGGCGTGCACAACGAGGCCTTCTGCCTGACGCTGGCGAGAAGGCTGAAAATCCCGACGCCCGAGGTCACCACCGGCACGGCAGGCAAGCGCACCTATCTGCTCGTCACGCGCTACGACCGCGTACGGGCCGGCGACCGCTGGCGCCGGGTGCATCAGGAGGATTTCTGCCAGGCGCTGGGAAAGCCGCCCGCCGCCAAGTACGAGTCCAATCAGACCGGCGTGCCCGGGCCGCGCCTGAACGACATGTTCGACCTGACGCGCCAGCTGATGCCGCCGACCGAGATCCTGCGGCTTCTCGACATGGTCATCTTCAACGTCATCGCGTGCAATACCGATGCGCATGCCAAGAACTATTCCATCATGATACGAGCCGGCGGGATCTCGCTCGCCCCGCTCTACGACGTGATGTGCGCCGACGTGTGGGGGCACGTCACCCGCAACCTCGCCCAGACGGTCGCCGGCTGCAGCCGCGGCGACGAGCTTCAGGGTCGCCACTGGCAGGAGTTTGCGCGCGGATGCGGCCTCGGTGTCCAGCCGGTGCTCGCCCGCGTCGGCGAGCTCGCCCGACTGGCCGTCGCCGAAGCAGGACCGGCGGCGGCCGAGGTGGCGGCGATGCCGGGCGGCGACCATGCGATCCTCGACGCCACGCGACGGGCGGTCGAGCAGCGGGCGCGCGTCCTGCTGGCCGGGCTGGAGGAGCCCGACGACGAGGAGGCGCGGGTCACGCCTGCCCGGCTTTCGTGAGCTCGATGGTGCGATAGCCGTCGAGCTTGCCGGGCCGTTGCATCAGGTCCGGGTGGCCGACTGCACGGACCGCATCGTCGTAGCCCGACCGCCAATGTTCCTCCATGGTCGGCCGCGAGTAGTCGTTGTACTTGGTGGTGCCTTCGTAGCTCCTGGCGTGATAGGTCAGGTGCACGATGTTGGACACCTTGTCATCGGCTGCCGCGGCGAGCAGCTGAGCATCCGGGCGGCTTCGCAGGTCCTCGGGGAGATCCTTGAGGAGGCTCGCCATCGCGGCGCGGAGCCGCTGGGCATGCTTGTAGTGGGCGGTCGCCGCCCGGTTGCGGCTGGACAGCTGGATCTCGGTCTGGCGGACGTCGACCTCGGCCAGATTGTGCGGAAGCTCGCCCTCGGGGTTCCACAGGTCGACCTCGAACGCGAGCGTGTCCTGGTGCTTGTCGGCGTCGAGCACGCAGAGCAGCGGCGTATTGGAAACGAGCGCGCCGTCCCAGTAGTATTCCCCGTCGATCTCGGTGGCCGCGAGGTAGGGCGGCAGCGAGCCGCTGGCGAGGACGTGCTCCGGGCCGATGCGGTGCGTGGTATTGTCGAAGCAGACGAATTGCCCGGATCTGACGTTCACCGCATTGACGCTGAAGTGAATGGAGCCATCGTTGATGCGGTCGAAATCCACCAGCCGCTCGAGCGTCTCCTTCAGCGGGCGGGCGTCGTAATAGCTGATCTCGTCGACCTTGCCGTCGCCCCACAGGGCAGGCGGCACCCGCGGCGAGAAGAAGTGGGGCGCCCCGAACGCCATGATGGAATATGTGCGCATCTGATTGACCAACCGGCGGGCGGGTCCATCGGCGACGGGCGCGTCGGGAATCGGGATGCCGAACGGCGGCGCGGTCACGGTCTCCCAGAATTCGCGCAGTCTCTCGACCCGCTTCTCCGGCGGATTGCCGGCGATCAGCGCCGCGTTCACCGCTCCGATCGAGAGCCCGGCCACCCGATGGGGATGGAGGCTCGCTTCGGCGAGCGCCTGGTAGACGCCGCCCTGATAGGCGCCGAGCGCTCCGCCGCCCTGCAGCAGGAGGGCTATCCGTTCGAACGGACGGCCGTCCGCCGCAAACGCCGGTCTCGCACCCTGTGTGTCAAGCATGGTCGCATGCTCCTGGCTGCTGCGACAGCATGGTCCATCAGCCACCCGCGAATCAAGGTTTCGTCGAACGATCCGGGCCCTTGGTGCCGGTGAGCCGGGCGACGAAATCGGCGATCAGGGCTCTGAGCGAATCGATCGAGGGAATGTCCATCAGGAGCGCGACATAGCCGCGGATCGCCTTCTTGCTGATGGCGAAATTGATGTGCAGGAACAGTACCAGCTTGTCCTCGGTTCCGAGGCTTTCGAACATCTTCTGGCTGTCCCCGCGCACCACGACCGGCAGCGACATCTTGAGCCCGCGCTCCAGCATGTTGGCAATCGTGGCGACCCAGCCGTTGAGGATGATGTTGCCGGTTTCCGCCAATGCTTCGTCCTCGAGATCGACGATGTCCTCCAGGGGAAGCTGCCGTCCCACCACCACCCTAACCAGCTCGAGGCTGTTGGCCTCGGGAAAGATCAGCAATGCCCGTCCCGAGAAGGCCCCGGTGAAGTCCTGGCGCACCGCCACCAGGCCGGGATTATCGGGCCGCGCCACGATCCGGGTCGCCTCTTCCTGTGTCAGGATCTCGACAGACGGGACGGAGAGCACGACTTCGTGCTCGACCATCTGCCGCAGGCTGTTGGCCGCACGGGCCATTGCGATGTTCGAAACCTCGCCGAGGGCGTCGCGCTCGAGGTCGGTCAGGGGCGTCAGATGCCCTGTCGTCATCGGCGTGCTCCTGTCCCCGGCCGGGGTCTGCCGCGGCCGGGGTTGCTGACGAACCCGTCATCCTGATGGTTGCGGCGGGCGGGCGCTTGGGACGGTCATCCCGTATCGAGCGATCATGAGCCCGGGCCTTCATCTGGGACGGTTCAGCATACCAGGATACATTGCGCTGAAGCGAGCCCGGCGCCGGATCGGCCGAGGGTGCCTGCGCCGCGCCCGTATCCTTTGACATGGTGTGACCGACGATCACATGGAGCGCGCAGCTCTTCGTTGTTGCTTGCGCCTGCCGTCGGATACTGCGTATTTTCCCGCTGTTGGTCACTGCGCGTGTGCGGCGCGCATGCGGGCGAACGTCGAACGGGTACCTTCGATGCGCAAGAAATCAAACGGCGCCGGACGAGGCGGCCTGCGCTCCGACGCCGCGCCGGAGCGGTCGCGTTCACCGGCCGGGGCGGGCTCCGACCGCCCGGCCGTCGCCCGTGATACGGTCGTTGCGAGCCGCGGACCGAAGTCCCTCATGAAGACGTCCGACCTCGCCGTGCGGGCTGGCGCTCCGCACCGTGCCGGCACATGGCCATCGCCGACCACGGCCGGTGCGCGTCGCCGCAAACCGTCCGCCCCGATCGACGGTGCGGGCCGCAGGAAGAAGATCGAGCAGCGCATTGCCGCGGCAAGCGACGAGCTGGCCGCCGGCATCATTGAGGCAGCGTCCGCCGCCGAGGAGTTGCGACGGGCGATGGAGCAGATCGCCAGCGGCGCCGAGGAGGCCGCGAGCGCTTCGCAGCAGACCCTCGCGGTCGCCACCAGCGCCGCCGCGAGCCTCGCCCAGGCGCGCAACCGCGCCGACGCGGCACGACGGCGCACCGAGGCGCTGCAGGGCGTGCTCGTCGAGGCCGCGAACCAGATCGCCGCGTGGGCCACCAACATCAAGCATAACGGCGAGCGCCAGGCCGGCTCGGTCGCCAACATCGAGGAATTGAGCCAGCAGGCAACGAGCATCGGAGACGTGACCAAGACCGTTGGTCATGTTTCCGACCAGACCAATCTGCTGGCGCTCAACGCCGCCATCGAGGCGGCCCGCGCCGGCGATCACGGCCGCGGCTTCGCCGTGGTCGCCGACGAGGTGCGTGGACTGGCGGAAACATCGGAAAAGAGCGCGCGTGACGCCCAGGATCTCGCGGGCCGGATCCGCGAGCAGGTCGGATCCATTGCGGCGATGATCAGGACGGCCGCCGCCGGAGCGACGGCAGAGGCGGAGAAGAGCCAGACGGTGATCCGGGCGCTGGGCGAGCTGCGCCGCGAGGTCGGCGCCTTGTCGGCCGGCAGTCAATCGATCGCGGTCGCCGCGGCGGAAGCGGAGATCGCGGCGCGGGAGGCCCAGAAGGGCGCCGAGATCATATCGTCCGCCGCCGAGGAGCAGGCGGCCGCGG